>Ga0307444_1000106_pt1 | contig 43462 bp, 39 predicted proteins | sample SalMarSW160340MG_FD_202145 | JGI IMG/M metagenome (GOLD analysis project Ga0307444, IMG submission 202145) | Salt marsh sediment microbial communities from the Plum Island Ecosystem LTER, Massachusetts, United States - SW1603-40 | ecosystem: Environmental > Aquatic > Marine > Intertidal zone >...
ACTGCGGCGTACCGATAAGTACGCCTCATTCCGAAGAATCTCGGATGCCTTGCATCTGAACATTTTCCGACAGCCTCCGAAACCGGGGTTCTCCGACAGGCTCCTAGCAAAGGCTTGTCAAAGGTCAACAATCTGACACACTGACAGGCCCTGATTCAGTGACACTTGCATTTCCATATTCTGATCTTGGTCTAACGGGCTCTAATCATTTAGAATGATAAAACATTATGGATCTGTGGCATCGCGGCATGATTCCTGCTGTCAAGGACATACGGTGTCGTGTTTCAAGACCAGGATCATTATTGTCTTGGTTGAGGGCGAAACTGCAAGGAGCATTTTCATGTTGGATGACATCATAAACAGCCCAGACTTAGATCAATACTTGAAAAGCTATAAGACGGGTCGGATCGTCTTGCTTGAAGGAGATGATTCCCAGGACCTCTATATCCTGGTTTCCGGGGAGCTGGAAATCCTCAAGGGGAATAAGAAGATATCGGAGATTGGAGAGGCAGGCTCTCTTTTTGGCGACATGTCATTTCTCTTGAGGTCCAAAAGGACCGCTACGGTCAAGGCAAAGAGTGATGTCAAGGCGCTTTGCATTCCCAAAGAAGAGATCACAGCCTTTCTTCGTGAATATCCGGATGTGGCCCGCGAGATAGCCAAGCTGCTGGCCAAGCGGCTTAATGAGACAAGCCAGATTGTTCACGGCCTCAAGGAATTCTGTGACCAATTGCCGGACGCTGTCCTTTTGACCGACCGTGAAGGGAAGATCTTTTCCTGGAATATGGCCGCCGAAGACCTGTATGGCAGGGACTGGGATCAAATGCACCACAAATCCGTGGAAGACATTTACGAAGACCCCCATGTTTACGGCGACCTCCTTGATGACGTGCAAGCAAGATATTCTGTGAGGGAAAAGATTCTTAGAATACGACACCCTGAAAAAGGGATACGTTTTGTATCCACCAGCACAACCTCGCTCTATGACGGTCATCAGAACTTTCAGGGGGTCCTTTTCCTGGCCCGGGATGTGACGGATGTTCAAAATCTGGAGAGGAAATATCGAAGTGCTCGGTATTGGCTTTTCCCATCCTTTATTTTAGTCGCTCTTTTCGTGACAGCCGCTTTCTTTGGGTATCCCTACTTTGCAAAAGGCTACCGGAGTACGGATGTCAAAAAACAGGAGCTGAGGAATCAGTTGGCAAAAGATTACTTTTTGCTCAAGTCATTGCTGGCCGATCACTTTTCGGCTGACAACAGATTGAAGACGAGTCAATTGATGAAGGGATTTTTTGATATTCAGGACACCAGTACAATACCCTACACGGGGCTTGTCCTGCTTGATCAGGACAAGGAGGTGTTCAATGCATATTCGATCATCATGAGGACGGAAGCTTCGAAAATGGTGGGCAGCAGTTATGCGCTTATGGACTTTCAGGGCAGTGACAGGTCCGTGCATAAGGTCCTCACGGTGTATCGCAAAGACAAAGATCATCCCATGGGCTACAAGAGCATAGAGATCGCCTTTGAAGTGAACAAAGACCATCGATTCCTGGGCTGGTTGATATTTCAGCTGGATATGGATGTGCTGGGTAAGGAATACGGCCTTGACGAGGAGGGCCTGAAAAAATTCCAATTCAAAGAACCTTGATTCGCGAAAAGACTCAAAGACCGTCTCATCGGTCAAAGGAATAGCCAAACATTTCAATGTCGCGTTCAAAGTATTTCGCGATCAGTTGTGCCGTATCGTCGGTATAATATGCCTGGTAGCTGGTGCGATCTTTGGCCTGTCTCTTGCGGGGCAGCCTCCGTGGGCGGATGCCGATTCTGTTGCACACTTCGCTGAAATCATCTTCGAGGCGTTCGTATCTTCCAATGTAGTCGACAATGATATTGCCATGAAGATCCATGACATAGTCGGATTGCAGCTCGTTTGCAGTATCAATGATATAGTGGTACTTGTGATCAGGGTCCAGCTTCCAGCGCAGGAAGGTCTCGAAATCGTCCATGCCGGTCAGCAGATGGGGTCGCTCACGTCGAATGTGATGATAAGAGCTCACCTGCAAGTCCCACGGATTCCGCACAAAGGCGAACTTGAACAGCTCATCAAAAAGCTCCCTTGGCAGCATTTCATACGCGGCGATCGCCTTGGCGTGACGGGGAAGCTTGCAGCCCAGACGATGACGCGTCAGCGCGCTGATCCTGCTGCACAAAAACAAGGGGATGCGATAGGGGTCGGTCCATTTGCAGTCACGCAGAGCGGCCCGAACGCTGGTACCACCGGTCTTGGCGATATGAACAAAGAGAAACTTATGGCGGAGAGAGAGGAGCATGCAGCCTTCCTTAAATTTGACGGCTTCGTAAAACGTCCATCTGCGGCGTTGCGCTTCATCTTTCGTCGTTACGACGTACCGTAAGTACGCCTCACTCCTCAAGATTTGCGCGCCTTGCATCTGGAGCTTTTTACTGTGCCGTCTGTTTGCGGATCTTTTACGAGTCCCTCAAATTTCAGCCAAAATTCTACGCGTTTTTGCCCAACAACACTTCAAGATACCGTCTGCTGCTTATTTCCGCAGTGTAATCGGTTACGGCAAGCTTCAAAAAGACTTTGTCGGGAGGATTTGCCAGTGTTGCGCGCATCGCCTCGGCCAGGGCATCCACATCGCCCATGGGGACAAGGGGCCCATACAGGCCGCCTTGCAAGATTTCCCGGGGCCCACTAGGACAATCTGTCGCAACCACGGGAACGCCAAGGGCCATTGCTTCAGAGAGGGCGTTTGGGGATCCTTCCCAAACAGAAGAAAGGACAAAAAGCTTAGCCCTGCTGAGAAAGCGATACGGATTGGCCACAAAGCCAGGAAAATCTACATCGTCTTGGATGCCGAGAACTTCGGTCAGCCGTTTCAGCTTTGAACGATCTTGGCCCTCACCGAGTATCATGAGCCGACAGGAGCTTTGAGAGCGAACAACAGCAAAAGCCCTAATAAGTGTGGGAAAATCTTTCTGGCGGGTGAGCCGGCCCATGCCCATAATGATGGGGGCAGAATGATCCACAAACCACGGGTGTTCGATCGGCTCTTGGGCCAGATGAAACATTTTCGGGGTGACTACCGGATTGGGAATCACATGAATCTTGCGAGGCGGGAGCCTCGCGATTTGCGTCATGTCGGCGGCCACGCCTTCCGAGACAGCCACCACAGCATCCGCCATGGGATACAGGACGCGCAGGGGTGCGTACCACACTGCTTTTCGCAATGGGCTCTTGCCATTGAGAGCTGCGGAAATAGTGGTCCCCATCCGCAAAACGATTCGCGTCGACGTCCGCGCCAGGCGTCCTGCAACGATTGCTACCTGATTAGCCCGGTCTTTGGCCGCCAAGAGCGCTGTGAGGTGCTCGCGTCTAAGATAGTGCACCAGCGCGGGGAGGCTGCTCATGGTGTGAAGCGAGCCGAGCCTGATGAGGCGCACTCCAGGAGGAAGCGAGTCTAGGTGAGGGCTTTTCGCCCTAGCCAGGACTACATCGACTGGGCAGCCAAGGGCCGCCAGTCCCCCGGCGAGATTGACTATCATACGTTCCACGCCACCCTGGCCTGAAAAGGAGGCGAAGATGGCGACTCGAGCATTATGGTTCATAGTGGGTTCTGTCATCTTCAGGGTGCCGGGGTATCCGTGGCATCAGCGCTGTATTAGTAGCTTCACGACACTTCGGCCGACAGATGTCCGAATCCTTTGTAATTGGAAGAAAGACCGAGAAAATCGGCTCTTGCCGTATTGGCACACGGATCTGCCACGAAACCCGGCCATTTTATCAAATTGTCCAGCCAGGGAATATTCCCTTATGTCGAATTGGAGAAGGTACCGAGACCAAATCGACCCGCAAATTCATAAAAGACCCCCGTTTGTTATCAGTTTGTGAAAGCTTTTTCAAGTTTCAGCCCGACAATTTCCAATGAGGGAGGATATTCATTGTGAACTGCCAAACACTTTCGATAGGATTCAGTTCGGGGTTATAAGCCGGCATAAATGCAATCCCAAGGCGATCGGTACATACCCGCACCAGGCTTTCTTTAGTAGGCCATGACAATACCTTGCATTATCAGCGATAAGCACTACCCTCAGCCGATGTTGTCTTCACGGGGCTTTCGTTCGACAAACGTTGAACCAAAATCACGCCCGTGGTATACAAGTGACACTTGAACCGAAAAAGCGAGCGCATTCCCCATAGCTTGCTGCGGGGTTAGCGAGCGTATCTAAAACAGTCAGCGTTCCTTACGGTCGAAGATTCCCTGTAGCTTGCTACAGGGAGCTTCAATCGATAGCCGAACAAAGCTCGGCAGGCCATTCGGAATGACAGGGGGACGCAGGGGCAAAACTTGCAGAAGCCAATCGAAGCTCCGTACTGGTGACTCGGCCGTCATCGTCCATAGGCTTGGTTGGCCTGGCGAAAAGACCTGGGACGGAACCTTCTCTTCTATAAGGGCGATCTTACAGATCATGATTTTGTATTAGATGCGTAAAAGTCCTTCCAGCCTGAGGCTATCGTCCACCTTGGCGACATACCGTCCGCAGCCTATAGTATGATTGACGAACATCACGCTGTGTAAGACAATTACTAATAGAAACACGAGATCGTTTACTCCTGCCAATAAGATGTTAGCATTAGTCATTGGAGAAGTAATTTAAAGTGTGTGGTATCGCCGGGTTAATCACAAACAGTGCACCCGTTGACAAAAATGAACTTCGCCAGATGGCCAAGAGGTTACAACATCGTGGCCCTGACAATATGGGTTACTATGTTCACGAAAACGCCGGCCTGGCACATACTCGTTTATCAATAATAGATCTGCAAGGTGGGGATCAGCCGATTGTCAGTTTTGATGAAAACCTGGTAGTGGTTTCAAATGGTGAAATATACAATTATATTGAGTTGATGGAGGACTTAATCCAAAAAGGCTGCCGTTTCAAGACCCGTTCCGATAGTGAATCAATTATGCAGTCCTATATATTTTATGGGCAAGATTTCATTCACAGGTTGAACGGCATGTTTGCCTTTGCTTTATACAATAAGACATCAGAAAAAGTTTTTCTTGGAAGAGACCGATTAGGCATTAAGCCTTTATTCTATTGCATCTCTCCAAACAAAATTGCTTTTGCTTCTGAAATAAAGGCCCTTATTCCGGTTTTGTCGCACACGCCTGCAATCAACCCCGAGGCTCTAAGCCAATTTTTTCATAATCAGTTTAATACCGGCAGAGAGACCATTATTAAAGGAATCAGACGAGTGCTGCCCGGGGAAATTATCACCATTAACAAGAAACTTGAGATGTCTCATTGGCGATATTGGTCGCCTTCTTCAATAGAAAGGACCAACTGTTCCTTTGAAGAAGCTCGGGAAGAATTTGATTCATTATTTGAACAAGTTATGAGAGAACACATCCGCTCGGATGTGCCCTACGGTCTTTTTCTGTCCGGCGGGGTCGACTCCGCGGTTATTTTGGCAATGCTTCATCGCTTTCAGGAAAGACCGATTCGGACCTTTTCGGTGGGCTTTAAAGATTCCGAGATGAAAAGCGAGCTTGAACCTGCCCGGTTCATTGCCAATCAATTCAATACCGACCATGAACCGGTCGCCCTCGACAAAGAGAGGCTTTTCAAGCGGGTGCCCTATATCATCTGGGCCACTGATGATCTCATGCGAGATTACGCTTGTCTGCCCACATCTTTCCTCGCTGAGGAGGCATCAAGGGAACTCAAGGTTGTTTTTACCGGAGAAGGGGGCGATGAGGTATTTGCCGGGTATGGTCGGTACAAAAAGTCGCCGGTTGAAAAATGGCTGAAGAACTTCCTTGCCCCGGGCTCCGGAGGCTTCAGGACTAGGAGTCAGATAAGGAAACGCTGGACAAACGCGCTATATGGTCCACGTCTGAAGAAATATCACAATGAGTTTCGAAGGCCCTTTATCGAGGCTTGGCAATCCTGCCCTCCCGCGTGGTCCGATGTCCAAAAAAGTCAATACGTGGATATAGTTACAGCGTTGCCGGACAATCTCCTCGTTAAAGTCGACCGAATGCTCATGAGTTTCGGGGTCGAAGGCAGGGTGCCGTTTTTGGATCATCGTGTTGTACACTTCGGCCTCTCATTGCCTGATCATCTCAAGGTCAAGACTCATTATGGGAAATTATTTTTGAGGAAGTGGGGTGAAAAATATCTCCCCAAGCGCCATTTGTGGCGAAAGAAGACAGGCTTCCATGTGCCCATAGGGGAATATCTTGCGGAACGATTTCTAACTGACCTGGAAGACAAACTTGTCCAAAATACTATGATTCGGGAATGGTTCAATACTGAAGCAATAAAGAAATTGTTTCATTCCCACGCAAAAAGCGGTGCTGCGTCGAGGGCGATCTGGTGCTTGATGCAATTTGCCATCTGGCACCACATCTTTATTGAGGGGGGTGGAAAGCGACCGACCCCCGAGGAGGATCCTCTGGACTGGATAAGTTAAGAGGTGTCAGCTTATTAGACCGGGACATTGAGCTTCTGCTGTAGAAGTCCAGTCTCCTAAAATCCTCGTAAAATATGTCTGGGGACAAGGAATCACGCGTACACGAGGACCAAAAACAGTATCTCACACAGAGACGCAGAGACCGCAGAGTCTTAAAGATGATTAAAAATATACTTCTTCACCCGTACTGGCTCGTTTTTTCTCTGTCAGCCATTGTTGTCTTCTTCTTTCTTCCCTCTCCAGGGGCTATGGAATACTCTATTCTACTCACTGGACTCATCCTCTTCATACACCTGGCGTATGGCTCATATGCCATTAAGGCCATCCCGCGATTCTATCTGATCGTGGTCATCATCTGCGCCTTTCTCATGCTGTCCAGTATGCTTTTTTCTTATGCGCATACTGACACACATCGTTTGTACCGCGTCATAAGGATGCTCATTATCCTTTTTGCCATTCATTGTTTCAGCAGGCAACATGCATATAAACAACTTGAAATTACATTTGTAACTATCCTGACAATATTGATAATAGGTCAATTTATTGTTCGCACGTTCTTGGGAAGGCCCTACGGTACCTATATCAATCCTCATCATCTCGCACAGCTTGCCTCCCTAACCCTGCCATTCATTTTTTATTACTGCTGGATCGCCCCAAAGGCGTATAAATTTTTCTTTATCGCGGTGGGAATCCTTGATCTCGATCTATTACTCAGGACTTCGTCACGGCCTGCAATCCTAGCGCTTGGCGTGAGCACCATGTTCGCACTCATTTTTCTGGTGCGGGGCCGGCGCAAATGGATAGGCCTGTTGACGATTGTTTTTGGCACAGTTGCCCTGTATCTTACCCCCTATGCCGATGTTGTGAGCCAAATTCGAGAATTAATCGTGAACCTCTCCCAGGAAGAGCGTGTCCAGTTCTGGACAGACACGTGGAAGATGCTGCAACACAATTCTTTGACCGCATGGATCATCGGGAACGGAATCGGGAGCTTCCCGGATTTCTTCCCGAAGTACTCGATTCCCGAATACAGTTTCTTCTCCTTTCCACATAATCATGTGCTCCAGATCCTGTTTGATAATGGACTGATTGGGGTGATCGTGGTACTAGGCTGGCAAATTTCCCTTGTCTATCTGCTGGTAAAATCATCGTATGGAGCCACGGCTCCGAAGTTGCGTCTTTTTATCAATTGCGTTGCTGTGGCCTACTTGACATGGGCCATCTTCACTAGTCTGACGGTTGGTTTCTATTCGAGGTTTAGCCTCTATCCATTTGCCTTTATTTCAGGCATCATCCTGATCCTTGCGGAAAGAGTGCTCCCTGGCAGTAGTTCCACTTCCATGCTAATATCCAGGTCCCTCATATTCAATCAGGACAATCAAGACGCTACTGACAGCTCATGATATGGAAAAAAGGAGCTATGGGATTGGGTACAACGAAGGAAAACGTTCATGAATTGGAATGGCGTCAGCATCATTATCCCCAACTATAATGGTGAATCCCTGTTAAAAAAAAACCTTCCCACGGTCCTGGAAGCGGCAGAAGCCTATGCCGGGCCATGTGAGGTCATGGTCGTAGATGATGCCTCCCTGGACAGGAGCATTGACCTCATTGAGACCCATTTCCCGTTGGTCAAACTGGTAAGACAGGAGACGAACCATGGATTCGCGGATACAATTGACACCGGCATACAAAATGCCGTCCATGAGTGCGTCATTTTGTTGAATTCTGATGTGCGCCCGGAGCGCGATTTCATCGCGCCGCTCACCCCCCATTTTCAAGACCCACAAACCTTTTCCATCTCTCCGCTTGTCTGTGATCCGGATGGTATCCCACAAACGGTTTCATGGAATATCGGCATGATAAAGCGTGGAAGCATAAAATTTCGTTCCTGGGACCTGGAGGAAGCACGGCGTCGCACGGAAAAGGGGCACACGCTGAAAAGCCTTTTTGCCTCTGGGGGCTCCGTGGCTCTGCGGAAGCGCATGTTCCTTCAGCTCGGCGGATTTCTTTCCCTGTATAAACCATTCTATTATGAAGATGTTGACCTTTGCACCCGGGCCTGGCTGAACGGTTGGCAAACGCTTTTTGAGCCGCAAAGCCGAGTCGTCCACGACCACGCCGGAGTGATCAGGCTGCATTTTGACGCTCGCCGAGTCCGAACAACCCGCCTGAGGAACAGGCTCTTCTATCTCTGGCTGTACCTGTCCGGAGGAAGGATTGTTGCTGCACATATCCCGGGGATTATGTATCGGCTCCTTTTTCGAACGCTGCAACTGGACATGAGTTATATAAACGCCCTGCTGCTGGCCAGTATTCGCCTGAAAGAGGTAATCGCGATTCGGGCACGGGTGAAATCCAGCCTGAGGACAGTGAAACCACTGGAAGAAATTCTGGCAGAGATTGCAGGGGTTGCATAGGCCATCCATCCTGGTCGGGAAATGCTTGTTTGCTTCGAATGGGTAGGACACAATGAGAGAGCCTCTTAAAGACAACGATTACGAATATACCTTTACGGTTTTTATACCTACATTTAATCGCGCTCACACCCTTGGCCGCGCATTGCAAAGCATACATGAACAAACATTCAGGGACCTGGAGGTCGTCATTATAGATGATGGCTCGCAGGATAATACCCGAAGCCTAATCCGAGAATGGCAGGAAAAGGCCTGGTTTCCCATTCAGTATCACTGGCAGGAAAACCAGGGCAAACCTGTAGCACACAATAATGCCGTGAAGTATGCAAGAGGTTTTTTTTTCGTGCTTCTCGACTCGGATGATATGCTTCATCCAAGAGCCTTGGAGCGTCTCAAGTACCACTGGGACACCATCCCCAACAAAGAAAAAGAGAAATTTGCGGGCGTTGAAGGCCTCTGCGTGGACGCCCTGGGAAAGGTTTCCAGGGACAGATACCCATCGGATGTCATGGATTCAAACTACCTTGAGATTGCAAAAAAATATAACATCATGGGAGACAAGAAAAACGCTGTTCGAACAGAAATATTGCGGCAGTTTCCCTACCCCCATTTCAAAGGGGAGCGCCACATGAGAGACGACATCATATGGAAACGCATTTCCATGCACTACAGATTCAGGTATATCAACGAACCCATACAAATCATCGAATACCAGCCTGACGGACTCTCAGCCGACGTTTTCTCTATGCGCATGCGCAACCCGAAGGGTTTTCGATTTTACTACCTTGAGGAGATCAATACCTATTCATCCCTTACTAGGAGGTCCCTGAGATTTAAATATCACGCCAAGTTTGTGCGTTACTCACTGCATTGCAAGGTGGGTTTTCTCCAGCAGTACAGGGAGGTCCGCTCGAAATTCCTCTGGATGATGAGTTTACCAAGAGGCATGGTCGGCTGGTTGGAAGATCGGGCCAAAATGCTGTTCAAAAGAATATGAGAAGCCTTTTGTTGATGAACTCGTAATAAGCGTTTTGCGAACGATATTGAGCATTTTGGGAGACAGGGACTTGAGATATTCAGCGTTAAAAAATGGTAACTGTTTGAGGGCGTTAGCCCGAGTTGAGCGCAAAGCTTCACTGCGTGTTACCATTTTAGCTGAATGTCTCAAGGGCCCCCAAAATGTTCACGGAGTGAGTAAAATCGACTTGTTACGAAACCATCTTTATTAGGGAACATGAAATCCGACCGTCCTCACATTGCCGTTCTTGTCGCCACTTCCGGCCACAGCGGGGTAGATCGCCTGGTCAGGCATCTTGTACCGGCCATGGCACGGAGGGGCTACATTGTTGATGTGCTGAAGGTGCGGAAACATGGACCTCATTTGGATGACATCCCAGGCAATGTGAACACCGTCGACGTGGGTACAAGTCACGTCTATTCCAGTCTTCCCGGTATTATTCGTTACCTCAAAGGCACACGTCCCGTGGTCATGCTTTCGGATAAAGACAGGGTCAACCGCACCGCCCTCCTGGCGAGAGTGCTGGCTTGCGTAAGGACACGCCTGATCCTCAGTTCCGGAACCACCATTTCAATTGACCTTGCCAGCCGGGGACCTTTTGAGCGCTCGCTGCAACGTTTTTCAATGAAACATTTCTATCCCTTTGCGGACAATATCATCGTAACCTCGAGGGGTGTTGCCGATGACATGGCTGCATATACGGGCCTCGCACGAGATCGCATCCAAGTTGTTCCCTGCCCTGTTGTATCGGAAGACCTCTTTCTCAAGGAACTACCCCTACCGGACCACCCGTGGTTTTTGCCTGGAGAGCCCCCCATCATTCTGGGTGCAGGAGAGTTGTGTGAACGAAAGGATTTCGGGACATTGATAAAGGCATTTGCCAGGGTTCACGAGAACCGGAGGTGCCGCCTTATCATTCTCGGAAAGGGGTCGCAAAAAGAGGCGCTCACCGCCTTGGCACATGCTTTGGGAGTCGGAAATGATGTCGATCTTGCCGGTTTCAAAATTGATCCATATTCCTACATGGCCCATGCTTCTCTCTTCGTATTCACCTCTCGCTGGGAAGGCCTTGGTTTCGTGCTGATAGAGGCATTGGCTGTTGGTACCCCCGTGGTCTCCACCGACTGCCCGAGCGGACCACGGGAGATCCTGGCTGACGGGCGTTACGGCCCGCTTGTGCCGGTGGGTGACGTCATAGCGCTGACACAGGCCATCAAGAAAACCCTTGATCACCCTTTGCCGGGCACCCTTTTACGGAAAGCGGCGTTGCCTTATGAAATCGAGCGGAGCACCTCGGCCTACTTGCAGGCCATGGGCTTGAAATGACAATAAATAGAGATGCCTTGTGTTTGAAACAACCAAGAGGATCATTTGAGAGACTCATGAAACTTTTTAAGAAGAAAAAAAGAAGGCTTTCATTCTATATGTCCCTGAATCCTGAGTACGCGGCTTTTGACATTGGGGAATGGACGTATGGTAAACCAAAAATTCTCGCAGCGGATGACGGTGCAACACTGAAAATTGGAAAATTCTGCTCGATTGCCGGTGATGTAACGATCATCCTCGGCGGTGAACATCGGATTGACTGGATTTCTACTTATCCGTTCAATATCCTTTTTGAAGAAGCGAAACACATAACCGGTCATCCCACAACAAAAGGAGACGTTATTATCGATAATGATGTGTGGATTGGAGAAAACGCATTTGTCTTGTCAGGTGTCCATATTGGGAATGGCGCAGTCATCGCGGCACGAAGTGTCGTTACCAAAGATGTTGAACCATATACCATCGTTGCAGGAAACCCTGCTCACCCCATAAGAAAACGATTCCAAGCAGATATCATAGAAACATTATTGGAAATTGAATGGTGGGACTGGCCCCTGGAGAAGATAAAGGAAAATATTCAGGTTCTCTTGTCTGCTGATATTCAATCGCTCATGGAGATCAAACAAAGAAATGAATAACCGGAATCACTACACTGAAGCTATATAGTATAACGGGAGAAGGTTCGTTTCGTTTTGAACCGCACGGTCGAAGATTCCCCGCAGCCTGCTACAGGGGGCTTCAATCTCCAGTGGTGCAGAAGGCAAGGCTTGATCTTTCTCGATGATTTCACAAAGCAGGATCTCGAATCAGAATTCAGTCCAGTGCCAATTTTGGTGGTTTCGCAAAATACTCTTTACGAAATGATCGATCTTCACCTGGATATCAGCATCTGGTGGTAAACAGACAGATTTCTTTCCACCATCTTTTCTACAGAAAACCCTGCCCGAACAAACTGCCGTCCGGCCAGGCCCATGGCCAAGGTCCTTTTGGGGTCTCGGAGCAGACGGATGATGGCTGCTGCAAGTTGTAGAGTGTCATTTGAGGCAACCAGATAACCGTTGACACCATCGTGGACAATTTCCGGGATGCCTCCGACCCGAGTAGCCACGATGGGCACCCCGGCGGCAGCGGCCTGAAGCAGTGAGACGCCCAGACCCTCCATGGTCGCCGGATGTACGACCAAGTCCAGGCAAGGGAGAATGCGGTCAAGATCCGTGCGAAAACCGGCAAGATGCACCTTATCGGCAACATGAAAGCGCTCGCACAGTTTCTGAAGATCGTGTCGTAAGGGGCCCTGACCAAAAAACAGGACACGCGTTTCGGGGTAATGCTTAAGAATCTCCGGTGCAGCCTCTATGAGATAGCGATGGCCTTTGCGCGGAATGAGTTGACCAATCACTCCGATCACCTTTTCGTCAGGCTTCAGGCCGAATTCGTCGCCAAACCAATGTGTTTCGCATGGCTGGTTGTACTTTCCACTGTCCACGCCGCTTGGAACGCAATCAATTTTGTGTGCCGGCACGCCCTCAGACAACAGGACCTGTCTAATCCCCTCTGAGATCGTGATCACACGGTCGCAAAGTCGGTATTTCGTGCGGGCAACCCACCGCGGTTCTGGATTGTCTACGCGGCGAGTGAGAACCACCTTGGTCTTGGTCAGGCGAGCTGCGATGATACCCCACAAGTCCGCACCACGACGACTGTGTACGTGAACGATATCAGGATGCTCAGTACGGATAATGCGTCGCAGTCGAAGGACAAAGCGTGGATCCAACTCGCCCACCATCGGAATCTCATGAATAGGCGCAAACCCGGCCGCGGCTTCACCGATTTTGCTCCCCTTCGCACAGACCAGTGTGCCCCGGCATCCTTGCTTCTTCAAGCCTTTTATCAGGTAAAGCACTTGCAGGGCGCCCCCATAAAGATGCTTCCCGGTTTCTACGTGTAAGATGTGCATTGCCGGATTCCTGGCTGTTTCAGCAGATTCTCGGCGGCATTGACCACCCTGTCGATGCCGATGGACTTCATGCAGGTGAACTTGCCGTTACAGGTAGGGCTGCGCCGACAGGGAGAGCAGGCGAGCTTGTCGTAAAGCACCGTGGTGCTGGGGCTGGCGGTCCAAAGATAGGGGCAGGTGGCTCCGAAAAGAGCGATCGTCGGACAATCAAAGGCAACACCCATATGCGTGAGGCCGGTATCGACGCCGATGACCAGGGTGCTATGCTTGATGACGGCGGCAGCCTGCCCCAAGGTCATTTTCCCGGTCAGGTTATAAACCCTGACAGGTGCGAGTGCTTGAATACGCCGACTGGCATCAACGTCTTGCGGCCCGCCAAGGACAACGGTGGGAAGGCCCAATCTGTCATGAATGGCTGCGCATAAATCCGTCCAACGCTCGGTGAACCAGTGTTTTTGAGGGCGAGTGGTAAATGGACAGATGACCGCATACTTTTCTCCGATACCTTCGGCACGGACTTGATATGCTGCAGCCCTTTCATCCTCCATGGAAAGCACTACATCCGGGTGAAACTCTTTGGGTGAGAGGCCGAGGTCCTTCATCAAGTCATAATATTCCGAACTCATGCGTTTATTGTTCGGTGCGTGGAAGCAGGTTCTTGTCATCAGAAAGCGGCCGGGTTCACGCGAATCAAGCCCCACGCGCTCGCGAGCGCCGGAGAGAAACGCCAGGCCCCGGCTTCTTAAAAGGCCCTGCGCGTCCAGCGCCAAGTCAAAATTGTGAAGCCTCATTTCAGAGGAAAACTTCCGAACCTCACGCGCCAGAGCAAGAAGACGGCCTTGTCTGAATAGTCTTGTCCACTGCGCCTTGGGCCAGCAAATCACCTCATCCAGAGCTGGATGGTGGCGCAGGAGTTCGCAAAGGGACGGCTCTGCCAACCAGGCAATGTATGCCCCGGGATAGGCCTCTCTCAAAACCCTAATCATGGGCGAAGCCATGACAATATCGCCCATGGAACTCGGGCGAATGATGAGCATACTTCCGACATTAGTATCCATGTCTACCGGTGCTCTTCATACTCGAAATCGACCCATGACCAGCATGACACGATATGTTGTAAATTGCATCTAAGGGCTCGTGCAAAAATAACTTCACATTTTGGCATCTCAGCTTCAGCCCATCTTTGACCGATGCCTCATTCTCAAACTCCTCTAAATAGCTCGCTATTACTCCGGTTTTGCTCAATCGGATCGGCTAAATCCGAACCAAATCTGAGGGCCAACTCTGCGAACTTATTTTTGCGCGAGCCCTAGGGATGACATGAATCACCATTTGGTTTCGGTGTGATTTAATAAACTTGTATAAATACTTACAATTCTATCTGCCATCGAGGAAGCCAAGAACCTGTTTTCAAATAGGGTCTTGGCGCTTTTTCCCATTTTTTTCCTTATTTCACGATGGGTTATCATGTCCCGTATAGATTGGGCTAATGCCTGGCTATCTTCCGGAGGGAACAACAAACCTGTCTTCCCATGCATCACTGCTTCGGGAATGCCTCCTGTTGACGCGCCAATTGTTGGAAGTCCTACGGAGCAGGCTTCCAGAACTGCCAACGATATTGCTTCCCTCCGGGATGGCATGATGAATAGATCCATTGCGGAAAGCAGTTCAAGCACGTCGTCTCTGTAACCCAGAAAGTGAATGCAGCGGGAGAGCCCAAAGCGTGAGACCAGATTTCTGATTGATTCGTACCAAGGGCCGTTGGTCTCGCCGATAAGATAGACGTGAATAGTCGGATAATCCAATACCAGTTGTCGGGTTGCCTCAATAAGGATGTCATGCCCCTTATCACGAATAAAGCGCGCGGTCATGCATAGCGCAATGTCTCCTTGGCGGAGACCCAGGTGGATGCGTTTCTTGTTTGCCTGGTCGAAAATCCATCTAGAAGGCGGTGGCAGTCCATTGTACACAGTTGTAATTTTGTGGCTCTCCAGCCCCCTGTTGATCAAAGACTGCCGCACCGCGTTAGACACAGCAATAATACGTTTGCTAAGCTGGAAATGCTTCCATGTATTAGTAGAATGTGCGGTGGAGACCGCTGGGACGGATGTCAGCTTGGAGGCGACACCAGCATAAAACGCACCACGTGTAAGATGCCCGTGAATAATGTCAATCTTGAACTTCCTTATAACCCAGGCAATCTTGGCGTGAGACCAGAGGTCTGGTAAACCGTGCATGGGTGTATGAATGCAGCAAATATTTTCTTTCAAGGCTTGTTCAGCTAGCCACGAATCCATAGGTCCCGCGAAAAACAGATCACGACCGAGGCTCTTTAATTCCGTCATTAGCAGGAGCGCATGTTTTTCAGCCCCGCCGCATTTGTGGCTGTGCAAGATAAACAGAATTTTCATTTCCTCAGCCAGGTTGGGTCAGGATTCCGTTCGCGTGTTTGATTTCTTCTTGTGCTTCATATGCAGCTTCCAGAAAAAGCCCACCAGGCTATCTCCGAAAGAGATCGCTTTTCTTGGCAGAGTGAAGATGTCGTCAGAGGCCGTGGCGCTGCCACGGACACAGGTCAAGGCTGCCGTGTAACCGGCTTCTCGCACGGTGGCCACCACGTTGTCGTCAAAGTCGCCGTTGGGATAACAAAAGTATTTTACTTCCTCGCCCAATAAATCTTCCAGATCTGCCTTGCTGCGAAAGATTTCCTCGGTTCTCTGTTGGGGGCTGACACGGGTCAAGCTGGGATGGCTCAGGGTGTGTGAACCAAAGGTAAGGTTTCCCGCCTGTAACTCATGGATGGTGTTACGATCCATGAGTCTGGAGGCGACACGTCCGTCGTCTGCCAGCCACTGGGAGTGCCTGCCCAAGAGCCCTGAGACCAGGAAGACCGTCGCATGAAAGCCGTATTGCCGTAAAACTTCGAGGGCACAGTCTCGAAAATTCTGATAACCATCGTCGAAGGTGAGCACCACAGCGTGCCGCGGCAGGGACCTGTGACCAAAAAGTCCGTCGAGGGCATGATCGAGGCTGATGACTGCGTAGCCTAACCTGTTCAGATAGGCCATTTGTGCAGCGAACCGCCGAACATGGCAAAATGTCGCTCGGTGGGCCGTGGGCCGGGCGAATTCCCCCACTTGGTGGTACATCAAGATGGATACTCTTTTCACTGACGCAACGTTTGTGATATTGCCTTCCTTCTTGCTTGCTGGCGCTTACGCTTGGCCAGATCTTCCGGGTATAAATATGGATAATGTCTTTTCCAGCGTTTGTGAAACCAGAACCATTGTTCCGGCCATGCTCTTACAGCACGCTCGATGGCGTCATTCATCATCTGGGTGTTTACCTGCATGTCACGCTGCCTATCCTCTGTCTTTTTCAGAGCAAGGGGTGGCTCGACAACGAGCGTGAGGCCACCGTCTTCCTCCCTGATACAGAAGGCCGGCAGCACGGCGCTGTCATATCGTCTTGCCAATATGGCTGCAGCAGGCGTAGCTGTCACGGTCTTGCTGAAAAAGGTAGTTTCAATCCCTTCAGAAGGCAAGGTACCCTGATCGATTAACAGACCCACGTGGCCGCCGCGGTTCAGGGCGCGGGCCATCTTGGGAAGGGCGCCGCCCTTGTCCAACACAACGCTTCCGAAGCGCGTTCTGAGTCGATGAATCCACTGATTCAGTGCCTTAGGCCGGACCTTTCTGGCCACCAGCACCAAGGGATTGCGGACGTAGCAAGAGGCAAAGATGTGAGCCATTTCCCAGTTTCCAAGGTGGGCTGACATCAGGATGACGCCTCTCGGGCTTTTGATGGCCTGAAGGAGATTGTCTTCGCCCCGGATGCGCACCTTGCGCAGGATATCTTCCCTCGAAAAGCAGGTCATTTGACAGATTTCAAGAAGGGCAATCGCCATGTTTTGAAAGACATCTTTGGAGAGTTCTCGGATGCGATCACGAGGCCAATCCGGATAGACGAATTTCAGGTTGCGTTTTACAATGCGTTGATGACGTGTATCCAAAATGTATCCAAGCATCCCCAACAACTTACCGGCATAAGCAATATGCCTATGTGGTATTCCGGCGATAAAGGAAACCAGTGCGCTACGGAAGACGGGTGTTTTCTTCACTAGTCGATGCCTTGGGTTCTTTCCTTTGTCCCAGCACAAATACTTAGGGCTCGCGCAAAAATAACTTCACATTTTGGCATCTCAGCTTCAGCCTATCTTTGACCGATACCTCATTCCCAAACTCCTCAAAATAGCTCGCTATTCCTCCGGTTTTGCTCAATCGGATAGGCCAAATCTGAACCAAATCTGAGCGCCAATTCTGCGAACTTATTCTTGCGCCAGCCCTCAAACCTTGCCCAACAACCGAATATGACTCAGGGCCGATGGGTGAACATGTGAACAGGGATGGTCTTCCAAAGAAGCGAGGCAAGGTAATCAGAACATTACAAATTTTCCTGCACTGGACCCAAACTGAACCGCGAAAGCGAGCGCATTCCCCGCAGCTTGCTGCGGGGTTAGCGAGCGTATCCAAAAAAAGTCAGCGTTCCTTACGGTCGAAGATTCCCTGTAGCAGCTTGCTGCAGGAAGCTTCAATTTATTAGCACATCCAAGGTGAGTGCGAAAGGGGATTTCTTTGTCTCAAGACTCCTGGATTGACAAGAGACAAAAAGGAGGATAAAAAAATGATCTTAGGGCCTGGAATCATTTTTTCGCGAATTTTTCGGAGCTTAGACTACTCTTATCACGTTTTGAGAACCCAAAGGAATACCATTCAATGAATATCTGTGTCGTTGGTGTCGGATATGTGGGGCTTGTGACAGGGGCTTGTTTCTCCGAGTTTGGACTCCGGGTGACTTGTGTGGACAAGGATGCGTCAAAGATTGCTATGCTGAACGAGGGGCGAGTCCCCATCTATGAGCCCGGACTCGCTGAACTGGTCGGCAAGAATATGAATGAAGGGCGCCTGTCTTTTACAACAGATATCAAGGAAAGCGTGCGCAATGCCCTGGTGATTTTCATTGCGGTCGGCACCCCACCCGACCAGGAGGGGGGCGCCGACCTCCGGTATGTGGAAGAGGTGGCCAGGTCCATAGGACAGACCATGAATGGCTATAAGGTCGTGGTGACAAAGAGCACGGTTCCGGTAGGCACCGGGAAGATGATTGAAGGCATCATTAAGGAAAGCCAGCCCTCACCCTGCGCCTTTGATGTCGCCTCCAATCCCGAGTTCTTGAGGGAGGGGTCGGCCATAGAGGATTTCATGCGTCCCAATCGCATCGTGATCGGCGCCGAGAGCGACCAGGCGATTGCCATCCTTGAGGACCTTTACAATCCGCTCTATCTCATTGAAACCCCTTTTGTGATTACAGACAGGGCGACAGCAGAGATGATCAAGTACGCTTCCAACGCCTTCCTGGCCACGAAGATTTCCTTCATCAATGAAATGGCTAACATATGTGAGAAGGTTGGTGCGGATGTCCACAAGGTGGCCAAAGGCATGGGCCTTGACGGGCGGATCAGTGCCAAGTTTTTACATCCGGGGCCGGGTTTCGGCGGATCCTGTTTTCCAAAAGACACCCGGGCCATCAGCCAGATCGCCAAACAGCACGGATGCGCATTCAGGATTGTCGACGCAGTCATGAAGGTCAATGATGAACGTCCCGGGGTGATGCTTGAGAAGATTATCTCGGCGGTTGGTGAGGATTTGAATGGTGCAATCATTGGGATGCTTGGGCTGACCTTCAAGCCCAACACGGATGATATGCGTGAGTCTCCCACCATTCCGATGATCCATGGATTGCAAGACAGAGGGGCGAAGGTCCAGGCCTATGACCCGGCAGGGATGAAACAGGCGAAAGAATACCTTCAAGGGGTCGATTACAAAACGGATTTGTACGGGGTGGCTGTAAACGCTGATGCCTTGATCCTTGCCACGGAATGGAACCGATTCCGAAACATTGACTGGGATCGAATGAAGAAACTCTTGAAACGTCCGATCGTTGTGGATTTGCGAAACATCTATGACCCAAAGCGCATGCGCGCCTTGGGATTCGAGTACACCAGTATCGGGCGCCCGTAGACGATGAGTGAACCCCGGCCGCCGAAGCCTGCAAAGCTGGTCCTGAGCTGTTTCACCAGGGAGAAGGAGGTGCTTGTTGAGGTGGCTCGAAGGCTTTCTGAGTCCTTTGGACCGCCCGATATGATCAGCCCGTGGCTGGCCTTTGAAGATACGGATTACTATGAACCGGAAATGGGGACCCCCCTTTTCAGACGATTGATGGCCTATCATGAGTTGATGGAGCAGGACGCTCTGTCTGATGTCAAGCTCGTGACGAATGAGTTGGAAGGCGAGTTTGCAGTAAAGGGGAAACGACGGGTCAATATCGATCCGGGATACCTCCTGTCAGAACGGTTTGTTCTGGCTACGGGGAAAAACTTCACCCACCGTATTTACCTGAGAGAAGGGATTTATGCGGACCTGACCTTGATTTACTCCAAGGGTAGGTTTCGTTCACTGGACTGGACCTATCCGGACTACGCTGGTGAAGAGATCATCAGTTTTCTCAAGTCCGTAAGAGACAGATACATGTATCAGCTAAGGGCTCGCGCAAAAATAAGTTCGCAGAATTGGCGCTCAGATTTGGTTTAGATTCGGCCGATCTGATTGAGCAAAACCGGAGGAATAGCGAGCTATTTCGAGGAGTTTGAGAATGAGGCATCGGCCAAAGATGGGCTGAAGCTGAGATGCCAAAATGTGAAGTTGTTTTTGCGTGAGCCCTCAGGGAGGAGTTAGGAGACTAAATGCCCTTATGATTCTGCCAACTTTTTTGGAGATGATCCTATGATCAAAAGCATGACGGCCTTTGGCAGGGCGGAAAAGACGGTTGAAGGCTGTTTATATACCGTGGACATGCGCTGTGTGAACAGACGCTATTGTGAGATCACAGTGCGTATGCCGCAACCGTGGCTTCCTCTTGAGGATCGCATCAAGAAGCTGGTGGCGGCCAAGGTTTCGCGAGGGCGTGTGGATGTGGTGGTGAAGGTCAAGAATGGCTCTCAGGCCATTGCCGACATTGAGGTGAATCTTCCGCTGGCCCAAGCCTATTGGAGGGCATTGTTCGAGCTGAAGGAAGCCCTTGAAACAGAAGAAAAAGTCGGGCTGCAAACACTCCTTGGCTTGGAGGGGATCATTACGCCGAGAGAACCTGAGGTGGACCTGGAAAAGACCTGGACGGCCCTTGCCTCCTTGATTGCTGAGGCACTGGAAGGTGTCGACAGCATGCGTATTGCAGAGGGTCAGGCCCTTTACCACGACTTTCAGAAACGTCTTCAGTCTGTGGAGGAGGGCCTGGCCGGCGTAAAGGCCTTGGCAACGTCCGTGTTGTCCGAGTATCATAGCCGTTTGAAGGAGAGGATGGCCGTGCTGACGGAAGGCGAGGTCGAGCTTGATCCAAACCGGCTGGCTCAGGAGGCGGCTTTTTTGGCTGACAGGAGCGATATTACAGAGGAGATTATCCGTGCTGAAAGCCATTTGAAACAGTTCCGCAGCATGATCGAATCAGAGGGGCCGGCTGGGAGGGCCCTTGATTTCCTGCTCCAGGAACTCAATCGGGAGGTGAACACAATGGGTTCCAAGGGCGGAGACGCCCAGCTGTCCCACCTGGTGGTGCTTGTGAAGAGTGAGCTTGAGAAGATCAGGGAACAGGTCCAGAACATAGAGTAGTATGGTCGTGTCATCGAACATGGTTTGATGGTGCGAAGAGCGAACCTGGGAGGGGAGAGATGGAGACAGCTTTGCTGAACATCGGATTTGGAAACACGGTGGTTGTCGCCCGTATCATTGCTATCGTCACCCCTGGATCAGCCCCCATGAAACGGCTCAAAGAAGATGCGAGAGAGGGGAAACGCTTGATTGATGCCACGCAGGGACGACGTACCCGTTCGATCATCATTACCGACAGCAACCATGTCATTCTTTCGGCCATTCAAGCTGAGACCATATCGCAGCGGTTTGTGACCGGCTTCGAGTTCAAAGGGCAGCAGAAAAAAGCCACGGGTTCTAAGTGAATGGCGGATATCCAGTTTCAAGTGACGGCGGCGAAAGGACACCTGTTCATTATCTCCGGACCTTCCGGGACCGGGAAATCGACCATCGTCAGTGCCATCCTGAAAAAAAGACCACAGCTCGGATATTCGATCTCTTTCACCACCCGTCCCTCACGCGTTGGTGAGCAAGATGGCGTGGACTACCACTTCATTGGCGAGGATACCTTTCGCAAGAAGATCGATGCCGATGAATTGGCCGAATGGGCTGAGGTGCACGGCCATCTTTACGGCACATCAGCAAAATATATTGAAGAGGCCCCCGCCGGTGGGCAGGATGTCTTGCTGGATATTGATGTTGAGGGGGCAAGAAGACTGTCTGCGAGGTATCCAGAAGCGATTTCGGTATTCATCACACCGCCCACGATGAAAGAACTTGAAAAGCGGCTGAACCAGCGTGGCACGGATTCGCCGGTGGTTGTGGCGCGGCGTTTGAAGAGCGCGGAGGCGGAGATGGCTCAGGCGCATTGTTATGATCACGTTATCGTCAATGATGATTTGGGCAAAGCGCTGGTAGAGTTAGAAACGATCATCGATAAAGTATGTCTCAATGGGTGATCTTCTCTACGGCATCCATCCTCTTTGTGAAGCCCTTGTAGCCGGGCGGCGAGAGTTTAAAAGGCTTTACGTATCCAAGAGCCGCAGGATTAAAGGTGTTGAAACCCTTCTCAAATTGGCTCGGGCCGGAGGGATTGCCGTCCAGTACAAGGCCACGGATTATTTCAAATCCAGTCTCGGCGGCTTGGTGCACCAGGGTGTTGCAGCCCAGGTTGGCGAATTGCCCCTGGCAGATGAGGAAGCAATTCTCAAAAAGGCTCAAACCGACAGCCGACTTCCTTTGATTTTGGCCCTCGACGGGGTTGTTGACCCGCAGAACCTCGGATCCCTTGTCAGGACGGCCTTGGCCATGGGCGTCCACGGTGTCGTTTTGCCCAAAGCCCGTACTGCTCCCCTATCCCCCGCTGTTTCAAAGGCTTCTGCCGGAGCCATGGAACATATGTTGTTTACGCGGGTTTCCAATCTTGTGGCCGTCTTGCAACGGCTCAAGAAGGCAGGGCTTTGGGTGGTCGGCTCCCATGCCGGGTCACAGCTCGCAGTGGACCAGGCTGATTTCAATGTGGGACTGGTCCTTGTCATCGGCGGGGAGGCCAAAGGGATACGTCCCCTGGTTCGCAAGACATGCGATTATCTGGTCGGTGTTCCCCAAAAGACACGGGTTGACTCTCTGAATGCTGGCGTGGCCGGGGCCATAGTCATGTACGAGGTGATGAGACAAAGAAGAAAATACACTGTATCAGAGTGAGCTGAAATGCCTGTCTATTCAAAGACATATGACGTCATCGTGGTGGGGGCCGGTCATGCGGGGTGCGAGGCGGCCCTGGCTGCGGCCAGATCGGGACACGCTACCCTGGTGCTGACGATCAACGTGGACCACATCGGCGAAATGTCATGTAATCCAGCCGTGGGGGGGCTTGCCAAGGGACATCTGGTTCGCGAGGTCGATGCTCTGGGTGGAGAGATAGCCAAGAATACCGACGCCACGGGTATTCAGTTTCGTCGCCTGAATACGAAGAAGGGGCCGGCAGTGCAGTCATCCCGGGCCCAGGCCGACAAAGAACAATATCGCCTTCGCATGAAGCGCGTCTTGGAACAGCAGGAGAACCTGGATGTCAAACAGGCAATGGTTGACGCACTGGTTGTAGAAGATGGTGCGGTCAAGGGGATCATGACGAGTATTGAGGAGAAGTTCTTCGCCAGGGCCGTTGTCCTGACGACAGGCACCTTCTTGAAAGGTCTGATCCACATCGGATTGAAGCATTTTGCCGCCGGACGTATGGGAGATCCGGCCTCAAACAAGCTTTCCGATCAGTTAAGGGCTTTGGGTTTAAAGGTGGGTCGCCTCAAAACGGGCACCACCCCTCGCTTAGACGGGCGGACGATCGACTTTTCCAGGCTCGAGCCCCAGTATGGAGATGACGTACCCGTGCCCTTTTCCTTTGAGACCGAGGCGATTACCCGAAAGCAGGTGCCTTGCTACATAACGTACACGAACAAGAAGACGCATGAGATTATTAAGGCGGGCCTTGAACGGTCTCCGCTTTTTACCGGCGTGATCAAGGGGACCGGGGCTCGGTATTGCCCCTCTATTGAGGACAAGGTTGTTCGGTTTCCAGACAAGCCCCGGCACCAGGTTTTTCTTGAGCCCATGGGGCTTGGAACGACTGAGATTTATCCAAACGGCGTCCCCACAAGCCTGCCTGCGGACGTGCAGCACAAGATGCTTCGGTCTATCGAGGGGCTCGAAGACGTGGAGATCGTACGACCCGGCTACGCCATCGAGTATGACTATGTGGACCCGGTGCAGCTGAAGCCGAGCTTGGAATGTAAGAACGTTCGGGGGCTGTTCCTGGCAGGCCAGATCAATGGCACCTCGGGTTACGAGGAAGCAGCGGGTCAGGGAATCATGGCCGGGATTAACGCGGTCCGCTATCTAAAAGGAGAACCGGCAATCATCATTGAACGGGCACAGGCCTACATTGGCGTGATGATCGATGATTTGGTCACCAAGGGGACCCGGGAACCCTATCGGATGTTTACCTCAAGGGCCGAGTACCGTCTTCTGCTCAGGGAGGACAATGCAGATTTGCGCCTTCGCGAACTGGGACACCGGATCGGCCTCGTGCCCGACAGGCTCCACGAGAAATTCAGGCAAAAACGTGAGGCGATTGACAGACTCTTGGCCCTGCTGTCGGACGTTCATCTGACCCCAAGGCCCGATGTGAATCGAACCCTGGAAGGGTTGGGTCTCGGCTCCATCAATCAACCGGCCACTTTGATGGATCTTCTGAAGAGGCCAGGGGCGGAGCTTAAAGAACTCGCCGGGCTTGACGGCCGGCTGGTTTCCTTTGACAAGGGGGTCGCCGATCAGGCCACGGTTCTTGTCAAGTACGACGGATACATAAGACGCCAGATGGAGCAGGTTGAACGTGGAAAGAACTCGGAAGCCACCAAGATTCCAGATGAATTCGACTATGAGAGCGTCCCCGGACTTTCCAATGAGGTCAAGGAGAAACTGACCAAGATTCGACCGTTCTCTGTCGGACAGGCCTCCAGGATCTCCGGGATCACGCCGGCGGCCATATCCATCATACAGATCTACCTCAAGAAATGGGGACAGACAGGAATGCGACCTTGACGGCCATGAAGAGACGGCAAGGGGATGCCCACGGGAAGACCCCGACGGCAGACGGTGGACGTCGGATTCCCGACACCCCTGTCATCGCCGTTATTGAAGGTGACGGCATTGGGCCGGACATCTGGGCGGCCGCCCGCCTTGTCTTGGATGCGGCCGTGAGTACGGTGTACGGAGACAGCCGAAGGATCCAGTGGGTGGAGGTCTTGGCCGGTGAGAAGGCATATAAAGAAACCGGTGAATGGCTCTCAAAGGAAACTTTAGAGGTCATCAGGGATCACGGGGTAGCCATCAAGGGCCCGTTGACCACGCCCGTGGGCAAGGGAATTCGGAGTCTCAACGTGGCATTGCGACGAAGACTTGGCCTGTATGCCTGTATCCGGCCGATTCGGCATATCCCGGGGGTTCCCAGCCCAATGAGGCACCCCGAAAGGGTCAACATAGTCGTGTTCCGGGAAAACACAGAAGACGTGTATGCCGGAATCGAATGGGAGGCCAAAAGCAGGGGGGCCCGGACGGTCATCGCTTTTTTAAGGGACACGATGAGCGTTGATGTAGACAGGGATTCGGCCATTGGTATCAAGCCGATGAGCCGGGGGGCTTCAAGGCGGCTGGTGGCAAGGGCCATACAATACGCCCTGGACCATCATCTTGCCAGCGTCACGCTGATGCACAAGGGAAATATCATGAAGTATACGGAAGGGGCTTTCATGAAGTGGGGCTATGAGGTGGCTCAGGAGCTTTTTGGAGACGATGTTGTGGTTGAATCGGATCAAGGGGCAGCGGATGAGCCCAAGTTGCCGGCGGACAAGGTGATCATCAAAGACAGGATGGCGGACATGATGTTTCAACAAGTGCTCCTCAGACCGGAGTCCTACCATGTGATTGCCACTCCCAATCTGAACGGCGACTACCTGTCGGATGCCCTGGCCGCCCAGGTCGGGGGCCTAGGGATGGCCCCTGGAGCCAACATGGGGGACAACTGTGCGGTTTTCGAGGCCACTCACGGCACAGCCCCCAAGTATGCCGGCAAAGACAAGGCCAATCCGGTCTCATTGATCCTGTCCGGGGCGATGATGCTGGAGCACTTGGGGTGGCCGGAGGCGGCTTTGGTCGTAGAGCAGGCTATCCAGAAAACCATTGCCGATGGTCTGGTGACCCACGACCTGGCCCGGCAGATGCCGGGAGTCCGGGAAGTGAAATGCTCTGAATTTGCAGAACGCCTGGTTGAACGATTGCGCTGAGTGTCCATGCAACATGCACAGTGCGAGGCGGAAAATGACGAGTAACCTATGATAAATCACCAAAAGCCTCGGACAAGTGACACGCACTTAAAATTGACGGCTTCGTAAAAAGTCCATCTGCGGCGTTGCGCTTCATCTTTCGTCGTTGCGACGTACCGTAAGTACGCCTCGCTCCTCAAGATTTGCGCGCCTTGCACCTGGAGCCTTTTACTTTGCCGTCCACCTGATGACTTTTTACGAATCCATCAAAATTGGATCACCTCCAAAAGACTTGGTAGGATCGTATTTGCATCAACTAATCGGGACAAGACCCTTAAAAGGATCATCTCCCGCCGCTCACGCCTCCCTTGATGAACGATGGATGACCAATGATAGGTGATCAATGGTTCCCGAGGCTTCGAACTTCGTCCCTGCAAAGATTTTGGCAGGCCCTTCTGGATGCCCTTTTCCCGTCCAAGTGTCTCATTTGCGGGGCCTTTGAGGGGGCGCGGCCGCTTGATGAAAGGGTTGAGTCTGATCCTTTGGCTCATATCACCGCTGCGTGTTTCTGTGAGTCTTGCCGAAGAGGTTTGAACCCTATTACATCGCCTTTTTGCTCAACATGCGGCCGCCCCTTTGTTTCCCGAGAGGGAGACAACCATGCCTGCTGGGAATGCCTGGTTGAGCCAAGGCATTTCAGAAAGGCCAGGTCTTTTGGGGTCTATGACGGCGCTCTGATGGAGGCCATTCATCGGCTCAAGTACGGAAGGCACACGTCCCTGTCCCGGCCTTTGGGCGCCCTCGTAGGGGACACACTTTTTCGATTCTGGGATGTGAACAGTGTCGATCTGCTGGTTCCCGTGCCCCTGCACCTGAAGCGCCTGCGGCACAGGGGATTCAATCAGGCCCACCTTTTGATCCAGAGGTGGGCGAAGCACGACGGGATTCCCTTTGACGGTCTCACGCTGTTGCGAAACCGGTGGACGGAGCCGCAGACGGCGCTGAGCCGCAAGGAGCGAAAGAAAAACATCAAAGGCGCCTTTGTTGTTAAAACTCGAGACAGGATCGAGGGAAAGAAGATTGTCTTGGTGGATGATGTATACACAACAGGATCAACGGTCAATGAGTGTGCTCGGGTCCTCATGAGCGCCGGGGCACAGATTGTAGATGTGCTGACCCTGGCACGGGCTGTCTGAGGAAGCGGCTTCTTTTGTGCAGAGTCCGCTTGTCCAATAGCGGAGAACATGGTATCAGGTTGAAAAAGCAGCTGATATTTAAGAAAAAAACCTGATCGGTTTGACTGGAGGCCATGAGGCTGAAGGTGATCACAGCAGGCATCATACAGTTCGACGTTCGTCTAGGTGAGGTGAAACGAAATTTGACCGTGGTTAGAAAACGCGTGGCCTCTCTTGCGCGCCAGGGCGTTCAGCTGGTTGTGCTCCCTGAAATGTGGTCCACCGGCTTTGCCAATGAGCGCCTGCCGGAGCTGTCTGAGACGACTCCGCTGATACTTGAAGATCTGGCCGGGTTGTCAAAGGAGCTTCATCTTACGATCATCGGCTCTCTGCCCGAGAACAGCCTGGATGGGATTTACAACACTGCGTACGTGGTAGACCGGGATGGTTCCATTGCAGGGGTCTATCGAAAAGTCCACCTCTTTTCCCAAACGGATGAAGACCGGTATTTTAGACCGGGTCATAAAGCGGTGGTCGCCAAGACCTCCCTGGGTCCCATCGGTCTGATGATATGCTATGATCTGAGATTTCCCGAGCTGTGCCGGTGTCTTGCCTTACGAGGGGCGAACATGGTCGTCGTCATGGCCCAATGGCCGGCTGAACGTGTGGCCCACTGGGAAGCACTGCTCAAGGCCAGGGCCATAGAAAATCAGCTCTTCGTCCTCGGAGTCAACCGTTGCGGCGAGGATGACGGCCGGGTCTATGGGGGTCATTCGCGGATGATATCTCCTTACGGCGAAGTCGTAGCAAGGGCCGGAAACCGTCCTGCCAGCCCTTGGGCGAACATCGATTTAAGTTTGGTGGACAGAAGCAGAAAACAGATTCCGTGCCTACGGGAGCGAATGCCCGAAGCCTATGGGTGAGAAGATCATCAAGAGGGAAGCGCTCAAAGAGAAAGTGCAGGCCTTGAAAAGGGCGGGCAAGAAGATTGTCTTCACCAATGGCTGCTTTGATTTTCTTCATGTGGGCCATGTTCGGTATTTGAAGGCGGCCAGGGCCCATGGGGACGTCCTGGTGGTGGGGCTTAATTCTGATGGCTCCGTCAGGCAGATCAAGGGGCCGGGACACCCCATTGTGCCTGAAGACGAGCGTGCCGAGGTCCTGGCATCTCTGGCGTGCGTGGACTTCGTGACCGTCTTTGACGAGCCGGACCCTGCGATGATCATCGGCATCCTCATGCCTGATGTCCTTGTCAAGGGTGCGGACTGGGCAGAGGATGCCATTGTGGGAAGAGATATCGTGCAAGAAGCGGGGGGCCGGGTCGTGCGTATCCCGCTGACAGAGGGCGTGTCTACGACCGGGATGATTGAGAAGATCCTGGCCCGTTACGCTGACTGACAAGACTGGGGAGGTCATTTCCTGAGCAAGTAGAAAAGAAATGTCAGGATAATGCTGATGATAATGCACGTGGTGACGGGAAAATAAAATCGGAAACTGTCTTTCTTGATCAGGATATCACCAGGCAGCTTCCCAAGCCACGGGACCCTGGGTGTCAGGACGAGTAAAACGCCGATGCCGGCGATCACAAGGCCTGTCGCAATGAGAATTTTTCCTAGGCTGGGCAGGGGATTCATGATTCAAACACTGGGCGCTGAAGGGTATTTTATTTAAGGATCATCTCCCGATTAGTTGTAGTTCATTAAGGCAAAATAAATGGGTTATCTCCCATTGAACAGGCGCTATCCCAGAGGATTCAAGGGGTCAAGGATTCAAGGGTTCAGGTAAAATGCTAAAGAATTACAAAGAGTTGAAAGTCTGGCAAGAGTCATACGAACTCTGTTTAGCCGAAATCGAAAGAATGTTGAAAGCGCTGATAAAGTCTTTTAGAAAACAAACCCTTGAATCCTTGACCCCTTGAATCCTTGGACCCTCTTCTCCAACTAAATTGGAGAAGAGCCTTATTTAAAAACCTAGAAGGATTTACTGGCCGTGTCAAGGCCAGAACCCGGCTGATGAAAACGCTATTGCAGACACAAGTGCCTATCGCCCACCATGTCGGGGTCGGGCCGGGCTACTTTAGAATGGGCCTGGCCTTTCCAGAGTTGGCTCGAATCGCTCGGCCAGGGCAGTTCGTGATGGTCAAGCCACCGGACAAGCGCATCCCCCTTCTTCGTCGCCCTTTCTCTATTCACAATCGTCTCGTTGAGAGGGGCGAGGTCTGTGGGTTTGAACTCCTGTACAAAGTCGTGGGCAAAGGCACCGAGTCCCTGGCAAGGATGAAGGCAGGAGATGTCTTAGACGTCCTAGGCCCCCTGGGAAACGGCTTTTCTTCCTTTGAGGGCATCGGAGAGGCGTTTCTGGTAGCGGGCGGTGTCGGCGTGGCCTCACTGTACTATCTTGGCCTTGAGTTGGCGCAGAATCGGGCGGTCAAGTCCACGGTCTTCCTGGGGGGGTGCGCTGCTTCTGATATCCTGTGTCAGGAAGCGTTCGAGTTTCTGGGTGCCAGGGTTCGCATCACAACGGAAGATTGCAGTCTGGGCGAAAAGGGTCTTGTTACATCGTTGGTTCACGAGGTTATCGAGGTTGATGGAAAACCTGACCGGATCTATGCGTGCGGCCCCACGGGCATGTTGAAGGCCATCAGCGATATCGCTGCCGCCCATGACATCGAGTGTGAAATCTCCTTGGAGACGGCTATGGCCTGCGGTTTCGGGGTGTGCCTGGGATGTGCCGTGGAGAAGGCCGGCAGCCCCGGGTCCTATTTTCATACCTGTACAGACGGGCCGGTCTTTGATTCCCGGGCTGTCCGGATCTAGGCGAGTTCACCTTGCCTCTCGCCCCCACTTGGCCCGACAGAGTCTGTTTGCGCTTTCAAAAATCTTGTGGCATATGTGATCGCCAAGACCGCAGCAGGTCATGGGAAAAACGAGCTGCTGGCTTGGAGTGAGGTTCTATGCGAGAGGAATATGACCCTGCGTTTGTAGAATCAAAGTGGCGCAGGATCTGGCAAGAGAAACAATTGTTCCGGGTCAAGGAAGACCCGGAAAAAGAGAAATACTACCTCCTTGAAATGTTCCCCTATCCTTCGGGCAACATCCACATGGGACATGTGCGCAACTACACGATTGGAGACGTAGTGGCGCGATACAAACGTATGCAAGGGCATAACGTCCTACATCCCATGGGATGGGATGCCTTTGGCATGCCCGCGGAAAATGCGGCCATTGCCCACAATGTCCATCCGGCCAGGTGGACCTATCAAAACATTGACACCATGAGGTCCCAGCTCAAGCGGCTTGGGTTCAGCTACGACTGGGAAAGGGAGCTGGCTACGTGTAAGCCCGAATACTATCGTTGGGAACAGTGGCTTTTTCTCAAGATGTTCGAGAAGGGGATGGTTTACAGAAAAAAGGCTTTTGTGAATTGGTGCGAAAAGTGCCAGACGGTCTTGGCCAATGAACAGGTAGAGGCAGGTCTGTGCTGGCGCTGTGGCGAAGTGGTGACTCAGCGGGATTTGGATCAATGGTTTTTCCGTATTACGGATTATGCTGATGACCTCCTGGCCTATTGTGAGCGCCTGCCGGGATGGCCGGACAAAGTGGTGACCATGCAAAAAAACTGGATCGGAAAGAGCGTGGGCGCTGAGATCTATTTCCCCCTGGAAAGCGGCGACGGCCAAATCGCCGTGTTCACGACCCGTCAGGATACCGTCTTCGGTGCCACTTTCATGGTGATGGCTCCCGAACATCCCCTGGTCATGACCCTCGCTGCTCAAACCGCTCAGGAACAAGAAGTGAAGGCTTTTGTGGAGCGTATGCACCGCCAGGACAAGGCCAAACGGACCTCTGATGATTATGAAAAGGAGGGGGTCTTTGTGGGGGCCCATTGCCTCAATCCCTTCACGAGGCGGCGAATGCCCATCTTTACGGCCAACTTCGCACTCATGGAATATGGCACAGGCGCGGTCATGGCAGTGCCGGCCCACGACCAGCGAGACTTTGAGTTTGCCAGAAAGTACGGCCTTGACGTCATGGTGGTGATTCAGCGCAAGGGCGAAACATTGACACCCGAGACCATGGCGGAGGCCTATGTGGGAGAAGGGGCGTTGGTTCGATCCGGCCCCTTTGACGGATTGGACAACGTGAAGGCGCTTGATGTCATTGCGGGTTACCTGGAAGAGCAAGGGCTCGGGAAGAGGGCGGTCAATTTCAGGTTGAGGGATTGGGGGATTTCCCGTCAAAGGTATTGGGGCGCGCCCATTCCCATCGTTTATTGTGACCAATGCGGCGTTGTGCCGGTGCCGGAAAAAGACCTGCCGGTCATCCTTCCTGAAGATGCTCAGATGCTGGAAGGGGGAAAGTCTCCCCTTTCCACATTGGACCATTTTGTGAGGATCGCCTGTCCCAGGTGCGGCCGCCCTGATGCCCATCGCGAGACGGATACCATGGATACCTTTGTGGAATCCTCGTGGTATTTTGAGCGCTATTGCAGCCCCCGTCACGACAAGGGGATGTTTGACCAAAGGGCCGTGGCGTACTGGATGCCTGTGGACCAGTATATTGGAGGCATCGAACACGCCATCCTTCATCTTCTTTATTCCCGCTATTTTACACGCGTCCTTAAGGAACTTGGTCTTATTGACTACAGGGAGCCTTTTACACGTTTGCTAACGCAGGGGATGGTTTGCAAGGAGACCATCCAATGTCCTGAGCATGGGTTCCTGTATCCTGAAGAGGCCGTCGCAAAGGAAGGGGCCCAGATCTGTAAGCATTGCGGTAGCCGGGTTGAAGTCGGCCGGATCGAAAAGATGTCCAAATCAAAAAGGAACGTCGTTGACCCAAACGCCCTTCTTGAAAAATACGGCGCTGATACCCTGAGGCTCTTTTGCCTGTTTGCAGCACCTCCTGAAAGGGGCTTGGACTGGAGTGATCAGGGGGTGGAAGGGGCTTATAGGTTTCTCAACAGGTTGTGGCGGCTGGTGGCAGATCTTGCGGACAGGCTCGATGGTGTAGAATCCTTTAACGGGGAAAAGGCGCCTTCCGGAGATTCCAGAAAGCTTCACCGGAAAACTCACCAGACCATCAAACGGGTGACCCATGACATTGAGACGAGATTTCATTTCAACACGGCTATCAGTGCGGTCATGGAGCTGGTTAATGCGATTCAGGCCATGAAGGACCGCGTCCTTCGTGATCATACGGGTCTGTCTGTTTTGCGGTCCGCCTTGGAGGCCGCGGTGGTCCTGCTTTCACCTATTGTACCCCATTTCGCCGATGAGTTGTGGGAGGCCCTGGGCCATTCAGGAAGCGTTCTTGAGATTGCCTGGCCTGCGTACAGGGAAGATGCCATTAAGGAAGACCAAAGACTCATTGTCGTGCAGATAAACGGAAAGGTGCGGAGCAGGTTTCATATCGCAGCAGATGCAGATGAAGACAGGATCAAAGAGGTCGCCCTCGCCGATGAGAGGATTGTCGCCCGGCTTGCAGGCAGGCCGGTTAAGAAGCTCATTGTGGTTAAAAAGAAGCTGGTCAATATCGTCGTATAATGGAATTTGTGAAGAATTATCACGGCCTATTTGGTGGCTTAACGGTTCACGACCCACCACGAATCACTGACCTATGAATGCGTTGGCACAGAAGCAAGACGTTCGTCTTAGAATGGCAGGCAGGGCAGGCCTTGCCCTTGCTGTTTTGCTGGTGCTGGCGGGCTGCGGATATCAGCTCAAGGGAATGGGGCTGACCGCGCCAGCGGGCGTGCACACCATTGCCGTTTCAGTGCTCGAGAACAGGACGGCAGAGTCGGGGATTGAAACCCGCTTTACCAGCGACCTCGCTTATGAGTTTACTCGAAGCAAGATCGTTCAAGTGGTCGATAAGGACAAGGCAGATGCTGTGTTGAGGGGCATTGTTCTAGCGCTCAGAGAGGACACCGTTTCTCACACGGCAAGGTACGAGTCTGATGAGCGGCGTGTTACCGTCACGCTGGATCTGGCGTTGAAGGGCGTTGACGGCAAGCTCATATGGTCACGCAGGGCCCTGTCTGACCGAGAAGCCTTCAAGGTTTCTTCAGACAAGTTGGCCACGGAAAGGAACAGGCGGGCTGCTATTGACGTCATGTCCAAACGACTGGCCGAAAAAGTCCACAATGCAATCTTCCAAGATTTCTGACACTTGGTGAGTGCACAGGATTGTCTGGACCTCTTGACCTGAAACGCCAACGCCTGATGCGCACGAGGGGGAGAAAGTTTACAGGCTTTTGATTACGCAGCGATGACGTTGACTTGCCTGGTGAGGCGGGATATCTTCCTGGAAGCGTTCTTGCGGTGGATGGCGCCTTGTTTGGCTGCCTTTTGAATGACCGGGACGGCTATGGAGAGAGCAGCCTGGGCCTTTTCCGCAGACTTCTCATCAATGGCTGCCCTGACATGCTTAATAACGCTTTTCACCCGCGTGCGGTTTGACTTGTTCCCAAGATTTCTGATTTCATTTTGTTTGGCCCGCTTGATGGCGGACTTATGCGTTGCCAAAATTGTGTGCTCCTTTCTGCCTGGATTAATGAATTATTAATAGGTGCCTGCCTAAGACTTGTCAAGTCCTATTTTCATGGTAGTTCAGGTACTGCATGCCAACCTGTGATCGCTGGAAGATATTTTTATGTCTGAAACCACTCGCATCACAAAGGCCGCTGGGATTGTGGGGGCGGCCACCCTGCTGAGCCGTATCCTTGGATTCGTTAGGGACGTAGTGGTGGCTTGGTTCTTCGGAGCAGGGCTTGCTGCCGACGCTTTTTTCATCGCCTTCACAATTCCCAATCTTTTGCGCCGCCTTTTTGCTGAAGGTTCATTGACAATCTCTTTTGTCCCGGTCTTTACCGAGTGCCTTTTCAAGCGTGGTCGAGAAGAGGCTTTCAGATTGGCCAGATCTGCCTGGTGGCTCCTCACTATTGTTCTGGCTGCCGTCGCTTTGCTTGGAGTCCTGTTCTCTCCGCTCATCGTCAAGCTCATCGCACGTGGTTTTCTCTCATCTCCAGAAAAATTTGATCTAACGATCCTCCTCACGCGGATCATGTTTCCGTACATCTTTTTCATCAGCTTGGTTGCCCTGGCTATGGGCATTTTGAATACCCTCGGTCATTTTGCAGCACCCGCCCTGGCACCGGTCCTGCTGAACCTTGCCATGATCGGCTCTGTATTGCTTCTATCGCCCCACCTGGCAGAACCGTCGAAGGGCCTGGCCATAGGGGTCATCATCGGCGGGGTGTTGCAGTTGGCTCTTCAGATTCCCTTCATGGTTCGAAAGGGCTTTCATCTGTTTGTGCGAAGCCCATTGTATCATCCTGCCATCAAACGGATAGCCCTGTTAATGGTCCCTGCCATCTTTGGCGCTGCGGTTTACCAGATGAACATCGTTGTCGCAAGACTACTTGCTTCGTACCTTCCGGAAGGCAGTGTGTCCTATCTTTATTATGCTGACCGGTTGGTCCAGTTTCCCCTTGGCATCTTCGCCATAGCCCTTGCAACAGCTGTGCTGCCGAGTTTGTCCAAGCAGGCAGCAGCAAAGGATATCGAAGGGCTCCGGGCGTCGTTTTCATACGCCCTGAGGTTGGTGTTTTTTGTTTCGATCCCGGCCATGACAGGATTGATCATATTGAGGGAACCGATTGTGCGGCTTCTCTTTCAAAGAGGGGCCTTCGATCCGGCCACAACCCACCTGACCGCCGAGGCCCTCCTTTACTATGCAATCGGCCTGTGGGCTTTTTCAGGGGTGCGCATTGTGGTTGCGACTTTTTATGCCCTTCAGGATACCAAGACCCCGGTCAAAATCGCGGTGATTTCCCTTTTCGTCAACATCGTCTTGAGCATCTTGCTTATGAGACCCATGCGACATAGTGGGCTGGCCCTTGCAACGTCGCTGGCATCCGGGGTGAATCTCATATTGTTGATTGGGGCCCTAAAAAAGCGTTTGGGTCGAATTGGGGCCCGTGATATACTCCGGTCCGTCTTCAGGACCACGGCTTCTGCAGCCGTCATGGGAGGTGCCATTGCCTTTGTGGCCCTCTGGGCATCTCCAAGGCCCGGCGAAAGCCCCTGGTACCTGTTGGCGTGGGTCCTGGGAAGTGTCGGGGGGGGCTCTCTCCTGTATGGTGGGTGCGCCCACCTCTTGAGGTGTCGAGAACTGGGCGCCATGGTCGATATGGTCAGGGCGGGAATTTGTAAGAAGGGCACATAGGTGAGGGGCACAAGGCTAAAGGCGTATGTATGTGTGCCATACGCCTTAGGCTTGTTATCGACGGGAAACGTTTTCTTGAAAGGTACGGCGTGGCCACCAAGGGCAAGATCATTCTTTCACTAGGCATGCTGATTTTTCTTGGCTGCCTTTTTGTCGTCGGGCTGGGCGATCGAGGTGCGGCTGATCTTTATCAGCTGAAGCTGCAAAGGGATCGTTTACGGCAGGCCAATGCTGAGCTTCAGAAACGGAACGAGGCCCAGTATCGAACCATTGAGCGCCTGAAGCATGATCCTGAATTTGTGGAAAGTATTGCAAGAAGAGAGCTGGGGATGATAGCAAAGGATGAGGTGGTCATTCTTAAGAAGAAAAAATAGAATCTAGTGGACACGGACAGAGACGATACCGGGGATGTCATCCCGACATTGACGCTTGCAAGACTCTATGAAAAGCAAGGTTTTTTGGATAGAGCTGCCGCCGTGTACAGGAAGCTGGTTGCATTGGAACCGGATCGAACAGGGTTGCAGGAACAGCTCTGGGATATTGAAATGAGGCTCGAGGGCCGAAGCGCCCAACCCCGGGAACCAGAAGTCGAAAAGATCTTGTCGGAGCTGAAAAAGTGGCACGGAGCCGTTGGGAGGAGGAAAAAAACATTGGATCAGGGGCGTGGAAGGAGAGGTAAAATCCTTGTGATACACGGTCCAATCCCTGAATCTGTCGGACGGCAAGAGCCGTTCTGGTCTCGCGGTGTGACCTTGGAGCAGATCCACCGAGAGATCGAGAAGGCTGCTAAGGCATGTGGCATGATGGCAGAGACCTTTCAGTCGAACCAGGAGGGGGATCTGGTCCGAAAGATAAAATCCGCCTCTGATGGCTATGATGTCTTAATTATCAACCCAACCAAATATACGGACACCAGCGTGGCCGTCAAGGAGGCCCTGTCGACATTGGACTTTCCCGTCATTGAGGTGCATCCTTCCAATACCTGTGGCCCGGAGCCTTCAACACAAGAGTCGTTGATGGCCGAAGTGGTGACAGCCTACCTGGCCGGCTTCGGAAAAAAGGGGTACGTGATGGCCGTGCGAGCGGCGGCAAACATGACGTATCAGCCAGAGGCCCTGGCCGGACAGCCATAGCGTTTCTTCGATTTGCTCCATGAAAAAAACGAGGAGGCTCCATAGTTAGCCATGTATGACACATCAGACTTCAAGAAAGGCCTGAAGGTAGAGATAGATGGAAAGCCTTTTGAAATAGCGGATTTCCTACATGTGAAGCCTGGAAAGGGGGGTGCTTTTGTCCGCACCAAGCTCAAAAGTATGCTCACCGGGCGGGTGGTGGATCAGACATTCCGATCAGGCGAGAAGGTTGGCAGGCCGAACCTTCAGGAAAAGCAGATGCAATACCTTTATAAAGATGGCGGAAGCTATTGTCTTATGGATAACGAAACCTATGATCAGATTTTTCTATCCGAAGAGCAGATTGGCGAAGGTCGCCTGTTTCTTCCAGAAAACATCGCGGTCGACGTGATGTTTTATAATGACGCGCCCATCGGGGTTGAGCTGCCCCTGTTTGTCGAGCTCACGATTACCGACACCGAACCCGGCGTGAAAGGCGACACCGCCAGCAAGGTCACCAAGCCCGCCACGCTGGAGACCGGAGCCGTGATACCCGTGCCTATCTTTTTGAATGTGGGGGACATGGTTAAGGTAGATACCCGCAGCGGCACCTACGTGGAGCGAGCCAAACAGGACACGAAATAATCCCTTATTTCGCAGATATCCCCGACGATTGACTTGTGGGTGTGGGTTGATACAACAATTTCTTCGATTCTTATAAGACAGCTGGAAAAGGGATCAAGACCGTCCTGCACACCGTGGAAAAGGACGGGGTTTGGACTGCGATAGAATCATGGTTACGTCCGTCAACTCCAGGGATGCCGTTTACAAAACGTTACTCAAACACGGTGTCCCTGCCCAAGATCTTGAGTTTCAAATGAATCCATTTGCGCGCAAAGGTTTTGTTTCGTGAGGACGAATATTCTCGTTGTGGGTGGCGCCGGTTATATCGGTTCACACATGTGCAAGCATCTTTTCAAGCGGGGTTATCAGCCTATCGTCCTCGACAATCTTGTTTGCGGCCACCGGCAAGCAGTCCAGTGGGGACCGTTTTTCGAAGGCTCCATGAGCGATTCACATCTGCTGCGCGAGATATTTTCAGACCACCCCATTGCAGCAGTCATGCATTTTGCCGCCTTCTGCTATGTGGGAGAGTCCGTGACTGAGCCGGCCAAGTACTATGAAAACAATGTGGCCAACACCATTAGCCTGCTTGAAGTGATGCTCGAGAAGAAAGTTTCAAATTTCATATTCTCTTCTTCCTGTGCAACCTATGGCGAACCCATTGAAGTTCCCATTCGTGAAGATCATCCCCTGAAGCCTATCAGCCCCTATGGTAGAACCAAGCTCATGGTGGAGCAGATCCTGGAGGATTTCAGGGAGGCATATGGGTTGGCATCGGTCAGTCTGCGGTATTTCAATGCGGCCGGGGCCGATCCTGACGGCGAACTGGGAGAGGATCATGACCCGGAGACACACTTGATTCCCCTGGTACTTCAGACAGCCCTTGGCCAAAGACCCCGTGTCGATATCTTCGGGGATGACTATCCCACCAAGGATGGCACGTGTATCCGAGACTATATTCATGTCGAGGACTTGGCCCAGGCCCACCTGATTGGTCTGGAGAGGTTGCTCGGCGGCGAAGCCGGAGGCCAATACAACCTTGGAAATGGCCAGGGGCATTCAGTGAAACAGGTGATTGAAATGGCGGGGCGTGTCACAGGCAAGCCCATTCCTGTGAGCGTGGGAGAAAGAAGAAAGGGTGACCCCGCAGTCCTTGTTAGTTCCAGTGAAAAAGCAATCCATGACCTCGGCTGGAGGCCCCGGTTTCCTGGTCTTGAAGCAGTGATAGAAACCGCCTGGAACTGGCACAAGGTGAACCCCAATGGGTATGCTGACATATGATAGTCTCCAAGAATCTTGCCGTCAGCCAAGACATGGAGACCCAGTGACCTTGTTGCAAGGTTCACGGGGCGCTATCAATGACGACAAAGGCCACGGGTTATCTGAAATTGATTAACAAGAGTGCGCTCTTGTGATAGAGCCCGTTTATCATCGCCTGCGCCTTGGTCGGCTTCCGATAAACCTGGGAAGAAAATAAGGCCTTCATTTCGGTAGAATGATTTTTTTCCGGAGCCCTCTTTTCTTCATACAAAGAGGCCCTCTCGCAGCCGCGGGGGTGATGTTCGAGGACACCGTTGCAATGTGATGAGGGTGGCGTGCAGAAAAGTATTCACGTTGCCGTTTCTGTTTGTAGCTTCATCTTAGGGCTCGCGCAAAAATAAGTTCGCAGAGTTGGCGCTCAGATTTGGTTCAGATTTGGCCGATCCAATTGAGCAAAACCGGAGTAATAGCGAGCTATTTCGAGGAGTTTGCGAATGAGGCATCGGTCAAAGATGGGCTGAAGCCGAGATGCCAAAATGTGAAGTTATTTTTGCGCGAGCCCTTAGTATGCTCGGTTCATGGAGGGGGTGTTCTTGTAACTTCTCAATAAGTTTGCGGAAATCTGCTGAGATTAAGTCCGCCGACAGGAAATTAAATTTGAAAACGTCTGAAACTTGCTATAAGTGATGGTCTCGTAAAAAGTCGATTTTACTCACTCCGTGAACATTTTGGGGGCCCTTAAGATGTTTAGCTAAAATGCTAACACGCAGTGAAGCTCTACGCTCAACTCGGGCTAACGCCCTCAAACAGTTAGCATTTTTTAACGCTAAACATCTCAAGTGCCTTTTTCCCAAAATGTTCAATGTCGTTCGCAAAACACTTTTTACGAGTCCATCATAAGTGAGCCTAAAGAAAAAAGGGTATTGATGACGTTAAGAACCGGTCCTTAGACTTCAAAGTCTTAAGCCTTGAAAAAGGGATCAGGAACCCCCCTTTTTTCTTAAGGCTCACAAATGTGCTCAGACAGTCAGACATTTCCAAATTTAACCACGTGTCGCCCTAGATTATTGAGAAGTTACGTGTTCTTAAACAATCTTACTGATATTTCAGTGGATTGTCCGATGATTGGGTTTGTAGTCGACCAGGCGGAGCTGTGTTCGGGTGTGCATGGCAGCGGAAATATGGCGGGACGTGTGCTAATGTGCTAGGTTCGAGTTAGGGTATTAAACATGGCAAACAGAGAAGATGTTACGGACGGAATGGCGGAACTCGAGCTGGTTATAGAGGATCGTCTTCTAGAACGAAAAAAGAAAAAACCCACCTGGAAGCAACCTGCGCCCGAGACGGAAACCAGGGAAGGTATCGATGTTGAACCAGCGCAAGTCACCCAGCCCCTTGGTGGGCCTTATCCAGAGGAAGATGAAATCAATCTCCTGGACCTTCTCATTGTGTTGTTGAAACGCAAATGGCTTATCGTCGGGATGGTTTTCCTTGTCGGGCTCACAGCGGTCATGGTCAGCCTTAGTCTACCCAATATCTACCGCTCCCAGGCCACCATCGTCCCGCGCGGGCAGGAGACATCAGCTACCTCCTCAGCCCTTTCCGCCTTGGGCGGTTTGGGTGGCATCGCCGGCGAACTGGTGGGGTTGGGTGGCGGCGGCGATATTGAAAAGTTCGCGGTGGTCCTCAACAGCCGCGAGCTGACTCGGCGTGTGGTGAAAGAACACAAGCTCATGCCCAAACTCTTCGAGGATAAATGGGATCCTGAGAAAAACAAGTGGAGGGAGGAGCCCGCCCCTTCGATTCAAGACGCCTATAAGCAAATTACCGGAGGCATGCTCACCGTGTCCCGAGACCGCAAGACCGACGTTCTGACCATCCAGTTCGACGACGAAGACCCGAAATTCTCCAGGGACATGGTCGACTACTACCTCACCGAACTCAGCGAGTCGTTGCGCGAAGAAACTCTGAAGGATGCCGGGGAGAATAAACGGTTTTTGGAAAAGCAATTGGAAAGCACCTCGGATGTCCTACTCAAGGAAAAGATATCCAGTCTGCTCGCCAAGGAGATCGAGAAGGAGACCTTCGCCCGGGCTCAGAAGTATTACAGCTTCATCGTCCTGGATCCGCCGGTCGTATCAGACCTGAATAAAAAGGTCAGGCCCAAGCGGAGTCTGATCTGCATCCTTTCGGTCACGGTTGCCGGCTTTGTTGCTGTCTTCCTTGCCTTTTTCCTGGAATACATACACAACGTCCGGAACAGCGATGACGAGGAAAGACTGAGCAAACTGCGCAGATACGGAAAACTCCGCAAACACCATTAAGGAATCAAGATGAAACGGGCGTTGATTACGGGAATCACCGGTCAGGACGGCAGCTACCTGACTGAACTCCTTTTGGAGAAAGGTTACGAGGTCCACGGGCTTATCCGCCGGGCCAGCACTTTTAACACCGATCGGATTGATCATATCTACCACGACCCTCATTCTCCGAAGGTCAGGCTTTATCTTCATTACGGAGATCTCTCTGTATCCGGGCAGATGGCGGATTTCATTTACAATATTCAGCCTTCCGAGGTCTATCATTTGGGTGCCCAGAGCCACGTGCGGGTCAGCTTTGACATGCCGGAATACACTGGGGATGTAACCGGGCTGGGCACCGTGAGACTGCTGGAGGCGATCCGAAAGACCGGCGTCAAAACAAGATTCTACCAGGCGTCATCCAGCGAGATGTACGGCAGCGCCCCAGCGCCTCAACATGAGCAGACCCCTTTTGAGCCCCGTAGCCCCTACGCCGCAGCCAAGGTATATGCTTACTGGCTGGTGCGCAATTACCGCGAAGGCTATCATCTCTTTGCAAGCAACGGCATTCTCTTCAATCACGAATCCCCCCGCCGTGGGGAGACTTTCGTCACCCGCAAGATCACCCGTGCCGTGGCACGCATCAGGCTCGGGCTGCAGGAAAAGCTCTACCTCGGCAACCTGGAAGCGAGGAGGGACTGGGGCTATGCCCCGGAGTATGTTGAGGCCATGTGGCTCATGCTTCAGCAGGACAAGCCTGAGGATTTGGTTATCGGCAATGGTGAATCCCACTCGGTTCGAGAATTCTGCGAGCTTGCCTTCCGCGCGGGCGGCATCGAGCTGGAATGGCACGGCTCCGGCACGGACGAGGTTGGTGTCATCCGATCCCTCTCCCTGGACAGCCCATGCCCCCAACCTGAATCGCAAGGTTCTGTTGGTGCCTGTCCGACAGCGTCAAGAGCAACGGTACGTGCAGTGCAGACCGGTGACGAAGTCGTTGCCATAGATCCCCGCTACTTCCGGCCTACTGAAGTGGAATTCCTCCTCGCAGACCCCTCCAGAGCCAGAGAGAGGTTGGGGTGGCAACCCAAGGTGAGCTTTAAGGAATTGGTGCAGATCATGGTTGCGTCGGACATAAAGGCCCTTGAAGAGGTCCAGCAATGTCGGGACGTCATCCGGCAGATCATGAACAACAACAGTAAGCCATAGAATGGTTATGCGTTAACCCTGATGGGCTCGTAAAAAGTCAATTTTGCTCCCCCCGTGAGCATTTTGGGCGCACTTGCAGTCTTCAGCTAGAATGCTAAAACTCGGGCTAACGCCCTCAAACAGTTAGCATTCTTTGACGCTGAACCCCTCAAGTGCTTTCCCCCCAAAATGCTCAATGTCGGTCACAAAAGACTTTTTACGAGCCCATGAACCCTATGAACCGAAACGCGCGAATATACATTGCCGGCCACACCGGCCTCGTCGGTTCTGCCCTGCACCGAAAACTTCAGGCTGAGGGCTATACCAACCTGATTACCCGGACCCATGTTGACCTGGATCTCATGCGCCAGGTCGAAGTGGAGACTTTTTTTGAGAATGAGCGGCCAGAATACGTCTTTTTGGCTGCCGCCAAGGTGGGTGGGATCTGGGCTAATCACTCATATCCGGCAGATTTCATATACAGGAATCTGGCTATGCAAACGAACGTGATACATGCCGCCTGGAAAACGGAAGTAAAGGGTCTGCTGTTTCTGGGCTCCTCCTGCATCTATCCCAGGGAATGCCCCCAACCCATGAAGGAAGAATATCTTCTTACGGGTCCTTTGGAGGTGACCAATGAGCCCTATGCCGTGGCCAAGATTGCAGGCGTCAAGATGTGCGAGTTCTATAATCGCCAGTATGGCACGAATTTCATGGCGGTCATGCCCACCAATCTTTACGGACTCAATGACAACTTCGACCTGGAAACCAGTCACGTGCTGCCTGCTCTCATCCGCAAATTCCATCTCGCCAAACTGGCCGCTCAGGGGAATTGGGAAGCCATCAAGAAGAACGAATCCCGGTTCGGCCGTATCCCCGACGATATCCGCGCCGCCCTTGGCCTTACTGCTGATATTTCACAGCTGCCCCCCCGTTCGCCTCAGGTTGTCCTGTGGGGAAGTGGCAGCCCGCGTCGGGAGTTCCTCCACGTGGACGACCTCGCGGGTGCTTGCCTGTTTCTGATGGATAATCTCTCCGCCTCAGGCCTGCAACCAAGAGATTTGCCAAACTCTATCGTAAATATTGGTTGCGGCAAAGACATAACCATCAAGGATCTGGCCCTGCTTATCAAGGAAATCGTCGGGTTTGAAGGTGACATGTCGTTTGACGCCACCAAGCCTGATGGGACGCCGCAGAAGTTGCTTGACATATCTACCGTGAAAGCCCTGGGGTGGTCGCCAAGGATATCATTAAGGGACGGCATTAAACAGACCTATGAAGAGTGTTTAGGGCACGTCCATCCATGCTAGAACAAGACATGAGAGTGTTCTCCAAATTTACGCTGAAATGGGAGGAGTCATGATTACAGCTTTGCTGAAGAACAGGCGCGTTTCATGGTTTCAAATCCGAAGCATAGCCTGCTGTTTTACCATCTCATTTCTCCTTGCCGCTTCACTGAGTTTTGCTCAGCAAGCTGAGGAAAAAAGCCATGTTACACCCGAACTTCTGCAAAAAGGGCAGGAGTTGGTTGAGCAGGGGAAGATTTCAAGAGAACAGCTGGGGCTGGCTCGCCAGGCCGTGGAGCGAGGGGCGGTAAGCCCAGCTGATCTTCAAAGGTTAAAGGAAAAGGAGGGGCCGGGCACGCTGACTTTGGAAGAGATCAAGGCTGGAAAAAGGCTTCTGGAAGAGCGTGAGAAAGAACCCGCCCTCCTCGAAGGAGAAAAAGGGGGGACAGCAGAGGCTGAAAAGGAGACTCGCCCGGAAGCAAAGGAGATGACCGGGTCAGGGCTGAAGATTTTCGGCCATGAGCTCTTTTCCAGACCATCCAGCACCTT
>Ga0307444_1000107_pt1 | contig 43407 bp, 40 predicted proteins | sample SalMarSW160340MG_FD_202145 | JGI IMG/M metagenome (GOLD analysis project Ga0307444, IMG submission 202145) | Salt marsh sediment microbial communities from the Plum Island Ecosystem LTER, Massachusetts, United States - SW1603-40 | ecosystem: Environmental > Aquatic > Marine > Intertidal zone >...
CTTAGATCCTGAAACCACACTCTTTATTATTGCCTCTAAGACCTTTACCACGCAAGAGACCCTGACCAATGCTCACAGCGCTCGAGATTGGTTCCTTAAAAAAGCCGGGGATGAGGCCGCCATTGCCAAGCATTTTGTGGCGGTTTCCACCAATGCCGAGGCCGTGAGTCGATTCGGCATCGATACCCGGAACATGTTTGAATTCTGGGACTGGGTGGGAGGGCGGTATTCCCTGTGGAGCGCCATCGGTCTATCCATTGCCCTGTCCATCGGCATGAAAAACTTTGAGTCCCTGCTCGCCGGCGCCCATGAGATGGATGAGCACTTCCGCTCCTCACCCTTGGACCAAAACATGCCTGTGATCCTGGCCTTGCTGGGGATCTGGTACAACAATTTTTTCAATGCCCAGACCCACGCCATCCTCCCCTATGACCAATATCTCCATCGTTTCCCGGCCTATCTCCAGCAGGCCGACATGGAAAGCAATGGAAAACGGGTGAATCGCCAGGGCGAGGTCGTCGATTATTCGACAGGTCCCATCATCTGGGGAGAGCCGGGCACGAACGGCCAGCACGCCTTCTACCAGCTCATCCATCAGGGAACCAAGCTGGTGCCGGCCGACTTCCTGGCGCCCATAGCGACCCAAAACCCCATGGGTGAGCATCACAAGATCTTGCTGTCCAATTTCTTTGCCCAGACCGAGGCCTTGATGAAGGGAAAGACTCAGGACGAAGCCCGCGCCGAGCTCGTCGCCAGCGGCAAGGACCCGGCGGCAGTCGAGAAGCTCTTGCCTCACAAGGTCTTTGAAGGGAACCGGCCGACCAATGCCATTTTCGTTAGGAAGCTCGATCCCAGGACCTTAGGCGCCCTGATCGCCCTTTATGAACACAAGATCTTTGTCCAGGGGATCATTTGGCAGATCAACTCCTTTGATCAATGGGGCGTGGAGCTGGGCAAACAGCTTGCCAAGGCGATCCTGCCCGAGCTGGAAGGAGATGATGAGGTGACCACTCATGACTCCTCCACCAACGGTCTGATCAACTATTATAAGGCGAATCGAGGTCAGTCTTGAGATGACTTGATGCAAGGGTTCGGGGGGTCAAGGGGTCAAGGATGCGAGGGGGACGCTGAAGAATTATAGAGAATAAAAAGTCTAGCAATGGAAGAAAAGCACTCGCCCCCTTGAATCCTTGAATCCTCGAACCCTTACTCTGACAATATACAGACATCCTAGTCGAAAGCCACGGGCTCCCGTAAGATCATGTCAATGGCATCCAGGGCGCTCCGGGCGATGGCCGGGTAGACCTTGGTCAACGAAGCAATCTGTCTGAGATTGTCGGCCGTGCGGGTCACCAGCATGGCCAGGTTCCCCTCTGCCATACCGCCAATCTCAAGCACCTTCTCCCACGGCTGTCCATTGGCCCAAGCATAGATGGTCGCAGCCGGCCATAAGGCGATGGGCCTGGCCTCAAAGCCGCGCATGACCTTGCGCTCAACGAGCGGGCTGAGGGCCTTTATCATCTTATGATAGGCATTCAAAAGCCGCTTGGGGACGGTTGCCTCGTCCAGCCTTTCCTCCACGTCCCGGTCGTGGACAAAGGGCGCCACCAAGGCGCCAAGCAGGGCCGGGTCAGAACCCGGCAGGACTCCCGTGCGCAGCCCTTCGGCGATCATCAGAGGCTGGTCGAGCCTGAGCTGAGAGGCCCAGAGGCCATCAGGGGTGAGCTTGTTGTCTTCACTGACAAAGCCCTCCCCTTTCAGGAAATCCAGGTGTTTCACAAAATCATTCCACAACCCCAGACGCACGGCATGGGCGCTGTCCCACATCAAGGAAAAGGTGTCCAGGACGCGCCTGAAAGTCCCCCCGGACTTCCCGTGACATGTCCTGAGATGAGCACACTCCTTGCAGATCAGGCCGTCAATCTCCTGCTCCAGAAAAAGTGAACGGGTCCTCATGGGCTTCAGTTCGGAAACCCCTTGTTCCCCGTGAGGCAAAGTTTCCAATACGGGCGGCAAGTCTTGCTGTGCGGTACGAGCCATCAAGGCCTTGATCGCCTGCGGGTCATCCAGGGGCGGCAGGTCCAGAACACGGTCCAGGATCTGCGCCACTTTTTGGGGACGAAACCATCTCATCTTGACGTGCTCCCCCCGAAAAGGGATCCTTGCCTGCACCCGGCAGGCCAGGACGCCCTGTTCATCGCGTCTCACGTGATATCTGACGGCACAGTACAGCCGACCCCGGTGATCCAGAAAGAGCCGGCCAGGAACCAGGTTGGCCACCTTGGAAAGCCTTGCTTCGAGGATTTTCAATTTCCGTCTCAAGTCGTTGATCTCACGCTTGAGAGCCGCCCGCTTCCGGATCAAATCGATGACAAATTCAGGCCCCGCACACAAGGCGTCGGGAAGGTGCGCCATGAGCTTGCTGCCGGCCTTTCTCAGCTCTCGCTCAAGCCCCGGCTCCTGGTTGATCACGTTCACGTAGGTGGCAAAGGATCTCTGAAAGATCCCCCTGATCTGATCAGGGCTATGGGACAAAAGCAGATTCAGCACCATGGAAAAGTCGACCTTGATCTGGCTGAGCACGTCTTCGGGGGGCGTGGTGCAAAGATTCGCCATGAGCCGCACATCCATGAATCTGCCGGGAATAACGATGGCAAAACCTATGCGGTCCTTGCCCCGCCTGCCGGCCCGCCCCGTGGTCTGATGAAATTCCGTGCCGTTCAATGGGACAAAGGCATGCCCGTTGTACCGGTCTGAGTTCAGGAACACGACGCTGCGGGCCGGAAAATTCACCCCCGCAGCCACCGTGGAGGTGGCAAAGACCGCATCCAGCAGGCCCTGGGTCATGAGGTGCTCGACGACGAGTTTCCACGCAGGCAGTTGGCCACTGTGGTGGGCCCCCACTGCCGCATGCTTAAGATGCCACATCTGGCGGTGGCCTTCCAGATGGGGATGTCCCCGGATGAGTTCATCAATCGGTTCACTCAACCCGCTCACCTCTGCCATGATTCGGCCTGAGTCCTCGATGCAACGTTCCAGGGCACCATCACAGTCCGCCCTGGACTTCATAAAAAATATGGCGGGCAAAAGATCGTATTTCCTCAACACCCTCAGGATCGCCCCAAAAGGGGGAAGGCGCCTGGGAGACGAAAGAACCGGAGGATTTGGACTGCTCAGATAGGATCTGACCTTCTTGTCCATGCCCCCGGCGCCTATGAGGGGAAGAAGTCTGCCTGAAGGATGAAAAAACAGGGGAAAGAGCGGCACCGGCCGGCCTGTCTCTTCAACCAGCACGCAGGGCTTGGATCGGATAGATTCCAGCCAGTCGGCAATCTGTCGGGCGTTTCTTATGGTGGCTGAAAGGAGCAGGAGGTGGACCCGCACCGGCAGATAGATCATGACCTCCTCCCAAACGACGCCGCGATCTTCGTCACCCAGAAAATGGGCTTCATCCAGGATCACCAGGTCCGACGACAGATCCACACCCTGATGCATGGCGTCGTAGAGTTGATTGCGCAGGATCTCGGTGGTTCCCACAATAATGGGCGCATCCGCATTTTCCTTGCGGTCCCCTGTCAGTATGCCCACCTGATCCGGACCAAACTCAAGGCTGAATTCCAAGAGCTTGGAATTTGTCAGGGCCTTGAGGGGCGAGGCATACCACGCCCTGCCCCCTTGCTTGTGGATACGACGGATCGCCTCCTGGGCGATCCACGTCTTTCCCGAACCGGTTGGGGCGGATACGAGGCAGTCCGATTTTCGAACGGCAGCCACGGCCTTGAGTTGAAAAGGATCAGGCTTGAAGGGTGTTTTACGGGGGGCACCGATCCTGGCAAAGACCTTCTTCAGGCGGACATCGGTGCTCGGCTTGATCCTGGGAATATCTCTCCTGTAGGTCCCTGGCCCACTGCCGCGGAAGGGACCGGTTCGCCGTGTCTTTCTTCTGCTTGAGGGTCTGTCATGAGTGGTCAATGTGCGCTCCCGAAAAAGCGATTCCTGAGATCCGGATCGAACTCTTCACCGTAGCCGGTCAGCTCCACATACCCTGAGCCCGTCACCCCCCGGCCTCGCACCATCCCGGCCACACCCACACTCCCTTCCCAGTAGGTCACACCGGTGCTTTGTTTGGTGATCAGCTCCTGATCCTTCAATCCTGGAACCACCTTGAGGCTGATGTGGTGAGGCAACACCTCCACCTGCCAGGACGAAGGGTATCGTGCCCGGCTCATGGCGCTCTGCCAGTACGCTGTGGGCTTGATGACAAACGCCTCCTTCGGCAGATGCACCCACGCCCCGTCCTTTTCAACCAGGGTCCCACTTGAAAAAGGGTCAACCGAGCCGTCCTTGTGCCTGAGCACATATAACATGAGATCGCTGCCGTCTGAAAGCTGAAGGCCCATCCAGTCCCATCCCACCTGGTCCGTTGATAAAACATTGGACGTGAACTCGTGATCCATCCAGCTCAACCCGGAGACATCAAAACTTTCTTGCCCGACCCTGAGGATTCCCTTTGTGCGCATGCGGGTCAGGGAATAGTAATAGGAGCCCTGCCCGAGCCCGGCCCCCTTGCGACTCAGACCCTTTTCACCGTGGAGCACCGGGGGCTTCTGAGAAACCAGCTTAAGGTCTATGCCGAAACGATCAGAGCTGGCCCTCGCCTGGTGTGTCTTTCCTTGGATCGCGGTCTCCCAACCGTGAAGGAATACCCGGACCCGGTGTGCACCCATAGAGACACCAGCGATACCTGCGGCTCCCCGTCCGCTCTTTTCGGCCATAAGAAACCCTTTGCCCTGGAGATCGCTCACAGCCAAGTGGCCAAAGTAGAGCTGATTGGTCCGCCACGCAGAGGCCGAAACAAAAGGCGCCGGCTCAAGCTGGACCCTGAAAAAAGTCAGTTGAAACCCGAATGGCCGATGCCCCGCGGTATGCAAGTTCCCCGTATAATACCACCACTCGGTTTGAAACCCTGGATGGTCGGCGTGATCGCCTGGAAATGTCCAAGCACGGGGCTCAAGGGCCTGTGCGAAACCTTCCGAGCCCAGGCAGGTATCTATGCCTGCAAGCACAGCCAGTACGATCAGACCAAAGCTCAGCCATCGCCCTTTTTTACTTCTCATTCGCTCTTCAACAGTGCGGCCGGATTGACGCGCGAGGCCGCCCCTGCCGGTGGCAAGGCGGCCAGCACGGCCGCCAACAAGATCAACGCGAAGGAGACCAGCAGGGTCCACGGGGGCACCTGGTACACGAAGGTCCATCCAAAAGACTGTTTGTTGATGACAAAGATGAGAAAGTACGAAAGCATCAGCCCGCACGCCAAGCCCACGACATGGCCGGCCACGCCCATGAAAAAGGCCTCCAGCACCACCATGCGTCTGATCTGCCCCGGCGTCGCCCCCACGGCCATCATTAACCCGACTTGTCCGCGGCGCTCCCTGATAAGCAGCGAAAGCGTCGTCGCCACCCCCAAGGCCGCCACCAGCAGGGCGATGGCCATCAGGACATAGGTGATGGAAAAGGTGTCGTCAAAGACCTTGATGATATCTCCGCGCAGCTCCTTTCCGATGGCAATAGACAGAGCATACTTCGGATTGAAACGGTTCAGCAAGTCCGTCTTGATCAGACGGGGGTCAGCTCCAGGTTTGAGGAAAAGGTTGGCCCCTCCGATATGCGGTTCTTGATAGACCGCCTGAAACGATTTCAGATCCATAAAGACCACCCCGCCGCCGGTCCGATAATCCCGGAACAGGCCCAGGATCTGCCACGTTTTGTTCACACCGCCCAGGGACAATCGCAGGCGATCTCCAGGCGCAAGGCCCGTGCGGCTCGCATGCACCTCCGAGATGATGACGCCCCGGCCCTTGATGAGCCTTTCCATGATGCGGGCCTCATCCCCGCCCATGAGCAAAAACCGACCATGATGCCACAACACGTCTATTCTTCCGGCTTCAAGGAGAAACGGACCTTCCGGGCCCCTGATCCAAGTCCGACGATAGAAATAGGCCTCCTGTATGAGAGGATGACCCAGGATCGTATCCACGACCTCCGGAGCGAGCCAATCCCGATGCTGGTTGATATCACTGCTATCAGGCCTCACAAACATATCCCCGACCACGTTTTGGTGTAACCAGGTGTGCACCGTGTCCCGGAAGCTGGCGACCATGATGGAAACGCCGACAAACAGGGCGATGGCCGTTATCAAGGCCCCCACGGCGATGGCGGTGCGCGACACGGCCCCGCCCAGATAGCTGGCCGCCAGTCGACCCGGCTGCCCAAAGGCCTTCAACATGGCCCGGGGGAAATGCCCGCCAAAGACGAGGAGCACCGCCGGAGCCAACATGGAAAAGCCCACAAAGATCATAAAAATGGCCGTATATCCCCCTGCGGGGATCTGATAGACACAAGGCAGTCGGGAAACCGGAAGCGAAAGGCCGATCAGGGCGATCCCCCACAAGGCAAGCCTGGGCGCCCGCAGCCTGCGGCTTCGCTCAAAGGTCTCGGCGGACAAGGCCTCCTGGGGAGGAATCCGAGCCGTCTCGCGGGCAGGCACAAAAGCCGCGATCACGGAAACCCCCAAGGTCATGACAAAGGAGGCCACAACTTCCTGGGGCGTCAGGGTGATGGCTTCCACGTTCACCTTCACAAAGAGGGTGGTAATGGTGGCAGAGACGATTCGCAGGAACCGGCCTGCCAGAAACAGGCTCAGGGGGAACCCTGCAAGCCAGCCCGCCAGCCCGAAAAAAAGGCCTTCGGACAAGAAAAGAACGAAGATTTGTCTCGGCTCACTGCCCAGGGAAAGGAGGACGGCCGTCTCGTGACGGCGTCTGGCTGCGTTGATGGACACCACACTGAAAACGAGGAACATCCCCACAAAAAGAGAAACAAAGCTCAAGACGGAAAGATTCATGCGGTAGCTCGTAATCAGCGCCAGGCCGGATTGCTTGCCCTCCCTGGAAGGTGCGAGCTTACAGCCCGGCGGGAGCTTTTCCTCAATGGATCTCCGTTCAGCCCTTCCAGCCCCTGGCCTGACAATCAGGTCGATGCGCTCCAGGACCCCCACGCGGTTTAAAAATTCCTGGGCGGTGGCGATATCGCAGACGGCAATTCTGCCACCCTCGGCAAGGGCCGCGCCCTCGTCGTCGAGCAGGCCGATGACTGTAAATCCGGCAATGTGATGGGCGTGCAGAACCAGCGTTTCATCACCCACCTTCAGACCGGCGGACTCGGCGAGGCGCCGGCTTGCCATCAGGGTGAAAGGCCGGGTCAAGAGGCCGACCAGCATCTGCCAGGCCTCCAGGCGATCCTTCACCGCCCAGCGGGTCTCCCGGAAGGCCTTTTCAGACAGGGGGTCTATGCCGACCAGGAAAAACGGCTCATGGGTCTGATCGTGAAACCTCACATAGGCGGATAGGACCGGCGCCGCGTGCTGGATGGCCGGGTGGGCACAAAGCTTTGCAAAAAGGTCATCAGGAACGCCGCCACTGTCGGAGCGCACCGTATAGTCCGCCTTTCCGATAAGATGGTCCATACTCCGGCTAAAGGAATCGACTGACGCATCCACGGCCAACCGGACGCTCAGAAAGACCGAGGCGCCTACGGCCACCCCTGCAATGACGGTCGCTGTCCGCCAGGGGTCTTGCAGGAGATGTCTGAGGGAAAAGTATCGAAGGAGGCGGGCTATTCTTTGCATGCCGTTTGGGTGAACCGACCATCTACAAGACAAAGGATCCGGTGGGCCATGGCGTCCGCATCCGAGCTATGACTGGCCATGATGACGGTCCGTCCAAGGTCTCGGTTCAGGTCCTTGATGAAATTCAGGATACGGTGACCGGTCTTGCTATCCAGGTTGCCGGTCGGTTCATCGGCAATAACCAACGCCGGGTCGTTGACAAGGGCTCTGGCAATGGCCGTACGTTGCATCTCACCGCCTGAAATCTCCGAGGGTTTGTGATGGGCCCGTTGTTGCAATTCAGCCAAGCGCAACAGCTCCCAGGCCTTTTCGTATGCATCTTGGGCGTGGATGGGAGTGAGAAGGGCGGGCAGGGCGACGTTTTCTAAGACGGAAAGGGTCGGCAATAGATTAAAGCCCTGAAAGATGAAGCCAACGTGTTTTCTTCTAAACCGGGCCAACTGCGTGGGGTTGAGTTCAGACAGATCAACATCGGAAACGCTCAAGGACCCCGAAGTGGGTCGGTCCAGTGCCCCAATGAGAGAAAGGAGCGTACTCTTGCCCGAGCCGCTCTTGCCTTTCAGCACCAAAAATTCACCCGCCCCGACTTCCAGGGCGATGTTGTCAATCGCCTTAACAGGGAGGCCGCCCAAAAAGAAGGTCCGTGAAAGAGCCTTTGCTATGACGATCTTGTCTGTTTTCAATAGGCCTCTTTGTGGCGGAACAACGAAGTGCCGGCTGTGAATAACATGAATCCCACCAAAAGAAAACCGCCCCCTTGCCTATTGAAGAATACGCTTGGCAATGGTAGACATTGCCTTCAAAAAACCGTCGTGTAGGGGGAGGGATGTCTTCATGCGAGCGGTCATTCAACGAGTCGCGGCCGCGGATGTCCGGGTCGACCACGAAATAGTGGGCCGGATTGGTCCCGGCCTGCTCCTTTTGCTGGGCATCGCGCGTTCTGACGAGGAAAAAGACGCGGATTACCTGGCAGACAAGGCGGTGCATCTTCGGATATTTGAAGATGGGGATGGCAAGATGAACCGCTCCCTCCTCGAGACCGGCGGTGAGGTCCTGGTGGTTTCGCAATTCACCCTGCTGGGCGACTGCCGCAAGGGTCGCCGTCCGTCCTTCGTGGAAGCAGCGTCTCCAGAGAGGGCGGAGCAACTCTACGAATATTTTGTGGATCAATTGAAAATGAAAGGGATAACCGTGGCTACGGGTCGGTTTCAGGCAATGATGGCCGTGTCTTTGATCAATGACGGACCGGTCACACTGATCCTGGAAACCAAGTAGAAAGGCGATGCCGGCAAAAGCAGGAAAAGGTCCGGAAGGCGCAGATATTCCCCCGTGCATGATATATGTGGACAAAGAAGGCGCCTGGTTCCACAAGGGGGCTCCCATCATTCACCGAGAGCTCCTTGTTCTTTTTTACCAATGCCTCAGCCTGGACGAAGAGGGGCGTTACATCATCACACTTAAGGATCAGGTCTGCCGCCTGGATGTGGAAGACACACCCTTTGTCATCCTCCGCGCGGATTTTGTCCCTGCTCGCCGCGATGGACAGACGGAACGTTTCGTCCTCCACCTCATAGACCAGACCAAGGAAGAGCTGGTCCCCGAAACCCTCTCGATTGGACCCGGCCATGTCCTGTACTGCAAGGTTAAAGCGGGAGAATTCGCAGCGCGTTTTTTACGGCCGAGCTACTATCAGATTGCCGACTACATTGAGGAAGAACCTGAAACAGGCCGATACTTTCTTTATCTAAACAGGAAAAAATATTACCTTAATTGATCGTAAACAAAATGAAAAAGAGGAGTAAGATTTTAAAATAATGATCATTCTTGTTATATTTTCCACAATTGAAGATTCCCTGTAGCAAGAGCTACAGGGAATCTTTAGGACGGGGTCGAGGGGAGCTATAAAAAAACTGATTTTCTTCCTTACCGGGAAGCCCCGCCCTTTAGGGCGGGAGAGGCTTCACTTTTTTAGATGCGCTCGCTTTTTCGGTTCAATATGTCTTCCATTGATGAGATATAGACTTAAGAAATTTTCCCATTTTGTTTACCCCTCGGGAAAGCCGATGCCACCCCATCTTCTTTGTTGCCGAGGGCTCGCGGTGGACGACCACAGCTTCGCCCTTGGACGCCTTGAAGCTGGGACGCCCTCGACTTTCGCTCAATTAAGGTATTACGTTGAACAAAACCCCGGAAGGTAGTTTTATGCCCAAGAACCATCAAGCAGTATTGATGGTTTCGTAAAAAGTCCATTTTACGAGTCTGTCAGTATTGAGTTGAGAAAAGAACCATGACCAACTCGGAAAAGGCGTTCCCACTGTGGGCAGGCCTCTTTACCCTGATCTTTTTCTTTGGCTGTGTCCCTCAAGGCAAGGTATATCGTGTCAAACCTGCCAGGGTTGGCTGGCAAGCGATCCATAACGTCGCTGTTCTCGGTTTTGATGGGCCGTACGGAGAAAACCTTCGCAGGCAGGTCTTTCACAGGCTCGCCGAGGTTCAGTATTTCAACCCGAAGGACACTTCTCAGAACCCGGCCCTGTCCCACGTTTCCTATGACAAGGCAGGAGACTATGAGTTTTTCCATGCCATTGAGGATTTAGGGGTCGATGTCGTCATAACCGGCCGGGTGAGTGTCCATGTCCATGACGCTCCCGGCGTCGATCAGGTTGAGGTCAAGGAAGGGACAGGTTACTACAAGAAGGAAAAAGACGCCTCCGGTCAGTGGGTGGATGTGGAAATCAAACGCACCGTCATCAGACCCATCCCCTACGTCATGAGGGAGGCACGTCTTGAATCAGAATTCAAGGTATGGGACGTGTTGCGCCGTGTCGTCGTGGCCGCTGGAGAGGTGACGGAAGCAGAGCGCGGCAAGTTCGGCGGTGACAAGGAGTACGCATCTTCCGGCCACGCGTTGAGTAATCTGCCGACTTCAAGTGCAACCGCTGACGGACTCTCTGCCCGGACCGCCGCCAAGCTGATAGCCAGGCTCTCGCGCATGAAGCTCGCCGGCGTCCTCAAGCTCGACGAGACAGGAGGCGCCACGGTGAAACAAGGGGTGGCCTTGGCCAAAAGCGGGCACTGGAAAGCGGCCATGCAAATCTGGGAGCAAGTCGTCCGTGAGGAACCAGGCCAAGCTGCGGCTTACTATAATCTCGGGGTCGCCCGTGAAGGCCTTGGGACCGTGGAAGATCTCAAGACCGCACGAGACCTCTACAAGAGGGCCGCCGCCCTTGGCACAAACAGGCTGTATACGGACGGTATTCTAAGGGTTGATCGTGTGATCGGGGATAGCCGCATAGAGTAGCTGAAAAGGAGATGGGAAGAGACATGAAAAGCAAACTGAGCAAGAAGAAAGTGGAAGAACTCAGAAAACGGCTCGTGCGAAGACCGCAATTGGTATGGGATCTGGCGGGACCGAGAGAAAAAAAGAAGGTCCTTGAGTTTGCTGAAGGGTACAAAGGCTTTCTTGATAGCGCCAAGACAGAGCGGGAGGGCGTCCAAGCCATCGAGGCCTTTGCCAAAGAGAATGGCTTCAAGGACATAGGCAAAGGCGGAAGCGGAAGAAAATTTTACAAGATCAACAAGAACAAGGGCATCGCCCTGGCCGTCCTCGGCAAAAAACCCCTTTCATACGGGCTCAATCTCATAGGCTCCCATATTGACTCCCCACGGCTTGATCTCAAGCAAAACCCCCTTTATGAAGAGGTGGACCTGGCTTTTCTGAAGACCCACTACTACGGCGGCATCAAGAAATACCAGTGGCTCGCACGGCCCCTGGCCATCCATGGGACGCTTTTCAAGAAAGATGGACACGCCATCAGCCTGCAAATTGGGGAATCCCCCAAGGACCCCGTGTTCACCATCGCCGATCTTTTGCCCCACCTTTCGCATAAGCTCCAATCGAACAAAAAGGTGTCTGAGGCCTTTGAGGGGGAAAAGTTGAACGTCCTGGTGGGAAGCCTGCCCCTGGGGGACGATGAAACCAAAGAACGGTTTAAACTCGCGGTTCTGGAATACCTTTTTTCTGCATACGGTGTCATCGAAGAAGATCTGATGAGCGCTGAGATAGAGATTGTGCCTGCGGGCAGGGCCCGTGACGTGGGCCTGGACCGTGGGCTCATCGGGGCCTATGGCCAGGACGACCGGGCCTGCGCCTATGCCTCGCTGGAGGCCCTGGGCGGCGCGAAGGCGCCGGCAAGCACCGCCGTAGCCCTTTTCATGGACAAGGAAGAGATCGGTAGCGATGGCAGCACCGGGGCGAAGTCTCGTTTTCTGGAAGACTTTGTGTCTGATCTGTTCGAAGTGACCGGCCAGAAGGCGACAGCCAGGGCGCTCAGGTCCTGTTTGATGAAATCGAGAGCTTTATCTGCTGATGCGAATGCCGCCCTGGACCCGGACTACCAGGAGGTCCATGAAAAACGCAACGCAGCGCGGATCGGATATGGCGTGTGTATCACAAAGTTCACCGGCTCCCGGGGTAAGTATGGTTCGAGCGATGCCAATGCCGAGTATGTGGCCGGTATCCGGAAACTTTTTAATGAAAACAAGGTGGTTTGGCAGACCGGAGAAATAGGAAAAGTCGATGAGGGGGGTGGCGGCACGATCGCCAAGTTTCTTGCCGTCTATGGCATGGAGGTCCTGGACTGCGGCACTCCGATCCTTTCCATGCACTCCCCCTTTGAGATAGCAAGCAAGGCCGACATCTACATGACCTATAAGGCCTATGACGCTTTTTTCAACGGCAAATAGGACGATGAAGACCTACCTGGACTGTATTCCTTGTTTTTTCAAGCAGGCCCTTTTTGCTGCAAGGGCCGCCCTGGATGACGAGGCAAAAATCAAAGCAGTGCTTGACAGAATTGGGCTGCTGGTCTCTGAGATCCCCCTGGACAGCTCACCGCCTGAAACCGGGAGACGAGTCTACATGACGGTCCAAGAGGTGACAGGCGTCCATGACCCTTTTAAGGCATTAAAAGCGAAAAGCATCCATCAGGCCTTGGCCCTTTATCCCTCCTTGAAGCACATATTGGCAGAAGCGAAAGACCCGCTGGAGACCGCCGTGCGGTTGGCCATTGCCGGAAACGTCATTGATTTTGGGGCCAATCCTGATTTTGAGCTCGAACAAGACATTCAAGAGGTCCTTCAAAAGGAACCGGCGATCAACCACTACCAGGCGTTCAAGGAAAAGCTGGCCCGTGCCCGGGACATTGTCTATCTGGGAGACAATGCCGGAGAGACGGTCTTTGACAGGCTCTTGATTGAGACCATGGGCAAACCTGTCACCTTTGTGGTCAGGCAGCGCCCTATCATCAATGATGCCACGATGGAAGATGCCCTGAGCAGTGGCCTGGGCGAAGTGGCAGCCCTTGTCTCATCAGGATGCGACGCCCCTGGGACCGTGCTTGGGGGATGCTCGGAGCAGTTTCTGGCTCGTTTTAACAGGGCGGACCTCATCATCAGCAAAGGTCAGGGCAACTACGAAACCCTGTCTCAAGAAAAACGCCCTATTTTCTTTCTCCTGAAGGCCAAGTGCCCGGTGATTGCAAGAGACCTTGGCATCAAAGTAGGAGATATCGTGATCAAGTACGCCCTGGAAGCTGCCATGTTTTCAAAAAGCTAGCAGCCCTATCTCCAGGAGGTCTTCGGCCAGGACGAGGGGACCTTGATAGGTTTTGCGGCACTGTTCGGCCACATCCACCGCGTCACATTCAGGGTAAAAATGGGTGAGTACGAGCTTGCTTACGCCAGCCTCGGTGGCGATCTCGCCCGCCAGAGACGGCGTCAGATGCCCAGGCACCTTCAGCTCATCAGGCAGGGCGCATTCGCAGATCAGCACATCCGCGTCCATGGCCAGTTTTACGAGGTTTGCGCTCACGTCGGTATCGCCTGAATAGACCACGGATTGGCCGTGACGGTCGGTGATCCGGTACGCCAAGCTGCTCTCAGTGTGCTCCATGGGAAGGCTGTCCACATCGAACACGCCGCCGTCCAGATGGTCCGGGCCCTTGTTGTCGAGTTCGGTAATACTCATCATGCCCGGGGCCAGTTCAATCCAATGCCCGTAGGCCGCTTTCAGTTTTTCATAAAAGTCTGAAAACCCCCTGGCCGCCACGATCGTAAAGGGCTTGCGTCGCCTGTAGCTTGCCGGGTACTTTGTGGCGAACAGAAAAGGGACGAACTCGCCGGAATGGTCTGGATGAAGGTGGCTGTAAAAGATATACGAAATCTCATCAATGGTGAGACCCGCCTCGAGGAGCCTGCGCATGGTCCCTGCGCCGGAATCAAAGAGGAGCGCGGTCTTGTCTATTTCAATCAAGACCGAACAAGAGCTTCGCTGCAAAGAGGGCACACAGGTTCCCGAGCCCAGTATCGTGATCTTCATCTTCTAAGCCGCGCTGATGATACGCTCACATATTTCGGGCCATGCCAATGACCTTGTACACGACGGCGCCGGCCAGATAAGCAATGTCCTCTGTGGGCAGATAGGAAGAAACTGACGCATCAAAATAGACATTGCCTTCGGCTGCAAACTCCTCATCTCCCCTCCACAAGGAAAGAACTACCGGCACCCGGGGAAGGACCCATATCTTCAAGGCCTGGTCTCCGGGCACGTCTACGACCTCACCCATCACTCCTCCAACCCTTTCCAACAGCTCAGGCCTCGACCCCAGGCTTTTTACAAGGGGTGTGATGGCCCGTTTCACAAAGGACGGGTAATAGAAAGGACCGGACGGCACCTCGCGGAACGTGATCCACCGCTCTTCAACAGGAACGCCGGTCGCCGTGATCAGATAATGAAGCAGCAGGACCTGGTCGGCAATCTTGAGGGCACCGGCGTCTTCCTCAAAGGCTGTCTGTCCGCCACTTACCGTAAGATGGCAGGTGCTGCCCAGATATGGAATGGGCAAGCGCTTCTTGTCACCGGACACCCTTTCCGCTGATATGTCGGCACGCAGGCAGCACATGTCTATATCGAGCCGCGCCAGTGTGTCCAGGGCCAAGGCCCGCGCTGTTTCGTAATCATCGACGGTCGGCATGTTTCTTGGTCCCGCCCCTCTCGTTTCCGGTTCGGACTGTCTGCTACGTGCCCGATAGTCTCGCGACGGACACGACGTTCATCAAGAAGCTCCAAGACATTATACGGACGCCATCGTCAGAAGGTCAACCGGTTTCCGCCTCAGGAGTCCTGACTCGTGAAAGCGCATGCAGCGCATCTTGTCCCCAAGTCTGACAAACCGGCAAGAGAGCCCTTGCAAATGTGTCACCCTCGGTAGTTGAAGGAATTTCCAGCCTGAATAACCGATTGACACGGGTAGCGATGTTTAATAAGATTTTAATCATAGACGCTTTTCAACCCAAAAACCGAAAGTTATCCGGAAGCCATGGCTTCCTTCGAACCTGCATATATTGAAACTCGCAACCAGGGGCTCCTGAAGGAAAAGATCCACCAGGCTTATGACATCCTCAAGGCCTGCACCCTCTGTCCGCGGGCGTGCGGCATAGATCGGCTCTCGGGTGAAAAGGGAATCTGCCGGACCGGCGAGCACGCCATTGTCTCAAGCTACTGCCCCCACTTTGGAGAAGAGAGCCCTCTGGTGGGAAAACACGGCTCAGGCACCATTTTTTTTGCCCGGTGCAACCTTCTGTGCATCTTCTGTCAGAACTACGACATCAGCCATGAAGGCGAAGGCGTGGAGGTCTCTTCGCAAGAGCTTGCCGAGGCCATGCTTTCTCTCCAAGCCACCGGTTGTCCAAACATCAACTTTGTCACGCCCTCTCACGTGGTGCCGCAAATCCTGGCCGCCGTCGACCAGGCGGCAGAGGCGGGCCTTCGGATTCCCTTGGTCTATAACAGCAGCGGATATGACCGCGTGGACACGCTGGCCATTCTGGAAGGGGTCTTCGATCTCTACATGCCTGACTTCAAGTTCTGGGATCCCAAGGTGGCTGAACAGCTGTGCGAGGCGCCAGACTATCCCGAAAGGGCCCGTGAGGCCCTGAAGGAGATGCACCGGCAGGTAGGCGACTTGGTCCTGGATGAACAGGGGATCGCCCGGACAGGCCTCTTGATCCGTCATCTGGTGCTTCCGGATGGGCTGGCCGGCACCCGGGACGTCATGCGGTTTCTGGCCACAGAGGTCTCTACCAACAGCTATGTAAATATTATGGCACAGTACAGACCGTGCGGCCGGGCGGGCGACGTGCCCCGCCTGCGCAGGTCTATTACGGATGAGGAGTACCAGGAGGCGATGGAGACGGCCCACCAGGCAGGGATCACCCGGCTGGATGAAAGGAAGCGGGTCTTTGCACTGCGTTGGTTCTAAAGGGAATCCAATAACGAGAGGAAAAGGGTGGGCGGTTCAAGTTGATCGATGGAAAGTAACAGTGTAGCTTTTTGAAAACATGGCTTGTTAAAGGCGATTTTGTAAGGCTGAAATGATATCATGGAGAGAATATTCGCCGTGGGCGACATACACGGATGCTTTGACAAGTTGGTCTCCTTGATGGGCATCATCGATGTTGACTTGAAGGAAGAGACGCTCGTCTTCATAGGGGACTACATAGACCGTGGCCCCCAGTCAAAAGAGGTCGTGGACTATCTGATTGATCTGGCTGAAGGCGGCAATCGCGTGGTCTTTCTGAAGGGAAATCACGAGCTGATGTTGCAAAATTATCTGAGCGGAGAAGACAAACTCAGCTTTCTCTATAATGGCGGGGAGGCCACGCTGAGCAGTTACATGAAAGGCGCTGGCCGGGGGGAAGCCAACCTGATACCACCAAGACATCTCGAGTTTTTTGACAAGCTTCGCATCTACTTTGAAACGGACCTTTATGTTTTTGTGCACGGGGGCCTGAAACCAAACGTATCCCTTGAACACCAGGATGAATGGGATATGCTTTGGATCCGAGACGAGTTTATTTATTCTGATTTCGATTTTTGCAAGCGTGTGATCTTTGGTCACACGCCGTTTCGACAACCCTTGATTCTGGACAATAAGATTGGTATCGACACAGGTGCTGTTTATGGAAATAAGTTGACGTGTGTGGAGCTCCCGGCTATGAAGTTTTTCAGCGTATAACCGGGCCTGTTTGATCATGGTTTCTCAGGGGCGGGATTTGTGAGCAGCTATGATGTTGCGGCGGACGAAGGGAGGCAGTGATGATGGGCATTGATGACGTGGTCAAGAACATCACCTGGCTGGGCCACGATGGTTTTCTCATCCAAGGGGATGGCAAGGCGATCGTCATCGACCCTTTTCAGGTCAAGCAATGCGAGCCGGCGGATATCATCCTGATCAGCCATGAGCACTACGATCACTGTTCACCAGAGGATGTGAACAAGATACGGAAAGACTCCACCGTTATCGTCACAGAGGCCCAATCGGCGAAAAAGCTCTCCGGCGACGTGAGGGTGGTGCAGCCCGGGGACAAGCTGACGGTCTCAGGGATTCCGATTGAGGCTGTCCCCTCCTATAACACCAACAAGAGCTTTCATCCCAAAAAAAATGGCTGGTTGGGCTTTATAGTCACGGTGGACGGCACCAGGATCTACCACGCGGGTGATACGGACCAGATACCGGAAATGGCATCCTTTCAGGTCGATATCGCCCTTCTGCCCGTGTCAGGCACCTATGTCATGACCGCAGAAGAGGCCGTGGTAGCAGCCGGTGTCATCAAGCCAAAGGTGGTTATTCCAATGCACTATGGCGCTATTGTGGGCTCGGCAGACGATGCGAAGCGTTTCCAAGAGGCCCTGCGCGGAACCTGCGAAGTGGTGGTTTTGGGCTGATGAAAAAGATCGTCCTTCTTGTCATGCTTTGTGTCACCCTCTGCGCGGGAGAAGCGGCCGCCAGACGGCTTGCCGTGAGCGTGGGCAAGGCGAATATGCGCTCTGGACCCGGGACGAAGCATGAGATCCTCTGGTCTGTGGGAAAGTACTATCCGGTTGACACCCTGAAGAAATCCGGCAGCTGGTACAAGATCCGTGACTTTGAAGGTGACGAGGCGTGGATTCATGAGTCTCTACTAAAAAAGATCCCGGCCATCATTGTCAAAGCCCCCCTCGTCAATGTTCGGGAGAAGCCGAGCACTGATTCCAGGATATTGTTTCAGGCAGAAAAAGGCGTGAGTTTTGAGTGCCTGGGGAAAATGGGCGACTGGTTCAAGGTCCGGCATGCAGACGGCGACGTCGGCTGGATCCATAAGTCTTTGGTTTGGGGATACTGAGATCAGTTTAGCCTAGTGTTCAACCGAGCCATGTTGGCTCGGTTGGCCCGCGTTCATGGGTAGGCACCAGCCTATTGAAGCTCCCTGTAGCAAGCTACAGGGAATTTTCGACCGTAAGGAACGCTGACCGGCTATAAAAAAACTGATTTTCTTCCTCACCGGGAAGCCCCGCCCTTTAGGGCGGGAGAGGCTTCACTTTTTTTGGATACGCTCGCTAACCCCGCAGCAAGCTACGGGGAATGCGCTCGCTTTTGCGGTTCAAGAAACGTACAAATAACATTTTCAAAGGGCTAAGATGTTACAGACAAGCCCGATTTACAATGCGAGACGCAACACCAGTGTGTGCCGGTAGTGACGAGGAATGCCATGAGACGTAAAGATGACATCCACAAGGCGGAGGGGAAATTGGGGGTGCTTATCCCGGGAATCGGAGGTGCTGTAAGCACCACCTTGTTGGCGGGCGTCGAGGCTGTACGCCGGGGGTTGGCTCTGCCCATTGGTTCCCTGACCCAAATGGGTACGATTCGCCTGGGTAAACGGTTCGAGTATCGTATCCCTCGCATTGAAGATTTTGTCCCACTGGCTCGTCTGGATGACCTGGTCTTCGGCGGTTGGGATGTCTTTCCGGACAATGGCTACGAGGCTGCTCTTAAGGCCGCGGTGCTTAAGCGAGAGGACCTCGACCCAGTGCGCTCTTTTCTGGAGGCGCTGCAACCCTGGCCGGCGGTTTTCAAACAGGCATTCGTCAAGAACCTGAGTGGTTCCCACGTGAAGCCGGAGACTTCTCACCTGGAGCTGGTTGAGGCCATCCAGGCAGACATTGCATCGTTTGAGCGCAAGCACGCGGTATCCCGCTGTATCATGATATGGTGCGCCAGTACGGAGGCGTACCTAGAGCCCGGGCCGGTCCACGCATCGCTGAGCAGTTTCGAGGAGGGTCTGAAAGACAACGATCCCACTATTTCACCAAGTATGCTTTACGCCTATGCTGCCCTGAGCAGTGGGATTCCCTACGTAAACGGTGCTCCAAACTGTACGGTGGATATCCCTGCCATGGTGGAGCTGGCAAGTCAGCGTCAGGTTGCCATTGCCGGAAAGGATTTCAAAACGGGACAGACCCTGCTGAAGACCATACTGGGTCCTGGATTGAAGGCGCGGATGCTGGGACTCACGGGCTGGTATTCTACAAATATTCTCGGCAACCGCGACGGCATGGTTCTGGATGACAAGGATTCGTTCAAGAGCAAAGAGAAGAGTAAGCTCTCCGTGTTGGAGACCATGCTGCAGCCGGACGTCTACCCCCAGCTGTACAAGGATTTCTGCCATAAGGTTGTCATCAGCTATTATCCGCCCCGGGGTGATCAAAAGGAGGGCTGGGATGCTATCGATATCTTCGGCTGGCTGGGTTACCCCATGCATATCAAAGTGAATTTCCTTTGCCGGGACAGCATATTGGCAGCACCCATTGTTTTGGATCTCGTCCTTTTCATGGATCTGGCCCAGCGCGCAGCCATGACGGGCATCCAGGAATGGCTTTCATTCTACTTCAAGAGCCCACAATGCGCGCCCAATCTCTATCCCGAACACGATCTTTTCATTCAACTGAAGAAACTGAAAAACACCCTGCGCTATCTTATGGGCGAGGAACAAATTACCCACCTGGGCCTGGATTACTACTACGAAGTTTGAAAAAGAAGGACCTCAAGCGTTAAGGACATGTTACTGATGGCCACTCGGGATGATGAGACTATGGTGGCGAAGGGAGACCCTTGGGGCTCGCGCAAAAATAAGTTCGCAGAGTTTGCGCTCAGATTTGGTTCGGATTTGGCCGATTCGATTGAGCAAAACCTGAGAAATAGCGTGCTATTTCGAGGAGTTTGCGAATGAGGCATCGATCAAAGATGGGCTGAAGCTGAGATGCCAAAATGCGAAGTTGTTTTTGCGCGAGCCCTTAGTACGGACCACACATCTGTCGATAGTTGAGGCACTCACGTCTGTTTAGGAATGGGCATGGTTCTTTCAGAAACCACTTCTTTCGCGGACACCAAAAATACTCTCTAAAAGGTTCATTACATGCAGATGGCCTTAACTTCTTCCGCGTCTTTCCACCAAATGATATGTAACCATTTTCTGTCTTGACTTGCCATACCGTCATGGCCTTAAGTCCGGATTGGGTTAGGGTTATGTCACGCACCGTTTCAGTTGTTGACTTTGCAAGTTGTGTGCCAGCGATATGCTCATCCGGTGGAGGGAAAGTATATGTCGATTTGAGGGAACACCTTTAGAAAGGAGGAGCAATCAACATGGAAACGCTGCATGGACCCAAGGTATTAAGGCCTGCGGGGGTCAGTATCAAGACGTTGGACGGAAGCGTTATAGAAGGAAAAGTAAACTTAGGTTACGAAAACAGGATTTCGGATCTGTTTACCGCGTCTGGAAGGCCCTTCATTGTTCTATTCGATGCCATGCATTTTGGAGCCCCCAAGAAAGAGGTGCTGGTCCTTAATAAGCAATTCATCGTGTGGGTCAAACCGCAGGATGAAGACCAGGAGGCCGTAGAGACAGAAATCACGACCTAACCGAAAGGGAAAACTTGCCATTTTCCCCGGGGCCTGATGCGCCCCTCAGGACGACACCGCTTTGGATTGAAGTTCCTGAGATGACAGACTGAATAGGGGTTTGAGATGGACCCCTCTTGAGGTATTTATACCCTGCTTGCTCAAATTGGATTTGATGGGTCAGGGGTCTCTGCCGCTGAAAATCTCATGATATCCTTTCCAAACGTTCAAGAACTCCGTCATGTTGATGCGTTATAAACTTTGGCAAGCTTTACCCGGGTTCTGGCTCACCCCAGTTCAGATGTTGCAAGGATATGTGTGATCCCACGGGAAGTTTCATTGGTCTAATTATTACTAGGAGCCTGTCGGAGAACCCCATTTTCGGAGGCTGTTGGAAAATGTTCAGATGCAAGGCATCCGAGATTCTTAGGAATGAGGCGTACTTATCGGTACGCCGCAGTGACGAAGAATGAGGATAACGCCGCAGATGGACGTTTTCCGACAGCCTCCTAGGAGAATGTGACATGCCACAAGAAAAAAGCCATGCAGAAGGAGAAACGACCGAAGCCTTGATGCAGGAACGGCGGTTTTTTCGGCCACTACCAGAGTTGGTGGCTAAAGCAAATATCAACCCAGTCCACTACGAAGAGGCCGTAAAGAAAGGCACGCGTGACTTAGAAGGTTTCTGGGAAGAGGCCGCCCATGAATTAGACTGGTTCAGAAAATGGGACAAGGTGCTCGATCGGAGTGAAGCGCCTTTCTACAAATGGTTTGTCAATGGGAAGACGAACATCGCCTATAACGCTCTGGACCGCCACATTGAAACGGACCGTAAGAACAAGGTTGCTATCATATTTGAAAGCGAAGAGGGAGTGCGAGGACGCATGACCTACTATGACCTGTACCGCTATACGAACATGTTCGCCAATGCGCTCACAGCCCTTGGCGTCACCAAGGGGGACCGGGTCAGTATCTATCTGCCAAATATTCCACATACGGCCGTCGCCATGCTGGCCTGCGCCAAGATTGGGGCGATCCATTGTGTTGTTTACGCTGGTTTCAGTGCCATGGCCTTGCGGGATCGTATCAACGATGCGGAGGCCAAGGCCATCATCACGGTCGACGGTTTCCACCGAAACGGAAAAGTCATTAAGCTGAAAGAAATTGTGGACGAGGCCATGCTAGACTGCCCAACGGTAGAGCATGTTGTCGTTGTTAAATGGGCCGATATCCAGGTCGATATGACTGATGGCCGTTATGTATGGTATGAAGATCTGGTTGAAGGAGAAAGCACTCATTATGAAAGCAGGCCGATGGATGCCGAAGACCCTCTGTTTATTCTCTACACCTCGGGTACCACCGGCAAACCAAAGGGCATCGTCCATGTCCACGGCGGCTACCAGGTCGGCATAAACCGCACACTCCAGTGGGTCTTTGACATAAAGGCAACTGATATCTTCTGGTGCACCGCGGATCCGGGCTGGATAACGGGCCACAGCTATATCGTATACGGCCCGCTCATTGCCGGCACCACGACGGTGATATACGAAGGCCACCCCCTTTATCCCACGCCGGAACGCATGTGGAAAATTGTAGCAAAATATGGCGTGAATATCCTTTACACGGCTCCAACGGCCATTAGGATGCTCATGCGCTTTGGTGCCCATCGTCTTGAGAAATATGACATGTCTACTCTGCGCCTTTTGGGTTCGGTGGGCGAGCCTATCAACCCCGAGGCCTGGCTGTGGTACTATGAAAACGTGGGGAATCAGACGTGTCCCATCATGGATACCTGGTGGCAAACGGAAACCGGAATGTTAATGATTACCCCGGTGCCTTGCAGTGTCTTGAAGCCCGGTTCTGCTTATAAACCCTTCCCGGGCATTCAGGCCGATGTGGTCGATGCCAAGGGGGAAGCGGTTCCGCCGGACAAGGGAGGCTTTTTGATCATCAAGGAGCCGTGGCCTGCCATGGCCAGGACGCTGTACAAGGAACCGGAAAAATATAGGGAGATCTACTGGTCCAAAATCCCCGGGGTTTACTTCACGGGTGACGTAGCCACCAAGGACGAGGAAGGCTATTTCTGGCTTCAAGGGCGCTCCGACGACGTGCTCAATATTGCTGGTCATCGCATCGGTACAGCAGAGATCGAAAGCACCCTGGTCAGCCATAAATATGTGGCGGAAGCTGCCGCCATTGGTGTCCCCGACACGGTCCGCGGAGAGGTGGCTAAGATATTTGTAACCTTGAAAGAGGGCGTCGATGAGGATGAAGATTGTCTTGTAAACGAATTGAAGAATCATGTTCGGCAGAAGATGGGCCCTCTTGCCATTATCAAAACCATTTCATTCCGGGACAAACTTCCCAAGACCCGCAGCGGCAAAATAATGCGCAGGGTTCTTAAGGCCGAGGAGCTCGGCTTGAAGCCAGGGGACTTAACCACACTGGAAGACTAGAAGACAGCAAGAATATCGGGAAAACATCGGCCTCCCAGGGGCGTCGATAGCGTGTTCCCGTAAATCCTCCAAAGAGAATGTCCCCCGTCCGTGTGTCCGATGTTGACAATGTCAAGCCGTTCTTGTAGGGTTTTGACCGGTGAACGGTACAGCTTCAAGATTAAGTATCGGTCCCAGGTCTTCGTTCCGAAGCGTCAAATCTTGCCTTGAGCAGTAATACGGATTATCCGTAGCGCTCTGACCTGCTTAAGCGTGCCGTTCACCACTTTATCACATACTCAGCCCTTTGAGGTGAAGGCACGTGACAAAAGCGCCTCTTGTCTGTTCGCAATGCGGTGATCGACTGACGGTTTATCGCTCCTGACGTGCTGTTTATCTGCTCTGCGGGTCTTGCAGTGCCAGTTTCCGTTTAGAAGAATATGCTGATTCGATGGACGATGCTTTGGAAGACGAGCTGTTGGATGTGCGCTGTGACAGGTTTTGATCGGTGGGCATAACACTCATGAACCCTCCCCCCCTGATGACTAGACCCCTTCCCTCCTATCTTTGAATTAATTACCCGCCTCACCTCTCGATCCAGCCAACGGGTTTGACAAGAATCGCCATATCACTTACACACTTGCACTTTGAACGGCCTTCTTGCGATCACTGTCAGGCTGGCACTAAGGGCTCACGATTTGATCAGTCCTCCATGCGAAAAACCTCCAGGCTAGGGCGAACAAATATCCTTTAACCGGCGATCGTACATCTTTCCGATGCCATATTCTTCCCGCCTCAAGAACTTTTCCCGAGAGGGCCCGATGACCTGCATCTCGGGGTGCGCCCCTTGAACGTCAAGGGCAATCTTCATTTCCTTGGTACAACCGGTGCTGAACGTGGCATCCTTGCCTACCCACTCAGGGGGAACCTTGGTCTTCATGAGCCGAAAACTTTGCAGGATATCATCATACGTTTGAAAGCGCCAAATATCGATCAAGCCACTGCGCTGAACAATCTCCCACATGAACATGAGGTCATCGGCATCCATCCCCGCCTCGGAGTGCTCCGAGGGATTGATGATGAAGGTCTTGGCAGACTGCTCTTTAACAAATTCTACAAACGTCGACATGATTTTTTTTGCCACCGCCTCCTTGCCCGGGATAGAACCAATAATGCCACTGTAGAACATGATGGTCATCCCCTCTCGTTTGGCCAGCTGCATCTGAGAAATAATAGCTTCCGCTTTTTCCTCAAGATTTCTGTGTGTAAACTTGATGACCGCCGGGTGCCTGGCCTTATACCAGATTGACGGAGAGCCGTTCTCGTCTAAGGCGATGCTATAAATGTCCTGGGTGAAGTGAAAGTGGGTGTCAAAAAAACGACGCCTCTGCTCGGGCCCCTTGGAAATGACACCATCCACCTCCTTGAAGATGCGCGCAAAGGTCGTGGACGTCATGAGGAGATTCAGGTTTTCGTGGGTACCATCCGAGACGGCCATCATAGACCTGTCGCTTCTTAGAACGTCGACCAGTTCATTCTTGCCCAGTTTCTTTGCCTCAATCAGGAGGGCATCTTCCAGTTCCCTGATCAGCTCTTCGTCTCCCTGGGCATCGTAGAAGTCAACCTTTGTGAACAACGGGCCCTCCTTGAAGGCGATAATTATCTTATGCCCGAGCCTGGCCAGATATCGTATGATGGCAAGATCGACCATCACTTCGCCCGCCTCATTGGCAAGCCACAGGATCTTCTTGGGCCGCGTGTCCCGTGAGGCACCGCTGTCCTGGCGAACTTCCAGGAACCGCCACAGCGGCTCTATCCCCTTTCCTGTGATCGGCCGGGCAAAGAGTCTCAGATAGTCGTCCGCCGCGTACCTCGCCATGGCATCCGATTCCCATAGGGCGCTTTCCACTGAAAGGGCGAAAAGACGGCGCAGCTTGAGATAGTCGACCCGCTCCTTGATTTGCTCAAGGCTCACCGGCGAGGAAAGCAGAACCGATTCGTCAACACAGTCCAGGGCCTGCTGAAACGGTGCCGACCCAAGAATCCGGGAGGCGCGTGAATTCCGCTGAGCCTTTTCGCACAAGCAGGGGTCTTCGATTTGAGTCCGGTTGAGATAGATGTTGAGAAGGCGCTTTTCAAGACGGGAGGGGATCATCACACCGTCGCGTGTTTCGTGTTGGTATTTGGTCCTGAGGAGTGCCTTCAGATAGGCCTTTTCCCAAGCATCTTCGATCTGCTGGTCTACCAGGTTGAGGACCTTGTGGAGGGCTTCCTCGTACCTTTCCTTCAGATACGGGGGGTTCTGCCGTTTCATGATCGTCCAGAACATGCGATCCGAGCACGGATAGTACCGCTCGCCGTCCTCGGTGTAGACCATGAAACGAACCTGCTCCGGGGTGGCCACGTGATCCGGGTAAGCAAAGGGGTCCAGGTGATTTTCTATAAAAAACGCCGTGTACCAGGCATCTGCGGCAGGATCTTGACCCAGTTGGTAGGGCCTGCCCAGGTCAAAAGGGGCGGGGTCTTTCTGACGGTCATCCTTCAACATCATGTCTTGTCCCTTCTTCCCGGGGGGATGAACGAATTACGGCCAGTCATCGGATTTTCTGCTAGCCCTTTTCCCCTAACAGTTCCTGTATGGACTGCTCGAACACGTGAACCGGACGGAACCCGACGAAATGTTTAGCCACCCTGCCGTTGCGAGCAATGACAAAGCTGCTGGGAATGCCTTTGATGCCTCCGTAATCCATCACCACTTCCCTGGTCCCCAGCACAACCGGGTAAGTGATCCCATAGTGTTGCACAAAGGGATGGAGCACACGGGTGCCTTCCATGTCGAGAGAGATGCCGACTATTTCCAAGCCCTTACCATTGAATTGCTTGTAAAGCCGCACCAGATCCGGAATCTCCTGGCGGCACGGCGCGCACCAGGTGGCAAAAAAGTTCAAAATCACCACCTTGCCCCTGAGGTCCTTCAGGTGCAAGGTCTGGCCCTTGAGGTCTTTCAGGGCAAACGGGGGTGCTTGATCGGAGGGCTGGTCATTTTCTGCCTGGCTGGTACACCCCCAGACCAGAAGGACAAGAAAGGTGCTTGCCAGAAATGCCTTTGTCATAGTGCGCATGTTTCCCACCTTGTGTTTCATGGCATTCATTCCGTTATGACGCTTCAGGCCGTCTTCTTCTATCCACGACCATGGGGGCGGTCTCCTTGTCTCGCCGGATCGATCCCGCCTCCACGAGCCAGATGCGCGGTGTAACCCCCAGGGTGTCTCGAACCTTTTTGCGCAGTCGATCCACCACGCCACGCTGGCTCTCCATTTTATCAAAAAACATGGCTTCAGAGACTTCAATACGAATCCCCAGAAAATCCCGGGCGTCTTCCCGGCCAACAACAAGCTGATAGGCAGGCTCCACGCCGGTAACCGCATCAAGTATGGCGCCCACTGCTTTGGGGTATATGTTGACGCCCTTGACGATAATGATCTCATCGCAACGACCTGAGATTCTGGATATCCGGGCCAGTGTCCGACCGCAAGGACACGGGGAATCGTCTAATGAGGTCAGATCGCCTGTCCGAAACCGGATGACAGGAAAGGCTTCTTTGGTCACCGTGGTCAAAACCAATTCACCCGTAGCCCCGTTTTGAAGCACCTTGCCGGTATCAGGGTCGATGATCTCGGCTATGAAATGGTCTTCGGACACATGCATGCCTGCCCTGTGGGGGCACTCGCCCGCAATCCCGGGCCCCATGACCTCACTCAGGCCATAGTTGTCATAGGCCTTGATATACAGCCTCTCTTCAATGGCCTGGCGAATCTCTTCGCCCCAAGGTTCCCCGCCAAAAAGACCTTGTTTCAGGGCCAGCATCTTGGGATCAACGCCCATCTGTGCCACGACCTCAGCAATCCTTAAGGCATAACTTGGTGTGCACACCAGGGTCGTGGTCCTGTAATCCTTCAAGATCTTGACCTGGCGCAGGGTGTTACCCACCGACGACGGCACCACGGAGGCACCAATCTGCTCCGCGCCATAGTGCAGCCCGAAAGCGCCGGTAAAAAGCCCATAATTGAAGGCTACCTGCACCACGTCCTCCCGAGTCACCCCGGCAGCCGTCAGCAATCGGGCAACCAGCTCGCCCCAATGCTTGAGATCGTTTGCCGTGTATCCCACAATACTGGGGTTCTCAGAAGTGCCTGAAGAGACATGGACCCGTACCACTTCTCTCAAGGGTACGGCGAACATCTCATAGGGGTAAGCCCGACCAAGATCATGGCGAGTCGTGAAGGGAAGACGGGCCAAAGATGCCAGGTCATCGAGGTCTTCAGGCACAAATCCAATGGCATCAAATGATTTCTTGTAAAAACGGACATTCCGATAAACGCGGTTCAGAGTGGCTTGCAGGCGCTCCAATTGAAGCTGCTCCAACTCATCGCGCGGCATACATTCGTGAGACCTGTCCCGGATTGTCGTCATAGCGTCCCGTCCTTCACCACGTTCGTCTTACTCCCACACCTCTCGATACCCCTTGCCCAGGTAGGCCCGCTTGATCTGGTTGTGGTTCAGGAGTTCCTCTGACGGCCCCTCCATGACGATCTTGCCGGTCTCCATCACGTAAGCACGATCAGAGACATGAAGGGCGGCCCGGGCGTTCTGCTCCACTAACAGGATCGTCATCCCCGCATCCCTCAACCGGGCGATCGACTTGAATACCCGGTGCGCCATGATTGGCGCAAGGCCCAGCGAGGGCTCATCCAAGAGCAAGAGTTTAGGCTTGCCCATGAGTGCCCGCCCGATGGCAAGCATCTGTTGCTCCCCTCCCGAAAGGGTCCCTGCCAGCTGATCCTTCCGCTCACTCAATATGGGGAATAGGTCCGTGAGATTCTCGATCCGCTCCTTCACGGCCTCGCGGTCTCTCAACAGATATCCCCCAAGCTCCAGGTTTGCCCAGACCGTCATCTTGGCGAATATCTGGCGTCCTTCTGGCACATGGGAAAGCCCTTTCCGGACGATCTTGTTCGGGGCCAGCCCGGCGATGTCCGCTCCGCGAAAACCGACTTCTCCGCTCCTTGCCTTCACGAGCCCGGAGATGGTTTTAAGCGTCGTGGTCTTGCCGGCCCCGTTCGCACCAATGAGCGCCACGAGTTCACCGGGACGCACATGGAGCGATATCCCTTTGAGAACATGGACATTGCCGTAATAACTATGGACACTCCTGAGACGTAACAAGGCAGTCCGTAATCGCTATATCATCTGTCTACAAGGCCTCATCGATCATCTATGACCCCGCCGGACGGCACAGCATACCGGTCCAGCGTCGAAGCCTCCATGAGTTTGATCGTTGCCTCAAGCCCGAGCATCTGAAACATCTGTTGCCGCAGCCGTTCCAACGCATGCTCTACCACCTTGACCTCGTCCGAAAACATAGTGTCGGTCATTTCAAGCCATATTTCAACCATATCCAGATGCTTTTCTTTGTAAAGGTGGACCAGAAACCGGGGAGACAAGGCCCCGGAAACACCTTCAAGGATTCGCTCAATCTGGGCGGAATGGACCTTCACCCCCCGGATCGTGAGCACCTCCCCGGTGTGCCCCGTGATGCCGGTCATCCGCGCCAGGGTCCGACCGCATGGACACGGTTCCGATATGGCGGTCGCAAGGTCTCCCGTTCGGAAGCGAATCAAGGGGAAGGCCCTGGCGGTCAGGGTCGTCAACACCACTTCGCCTGCCCGACCAGGGGCGCATGTATCCCCGCTGCCGACATCGATGATCTCCAGCAGCAAATGGTCCTCGCAGATGTGAAGGCCTTCCTTTTCATGACATTCGAAGGCGATCCCCGGACCCATCACATCGCTGGGCCCATATCCAGCGGTCACGTCAACATGAAAAGCCGCTTCCAACACACCACGGGTTTCTTGCGTCAGGGGTTCCCCCACGACGAGAATCGCCTTGAGAGCAAGGCCCTTCGCATCCGTGTCCATGGTTTCCATGACCCCGAGCATGTGCATGGCATAGGAAGGCGTGGTGAGGAGCACCGAGGTTCTATAATCCTCCATGGCCATCAGTTGTTTTGATGTGCTCATGTGAGACATGGGCATGACGGAAGCGCCGATGTTTTCCGCGCCCTCTTTCAAGGCACGGCCCCAAGCGGACAAGCCGGGATTGAGGCAAATCTGGACGATGTCCGTGTCGATCACCCCTCCGGCTGACAGGAAGCGGGCTGTAATGGTGTCCCTCACCTTGAGGTCGCCCTTGGTGTAGCCCACCACGACCGGTTTGACCGCGGTGCCCGCTGAAGGACTGATCCGGACAATATCCCGAAGAGGAACGGCGAACAGACCGTAGGGATAATTGTCACTCAGATCTTTCCGGGTCGTAAAGGGAAGGTTTGTAATATCCCTTATACTGGAGACAGCGTTGGGATGGATCCCCAGCGAATCAAACTGCCTGCCATAGAACTCGACATTCTTATATGCCCTGTTCAGCGTGCTCTGGAGCCGTTCCAGTTGAACCTGTTCCAGATCTTCCTTCACCATGTGCTCGTTTTCACCATTCCAGACTTTCAAACCGGACCCCTCCCCTCCCAGAACGTCTTGTAATCTTTTCCAAGATAGGCTCGTTTGACATCGCTGTCATTGAGAAGTTCCTCTGAACTCCCCTGCAGGACAACCCTGCCCGTTTCCAAGACATAGCCTCGATCTGAAATCCCCAGAGAGGCCCGGGCGTTTTGCTCCACCATGAGGATGGTCATGCCTCTGTCACGCAGCGCCGATATCGTATTCATGATGTCGCTGACCACCAAGGGGGCAAGGCCCATGGAGGGTTCGTCCAAGAGCAAGAGTTTTGGCCGCGCCATGATGGCACGACCAATAGCCAGCATCTGCTGCTCCCCTCCAGAGAGGGTGCCGGCGATCTGTGTGAGCCGTTCTTTCAACCGAGGAAACAGCTGAAAAATCCTCTCCAGGTCCTGTTCTATGGCACCCTTTTCTTTGTTCCTAAAACGCAGATAGGCACCCAGCTGCAAGTTCTCAAGAACCGTAAGAGGGCCAAAGATCTGTCGCCCTTCAGGCACTTGACTGATCCCGGCACCCACGATCTTCTCGGGAGCAAGACCGTTGATCCTGCCGTTTTCCAAGGAGATCTCGCCCTGCGCACGAGGGATGAGTCCGGAGATGGCGTTCAAGATGGTGGTCTTGCCTGCACCATTGGCGCCAATCAGGCAAACGATCTCTCCGGCGCGGACATGGAGTGAGACATTGTCAAGGGCCCGGATTCGGCCATAGTAAGCGTGCAGATTCCTGATCCTAAGCATGACAGACTCGTAAAAAATCCGTGTTAGATGGCTTCATCCCCCAGATAGGCGGAGATGACCCCAGGATGGTTCTGAATCTGTCTCGGCTTGCCTTCGGCGATTTTAGTGCCATAGTTGAGAACCACGAGCTCATCGGAAATCTCCATAGCGACCTCCATGTTGTGTTCTACCAGCAGGACAGTCACCCCGCTATTCCTTATCCTGAGAATGAGGTCGCACAACGTTCGGCTTTCAGTGGGGTCAAGACCAGAGGCAGGCTCATCCAGCAGAAGCAGCTTGGGCTCCGTCGCCAGCGCCCTGGCAATCTCCAAATAGCGCTGAAGCCCGAAAGGAAGTCCTGAGGAATCGTCATGGGCTCGCTCCTTCAAGCCCACAAAGTCGAGGAGTTCCATGGACCGATCCAGGACAGCCCGCGCCTCCGCGCGGGCCGCAGGGAGCCCGAACGCCCCACCCAAGAGCCCTGTCTTCGTTCTTACATGGCGGCCCATCATGACATTTTCGATCACGGACATGTTTTCAAAGAGCTCCACGTTCTGAAAAGTGCGAGCAATACCCTTCTTAGCAATAATGTGGGGCTTGAGACCATCAATCCTTTCACCAAGAAACCAAACCGCACCCTCGGTAACAGGGTGGATGCCGGTGACGATATTGTAGAGGGTCGTTTTGCCCGCGCCATTGGGGCCAATCAACGACCTGATTTGGCCCTGCGCAACAGAGAAGGAAACCCTTGTGAGGGCCACTAACCCCCCGAAGGATTTTGTCACATGATCTATTTCAAGGATCTTATCCATGACGGTCCGAGCCTGGCCCTGCGGCTTGGCAACCAATTGATATGCATATATCTTCTTTCGTTGGATTTAACAAGACCATATGCCTTGGACCTGAACGCCGGGCACCGGAAGGCATGTGTTGAGGGCGGCCGCTTTCAATCGCCGTGACAATGGTCCAGGCTTTCTACAAGATCAGCGGTCAGGGCGTCTATATCGACTTTCGGACCATTCAGAAAGAAGACAAAATAGTATGGCCTACCCTGCCGGCTCTCCACATAGCCGGCTCTCCTCTTAAGGCCCTTCAAGGTACCGCTCTTGTACAGAACCTGCCCCTTGGCCGTAAGGAGACCCCGGTAGGGTTCAAAGGCCTTCAAGACAGAAAGCATGTCCAGTGCCGACAGCCGATTTTCTCTTGAGACCCCGGAGCCCTCAACAATTCGGATGTCGCTTAAATGGAGCACTTCCCTGGCATACTGAGAAACGACCCTGACCCCTTTCTGAACGGTGCCAGGGGGGCCGTACACGTAGGCCCCCAGGGCCAGGAAAATCTGATTGGCCATGAAATTACTGGAAAACTCAAGCATTTTCTGCAGGGTTGCTTCCATGGCAAAAGGGGATCGATAGTCGTAAAGCAGCGTATCTTCGGAATTTACGGCACCCAACCGAACACTGCCCCGAAGGTTCCTGCCTGTTTCTCTCAAGAAATAGACCAGGAGCTCTCCGGCGTAGAGGGCCGCTTCCCGACTGTCGTGGAACAAGGCGTACCGGCCACCCTTCAGGCCAAGGCGACGCGCCCCTTTGAGGGCCAGCGGCGTCATGGGCGTTTGGGGTTCCGCGGAGACGATGCTGCCTGCCTTGTCCCGCCTGAAGAAGACCGTATTGAAGTTGGCGCAAAGGGCCCCATTGGGCGCATCATAGGGATTGGTCGACTGGTCTACACCGGGTATACAAGGATTGGGGGCAAAGTAGGTGTCGTCGAGTACGATGTCCTGGCATCCTTGAAGCCTCGAAGGCAGGGCCTGAGCCATTTCTTGCCATACCTCCGACACCAGGAGCGGGTCTCCGTAACCCTTGATTTTCAGGTTCTGTTTGCTGTCCAGATAGAATTCCGTGTGAAACCTGTAACATTCTCCCATATAATGAAGCGCTGCAGTCGCGGTCAAGATCTTCAAGATGGAGGCTGGAGCATATGGCTTCGTATGATTCTGCTTATAAAGAATACGGCCATCAGGGGCGACGACCAAAAGGGCGTCTTGAGGCGAAATTTGGGCCAGGACGGAAGCAGCCTGCCGGGCTGATACCATGGAAGGCTGGCACGACCACAAGATACAAACCAACAGAGCAAGGTCTAAGACGACGGCAATGCGCTTCAAGGTGTCTGACAGGGAATCGTCAATTCTAAGGATTTTCTGTGTGGGCAAAAGATGGAACACTGGCTTTATGCGTGGCCGGCAACGTCCGTGAGACGTGACGGGTCGATCCCCATAAGTTTGGCGGCCGCCTCCCACCGCTGTTCAACCGGGGTTTCAAAAAAGATCGTCTCGTTGGCCGGGCATGTCAACCACGTATTGGCCATGATCTCAGATTCCAGCTGGCCTGGCCCCCAACCCGCACACCCGAGGGTGAGAATGAAAGCCCCGGGCCCCTTGCCCAGGGCAAGCCTCTCCAAAATGTCCTTTGAATTGCTTAAAGCAAGGGAGGAAGTCACGGGCCGGCAAGCCTGCCAGTCGAAAGGGGGGCCATGCAGGATGAAGATTTGTTCCGTGTGAACAGGACCCCCCAGGTGGAGGGGAAGCCGGTCCATTTCAGACACTGACTCCAGATCCAACTCCTTGAACACGTCCCCCATGGTCAAGTGAGGATGGATGCGGTTGATCACGAGACCCACGGCTCCCTCTGGAGAGTGTTCGCACAGGCAGGTCACGGTTTGATAAAAGTTCGGATCTGCCAGGCCGGGCATGGCAATAAGAAACTGTCCCTTAAGCGCCTCAGAATATGACTCTTCCTGATCCATTGGACCTCCAGCAATCCCATTTCTCACGCATTGGCTTAAAAGACATGCCGCTTTCCCATAACCCGCGGCATATTCCTAATGCAGGAACCAGCCGTTGTCAACCGTTCCATCTTTCTGATGGGAGCGATTCTTGAAAACCGACGCGGCAGACTCCGGTGTGCCATTTTCAAAAGGAACCGAGGATCTCTTTCATGCGTTTTGCATTCTTCACCGCGTATCCCTCAAAGTCGTTATCAAAGTAAAGATAGGTATCCTTTCCCCATTTTCGGATTTTCTGAGCCCAGGTCTGGAGCTCTTCTTCTGAATAGTCAGAGGCATAAAGCTTCTTGGAACCGTGGAGGCGGATGTAGATGAAATCCGCCGTGACCCTCTCATGAAAGGGATAGCGCCCCGCGGTGTCGGAGATACAAAAGGCCATGTTGTGCGCCTTGAGGATGGCAAAAAGCCGATCGCTGATCCACGAAGGGTGCCGGACCTCCAACGCATGGCGCCGGGACGGACTGAGACATCCACAAAATCCGGTGAATCGCTCTTCATCGAAAGACAGACTTGGCGGCAATTGGAAGAGGATGGGTCCCAATTTTTCCCCCAGGGCCGATGTAACGGAATAGAATCGCTCCAAGGGCTCCGCGGGTTCTCTCAGCCGTTTTGTATGAGTAATGTATTTACTGGCCTTGACCGCCCACAGAAAAAGATCAGGAGTCCGGCGGCCCCAACCCTCGAAGGTCGTGGCTTTGGGAAGTCGGTAGAACGTGGCATTAAGCTCGACCGTGTCAAAGTGCTCAGTGTAATACTCCAACCATCTTGATTTTGGACACGCTAAAGGGTAGAAGACATGTTTCCAGTGCGAATAGGTCCAGCCGGAGGTGCCGATTCTTATCTTCCTTTCCATGGCCGTCAGTTTAGGAGCGGGGACCAGAATCGTCAACTTCTGATTCGTTCAATCGTAAGGGTTTGGGCGTCACCTTTTAGGATGACGCGTCCACGCATATGGTGAAATCATGGTTGGAAAGCGTTCTTATCATTTCTTGCATGACTGGTTTCCAGTCCTTCTCTACTGCCTGATCATTTTTTTCCAGTCGTCATATCCCAGCCTGGCAAGAACACCCGACCTGCCTTACATGGATAAACTCCTTCATCTTGCGGGCTATGCCCTGCTGGGGATGTTGTTTCTGAGAGGTTTCAGGCATTCGAGGTTTAACGACCACGCCGGGTTCATCAAGCTGGCAAGCATCGTCTTGACGGGGATGTACGGGGCGACTGATGAGTGGCATCAACACTTTGTCCCATACAGGTCGGCGGAGTTGTGGGACGTCTTCTTTGACTTTGCCGGTGCGTTTCTTGGCGTTTATCTCTATCAACTATTCTTGGAAAAGTATTCGATAATCAGGCGTATCTAGACCCGTTGTTGGCAGCGACACCTCCTCCTGACAAAGGGCGTTCTCAACAATTGTGTGCATCCTCTGGCCTGGGCTTGCCCGCACAGGAGGTCGGCACAGGGGTGCCGACCTCTGTATGTGAACTGAAGCCCTATGCAGAGGAGCTTCTCAGCTGAGCCATCCTTGCTTCCAGGTCCTTCAGGTAGCCCTTTACATCCTCGACCTCTCTCTCAAGTCCGGCAAGTTCTGTGTTAGCACCCATCGTCCGGGCCCACCCATAAGACCCCACGGGTCGCCGGTAGGCATAGCCGCGGCCCAGCCGTCTCCCTAGACCAAGACCGCGGCCGGCAAGCCCATAGCCTGGTCTGCGGCCGGTTCCACAGTAACCGAAACCCCCGCCTGTCATAGCCCCCTGTCCCAGCGGACCGGTTCCATCAAAGCCTGGCATAAGAACACCTCCATTCATTCAGAAAGTATCAAAATTGCTGCTTGTTCCCTACATACGACCACGGCCGCGACCGGCACGTCGGCCCCTGCCGCCGCCCCTGCCGGCTGCCATGCCTTCGCCGGGCCTCCTCCCCGCACCCTGACTCGTGTTGGATCTCGGACTGGCTTTGGCCTTGCCGCACTTGCCTGCTCCTCGACCTGTCTTCGGGCCCTGGCCCAGGGGACCTGTTCTGTCATAGCCTGGCATAAAAACACCTCCTTTCAATGGCAACTGCCATGTCAAACACCATGTCGCCCCAGTCTGCCCCGACGGCCTCCACCCCTCAGGCCGCCTCGGCCCCGTTTGCCGACACCAGCCAGGGTATACGAGCCGCCATGGATTCTGATCATCTTTCCCACCACCAGCGCTTCTGCCACCATCTCTCTCCCTTCGGCAAGCACCCGGCCGAAGGTCTGCCGGGAGACGTTCATTCGGGCTGCTGCGGTTTCCTGGTCCAGCTTTTCAAGATCGCTCAAACGCAGTGCCTCAAGACACTCTAAAGGAACAACCACCTCCTGTAGGTCTCTTGCAGGGATCCCCACAGGCCTGAATACGTTTGCCACGGGTCCTCCCTGTACGAAACGATGTTTTCTGGGCCTTGGCATCGATCATTCCTCCTGATCGTTATGAGCGTGTGACCATAATATAGGACAGTAAAGTTTATTGTCAAGAAGTATTTTGATCTTAGGCTCAAAACAGGGTCGGGCTGAATGGACTATGAAAAGTGAAGGGGGCCTTCCTGACGGAAGTTAGGCTTGCTCTCCGGTCAGAAATACCTTCTGGCGGTAATACTTGAGCTCGTCTATGGATTCCTGGATATCCATGGATGCCAGGTGGGCCTTCTGCTTTTTGAAGGGAGGCAGAGCAGGATACCATCTCATGACCAGTTCCTTGATGGAGCTTACATCAATGTTTCGATAGTGAAAAAACGCGTTGAGGGACGGCATGTACTGTGCCAGGAACCGGCGATCCTGCCATACGGAATTCCCACACAGCGGCGAATGCCCTTTCCGGCAGTGATGACCCACAAATTCCAGGGTCATCTGTTCGGCCTTCTTGCAATCATATGGAGAGGCTTGGACTCGTTCTAAGAGGCCGGAGGCCTTATGATGGGATTCGGCCCACTGATCCATGGTCGTAAGGATCTCTTTTGGATGGTGTATGGCGATGTTGGGGCCCTCAGCCACAAGCGTCAGATCACCATCCGTCACCACGGTGGCTATTTCAAGGATGACATGCTTTTCTGGATCGAGGCCCGTCATTTCCAGGTCAATCCAAATCAGATGATTGCTCAAGACCGTGAATTCCTTGCCGCGCTGCCCTGTTAGTGGGTGGCCCTCAGGTTCAATCGGTTATAAAGCGTTTCAAAATCAAATGCCTTTTCCAGCAGCTTGATACCGTGGTCTATCTTTTGCCTGTCCTGTAAGCTAAATCGACCAACCATGGCCTCCACGTTTTTTGCCACGGTGTATGTATCATCTCGCACGACGACGACCGGCACACCCTTGGCCTCGGCCCTAGCCGTGATGATTTCATTAGGGTAAAGGTTGCCGGAGAGGATCAAACCTTTCACGCCGTTTTCCACGGCAACCAGCTGGATATCTGTCCGATCGCCCCCTACAATGACCGCTGACTCTGGCTTCTTGAGCATGTACGTGATGAACTTGTCCACCTGCATGCCGCCTACCAGGAAGTTTTCTGCCATGGCATCGAGCTTATCCCTGCCACAAACCACGTCACCACCCAGGTGATCCACCAAGTCCCTCATCGCGATGGACCCCAATAACGTATCCATGAGCAAGGAGCCGAATGGCGCTATGTCCTTGCGCTTCAGGAAGGGCGAGACAAATTGCTTCAGCTCCTCCAAGTCTGCGGCTTCCACCTTATTGAAAAAGACACCCATCATAGGCGGGCCTATGGTTTTCTTCAGTTCCAGGAGAGAGTCGACACAAAAGTCGCCTTCATACCGCTCCACAAAGAGGGCATGGGCGTTCAACAACGCGATGACCTGGGAACCCGAGAGGCCAAAAGAACTCCCCTCACTGAAATTGTTGTCACAGCTTATCACCACGATGTCCTTTTGCTCTGATATGCTTTCAAAGGCCTTTTCAATTTTCACCTGTAACCCGGCGACATCGTCTTCGTAGTTCTGCATAATCAGGTCACGGGTAACAACGATTGGGCAAACCGATTCAATAGGGTCTGCCAATGCAAAGAGTCGATAGATGAGCCAGGCGCCTTTGTCGGTGACCGTGTTGTCCACCTTGACGGGGAATCGTCCCATAGGCTTGAAATAGCCGACTTTAAAGCCATCTCGTCTCAGGCGGTCCATCAACCCCATGGCAATGAGATCTTTGCCGGTATGCCTCCCGATGGATGTTACGTACAAAGCAACCATCATGGCCCCCTTTCCTCAACAATGCCCATTATGTTTTATTACCATAGCGGAATACCAGCATGTTTTCAAGGCCTCTTCCACGGGCTGCTGTCGGCGCAAGGGCTGGGCGCAATGACACATCATTTCACCATCCTCGACTTTTGCAACGCTGGCATCAGATTTCGCCTTGCTTCACGGAGAGGCGTCATATTATGTTTTGCTAAATAGCCGGCGACCTGTTAAATGGACCCTTGAACATGCATGGATGACGACCATCCCAAAAGACAGCATGCGCCGGTTGGCCAACACACGGAAGAGGATTCACATGGCAGAAGTCTCTTTGCTGAGAGGGATTCCTTCAGGAGACATCAGAAAGCTGGTCAGGATCGAGCATCCTGATCCACATAGCATTCTTGGTGCCCACCCTTTTGCTATGAAAGGCAAAAAGGGTGTCGTGGTTCGTGCCTTTCACCCGGAGGCGACTCGAGCGGAGTTGCTCATTAAGGGGAGAAGGCCCATCGTCATGAAAAAATGTCATCCAGGTGGTCTCTTTGCTGCCTTCGTCTCTCATCGACGCCTCCCCTTCCCTTACACGCTTCGGTTCACCTTTGCGGATGGAAAACACTGGGAAAGCGATGCCCCTTATCGATTCTTGCCCACCCTTGGGGACATAGACCTCTACCTGGCAGGGCAAGGAAGCCACGAACGCATTTACGAGAAGCTTGGGGCCCACCTGTGGGAGATGGACGGTGCGGCGGGCGTCTCGTTTGCCGTCTGGGCGCCCAGTGCGAAAAGGGTGAGCGTTGTCGGGGAGTTCAATGGCTGGGATGGCAGGCTTTTCCCCATGAGACAGATGGGTGCTTCCGGGATTTGGGAACTGTTTGTGCCCGGCCTCGGGCCAGGCGCCCTCTATAAGTATGAGATCAAGACCGCTAGCGGGAATCTGAGGTTAAAGACCGACCCCTATGCCTTTGCCATGGAGGTCAGGCCTGGGACGGCTTCCATCGTGTGGGACCTGGCAGCCTATGACTGGCATGATAGCCGCTGGATGGCGAACCGCACCGGGGTCAACCTTCGCCAGCAACCCATGGCGATCTATGAAGTCCATCTGGGTTCATGGATGCGCGCGTCCGACGAAGAAAACGGGTGGCTCACCTATCGAGAGTTAGCGCCCAGGCTGATTGAACACGTGAAAAAGTTCGGCTTTACCCATGTGGAGCTTTTACCGGTGGCCGAACATCCTTTTGACGGCTCCTGGGGTTACCAGGTGACGGGTTATTATGCCCCCACGAGTCGGTTTGGCAACCCTGATGATTTCAAGCACTTTGTTGACACCTGTCACCAGCACGGCATCGGTGTCATTGTGGACTGGGTCCCTGGCCATTTCCCGAAAGACGACTGGAGCCTGCGGCTCTTCGACGGCACGGCCCTCTACGAGCACCGTGATCCTCGTGAGGGAGAGCATGCCGAGTGGGGAACCTTGATCTTCAACTTCGGCCGATACGAAGTACGTAATTTTCTCATTGCCAATGCCCTGTTCTGGTTGGATCGGTATCATATCGACGGCCTCAGAGTCGATGCCGTGGCCTCCATGCTCTATCTCGATTATGGGAAGAAGGACGGCGAGTGGATTCCTAATCGATATGGTGGAAATCACAACCTTGCGGCGATAGACTTTTTTCGAAAGCTCAACGAACTTGTTTACAGACTCTTTCCCGGTTGCTTCACAGTGGCCGAAGAGTCAACCGACTGGTCAGGGGTGACCTCACCGGCATACCTGGGGGGTCTTGGTTTTGGCTTCAAATGGGACATGGGATGGATGCATGACACCTTGCTCTATTTTAGCAAGGAGCCGGTTCATCGCAAATACCACCTCAACACCCTCACTTTTTCCATGATGTATGCCTATAGTGAGAATTTCATCCTCCCCTTTTCCCACGATGAGGTGGTCCACGGCAAAAGGTCGCTGCTCAACAAGATGCCGGGTGATGAATGGCAAAAATTTGCCAATCTAAGATTGATGCTGGGCTATATGTACACACATCCCGGCAAGAAGCTCCTGTTCATGGGTACCGAACTCGCCCCGTGGGATGAGTGGTATCACGCTAAGGGTCTTGATTGGCACCTGGAGTCAGACCCCGTGCGGCGACGCTTCCAGCGATTTATGGTGGACATGGGCCGATTGTATCTTGAGCATCCTGCCCTGTGGGAGCTTGATCCCCTTCCGGAAGGGTTTTCGTGGATCGATTGCAACGATTCGAATTCCAGCGTCGTCTCCTATATCCGCTTTGGAAAGAAAACCCATCTTGTCTGTGTCCTTAACCTGACCCCTGTGCCCAGACACGGGTATCGTATCGGTGTGCCTGGCCAGCACGGTTACTATGAACGCATCAACAGCGATTCGGCCTACTATGGTGGAAGCAACCTCGGAAATGCGAGTTACGTGGCGGTACAAGATATCCCTTTTCATGGCTTTGCCCAATCGATCCCCCTCACGCTGCCCCCCCTGGCCTGTTTGATCCTTGAAGCCGGACATAAAAGAGACGGAGTTCTCCTGGACCAGTGAAAGCCGAGTCCTGAACTATTGCAACCCGTCGGAAACTGAGGAGATGCGGGATCATCCCGCCAAAAATGTCCCCAGCGTGTTGTTCATGAAACCCCAGGTTTTCCCCTCTCTGTGATGTTTTCATTGACACGTCGGCCTATGCGCACTAGAGTGACATCATTCGGTCCGATGGGTCGCCTTGCCGCGAAGCCTGGGTCATGTGAAGGAGCCGGATCGAGTACGGAAACCAGGGTCCGTATTTTGGAACCCACTTCAATCTCGCCTTTTGCCTTAGCGATGCGATTCTTGTGGCCGCTTCCAAAGTAACGCCTGAAACGCTGTACGAAACAACGACGAAGGAGGAAAAATGCGCCATGGCAGAAGGCATTGTGAAGTGGTTTAGTGATCAAAAGGGATATGGTTTTATTGAGCGTGACGGCGATAAGGATGTCTTTGTTCATCACTCGGCTATCAGCGGCTCTGGATTCAAGAGCTTGGCTGAAGGCGACCGGGTGACTTTTGACGTAGAGCAGGGCGACAAGGGGCCTACAGCCAAGAATGTCGTCAAGGTGTAGATCACGGCTGTTTGAACATCAAGGGCATCTCGTCGAGATCAGCTAAGATGCCCTTTTCTTATGCAAAGTTTTATGAAACTTTCACCGTTAAAATTCAACCAAAGGAGAAAACAATGAAAAAGGACGACTTGGTCACGTTTGTTTCACAAAAGGCAGGCATCACCCGGAAAGCCGCGGGTGAAACGATTCATGCCGTCCTGGAAGGCATTTCTTCTGCTTTAGAGAAGGGAGACCCTGTCTCACTCATAGGTTTCGGGGGCTTCAAGGTTGTTGAAAGATCGGCACGACAAGGCCGGAACCCGCAAACAGGGGAAACGATCCACATCTCGGCTTCCAGGGCCGTGAAATTCACCCCCGGCAAAGTTCTTAAGCAACGGGTTCAATAAATCAAGCCCCGGAGCACGGAGGTTGCAATGCAAGGCAGGAAGCTTTTTGTGGGAAACCTCAGTCATTGTGTAACGGCTGCTGAAGAAACCGAGCAGTTGAGGCAACTGTTTTCCAATTACGGTGACGTTCAGCAGGTCAATATCTTAAACGGCAAACGTTATGGATTTGTGCAAATGTCGAGCCCATCGGAGGCCGAAAAGGCCAAGAAGGAATTGAATGACTACCCGTTCAACGGATGCCTCCTCAGAGTCAATGAAGTGCGCCCCTCAAGACGAAAGTCGGGGTTTCGAAGACATTAGCCTGTTGAATGGAAAGAGGCATGGTGAAGGAAAGTAAATGAACGTCCTGTTAGTCTACCCGCAATTCCCGGACACATTCTGGAGCTTCAAGCACGCACTCAAGTTCATTCGAAAAAGGGCTGCCTTGCCACCCCTGGGACTGCTGACGCTCGGGGCGATGCTGCCGGCAGAGTGGTCCAAACGCCTGGTTGATATCAATGTGACAAAGCTCACTGAGAAAGACCTGCTGTGGGCCGACTGCGCGTTTATCAGTGGCATGGTTGTGCAAAGGGAGTCAGCGCGTGAAACCATTGCACGGTGCAAGGAGGCCGGCCTCAAGGTCGTGGCGGGGGGACCACTTTTCACGAGCGAGTACGACGAGTTTGAGGATGTCGATCATTTTGTGCTGAATGAGGCCGAAAGGACGCTGCCGCCTTTTCTGGCGGACCTGGAAAGGGGCTGTGCCGAGCGCGTCTACGAGACATCCGATTTTGCCGATATCCGGGAGACGCCGATTCCCTTGTGGGAACTGGCTGATCTGAAACGGTATGCCTCAATGAGTATCCAGTTCTCACGAGGGTGCCCATTCAATTGCGAGTTCTGCAATGTGACGGCGTTATTCGGCCATCGGTCACGTATCAAGACCGCCGAGCAGATTATTGCCGAGTTGGACGCACTTTACGACCTTGGATGGCATGGGCAGGTCTTCTTCGTGGATGACAACTTCATCGGGAACAAGCAATATCTCAAGGCCGAGCTTCTGCCTGCGCTAATCGACTGGCATAAAGACAAAAGAGGCGTTCCCTTTTTTACAGAAGCCTCTGTCAATCTGGCCGATGATGAGCCTTTGATGGACATGATGGTGGAGGCGGGCTTTGACGCGGTTTTTATCGGGATTGAAACGCCGGATGAGCAATGCCTGGCTGAATGCAACAAGAGACAGAACAAGAACCGTGACCTGGTCGAAGACGTGAAACGTGTGCAGAGGGCCGGCCTACAGGTGCAGGGTGGCTTCATTGTGGGATTCGACTGTGACACCGATTCTATCTTCCAACGGCAAATTGATTTTATCCAAAAGAGCGGGATTGTCACGGCAATGGTCGGCCTGCTTCAGGCCCCTGCCGGCACAAGGCTCTATCAACGTTTGAAGCAAGAGGGCCGCCTGCGCGGTCATATGTCGGGCGACAATGTAGACGGCACGACGAACATCATCCCCAGCATGGACATTGATGTGTTGCACGAGGGGTATAGGCACATAATGCGCCACATTTATTCTCATAAGCACTACTATAGGCGTGTTAAGACCTTCCTGCGAGAGTACAGGGCGCCAAAGATTGAAATCCCGCTGGACTTTCAGCGCTTCCTGGCGTTTTTTCGTTCTCATATCCGCTTGGGTGTCCTGGGCAAGGAGCGATTTCAGTATTGGAGGCTCATGATGTGGACGCTTTGTCGCCGCCCCAAGTTGTTCTCACTGGCTATTACATTGGCGATTCACGGTCATCATTTCCGCAAAATCTGCGAGCTGCACATCCTCTAAAGAAGCAAAGACCTACCAAAGAAATAGGAAGTTCCTACCCCTGAATGGGGGTCTCGCCCCATTGACCAACCCCAAATATGTCCTTAGACTGTATCCAAAACTCGGGAGGAAACCGTTCAAGAGACTGTGGGTCCTCAAACAACCGCGCAAGAAGGACGGGCACAACAAATGAACCTCAAGGTGGGCACACCCCCCCTGGCAGAACATGGCAGCTTCTGTCAGGGCAACCAAGCAGCACCCCGGTGAAACCGTATCATCCGCGGCGCGGAACTGGGATGCTAAGGCCGTCACTTTGGATGTTTTGTTGGTGTTTCATCTCTGAATAAAGATCGTAAAAGGGGGTTCAGAAATGAAAAATGCGACAAGACCAAGGCACGAAGAAGAGATGGTTGAGGGAAGGAAACATAGGCGATTCAGAGTCCAGGACGGCGTCTTTGCCGAGCTGTGCTCCGAGTTTACGGTAATGGGTAGAATCATGGATATAAGCAGGGGCGGGTTTTCGTTTTGCTACGTTGCCAGCAAAACGCGCACAAATGGATCCGCCAAAATGAACATATTAACGACCGATGGCAGTTTTCGTCTTGAGAAGATCCCGGTCAAGACCATTCGGGATTGTGCAATGCCTGGCGAATTCTCTTTCCATGACATAACGTTGCGAAATTGTGCCGTGGAATTCGCGGAGTTGACGCTCAGCCAAGCAGCTCGCGTGGAAGATCTAATCCGATCCAACACCCTGTTTGGAAGAATGGAAGCAATTAGAAAAGCACAGCAAGAAGCCACTGAATCGTACACAAGCCAGATCGCGAGCATTTTTTGGATGCCCTGAAGAGCTGCCAAGCCTATAT
>Ga0307444_1000108_pt1 | contig 43338 bp, 38 predicted proteins | sample SalMarSW160340MG_FD_202145 | JGI IMG/M metagenome (GOLD analysis project Ga0307444, IMG submission 202145) | Salt marsh sediment microbial communities from the Plum Island Ecosystem LTER, Massachusetts, United States - SW1603-40 | ecosystem: Environmental > Aquatic > Marine > Intertidal zone >...
TCACCCCCGAGAACATGACCTGGTATGGGTTCGTCGTCGATGGCGTCAACTACGTCGGCGGCTGCCAAACCCGCTACGGAACCTACCCGTACTGCACGTCGATGCGTGCCCCCTCCTACTCGACCGCGAAGTCCGGATTCGTCGCCATCGCTCTCATGCGACTCACCGAGAAGTACGGAACCGACGTACCGGACTTGTTCGTGAAGGACTACGTACCCGAAACGGCTGACAGCCCAGGAGACTGGAGTGCCGTGACGTTCGACGATCTGCTGGACATGGCGTCCGGCAACTTCACAACATCCGCCTACATGGTCGACGAGGAGCACTGGGACGACGCGTTCTGGACCGCCCAGTACAAGGACCCGATGCTCGCCGACGCCCTCCACTACCCGCACGGCGCCGACCCGGGAACGACGTGGGTGTACCACACGTCTGACACGTTCATCCTCGTCGATGCGTTGCAGAACTACCTTCGCTCCAAGGAGGGCCCGGACGCCGACCTCTTCCGGTTCGTCGTCGACGAGGTGTACCGGCCGCTCGGTCTGGGTCCGGGGTTGTTTGCCACGATGCGGACCCGCGACGACGACTGGAAAGGCCAGGCGCTGGGAGGGCAGGGACTCTGGTGGATCCCGGACGACCTGGCGAAGCTCGCCGTGTTCCTCAATGTCGACGACGGCGCGGTCGATGGGCAACACCTCCTCGATCCCGACCTGCTCGCAGCTGCACTTCAACGAGATCCTGCCGATCCTGGCGTCGACCGGGTTGGCGGTGGCAGGTACAACGACTCGTTCTGGGCGGATCAAGCTACCGGCCTTGGCTGCGAGGTGTGGGTGCCGATGGAGATCGGCTACTCGGGAATCGTCGTGGCGCTGTTCCCCAACGGGACCGCCTACTACTACGCCAGCGACGGTCAAGAGTTCACATCGTCGGCAGCCTTGAGGGAAGCCGGCGAGATCTACCCCTACTGTCCGTGAGCGTTCCCGGACTCACAGCATTCGAGCCAGGTCGCCGCAGATGTACGGCTCACTCACGACTCGACCAGACTTCATCGCGTTCAGACTCAGACCGAGACCGGATGCCTGGCAGCGAGGATCAGCGGATCCCGGTGTCGTAGGCAACGTCGAGCTCAACGAAGCCGGGCACGACGAAGGACTGCTCAGGCGCCGTTCCTACGAGCCCGGTCACCGGCTGCGGGATGAGAGTGTAGGTACCGGCAGGGAGAGTCAGAGTGAACCGACCCTCTTGGTCGGTCGACACCCGCACCACTTCGATTCCGTCTGCGCCACGCACCGCCATGACGGCATCGGCGACCGGGCGGTCGGCGCAGTTCGGGTCTGGTGGTTCGTGCACGACCGGGCACATCAGGCCGGCATGCACGTAGCCACCCACTACGAATGTCTGGGCCGTCGTGGTCGACGGCGATGAGGCGCAGGCGGCGCAGACAACGACCATCGAGAGCACCACAACGAACTTCACGTCCACTTAGACGAGGTGCAGCGCCCTCAGGTTCCACGCACGATACGCTTCACCAATGGTCGCCTTCGCCGTCCTGTCTGCCATCACCTATGGCTCTGCCGACTTCCTCGGCGGGATCGCGTCCAAACGCCACCGCGCCATCGCAGTGGTGGCGGTCTCCCAGATGGTCGGTTTCGTTCTCCTGCTGGTGCTCCTCCCGTTCCTCGGGCCCGACCGATACCGACTCGCCGACTTTGCGTGGGGCGCTGCGGCGGGCGTAGTCGGAGGCGCCGGCCTGATTTTCTTCTACCGCGGGCTTTCGACAGGGAGAATGGCGGTAGTCGCCCCCCTCTCCGCCGTCATGACGGCGCTCGTGCCGCTCGCGTTCGGTCTCTTGATCGGAGAGCGTCCCTCGACCCTCGCCGGCGTCGGAGTCGTTGCTGCCATCCCGGCCATCGCGCTCATCACTCGCGAGAGGGCCGACGAACACGGAGAGAACAGGTCGACCGGTGCGCTGGACGGATTCATCGCAGGGATCGGCTTCGGTGCGTTCTTCGTCCTCATCAGCAGGACGGACCCGAACTCCGGCCTGTGGCCACTCGTGGGTGCTCGAACCGCGTCGATCCCATTCACCCTCCTCCTCGCTGCTGGCTTCCGCCAGCCGATCAAGCCCTTCAGAGAACTCGACACGACCGTAGCCTGGGCAGGGGTCCTCGACATCGCTGCGAATGGCCTCTACCTGTTTGCCGTTCGCTCCGGCCTCATCTCGCTCGCGTCGGTCGTGACATCGCTCTATCCGGCTTCCACGATCATCCTGGCCCGGGTCGTGTTGAAAGAACAGATGACTGCTGCTCGGTTGCTCGGGATCGTGCTCGCGCTGGTAGGCATCGCGCTCATCGCGACAGGCTGAGACCGTCCACGACGAACTTGCCGTCCTTGATCACCGACCCGATCAGGTTGGTTCCCGCCCTGTACGCCAGATGCACTGCGTTCGGCGCGTCGAGGACGATCAGGTCTGCAGCCGCTCCTTCGACGACCACTCCCTTCCTTCGGTCCTCGACGGCCAGCGCTCCCCCGCGGGTGGCCGCCCGCACGGCTTCCTCGGAAGTCAATCCCATCTCGAGTACCGCCAGTGCGATCACGAGCCGCATACTCTCCATGTAGGAGGTTCCGGGGTTGCAGTCGGTAGCGATTGCGACAGGCACGCCGGCGTCTAGCAACATCCTGGCCGGTGGCTGTGGGGTCTTCATCGACAACGAGACGGCGGGGAGCAGCACGGCGACCGTGCCGGCGGAACGGAGCGCTGCCATACTCGCGGGTGTCACGTGGTCGAGGTGGTCGGCCGAAACGGCACCCAACTCCGCGGCGAGTTCAACGCCGCCGGTTGCCGCCAACTGCTCGACGTGCATGCGCGGCTTCAGACCAAACCGGAGCCCCGCTTCCAGGACCTCTCGCGCCTCGGCCACTGTGAAGGCGCCCTCGTCACAGAACACGTCGCAGTAGCGGGCGTACGGCGCACAGGCCGGGAGCATCTCTTCGATGATCAGCCGGATGTACCCGGCTCTGTCGTCCCAGTACTCCACTGGGACGACGTGTGCGCCGAGGAACGTGGGCACGACGTCGATCGGGTGTGTCTCACCCAGCTTGGCGATCACCTCGAGCATCTTCAGCTCGGTAGCCGTGTCCAGCCCGTAGCCGGACTTGATCTCGACGGTTGTCGTCCCCTGACGCAGCATGCGGTTGAGCCTTGCTCTGGCGGATGCGACGAGTTCCTCCTGCGATGCCGATCGGGTCTCCTCGACCGTCGACCGAATCCCGCCGCCCGCGTCCAGAATGTCCTCGTAGCGTTCACCACGCATCCTTCGAGCGAACTCCCCCGACCGGTCACCCGCGAATACGCAGTGCGTGTGCGCATCGACGAAACCGGGAAGGACCGCCCTGCCGCCGACACCCACCACAGGCAGTGACCGAAATGCCGGAGGGATGGCATCATCGGTGCCGACCCACATGATCGTCCCATCCGAAACGGCCAGCGCTCCGTCTGCCACGATCCCGCGCTCGTTGGTCGTCAGCTCACCAATGTCACGAAGTACGAAATCCATTCATCACCGTGCAACCTCGAATGTATCAATGATGCTGCCATCCGAGGCGACCACTTGCACGGTGAATCCGTTTGCATTCTGCGAGATCGCCAAGAAGTGATGAGCCGCATCGCCGGCGATCCTCGGCGCGTGCCCCTTCGGACAGCTCTTCAAGGCATAGAGGCCGGCACCGCCGCCGCCCGAGACCACGTACTCGACGCCACCCACTTCGAATCGCTGGTAGTTGTGCTCGTGGCCCGACAGCACCATCGCGACGCCCGCCTGTTCGAACAGCGGTGCCCAGGTGTCGCGAACGGCCCTGCTGTCACCGTGATACGAGCAGCTGAAGGCCGGGTAGTGCTCGGCGACGATCACCGGACGCTGGGCGTCGGCGAGCGACGCTTCGAGCCACTGCTCCTGTTCGGTCGATCCGACGTCGGTGGAGTCGACGCTCAACACGGTGGCATCACCCCACGTGTGCTCCAACCACCTCGGTGGATCACCAAACGTCGAACTCTCCGCTTTCGGTCGTTGGTTGTCGTGGTTGCCCCACGTGACCCACACCGGGATGCCCACCTCGGCGATCCAGCCGAACGGGGTAGTCCAGGCCTTGTCCACATCGCTCGTGTAGAGGTTGTCGCCCGTGGTGAGGACGGCAGCCACTTTGTGTGTCTGTGTCCACGCTCGCATGGCATTCGCGACGTCGTACTCGGCAGACCCACCCGACCCGAAGTCGCCGATGACGAGCAGCTGCCCAATCGTCGTCGTGGTCGTCGTGGACATCGTCGTCGTGGTCGTCGTGGACATCGTCGTCGTGGTCACCGTGGTCGGTGTCGCGACTGTCGTCGTGGACATCGTCGTTGTGGACGTGGTCGGCGAGGTGGTGGTTCCTGGAGTAGCGCACCCCCCGAGGAGGATCACAAGTGCGATCAGTGCTCGTTTCATCGACCCCGATTCTCGCGAGGATCTCGAGTTGTGCCGACGGGTTTGCAGCAACCATTACGGACGCTTAGCACCTCCTTATCCCCCCTCCATGCATGCTCACTGACGATTGGAGGTCACATGAGAGCGAAACTTCTGGCCATGATCGTGACTGCGGCCATCGGCGTTCCTGCTGCAGGCGCGCTCGTGACGCCGAACAGCGCCACGACGTCGGACAGCACGACAACGTTCACAACCGCGGTGGCGGCGCCCGAGGTGGCACAGCCCACCGTCGACCAAGACCTGGTCGCAGCCTGCACAAAAGATGGTCTCTCGCTCGTCGCCAAGGAGCGGTCTCATCAGATCACGGTCATCGAGCAGTCTGCATTGGATGCACTCCGGCCGATCTGTGACGCAGCCGGGTACCAACTGCCTGGGACCCCGCAACAGGAGACGGCTCCTGTGATCGTCCAGGAGATGACGGTGGAGGCAGCCGGACCGGCACCCACCACCACCAACGCAACCACCCAGAGTTCCGGAGAGCACGAGGAGCACGAGAGTGAGCACGAAGGCACACAAGGCGATGACTGACGCGGCGGTGATCGCCGTCGCCATCGCCGTCGCTGTCACAGGGTTCATTGCCCTGTTCAAGGGTCTCCCGTCGGCGTCCTCGACCGCGTCGACGGACCAGGTTGCGGCTGCGGTGCAGCCCGACGCGCAGCCTGCAGCCGCAACCACAATCACCAGCCAACCCGCAATCACACTGGCTGAACAATCCATCAGCCCCACGGTGATTCGTACCCTGGCCGCCCAAGGATCGGCGTGGTTCTTGCCGACCGACCAGGCGGTACAGATGCTGCCAACGTCCATCGTGAACGTGCTCGAGTCCCGTGGCGTGGTGCTGCAAGTCCAACTGGGGGCCGGATGATCCGCAAACGATTCCTACCGCTTCGAGGGCTGAAGATCGTCGCCTGGACGGTTGCAGCCGTGGCATGGGTGACGGCGGCGATCGCGGGCCGTGCAGTAGCCGCGACCGCTACCGACACCGCCACACCAACCGGGCCAACGACGACACAAACGGTCGACACCACACAGCAGGCGGCCGCCCCCGCACTCCCGCAGAACGGCCTCATCGTCATCAGAACCGGATCGACGCAGACAACACAGACACAGCAGCAACAGCAGGTGGTTCGCAAAGTCGTGGTTCAGGCCCCGGTTCGACAAGCACCCGCACCCGTTCGACAGCGCTCGGCCGGTTCCTGATGCACAGCGAGAGCTTCCGTGCGATGGGCACGACAGTGACGGTCACGCTCGAAGACACCACCCCGTCGTTCGAGGTCCGCAACCTGTTCGGGCATGTCGAGCAGATCTGCAGCCGGTTCCTGGATCACAGCGAACTCAACAGGGTGAACCGCTCTCCCCAGACGATCATGGACGTGTCCCCGTTGCTTGCCGACGTCCTGGCGGTAGCGAACACGGCTCGCCGTTTGACGGGTGGACTCGTCGATCCCGCGGTGGGACAACTCGTGGCCGCCTGGGGATATGACCGAACGTTCAGCGAGGTGACAGACCTGGACGAACCCCCTGTGCTGCCTCCCACCGAAACCGAGTGGAAGGTGGAAGGCTTGCGGCTCTACCGCCCCCCGGGTGTTCACCTCGACCTGGGGGGCATTGCGAAAGGCTGGACCGCCGACCTCGCCGTCGAGCTGGAGCTCGCCACGATCGTCAACGCCGGAGGTGACCTCCGTTCACGCCATCCGGACACGATCGTCGACATCGAGGATCCAAACGGCGACATCGCCGCATCGGTCCACGTCGGCGACGGTGCCCTCGCGACCAGTTCAGTCGTGAAGCGGGCCTGGATGGTCGCCAACCGCCACGCCCATCACATCATCGACCCGCGTACGGGCGCACCCGGAGCCACCCCGATTCTCTCCGCCTCGGTCGTCGCAGATCAGGCAGCACTCGCCGAAGCAGGCGCGAAGGCCGTCCTCCTCCTCGGTGAAGAGGGCCTTTCGTGGGCAGATGAGCAGGATTGGATCCGTGGTGTGGTCGTCATCTGGCAGGACGGATCGGTGTACGCGACGACGGGGACGCGGGTCGCATGAATCTGTCATGGATCTCTGCACGGGGCGCCGGCATTGCCGCGTACTCACTACTGGCGGCGGGGACGATGTGGGGGCTGCTCCTCTCCTCCAAGACGCTTGCAGGACGCATCTCGACCAAGAGCTTGACCTTCGTGCACGAGGCGCTCTCGGTCGGAGCTCTCATCGCCACCATCATCCATGTCGCAGCCATCCTCACAGACCAGTACGTCGGCTTCGCCCTGGTCGATGTCCTTGTGCCCGGAGCCACCTCGTGGAGACCACTCGCCGTTGCCTTCGGCATCGTCGCCCTCTACGGGATGATCCTGACCTCGTCAACGTTCTACGTACGAAGACGGATCGGCCAGGCGACGTGGCGCGCGATCCACTACCTGACCTACGGCGTGTTCACCGCGGCACTCCTCCATGGAATCAAGGCAGGGACGGACAGCCACGGGCCACTCGCGATGGCGCTGTACGGGGGAACGGGTGTCGTCGTACTAGCGCTGACGGCGATCCGAGTTGCGAGCTACGGCGAGGAATCGCCCCGCACGACCAGGACGGCCACAGCTCGGACCGCCACGGCCCGGACGTCTGCCTCACGGACTGCCACGACCCGCACGCCCGCCGCACGGACTGCCGACGCCCGGTCCAGAGGGCGGACTCCGACACCCCGTCACCTAGGCTCCGATCCGTGGAGTGGCTCGTCACCAACGGAATTGGCGGCTACGCGTCCGGAACGGTCGCCGGACCGCTGACCCGCCGTTACCACGGGCTTCTCGTCGCGGCGCTCACCCCGCCGCTCCAACGAACCGTCCTCGTCACGAGGTTCGACGAGACCGTCGATGGTGGATGTGTCCTCGACGGGTACCTCGACTCGTTCCGACGCGACGCGACGATCCCCACGTGGACCTTTCGGATCGGCGAAGAAGTCCTCGAGAAGTCCGTCTGGATGGAATACGGCGCCAACACCACCTACGTGCAGTACCGACTGGTGGACGGGGATCGACCGATCCGACTCGACCTCGCCGCGTTCGTCAACAGTCGAAGCCACCACGAGACAACGCACGACCATCCCGGGCTGCGGTCGACACTGTCCGGGCGGCATGTGCGTGTCGAGGGTGGAGCTGCTGCGTTCTCCCTGGTCACCGAGGATTTTGATGTCACCCTTCGCGGTGAGTGGACACGCAGCCCGATTCTGACCATGGAGACCTTCCGGGGTCTCGACGATCATGACGAGAACCTTCGCGCGGCCGAGCTTTCGACCACACTGAAGCCAGGAAGCGCTGCGCTGGTTGTCGTGTCAACCGATCCCGCCACCGCCGGCACCGGAGCAATCGGGCGTCGGCGCGACCACGAGCGTTTCGTGCTCGACTCGTGTCGTGCCTCCGACGAGGTTGCCGGCGAGCTCGCTCTGGCAGCCGACCAGTTCATCGTCACCCGCGACACCGACGGGGCAGACGGCTCGACCGTCATCGCCGGGTACCACTGGTTCGCCGACTGGGGTCGCGACACGATGATCTCGCTCCCCGGACTCACCCTCGCGACAGGACGCAGCCGGGAAGCCAGGCAGATCATCGAAACCTTCGCCCGCTACGTGGACCGAGGCATGATCCCCAACCACTTCCCGGAAGAGGGGACCCCCGAGTACAACACCGTCGACGCGACCCTCTGGTACGTCGAGGCGATCCGGGCCTACCACCATACGATCCCAGACGACGATCTCGTCGGTGAGCTGTTCCCTGTCCTCGGCGGCATCATCGACTGGCACACGAAGGGCACACGACATGGGATCGGGGTCGACCCGGCCGACGGGCTCCTCACCGCAGGCGAGCCTGGAACCCAGCTCACCTGGATGGACGCGCGGATCGACGAACAAGAGATCACTCCGCGCATCGGCAAACCGGTCGAAATCAACGCTCTCTGGTACCAGGCGCTCCGTGCCATGAGCGAGTTCGCCGGGGTGACCGGAGCCGACCCCTCCCCCTACACGGCCGCGGCTGATCGGGTCGCCGCCTCGTTCAACCGCTTCCACAACCCGGAGACCGGCTACCTGTTCGATGTGATCGACGGACCCGACGGAGACGACCCGTCCCTGCGACCGAACCAGCTGTTCGCGGTGTCGCTCACCCACAGCCCCCTCCCGGCGGATTGGCAACGCAAGGTCGTCGACGCGTGCGCCGAGCATCTGCTGACCCCGATGGGGCTGAGGACGCTCGCTCCGTTCGAACCCGGCTACCGCGGACGGTTCGGCGGGAGTCCGGCCGAGCGGAACCGCGCCTACCACCAGGGCACCGTCTGGCCATGGCTCATCGGACCGTTCGCGACCGCCCACCTGCGTGTCTATGGGAACCCAGACGCCGTCCGTCGAATGCTCGGGCCGCTGATCGCCCACCTCATGGAGCGGGGCACCGTGACAGAGTGCGCGGAAGGCGACCCCCCGCACGATCCTCGGGCAGCCATCGCGCAGGCTTGGAGCGTCGCCGAGCTGTCACGAGTGTGGCGGCTTCTCGCAGATCGAGCGGGTGAATAGGCTGGGTCTGTGGATACGTGGAATGCCATCCTCTCGCGACGCGACGTCCGATCGTTCGAGTCGCGACCCATCCCGGCCGCCGACCTCGATCAGATCCTCGATGCGGCACGCCGCACCCCCTCGTCCCGCAACAGTCAGCCGTGGGACTTCGTCGTCGTCACCGATCGTGACCGCCTCCAGGCACTCTCACGGGTGTGGCGCAACGCCGTGCATGTTGCGAGATCGGCGGCGACGATCGCTCTGGTCGCCCCCGATGGAGACCGGTCGTCGGTCCAATACGACCTCGGCCAGGTGACGATGAGTGTCATGCTCGCCGCCGCGGACCTGGGCGTCGGAAGCGGCCACTCGCTCGTTACCGAACACGATCTCGCAGCGGAGATCCTCCGTCTGCCACCCGATCGCTTCTGCGCGTGGCTCATCCCTCTCGGCTACCCGGCGGACGGACCGCTCCGGCCGATCAGACACCCGAGCCGGCGGGCGTTCGACGACGTCGTTCACCGGGAACAGTGGTAGACCCATGCCGGTCCTACCCGCACACTCGACGGCGACGTCGAGATTCCCATGCTGGGACTCGGTGTCTACCAGAGCACACCTGGAAGCACCACCAGAGATGCCGTTCGTGAGGCGCTCGGCGCCGGATACCGACACATCGACACTGCCGCCGTCTACCGCAACGAATCCGACGTCGGCGAAGCCATACGTCGAACTGGTGTGTCGCGCGGGGAGGTCTTCGTCACCACCAAGCTGTGGAACTCGAACCACGGGTACGACTCCGCGCTCCGCGCGTTCGATCGCAGCCTGAACCGCCTCGGGTTCGAGTACGTCGACTTGTACCTGGTGCACTGGCCCGTGCCGGGGAAACGCCTCGACACCTGGCGGGCGATGGAACGCATCCTCGCGGACGGGCGCGCGCGGGCGATCGGTGTGAGCAACTACATGCCTCGCCACATCGACGAGCTGCTCGCCCACGCGACAGTTCCGCCCGCCGTGAACCAGTTCGAACTCAGCCCGTACCTGGCCCGCTGGAACCTCGTCAACATGTGTCGCGAACTCGGCATCGCGGTCGAGGCGTACAGCCCTCTCACGAAAGGGCTCAAGCTCAGAGATCGTGCCCTGATCGAAATGGGCACGAAACACGACAAGTCCCCTGCGCAGATACTGATCAGATGGGCGCTCGACCACGACTTCATCGTCATTCCAAAGTCGATCCATCCTCGTCGTATCCACCAGAACATCGACGTGTTCGACTTCTCCCTCGACGCCCACGACCTCGCGTCGCTCGATGCCCTCGACGAGGGGCTGGTCACCGGCTGGGATCCGACGGACGCTCCCTGAGTTGCCTCCGCGGCGAAACACGATCGCGACGTTCTCCGTCTCTTCCGCGGCGCGAGCAGTACAGTGAGCAGCGAGGAACCGTATGAAACAGCTCAGACCCATAGAGCGTCGCATCCTCGCCATGAGGAATCGTGGAGTCGCGGTGGAAGAAATCGCCGAGCGGCTCAGACGGAGCCCGCAGCACATCGAGCGCATCATCAGCTGGACCGAGATTCCCCGATCGGAGGATCGTCCATCCCGATCGGGGCGCCCGTTCGAGAAGAGAGTTCTCAAGCTACGAGCAGACGGTGAGAGCCACGAACGTATCGCGGAGAGATTCCGCCGCAGTCCCGGCTTCATACGCCGGGTCGAAGGACTTGCCCACTACAGCATGGCGATGCAGCTACTGGCCTGATGGCCGAAGCATCGGGATGCGCACACCTCGTTCTGTCGCGACTTCGATCGCGCGCTCGTAGCCCGCGTCGACATGACGCATCACGCCGGTCCCGGGGTCGTTCGTGAGCATCAACTCGAGCCTGCGTGCCGCCTCATCGGTGCCATCCGCCACGACCTGGGCGCCGGCATGTATCGACTTGCCGATGCCGACGCCACCACCATGGTGGACGGCTACCCACGCTGCCCCGGAAGACGTGTTGAGCAGCGCGTTGAGGATCGGCCAGTCGGCGATCGCGTCGGACCCGTCCAGCATCGCTTCGGTCTCTCGGTACGGCGAGGCGACCGACCCCGAGTCGAGGTGGTCGCGCCCGATCACGATCGGCGCCTTGACCTTGCCCGACCGAACCAACTCGTTGAACGCGAGCCCTGCCTTCGCACGTTCTCCGTAGCCCAGCCAGCAGATCCGTGCCGGCAACCCCTGGAAGTGCACTCTCTCTCGCGCGAGAGCCAGCCATCGTTGGAGACCTACGTTGTCGGGAAACAGCTCGGTGATCGCGTCATCGGTCGCGGCGATGTCGGCGGGATCACCGGACAGAGCCACCCACCGGAACGGTCCCATGCCCTCGCACATGAGCGGTCTGAGGTACGCAGGCATGAATCCCGGGTATGAGAACGCTTCTTTGAATCCGCCGTTCACAGCCTCACCACGGAGGTTGTTCCCATAGTCGAACACCTCGGCGCCGGTGTCCATGAACCCGACCATGGCCTCACAGTGTTTCGCCATCGACGCGCGGGCTAGCTGCACATACCGATCGGGGTCGTCGTGTCGTAGCTTCGCAGCGGCCGCTACGTCGTACCCGCTCGGAACGTAGCCGTTGAGTGGATCATGGGCGGACGTCTGGTCGGTCACGATGTCGAAACCGACCCCGCGTTCCAGTAGTTGCGGAAACGCATCGGCAGCGTTGCCTTGTACGCCGATCGACAGCGCCCTGCCCTCCGACTTTGCCTTCATGGCCATTGCGACTGCCTCGTCGAGGTCTGCGGCGACGACATCCAGATACTCGGTCTCGATGCGTCGAGTGATTCTCTCCGGGTCGACCTCTACGACCACCGCGACGCCGTCGTTCATCGTGACTGCGAGCGGTTGGGCGCCGCCCATCCCACCCAAGCCGGCGGTGAGCGTCACCGTGCCTCTGAGTGAACCCCCGAATCGCTGCTCGGCGATCGCGAGGAACGTCTGATAGGTACCCTGAAGGATCCCCTGGGTGCCTATGTAGATCCAGGAGCCGGCAGTCATCTGCCCGTACATGATGAGGCCCTTCGCCTCGAGTTCCCAGAACTGCTCCCACGTCGCCCAATCGGGCACGAGAAGGCTGTTGGCGATCAGCACCCTCGGAGCCATCTCGTGGGTTCGGAACACGCCGACCGGCTTTCCCGACTGGATCAGCAACGTTTCGTCGCCTTCGAGCGCTTCGAGGCTGGCGACGATCGCGTCGAACGCCTCCCATGTGCGAGCCGCCTTGCCGCGGCCCCCGTAGACCACGAGTTCGGCGGGATTCTCGGCGACGTCCGGATCGAGGTTGTTCATGAGGCACCGGAGTGCGGCCTCCTGGAGCCACCCTTTCGTGTGCAGCGTGGAGCCCCTCGGGGCCCGAATCTCTCTGGCCATGTTTCCTCCTGGGATGAGGCTACAGCGCCTCGATCTTCTGGTACCTTCTCACCATGCCAGAGATCACCGTTACCCAGACAGGCTCGGACCTGTTCACGGTGAACGTCACCGACGAGAGGGGTGGAACCATTCACAAGGTGCGGTTGTCGGCGGTCGACCGGCGGCGTCTCGCTCCTGAGGCAGATCCCGCGCGACTGGTGGAGGAGTCCTTCCGGTTTCTGCTCGAGCGCGAGCCCAAGGAGGCGATCCTTCGCACGTTCGACCTCCCCGTCATCGGTCGGTACTTCCCCGAATACGACGAAGAGATCAAATCCAGGATCAGCTGATCAGCACCCCTTCTTCGATCAGCTCCGCGACCGCTTCGATCTCGACGCCGGGTGGGCGATCTTCCGTCATCGGCGGGACCGCTGCCCGGATCCTGGTGATCACGTCGGCGAGGGCAGGTGAAGGTTTCAGCGGGGCCCGCAGATCGACACCGCGTGCCGCACAGATGAGTTCCACGGAAAGCACCCGCGCCACGTTGTCGAGGACAAGGGTGAGCTTGCGGGCCGCGCCCCACCCCATCGACACGTGATCCTCCTGCGACCCCGATGTCGGAATCGATTCCACCGACGCCGGGTGCGACAACACTCTGTTCTCCGCGACGAGCGCCGCAGCGGTGTACTGGGCGAGCATGTACCCGGAATCGACCCCGGGGCGCACCGCGAGGAAGGCGGGGAGTCCCGAAGATCGCTCGGGATCGAGCAGCCGATCGGTACGTCGCTCAGAGATCGATGACAGCTCCGTGATGGCGAGCGCCATCACGTCGAGGGCGATGGCGAGCGGCTGACCGTGGAAGTTCCCCCCTGATACGATCTCGCCGGTTTCGGGGAGGACGATCGGGTTGTCGACCACCGACCCCAGCTCCCTCACGAACACCTCACGTGCATAGGTGAGCGCGTCGGCGACGGCACCGTGGACCTGAGGGGCACAACGAAGGCTGTACGCATCCTGTACCGCATGGATGAAGTCGTCCCGGTGGCTGGCAACGATCTCTGACCCATCGAGGAACGCTGCGATACGACGGGCCGACGCGATCTGTCCCGGATGCGGCCGTAGCGCATGGATCTCCGGCCGGAACGGCCGGGCGCTGCCGAGCAGTCCCTCGACCGACAACGCACACGCGAGGTCGGCCGTCTCCACGAGACGCTCGGCCCTCGCCAGGTTCAAGACCCCCTGGGCGAGCATGCCCTCGGTCCCATTCAGCAGACTCAGTCCCTCCTTCGGTTCGAGATGCACCGGCACGATCCCCTCCTCGGCGAGTACGTCGCCGGCCGGATGAACCACCCCACGAACCGACAGCAGTCCTTCCCCGATCAGGGGCAGTGCCAGGTGGGCGAAGGGGGCGAGATCGCCGGATGCTCCTACCGACCCTTGGGAAGGGACGACAGGCAGAAGATCCCGATTGAGAAACTCGACGTAGCGTTCCACGAGCACCGGCCGCACCCCCGAGTGTCCCTGGGCGAGCGTCCTGGCCCGCAGGAGCAGCATGGCTCGCACCACCTCGTCCGGCAGCCGCTCGCCGACGCCTGCGGCGTGGCTCCTCAGCAGATGCACCTGAAGTTCGCCCATCTCCTGCCTGCCGATGGGAGTGTTGGCGAGGGCACCGAACCCGGTCGTGACCCCGTAGACGGTCCGGCCGTCCTCGATGACCTGTTCGACGAGTCGGCGGGCAGGTGCCATGCGTTCGTATACGGCAGGCGCGATCTGGACCAGTTCATGTCGAAGTGCAACCGCCACCACATCCTCCGGGCGCAGCGGCCCCCCATCGATGAACATCCGATCTCCTCGCTTCGGCCCCCTCAGGCTACCCACAAGAACAGGTCACAAACGCCCCGGAAGGACACCCCTGGACCACGAGTAGTCTGAGTGGTTGAGAAAGGACGAACATGCAGGTGCGGGACCTCCGCGCAGAAGCCCGTGAGCGACACCTGCCGTTGAAAGAAGCGGCAGAAGGGCTCAGGCAAGCAGCCGCCGGCACAGGAACCGAGATGGCAGATGCCCTCGAGCGAGTGTCGGCCGCGCTGACGGCCCACATCGCACTCACCGAAGGGCCGGACGGAGTTCATGCTGAGCTCCTTGCCGTCGCACCACGGCTCGCCAACGACATCCGGCTCCTCACGAAAGACCACGGCTTCATGGAATGCCTCGTCGATACGACTGGTCTCGTCCTGCGGTCGGGAACCCCCGACGGGCAGGTGATCGGCGAGCATGTGAATCGTCTGCTCGACCGCGTCGCGAGGCACCGCCTTCGCGACGCCGACATGGTGTACCAGGCGTATCAGGTGGATATCGGCGGTCAAGCGTGACAGATGCCGGCTTCCAGATCCTCGACCAGTTCGGCGCGCTCATAGGACCCGACCCGAAGCTCCCCGTCGAAGTCACTACTGAGATGTACCGACGCATGGTTGAGTCGCGCCTATTCGACCGCAAGGTCGTGGCTCTCCAGCGACAGGGCCGCATGGGCACCTACCCGCCCCTGGAAGGGGAGGAGGCCGCGCAGGTCGCCTCTGCCCTGGCGCTCGACGAACAGGATTGGGTCTACCCGAGCTACAGGGAGCACGGTGTCCAGATCACCCGAGGCGTCCCCCTCGACGTGCTACTCACCTACTGGCGCGGATTACCCAACGTCGCCTGGGATCCCTACCGGTACAGGGTGCAGATGGACGCGGTTCCGATCGCCTCCCACCTCCCTCACTCTGTCGGGCACGCCTACCAGGCGCGGCGCAACGGATCCGACGAGGTGGTGATCTCATACTTCGGAGATGGCTCCACCTCCGAGTCGGACTTCCACGCCGCCCTGAACGCCGCGGGCGTGTGGAAGACGGCCAATGTGTTCTTCTGTCGCAACAACCAGTACGCAATTTCGGTTCCGCTCGAGCTCCAAACGGCATCGATGACCATCGCCGACAAAGCAATCGCCTACGGGATCCACGGAATGCGGGTCGACGGAATGGACCCGTTCGCGGTGTACGTCGCTACCGAAGAGGCGGTACGGAGAGCCAGAACCGGAGAGGGCCCGACCCTCATCGAGGCGGTCACCTACCGATTCGGTCCGCATGGCACCGCGGACGATCCACATCGGTACCGCTCAGAGCAGGAAGAACTCGAGTGGAGGGCGAGAGATCCGATCACGAGGCTCCGCACATACCTGATGAACCGCGACTCCTGGAGCGATGAACAGGAGACCGAGCTCACCACGGACATCGACCGCCGCCTCGACGAGGCAGTTTCGGCAGTCGAGGCAATCGTGCCGCCGGGACGCGACGATGTCGTTCGACACGCATACGCACGAATCCCGCGAATCCTCGTCGAGGAGCTCCACCAGGCACAACGCGACACCGGGGAGCCAGAGACGACGTTCGAAGAGGCCGACCTGTGGCCGGGCTCCGAAGAGAGTCTTCCAGACGGTCCAACGCAGTCATGGACAATGGCCGAAGCTCTCAACGCGGCACTCGACCAGGCGCTCGATACCGACCCCGCGGTGATCGTTCTGGGAGAGGACGTGGGCATTTCCGGCGGCGTGTTCAGGATCACCGACCACCTTCAGCAACGCTACGGCCCGGAGCGCGTGCTCGACGCCCCGCTCAACGAGTCGACGATCGTTGGATCGGCGATAGGCATGGCGGTTGCGGGAGGTCGCCCAATCGCAGAGATCCAGTTCGACGGCTTCGTGTACCCGGCATTCGATCAGATCGTTTCCCATCTCGGCCGGATGCGGTACCGGACCAGGGGACACGTTTCCCTGCCGGTCGTCGTCCGGTTCCCGAACGGCGGAGGGATCGGCGCACCCGAGCACCACGGCGAGAGTCCCGAGGCATACTTCGTCCACACACCCGGCTTGGTCGTCGTTGTGCCGTCAACCCCTCTCGAAGCAAAAGGCCTCCTCACGGCGGCGATCCAATCGGACGATCCCGTCATCTTCCTCGAACCGAAGGTGCTCTACCGGGCAGAACGGCAGGACGTCCCTGTCGACTCCTTCACGATCCCGTTGAGCAAGGCGAGTATCAGGCGATCGGGCACCGACGTGACGATCGTCACGTACGGAGGCATGGTCCCGGTTGCCCTTCGCGCCGCCGAATCGGCGAACGGCGAAGGCATCTCGGTGGAAGTGATCGATCTGAGAACACTGTTCCCATGGGACACCGAAACCGTCTTGTCCTCGGTCGAGGAGACAGGGCGACTCGTGCTGGTACAGGAGCCGCCGCGCACCCTTGGACCGCTCGCCGAGGTCGCCGCCTACGTCGCAGAACGAGGCGCGTACCTCCTGGAGGCCCCAATCACCCGTGTGGCAGGGTTCGACGCACCGCTTCCGATGGCGCTTCTCGAACGATACGCGCTGGTAGACGATCAGCGGGTCCTGGCCGCTGTCCGCTCAGTGATGCAGTAGGGCGAGCTTCGCTCGCCCCGGCCGACAGCCGACATCGGCACGATCGCCCGCGGCCACGACTCGACCTTGGCCGCGTTGTGGCTGATTGCTGATAGCTGAGAGCTGACGGATTCCAACTACGCTTGCAGGCCATGTCGATCATCGCCGTCATCGGCTCCTCCCAGACGAGGCGGGACGAGGCCGACTACAAGGACGCCGTCCGTCTAGGGCGGACGCTCGCCACGGCGGGACTCACCGTGGCGAGTGGCGGGTACGGTGGCCTGATGGAGGCGGTATCCGAGGGGGCTGCCGAGGCGGGCGGCTCCGTCATCGGTGTGACCGCACCGAGCGTGTTTCCGGGGAGAACAAGTGTCAACCCGTTCGTTACGGACGAACGCGCCGCGGACACCCTCACCGAACGCATTCACCAGCTCATCCACCACTCCGACGCCGTCGTTGCACTCCCTGGCAGCATCGGGACGCTCACGGAGCTCATGTCTGCGTGGAATCTCGCGTTCGTGGCTCCTTTCAGCGGTCGCGCACCCAAGCCGATCGTGGCCGTGGGGCCCCTGTGGGCGGAGCTCGTCCCCCTCCTGGCAAGACGCCTCTCCACCGACGGGACTCTGGTTCGCTGCGTCGACTCGGTCGAAAGCGCTGCCGACCTGATCATTGCCCTGTTGCACGGCGGCGAGGGAAGGTAGGCTTTCCGCGAGGGAGCACACAAATGGCGAGCAGATTCCGGGGCAGACATCGGGCAGACACCAAACGCTGCAGGAATGGTGAACACGACTTCGCCACGCCGGTCTCTGTCGGAGGCGGCATCGTTCGCAGCGTCTGCACCGTCTGTGGAGAGGTCACCATCGATATCCGGGCGACCGAGGAACCGAAGGTGCCAGGGGGTCTCTTCATCGACGTCAACGTTGGTAGACACCTCGGGCGACGAAGAGCCGACACTCCTCGTTGATGTTTGACCGGGGCGTCCTGGAGAACGACCCGCCTCGGCGTTCTCTTCTTCTGACCTTCTTGTCGGCTGCGCTGCAGGCAGCCGATCCGGCCCTTGCCGTTTCGAGGTCGCTTCGACGAGACGGCACCATGTTGACGGTCGGTGGACACGGAATCGATCTGGCGTTTGTTCGACGAGTCGCCATCGTCGCCCTCGGCAAGGCCTCTCCCGCGATGGGCCGAGCTGCCTGGAACATCCTCGATGGGATCGACCGTCGCCTGCTGGTCATCTCCGACCATGCCGAGCCCCTACCGCCCGGCGCCTTTTTCGTTCACGCCGGGCACCCGCTGCCCACGGCAGCGAGCGAGCAAGGAGCGGCCAAGGCCCTCGAACTCGCGGAGGCGAGCAGCGTCGACGATGTGGTGCTCTGCCTGATCTCAGGTGGAGGCTCTGCGCTCGCCGAACTGCCGGCACGGGATCTCACGCTCGATGATGTTCGTCTTGCAGGGCATACGCTGCTCGACGGAGGGGTTCCCATCGAACGGGCGAACATCGTTCGGCATCACCTTTCGGCGTTCAAGGGTGGCAAGCTCGCCGAGGCCGTAGCCCCTGCCCGCATGATCACACTCGTCTTGTCGGACATCGCCGGCAACCCACTGCCATCGATCGCCTCCGGCCCTACGGTTCCCGATCCATCGACATTCGCTGACGCACTCGATGTGCTCACTGAGCACCACCTGCTGGACGAAGTGCCGGCAGCGGTCAGAGCCCATCTCGAGGATGGGGCAAACGGCCTCATCCCAGAAACACCAAAGGCCGTCCCGCCGGACAGCATCACGGTCGTTGTCGGCGACCTCGAAATGGCCGTCGAGGCACTCAGAGACTCGGCCGAACAATCCGGGATCGCAGCCACGATCGCAACGACAACCCTCTCGGGCGCGGCCGCCCCAACTGCCGTCCAGTGCCTGAATCGCACGGGGACCGGCCTCTCGATCTTCGCCGGTGAAACGACCGTCACCATTCGAGGCGACGGGATCGGCGGCCGGAACCAAGAGGGGGCAGTCGCGGCGGCCGAGGCGATCGAGGCCAGGTCGGATGTCGTGTTTGCTGCGTTCGCCACCGACGGCGTCGACGGGCCGACCGACGCGGCCGGAGCGATCGTCGACGGTGGCACTGCCGCGAGAGGACGTGCTCGAGGACTCGACATCCACGATCACTTGATTCGCAACGATTCGAACACGTTCCTCCGGGCTGTGGGGGACCTGCTTGTCACGGGCCCGACCGGCACCAATGTCGGGGACATCTGGCTGGTCCTACGGAACGCGTAGCAGGCCCGGAACCTTCGACGAGATGACACCGTACAATCCTGGTCCGTATGAGTGACATGTACCTGGGCGGCGCGATCGTCGGAGACGGGGCGCAGCCCGACCAACCGATCAACTACGAGAGCCACCGCTTCACGACCCACGGCGTCATCGTCGGCATGACCGGATCGGGCAAGACGGGTCTTGGCATCATCGCGCTCGAGGAGGCGCTACTGGCGGGAATCCCAGCCCTGATCATCGACCCCAAAGGGGACATGAGCAACCTCCTGCTGACGTTCCCCGGCCTCCAACCCTCTGACTTCCGCCCATGGATCGATGAGGGCGAAGCGTCTCGCAAGGGTGAGACGCCCGACGCGTTCGCGGCCGACACAGCGACCCTCTGGAAGAACGGGCTGGAGAGTTGGAACATCGACGGCGCACGGATAGGGCAGCTTCGCACCACCGCCGACTTCACGATCTACACACCTGGCTCGGACTCGGGTGTCCCGTTGAACATCATCGGTTCGCTGGCCGCGCCGGGCATCGACTGGTCGACCGACGCAGAGACAGCCCGGGACGAGATCGAAGGGTTCGTCTCGTCACTGCTCGTGCTCGCCGGCATCACCGCCGATCCCATCTCGTCCCGAGAGCACATCCTGCTGTCGAACCTCATCGAGACTTCGTGGCAGGCCGGTCGCGACCTCGACCTCGCCTCGCTGATCGGACAGGTGCAGTCTCCTCCCCTTCGCAAACTGGGAGTGTTCGAACTCGACACGTTCTTCCCGCCAAAGGACCGCACCAAGCTGGCGATGCGCCTCAACGGGCTCATCGCGTCGCCGTCCTTCGCGTCGTGGATTCATGGCGCACCGTTGGATCCCCAGTCGCTGCTGTTCGGGCCGGATGGAAGACCGAGAGCGGCCATCATCTACCTCCAGCACCTCACCGACCAGGAGCGGCAGTTCATCGTCACCCTGCTCCTGTCCAAGATGGTGACGTGGATTCGCCTCCAGCCCGGAACCTCGGAACTCCGCACGCTCATCTACATGGACGAAGTGTTCGGCTTCGCCCCACCGACGGCCGAACCTCCTTCCAAGAAGCCGATCCTGACCATCCTCAAGCAGGCGAGAGCGCACGGTGTCGGCATGTTGCTGTCGACTCAGAACCCCGTCGATCTCGACTACAAGGCCATGTCGAACGCGGGAACCTGGATGATCGGACGGCTCCAAACCGAACGTGACAAGGCCCGTATTCTCGAAGGACTGAAGTCGTCATCGGTCGACACCGGCAAGCTCAGCACGATGATCGGCGATCTCGGCAAGCGGCAGTTCGTTCTGCACAGCACCTCCGAGAAGGAGCCTGTCCTCTTCGGTACTCGTTGGGCCATGTCATACCTGCGAGGTCCCCTCACCCGAACGGAAGTCGCGATCCTCACCAAGGACGCCCCGGAACGCGAACAGGCCCCAAAGCCGGCCTCCCCGATGCTCGCCGAAGACGAGACGATCGTTGCACCGAAGGTCGCGTCCTCTCTGCCTACCTACTACCTGGATCCGGCGGCGAAGTGGGCGTCATCAGTTGGAGCAGTTCCCACCAGCACCACCTTCGAAGCGGCGCTCGCCGTGAGAGTCAAGATGCTCTACGACGACGTGCACGCAGGCGTCAACCATCAGGAGGAATGGGAAACCGTGCTGCACCCGCTGACGAACCCGCCCGACTTCGACGCCGCTATCACCGTCGACTACGACGACCGCGACCTCAAGCCGGACGCACCTGCTGAGGCGACCTACACGCTCCCCGATGCTCCCATCGACGCAGCGTCGTTCTTCAAGACGGCCGAGTCGACGCTCAAGAAGTGGGTCGTGATGAACCGGAAAGTCGAAGTTCTGAAGAACGCCCCACTCAAGCTCTACTCGCGTGTCGGTGAGCAGCAGTCCGATTTCGCGGCCCGCTGCAAAGAGGCCGCAGAAGACGGTGCCGATGCCGACCTGGCAACACTGAAGGAGCGGTACAAGACCCGCATCGATCGGGTCAAGGATCAGCTCGCGTCGGCCGAGCGACGTGTTCGCGAGTTGGAGGTCGACACGCAATCCCGCCGGCAGCAAGAACTCGTGGCCGGCGCCGGGGAACTGCTGTCGGTCTTCCTCGGCGGCAAGCGCAGATCACGAAGTCTTTCGGGAGTCGCGTCGCGCAGGTCGCAAACCGTCAGAACGCAGGAGCGACTCCGCAGCGCCCAGGAGACGTACACGGACAAGACGCAGGAACTGGACGACCTGGAAGAAGACCTCGCCAGGGACGTCACCGAGATCACCTCGAAGTGGGATGAGAAGGCAGCCAAGATCGAAACGATCGAGATCGGGTTGGAACAAACCGACGTCAGTATCAACGAGGTGGCACTCGTCTGGATCCCGAAATAGGGCTCGCTGCGCTCGCGGTCTTCAGTCGTGGGTTGTCAGTTGTCGGTGAGAACGCGGCATGGCGCGCCGTGAGACCGTAGGGCGTGTGCCTTACCGAGAACCGAAAACCGAGAACCGAGAACGCAGCTCGCCCTACTGCTCCGACCCGAGCAGGGCCCAGAGCACGTCGCGAATCGACAGAATGCCGAGCAGCTCACCGTCCTCCATCACCGGCAGGTGCCGATAGCCGGTCTCGAGAAGCCATCTGGCTGCCTCGGTGACGGTGACTTCAGGAGTGAACACGTCCGGATCGGAGGTCATCCAGTCCTCGACGAGTTCCAGCTTCGGATCGGTTCCTTCGGACGCGGCCCGCACGACGTCGCGTTCGGTGATGATGCCCGCAAGCTTGCGTCCTTGGACGACCCCGATCGACCCGACGCCGGCCGATATCATCGCCGCGGACGCGTCCTGGAGGGTGGTTTCAGGACCACAGACCTCGGCGCGACCCCCGACCATCGACCTGAGCTTCACACGACACCTCCTCAACGAAGAGTAGCGTGATCACCCCCCGGCGACCGCTTCGGTGAACCAAGGAAGCGTGCGCTCCAATCCTTCCCGGAGCCGCACCGACGGCATCCACCCCAGTCTCGTCTTCGCGAGGCTGATGTCCGGGCAGCGAACCCCGGGATCGTCCTCAGGTCTCGGTTGGGGATCGAATCCGGGGTGGTTGCCCACCACGTCTTGAATCAGCTCTCCGAGTTCCCTGATCGACACTGCCTCCGGCATCCCCAGATTCACCGGCCCGACGAGATCGCCCTCGAGCAGTCGCAGGATCCCTTCGATCAGGTCATCCACGTAGCAGAGGGACCTCGTCTGCGATCCGTCTCCGTGGATGGGGAGCGGCTCGTTTCGAAGGGCAGCGGCGAAGAAGGCAGGAACGGCTCTGCCGTCGCCGATACGCATCCGGGGACCATAGGTGTTGAAGATCCTCGCGATCCGCACTTCGAGGCCGTGCTCACGGTGGTAGGCGAGAGCCATCGCTTCGGCAAACCGTTTGGCTTCGTCGTACACGCCTCTCGGACCGGTCGGGTTGACGTTTCCCCAGTACGTCTCCGGCTGAGGGTTGATCGTCGGATCACCGTACACCTCGCTCGTCGACGCGAGGAGGAAACGGGCCTGTTTCGCCTTTGCCAAGCCCAACGCCTTGTGCGTGCCCAACGATCCGACCTTCAGCGTTTGGATGGGCCATCGCAGGTAGTCGACCGGCGACGCGGGTGACGCGAAGTGGATGACGTAGTCGACGGGACCGGTGATGTGCAGATAGTTGGTCACGTCGTAGTGCAGGAACGAGAAGCCCTCTTCGCCGAACAAGGGTGCAAGGTTCTCCTGCCTGCCCGTGATGAGGTTGTCGACCACCGTCACCTTGGCGCCACCGGAGACCAGGCGACGAGTCAGATGCGATCCGAGAAACCCTGCGCCCCCAAGCACGACCACGTGGGTGCCGGCGACCGCCACCCGGCTACCGCCGGCCTGGCTCGGCGAGAGCAGCCAGCACATCCCTGATGCTGAGGATCGAGACGAGCTTGCCGTCGTCGGTCACCGGCAAGTGCCGCTGGCCGCGTTCAAGCAGATGAAGTGCCGCCTCGTCGACCGCCATGTCGGCCTCATAGGTCATGACCGGGTTGCTCATCCAAGTCGACACGGTCTCGGTGTGCATATCGACATCGGCCGTGACGGCACGGAGGATGTCGCGTTCGGTGATGATGCCGACCAGCTCGCCACTCCTGACGACTCCGACGGAGCCCACCTCGGCCGCATGCATCGTGCGAGCGGCGTCGCTCAATGAGAGGTCCGGACCGCAGGTATGCGCGTGGCCTCCGATGAGGTCTTGGAGTTCCATCTCACTACCAAGCATATCGCCGACATCGGTCCCCAGGTGTCAGCTTCCAGCAGCCCACAGCTGACAGCTCACAGCTGACAGCTAACAGCGAGAACGCGACCTGAGACACCGGGGGCCACAGAGGCGAGTCTCACCGAAGACCGCGAGCGAAGCCTGCCTAGACCAGATCCTGTTCCCTGATGCCAAACGACGGGTGGCGAAGCCTGCACAGAGCGAGCTTCTCGAGTTGACGGATCCGCTCACGCGTGAGGTTGAACTCGTCTCCGATCTCCTCGAGGGTGCGCGGCACGCCGTCGTAGAACCCGTATCGGAGGGCGAGGATCCGACCTTCCCGTTCCGGAAGCCGTTCGATGGAAACCCGCAGGCTCTGCGCGACATCCATCTCCTCGGTGATCTGCACCGGGTCGGTTGCCTCCTCGTCCTCGATGAAGTCACCGAGCTGCGCGCCGTCCTCACCGACCGGCTGTTCCAGCGAGACCGTATCCGCGACACCGAGCGCCAGCTCAACCTTGTCCACCGTGACGCCCGCCTCCTCGGCGATCTCGTCGGGCTTCGGATCTCTTCCGAGTTCCGCTTTGAGGCTCGCCTGCGCGGCGCGCACCGCTGCAAGCGTGTCATGCAAATGCACGGGGATTCGGACAGTTCTCGACTTGTCGGCAATCGCTCGGGTGATCGCCTGTCGGATCCACCAGGTGGCATACGTCGAGAACTTGAATCCTTTGCGCCAGTCGAACTTCTCAACCGCCCTGATCAGTCCAAGGTTGCCTTCCTGGATGAGGTCGAGGAAGTCGATACCGGACGTGTTGGCATACCGCCGCGCGTTGGCCACGACGAGTCTGAGGTTGGCAGTGAGGAACGCGTCCTTAGCTTCACGACCGAGCCGCTCCTTGCGCCGCAACTCGATCTCTTCCTTCTTGGAACCAAAGACGCTCTCTTCGAGCTTCTCTGCGGCATCCTCGCCGCTCTCGATCTTCTGAGCGAGTTCAACCTCCTGTTCCGCGGTGAGCAGGTCGTACTCGCCGATCGCGGTGAGATACTGGCTGACGAGATCGGTCGTCAGTCTGCCTCGTTCATCCGTGAGCTTGCTTCGACGATCCCTACGAACACGGTCGGGTGCCGGCTTGCCGTTGGGACGCGTCTGGTCCATCGATGCCATATGGGGGTTGTCCTCCGTCATTCAGGTTCGGTACGGTGGGGCAGCCGCACGCCCGTGCACTATGACACAGATCAAGTGTCGTGTGAACCCCTTTTCTGAACACCCACGCGTGCGCAGGTGATCCCGGACGATAATGGAATCATGCCCGCCAACCTCACTCCCGACTACAAGTCGGCAGAGGCGGAATACCGGCGAAGCCGCGACCCGGACGAGCGGCTCGCCGCGCTCAAGGAGATGTTCAGGACAGTACCCAAGCACAAGGGCACGGAGCATCTCAGGGCCGACATCAAGACCCGTATCAAGGAGCTGACCGACGAGCTAGCGGGTCCGAGAAAGGGAGGCGTCAGGGGAGGTCCTCCGACCGTCATCCGACCCGACGGAGCGGCACAGGTAGCGCTCCTCGGGCCCCCGAACGCCGGGAAGTCTCTCCTGCACGAGCGGCTGACCGGTTCCCACTCCCAGTCGGGACCGTACCCCTTCACGACCCAGTACCCCCACCCGGGAATGCTCCGATTCGAGGACATCGCCTTCCAACTCGTGGACCTCCCTCCGGTCGCCGCCGACCATCCGATCCCCTGGCTGGCGAATGCACTGCAACCCGCCGACGCGTGCCTTCTCGTGGTGGACGTGTCGACAGCGGGATGCGTCGAACGGGTCGAATCTCTGCACACTGCGCTCGCGGCACGCCGGGTCACCCTGACGGGTTCCTGGGATCGAACGAACGCAGACGACGATCCGTTTGCGATCCTCCTGCCGAGCCTGCTCGTCGCCACCAAGGCCGACCGCGCCTCGAAGTGCATGGAGTCGGCCCAGGTGCTCGAGGAACTCCTGGGACTCGACTACCCGACCCTCGCCGTGTCCGCAACCGAGGGAACCGGCCTCGATTCGATCGGACGGTGGCTTTTCGAACACCTCGACATAGTCCGTGTCTACACGAAGGTACCTGGCAAACCACCAGACATGCATCGGCCCTACACAATCAGGAAGGGAGACACCGTCGAAGATGTCGCGACGTTGGTCCACAAGGATCTCGCACGGACCTTGAAGTTCGCACGCATCTGGGGATCGGCCACGTTCGACGGTCAGCAGGTCGGACGAGAGCATCAACTCGTCGACGGTGATGTCGCGGAGTTGCATTCGTAGGTTGTCGGTCATGGGTTTTCGGTTTTCGGTAAGACAATCGCTCCAAGGTCCCGGGAAGCGGGGCACGGCGAGCGGAGCGAGCCTTCCTACCGACGACTGATAACCGAAGACCGAGAACCGAGCTAGCGTCGGTTCGTGGCCAATCGTCTCGAACTGGAAACGAGCCCGTACCTGCTCCAGCACGCAGACAACCCTGTCGACTGGCACCCGTGGGGTGAAGAGGCGTTCCGAATCGCCGCCGAGCGCGACCGTCCCGTCCTCTTGTCCGTCGGGTATTCGTCGTGTCACTGGTGTCACGTCATGGCCCACGAATCCTTCGAAGACCCCGCTACGGCAGCACTGATGAACGACCTGTTCGTCAACGTGAAAGTCGACAGGGAGGAGCGGCCCGACGTCGACGCCGCCTACATGGCCGTGCTCCAAGCGACGACCGGTCGGGGCGGATGGCCGATGACCGTGTTCCTCACACCAGACCGCAGACCGTTCTTCGCGGGCACCTACTTCCCGGCGATCGCCCACCAGGGGATGCCCTCGTTCCAGACCGTGCTCGTCGCCGTCGCCGACGCGTGGGAACATCGTCGAAACGAACTGACAACGACGGCGACTCGCCTGGCCGAAGCCGTCGGCAGAAAGATCCCCGGAGAACGCACACTCCCAGGTCTGGACTTCGTGAACGAGGCGGTACGCACGATCGCCCGCCAGTTCGATCCGATCAGCGGTGGGTTCGGATCGGCTCCGAAGTTCCCCCAGGAACCGGTACTCGAGCTGCTGCTTCGTGTCGGCAGCATCGATGCGCTCGATATGGCGAGGACGACGCTCAGCGCGATGTCGACGGGGGGAATACGGGACCACGTCGGAGGCGGGTTCGCCCGCTACTCGGTCGATCGCTCGTGGACCATCCCCCACTTCGAGAAGATGCTGTACACGAACGCGCAGCTCGCACGAATCTACCTCCGTGCAGGCCAGGCCCTTCGGGAGCCGGCGTTCACAGAGGTGGCGCTCGACACACTCGCCTACCTCCTGCACGGCCTCCGTCTCCCCACCGGCGCTTTCGCCTCGGCGGAAGACGCCGATTCGGAGGGAGCGGAGGGAACGTTCTATCTGTGGGACCTCGCCGAGATCGTGGACACGGTCGGACCCGAACTCGCCCCACTCGCACTCGCAACCTTCGGGGTGGCGGAAGGAGGCAACTTCGAAGGCCGCACCCATTTGAACGTCGCCGACGAGCACGCCGGCGATGACCTTGGGATCGACCGCCCAACGGCGCGAATCATGCTGACGGAGATCCGACGAAGGCTCCGGAATCGCCGCTCGACGCGCCCTCGTCCTGGACTCGACGACAAGGTCATCACCTCCTGGAACGGACTCGCCATCCGAGCACTCGCGGAGGCCGGCGCTGTCGTTGCCGATCCAAGGCTCACCCACGCGGCAGCAGAGGCAGCGTTGTTCATCCGAGACTCGATGGTGGTGTCCGGCAGGTTGATGAGGAGCAGGAGGCAGGGTCGCGTGAGTGGCCCGGGGTTCGCCGACGACTACGCCTCATTCGCCCTCGCCCTGTTCGCCCTCTATCAGGCAACCGGCGACGTCGACTGGTACCGAGAGGCAGTACGCCTCACCGACAGCCTCATCGAGCTGTTCGACGATCCCGATGGTGGGTTCTTCACCTCCGGGGCCGACGCCGAGGCACCGCTGGCCCGAACGAAGGATCTCACGGACTCGCCGATGCCCTCCGCGAACTCACTCGCAGCCGAGGCGCTGCTCATCGCATCGATGTTCACCGGAAGATCCGATCTCCGTTCACGATTCGAAGAGACCGTGCGAGCTGCGATGCCCATCGCACGAACGTCGCCGATGGCCGCAGGCCATCTCCTGGCGGTCCTCCACACGATCCTGAACGACCCGCGGGAGGTTGCGATCACCGGACCGGCCGCGGCCGAGCTGGTATCCATCGTGTGGGAGGAGTTTCGCCCAGGCGTCGTTGTGGCTGTCGACACAGACGGCACCGGCGGGGCGACGATACCGCTCCTCGAGGGACGCTGGTCAGATCGGACGCTCGCCTACGTCTGCAGAGGATTCGTGTGCGACCTGCCCGTTTCGAATGCCGATGACCTCAGGTCACGCCTGCAGTGACCGTGTCCTCTACCGAGAGGACATCCGCGGTGAACACCACATAGGTCACCCACAGCACATCGGCGAGGACCAGATGCGCGATCTGCAGCCATAGCGGTGTGTGTAGGAGAACGTTCGCCAGACCCGCGACGAACTGAAGAACGACCAGCCCGATGATGATCCGACCGGACGTGCGATCAGTTGCGATGCTGCCGACGATCCGGATGAGCAGCAGACCGACGGCGATCGCGATCAGCGGGTGCGCGACTCTCAGACGGGTAAGGAAGTACTCGGCAGAGTCGAGGCTCTTCGAGATGCTCGACACTATGGACTCCGACGGAAACAGTGTGTCGGCCAGGGCGGTCACACCACCAGAGGCAGCGATCAGCGCGACCCCAACGCCCCCGCCGACGAGCAGCCATCCGCGCCCACGTTGCCACTGCGCCGCCGGTCCTCCGTCGACCCAGTGGGCCGTCAGGGCCAGCGACGCGAGCAAGGCAAGGGTCGAAACGAGATGGATGGGGACGGCAACCGTGCGCGCGACCGACACGTTCTTTGCGACCCACTCGAACAAGACGAGCATGGCACCAAGCCCCGCTTCAACCAGCACGAACACACCGGCCAGTGTGGCGGTAGTTCTGACCCGATGGCCCCTGGCGAAGCTGTGGAAGACCTTCCAGATGAGCACGCCGACCAGGATCAGGGCGATCCCACTGGTGATCCGATGCGTGAACTCGATCAGGCGGGCTCCGTGGATCTCGCTAGGAATGAACTGGCCGTTGCAGGCCGGCCAGTGAGGACCGCATCCGGCGCCCGACTCCGTGGCCCGAACCACCGATCCAAAGGCGATGACCGCGACATTGAACACCACGGCTGTCCAGGCGAGCTTCGCGGTGCGTGACATCCCGGCGAGCATAGATGCTTCCTCCCCGCGGATACACTCTCGACGGTGATCTACGAAAGCGCTCTCGAGACGATCGGGAACACTCCGCTCGTTCGTCTCTCCCGCATCCACCCACCCGGCAACCTCGTCGCGAAGGTGGAATTCCTCAATCCGGGAGGGTCGGTCAAAGAACGGATCGCCGTCACGATGGTCGACAGGGCCGAGCAACTCGGACTGCTCCGGCCGGGAGGCACGATCGTTGAACCGACGAGCGGCAACACCGGGGTCGGGCTGGCAATCGTCGCCGCCGTACGCGGCTACAAGGTGATCTTCACCGTGCCGGATAAGGTCTCGAAAGAGAAGTGCGATCTTCTGCGCGCATACGGGGCCAGGGTGGTCGTCGCGCCCACAGATCGCCTTCCCAAGGACGCCGACTCGTACTACGGGGTTGCGCGCCGGATCGTCGCCGAGACCCCCGGGGCCTACAGCCCCAATCAGTACGAGAACCCCGCGAACCCGGAGGCTCACTACCTGACGACGGGTCCCGAGATCTGGGATCAGACCGACGGGAGGGTCGGAGCCGTGGTGATCGGCGTCGGTACCGGAGGAACCATCACGGGCGTCGGCCGCTACCTGAAGGAGACGAACCCGGACATTCTGATCATCGGTGCCGACATCGAGGGCTCCATCTACACAGCGCTGAGCGACGATGAGGTTCATCAGTATCTCGTCGAGGGTGTCGGGGAGGACTTCTGGCCGGAGACGCTCGATCCCAGGATCGTCGACGAATACATGATGGTGACCGACGCGGATTCGTTCACGATGGCCCGCCGGCTGGCCAAGCAGGAGGGTCTCCTGACGGGTGGCTCCGGAGGTACGGCAGTCCATGCGGCCGTCGATTTCGCCGAGCGTGAACCCGAACGTCTCACCGTCGTGCTGCTGCCCGACTCCGGTCGTGGTTATCTCTCCAAGGTGTTCAACGACGACTGGATGCTCGCCAACGGTTTCGAGGCGAACTGATGCACTTCGAGACCGACGCCATCCACGCAGGACAGGAACCCGACCCCACGACAGGGGCGGTTGTCGCCCCGATCTACGCCACCTCCACCTACGCGCAGGAGGCGCCTGGCGAGCACCGCGGCTACGAGTACTCCCGAACGGGCAACCCGACACGCCAGGCACTCGAGACGGCGCTCGCGGTCCTCGAAGGAGCCGACACGGGCGGGGCGGTCGCCACCGCTTCCGGGATGGCTGCTACAGCACTCATCGGCTACCTGCTCGCTCCCGGCGACCGGCTGCTACTCCCCGATGACGCCTACGGCGGAACGGTCCGTTTCTTCGCGAAGGTGCTCTCGGAACACGGTGTCCATTGGTCGGCGGTCGATATGACCGACATAGGTGCGATCGACCAGGCATTCGACGAACACACCCGACTCGTCTGGGTCGAGACGCCCACGAACCCGTTGCTTCGCCTCGTCGACCTCGCAGCCATCGTCGAACGGGCCCACGAGCATGGAGCATTAGTGGTCGTCGACAACACGTTCGCAACCCCGTACCTCCAGAGACCGTTCGAGTACGGCGCCGATCTCGTCGTCCACTCGACCACCAAGTACCTCGGCGGGCACTCCGATGTAGTTGGCGGCGCCGTCGTCGCCCGCGACCCGGAGATGTTCGAACGACTGAAGTTCCTCCAGAACTCCGCCGGTCCCGTTCCGGGACCGTTCGACGCCTGGCTGACACTCCGAGGGATCAAGACGCTCGCAGTGCGCATCGAGCGCCACTGCGACAACGCGGAGGCGGTGGCTTCGTTCCTCCAGGACCATCCCGAAGTGGCCGAGGTGGCCTATCCAGGCCTGATATCGCATCCCCAGCACGCGCTCGCCGCCCGACAGATGGCTCGGTTCGGAGGGATGGTCACGTTTCGGGCCGCGGGGGGTACGACAAAGGCCCACCGAGTGGCCTCGAGCACACACGTCTTCACGCTCGCGGAGAGCCTGGGCGGCGTCGAGTCGCTCATCGAAGTGCCTGCTGCCATGACCCATGTCGCCGTAGCCGGCACCTCACTCGAGGTACCTGGCGATCTGATCCGCCTCTCCGTGGGGCTAGAGCACATCGACGATCTCATCGACGATCTCGAACAGGCCCTGCGCGCCTGAGTCGCTGCGATACTGCACCACATGTACCCGACCCCGGTCATCGTGATCGCACTGGTCGTGACAGTGGCGGCGAGTGCACTTCAGGGAACCATCGGGTTCGGGTTCTCGGTCATCTCTGTACCGATCCTCACGCTGCTGTACCCGGGGCTCACGCCGATCCCTCAGCTGATGATGGTCGCTCCGTTGACCGTCTTCATGGCCATCCGGGAACGCAGTAGCCTCGATCTGAGAGGTGCGGGCTGGATCGTCGCTGGCCGGTTCCCAGGCGCGGTGATCGGCGCGATCTTGCTCGCCAACGTCTCGCGACGCGCCCTCGACGGTCTCATCGCGGGTGTCGTCCTGGCGGCGGTCATCGCTCTCGCTGTCGGCTTCAGCATCAAGCTCACGCCGCTGAACAAGTTCGTTGCCGGAGTCCTCTCGGGGATCAGTGGTACGACATCGGCGATCGGCGGTCCCCCGCTCGCCCTTCTCTACCGGAACGAGGCCGGTGCCACGCTCCGATCGAGCCTTGCGGCGATCTTCACGATCGGCGTCGCCATCAACCTCACAACCCTCGGGATTGCCGGTCAGATCCACCGGCAAGACCTCATGACGGCACTGTTACTCGTCCCCGCAGTAGCTCTCGGGCTGTTCTTCAGTCGCTACTTGACCGGTCGCGTGGAAGGTGAGTCACTCAGACGAGGCATTCTCATCGTGTCCGCATTCGCCTGCATCGGCCTCGCCGTCAAGACCGTGGTTGGGGCTTAGCATCCCGACGGTGGGCCTTGTCGAGCACCCGCCGGCGGATCTCCATGATGAGTTCCTCGTCAAGCGTCAGATCGATCTCTGCCAGATAGTCCTCTTGCATGACTGGATCCCAGTCCTCCCACGGCTTCACCAGAACGCGCCCTTCTTCCGATCCCAGCCAACCACCACCCGTAGCCGTTATACCACTCGCCGTGAGACTCCGTCAAGGGTGGAGACCGGACAACGCGTCCTTCAACGAATGGCTCGCGCCATGCATGCCCCACTCGACCAAGAGCAGCAGCACGACCAGGATCGCAAAGGTCAGGAGCGCCCGAATCCGATAGGTCGTCATCTGCCGGCGATCCTCGAGATACGACCTCTGCACCGGCGGAACCAGAAGTGGCTGCGGAGGAATAGCGGTTCGGTGTGGTTCCGCTCGAACTACTCGAGGCGTCGATCTCGGCAGAGTCGCAGAACCTCGTTGCCGATCGGGATGCTCTTCGGGTGCGATCGGCTCTTCGATCGGAAGCGCTTCAACCTCCGGGCCGCCCTCCACCGCACTGGCATCGCCCTGGGTTGGAGCCGGACCGAGCCCACCGACCCTCGAGCCCACCCCGTCCTTCTCGCCGGCGAGTGGCGGAATGCCCTCATCCGTCGGAGCGCGGTGCGCGCCGCCCACCGAGGGGGCCCAGACACCGTGCGGCACGACCTCATCTTGTTCCAGGTCCGCCGGGGCGAGATCGGAAAACGATCCTCCAAGCGGACCGGCAGGACGCGAGAGCCCGACGCTCTCGAGCAGCTCGTCCTCCGGCAGATCCAGCACCGCAGCCAGGGCCATGACAACTTCGGGATCGTTTGGTTCGCTCCGTCCCCACTCCCATCCCCTGATCGTCGAGGGAGCACGTCCGACCAGTTCCGCGATCCGCTGATGGCTCAATCCTGTGGCCACACGCCCCCGCTGCACGAGTGTCGCAAACGTCTCCATCGGTACCGCGAAGGTTACCCCGGCTCGCTGCGATCGCAGCCAACAGCTGACAGCCAACGGCTCGCGATTGCACCGCAAGGCGGCCACTCCGCCAACGGAGAATCCCCCCACAGAACGGCACCAACGCGGTGAGACCGGCGCGGGGGACTCCCGTCGGGGACTCACCAACCCGCCGCAACGGAGGCGACCGAGCGCCTGATGGGGTCCCCGGTCTTCGGGACCTCAACCCGGGATGTCGTTCAACACCGAGCCACTAACCTGCCGCACGGAGGCGACCGAGCGCCTGGTGGGCTCCCCGGTCTTCAAAACCGGTGGGGGGTCGAAAGGTCCCCGGCGGGTTCGATTCCCGTCCGCCTCCGCCAAGCTCGCTGCGCTCGTAGCTGACAGCCAACAGCCAACAGCCATCAGCCAGACCGCGACCAAAGTCAGTTCAAGACCGAGGGGCGTGTTTCCTCCCCCGCGTGTGAAGCGAGTGTTGGGATGCTCCTATAGATGTCAAGTGGGGGGTTGGGTGAGGTGGTGGTGGTGGCGATGTAGCGTTTGAGGCAGCGGATGGTTTCGGCTTTGGTTTTGCCGTCTTTGAGGCGTCGGGTCATGGAGTTGCGGGTGGGTTGGTGCCAGCGGAGTCTGACGATGGTGATGCGGTAGAGGGCGGCGTTGGCTTGTCGGTCGCCGCCTCTGTTGAGGCGGTGTCGTTGTTGGAGGCCTGAGGAGGCGTCGACGGGGCTGGTGCCGCAGAGCGCTGCGAATGATCGGGCGTTTGCGAGCCGGTTGGGGTTGGTGCCTGCTGTGATGAGCAGGTCGGCTGCGACGTGGGGTCCGACACCGCACATGTCTAGGAGTCCTTTGGGTGCGATAGCAGTCACGATGGAGCTGATGTGGCTGGTGAGGGTGTCGAGTTCTTCTGTGAGGTGTTGGTAGCGGCGGGCGAGTGTTTTGAGGGCCCATTTGGCTGCCTGGGTGGGATCGAGAGGGTCGCCGGGTCGGTAGTTGGCGGCGATTGTGACGGTCCGGGTGAGTGGCAGTCCTTGGTGTTGGGCGCGGATCGTGTCGTCTGCAGTGACGATGACGGCGTGGAGCTGGTTCGCGACAGCGGTACGTTGTTTCATCGCGGAACGTCGTGCGATACGCAACAGACGTAACGATTCGACCGGTCCGGTCCCGCCTCGGGGGGCACCGGTTGCTTCTCCAGACTGGACGGCCTTGGCTGCACTGATCGCGTCGGTGGTGTCTGTTTTGCCGTAGCGGCGGCGACGCTGCCGGTTCACCCGGGTCACCTCGATCACCCGGACTCGGGCTGCGGTGAGGTGTCGGGTCAGGCCGGCACCCCACGCGCCGGTCCCCTCAACACCCACCGTGTCAATCGTCCCGAACGATTTCATCCACCCGGTCAAGGTCCGATACCCAGCCGGTGTGGCCGGGAACGAACCAGTGGCGACCAGCCGACCCAACCCATCCAGAACGGCCGCAACGTGCACGTCACGATGGGTATCGACTCCGCCGGTGACAACCGGTCGTGCTTGTAAGCTTGCCATTGCTGTCCCTTTCCTTTCGAGATGACAGGGACGGCACGCACCGTCAGGAGATGGACAGTCCAGGGACGGGGCCTCTCACACAGGCTCCTATCAGGTCACATCCACCATCCGGCGAGTGCCACAACGGCGGAACCCCAAACGGTCAGCAGACAGATCCCAACAAAGGCACACAGCCCGGGAAGTGGCGAGTCACACCAACCACTCGAGGTTCCGCCACACCCATTATCCCTGGGGAGGTGGACTCGGCCAAAGGCAGAGGACGGAGGAGGCCGCTCCCAGCAACCCAGCCCGCCTCCGACAATCCCCACCAGACACCATGACCGCGCCAAGGAGGGGAGACTCGGTGAACGGAGTGAGCCCTAGTGAATCCCACTCGGGCACAGATGAACGAGAACGTCGACGACCTCAGGAAAAGCTCCTTCGATGCGGTCGGCCACTGCCGAGCTGATTCGATGTGCCTCCTCGACGGTGAACCCTGGATCAACTTCGGCATGCAGGTCCACGAACACCTCCGACATCGACCCCCGAGTTCGTACCGAGTGGCACCCCTCCACCCCTTCGACCTCCCGGACGACTGCACACACCTCCTCGGCATCCAAACGCGCCCGGTCCGAGAATGTCGCCTCGGCTCGCGAGAGAACCGCGACTGCCGTTCTGATGATCGCGAGCGCCACGATGAGGGCGATGATCGGGTCCGCGATGGCGATGCCCAGCCTGACGGCGACGAGGCTGCCGATGACACCCAGGCTCACGAGAACATCGGATGCGGTATGGCTGGCGTCGGCCAGCAGCAGGTCACTTCCCACTCGCTTGCCCACTCGCCGCTCGTACAGAGTCACCCAGATGTTCACAGCGAGGGTCAACAACATGATGACGAAAGACAGGACCGTCACCTCCGGAGATCGGGCATCCCCTATCAACCCTTCGACGGCGCTCCTGCCCACCTCCCAAGCGGCGACAACCAGCATGCCTCCGATCGCCGCGGACGCATAGGTCTCGTACTTCCCGTGGCCATACGGGTGGCTCTCGTCGGGGGGTCGAGCCGCCAGAGCCATGCCAAGCAGCCCGATCACGTTCGAGGAGCCGTCGAACAGGGAATGGAACCCATCTGCCGTCATGGCCACCGAGCCGGTGAACAGCCCGTACCCGAGCTTCGCTCCGGCAACGACGAGGTTCAATACGAGGACGATCCACAGCGTCTTTCGGACAACTCGTACACGTTCGGTCCGCACCTTCACGATTACGAGGTTACTGGCAGACCATCAAACCAGATCAAGGAGGGGGTCGAGCGAGCGGTACCTGCAATCTGGTCGTGCGTCCGTCGGCGCGATGCCCCGGCGGTTGTGCCAGAAGACGTCCATCCCAACACCCGCCGCCCCACCGATATCCGACACCGACCCTGCCACGAACAGCACCGAATCTGCCGGCTGGCCAAGTTGAGCCAGCGCTTCGCGGTACGGACGGGGGTCTGGCTTGTACCATCCCGCATGCTCGGCGGTCACCACGACGGGGATCTCCACCCCGAGCCGATCAACGGCACGACGGGCAAGTGCTGTAGAGCAGTTCGTCACCACGGCGACTGGAACCCTCGCTGCGACCACTGACAGCACTTCGGTTGTCTCGGGCCAAGGCGTCAGTTCATCCCACCGTTTCATGAGATCGTCGCCAGCGCCCCTACCCACTCCGACATCCAACGCTGCCTGCTCGACGAGCTGTTCATAGGGTACGTACCGACCGGCACCGTAGGTGAGCTCGAGGTACCGATCCCTCCACGCAATACCGTGTCCGGAAGCGATCTCCTCCCACAGGGTCCACGAGTCGAGAAGCGCTGTCAGCAGGTCGAAAGCGACTGCCTCGTACGTCATCGATCCGAACAGTAGACCCGACGCGGGCTCTGCCCGCCAGTTGTCAGTCGTCAGTCAGCAACCAGTCTCCAGTCTCCTGCAACAAGGCTGCCTGAGACAGCGCGAGACCGCCGGGAGGAACGCCAAACCCAGAACCGAAGACTGCAGCGAGCCAACAGCCAACAGCTGACAGCTGACAGCAAGAACGCGACCAGGAACACCACGAGACTGCAGGGCGACTTCCTACTCACAACCCAGTACCCAGAACGGGCTCCCGAAGGGAGCCCTCTACCCCGGCTCGTCTGACCATAGACGCCTGAGTTCCTCACTCGACTCGAGCAGCTCATCGAGTCTTCCCCTGGCCGCGACCCGCCCGCCTTCGAGCACGACGACCTGATCGGCTCGCCGCAGAGCGGCCCGACGGTGGGAAACAACGAGGCTGGTCGCGGATGCACGCTCTTTGAACATCTGCTCCCACAATGTACGTTCAGTGTCCACGTCGAGCGCGCTCGACAGATCGTCGAACACGTACAGCTCGGGTTCCCGGAGGAACATCCGCGCGGCGGCGGTTCGCTGCACCTGTCCCCCCGACAGGCGCACACCGAGGGGCCCGACCTCGGTGTCGAGTCCGTTGGGCATCGTCGCAACGTCGGGTTCGAGCACAGCGGAGTGGACAGCGCGCATGATCGTTTCGTCGTTCACCTTGGCGCCTAGTGCCAGGTTGTCGCGAAGCGTCATCGAGAACAGCAAGGGGATCTGGGGGGTGTAGGCGCTGTACGGAGGCACGAAGAACGTCGCTGGATCGTCAACGATCGTGCCGTTCCACCGGATCTCGCCCGCAGCCGCCTCGTACAGACCCAGGAGCGTTCTCAACAGCGTCGTCTTGCCGGAACCGATCCTGCCGGTGATCACGGTGAACGATCCACGTTCCAAGACGAGATCGACATCGTCGATCCCTTTGTCGGACTCGGGGTAGTGGTATGTGAGGCCCTTGATCTCCAGGCGCTCGAGCAGCTCACGTTCGGGTGGGTCCGGCAAGGCCGGCACCGGGCCTGTCAGGTGAATTGCCTTGGGCTCAACGAGCCGATCGGCAGACGTGCCCTGCATCAGTTCATACATCCGGTCGAACGCGACGGACGACTGACGCAATCTCGCGATGAACAGACCGATGAAGTGCACCATGTCGGTCGCGAAGGTCAGGAAGTACACGAAGATCGCGAAGTCACCGACGCTGAACCCACCGCTGGGTCCCATTGCTCCAGCGGCGAGGATGAGGATGATCCCGGTTCCGATGTTGACCGTGTTCCAGAAGATCGACTCGAGGATCGCGGTGAACACCCTGTCTCTGACCGCGACGATCCGACGCTCGTCGTTCAGACGGCGCAGGTGCCCGACCATGCCTTCCTCGGCGCCCGCAACTTTGATGGCCTGCACAGATCCGAACGTTTCGCCGATCGCCTCGGTCACCCGACCAGTCGCCTCGCGTGCTGCCGTCCGGTAGGCGCGGATACGCGTGCCCGCACGTTCGGCCAGCACCACCACCAACACCAGCGGGATGAACACGATCAACGTGATACGGGCGTTGATCGACGAGAGAATCGCGATTGCGACAGCCGCAAACGTGATGGTTCCGACCATGTCGGTCGTCCAGGAGATCGTCTCGGCCACCTGATCCACGTCATCCCGGAATCGACTGATGGCCTCGCCAGGGGAATCGGGAACGGCCCTCGCGCCCGGCAGCTCCAGGATGCGGTCCAGCATGTTGCGACGGAGCAGCACGGAGCCTCTGAACCTGAAGTTCTCGTCGTTGTACATGCCGAACTGGACGATCCCGACACGCGCGACGGCGTAGGCCCCCAAGAACGCAATCAGCGTTCCAACCGTGAACCCGGCCGTCGCGCCACCCGTGAGCCGATCGAAGAACGCCTTCGTGATCAGGCCCGGGATGGCAGGCATGACCCAGACGCTCGCCCACGCGAGCACGTCGAGGAGGTACCGACCCGGTTGGTACTTGATGAGCCCCCACATGAGGTGCAGCGTCATGCGATCACGCTTCACGACAGCACCTCCTCCATCCCGACACGCAAGAAGTACGCAAAACGTGAATCCGGATCGTCGGCAAGTGCCTGTCGTCGACCGTACTCGACGATCTTGCCCCCATCGAGGATGAGGATGTCGTCGGCGCGCGTGACCGTGGCGAGCCGGTGGGCGATCACGATCCCTGTCCGGTTGGACATCAGGCGATCCACGGCATGCTCGATGAGCTGTTCGGTTGCCGGGTCCAGCCTGGACGAGGCCTCGTCCAGGATCACGAGGCCCGGGTCGCGCAGGAAGATGCGGGTGAACGCGAGGAGTTGCGCCTCCCCGGCCGAGAGGCCACCACCTCCCGCCTCCAGCATGGTGTCGAGCCCATCGGACAGACCTTCGACCCAGTCGGTAAGGCCGAGTTCCTCGATGACGGCATGTATCTGTCGGTCATCGATACGCGAGTCGAAGAACGTCAGATTGTCGCGCACGGTTGCCCTGAACAGCTGCACGTCCTGGGTGACCATCCCTACGCGGTGTCGCAGGTGCTCCGGGTCGGTCTTGTCGAGCCGAACATCGCCCACGATCACCGCTCCCCCGATCGGGTCGTAGAGGCGCGTGAGAAGCCTGGCGAGGGTCGTCTTGCCACTCCCCGTGCGGCCGAGCACACCGAGCACCCTGCCCGCCGCGAGGCGGAGATCGAGCCCGTCGAGGACGATCTCGCCCTTGTCGTCGTCACCGTCCTCGTAGGCGAACGACACGTCGTCGAACGCGACTGAAAGGGCACCGTCGGGCAGGTGGTGCGCCCCGTCGGAGGAGAGCTTGGAGTCGAGCGCGAGGAGAGACTCCACTCTGGTCAACGCTGCAGCGGCCTTCTGGAGGTCTTGCATCTGGGTCCGGATGCGATCCATCGGTTGGCGCATCAACTCGCTGTACGAGAACACCAGGTACACGGACCCGATCGTCAGGACCCCGTTACCGAAGAACTTCGACCCGAGCCAGTAGACGAGTGATGTCAGCGCCGAGAACAGCACGATGTTGGTAGACCAGAGGTGCGCCCACCCCATGAAGCCACGCACCGATGCGGGCAACCACTCCCGGACATGATCGGTGAACCTGGACACGACGAATGGAACGCCACCGTTGGCACGCACGTCTTCGGTTCCGCCGAGCTGCTCGCCCAGGAATCCGTAGAACTCCGCGCTCTTCTGACGAACGCGCTTCCACCACGGCATGGCGATCGACTGAATGCCCATCATCCCGGCGAGGGCGGCAATGGCGAACACCGAGATGCCCAGCCCGATCCACAGGTTCTCGACGAGCAGCAGGACGAGGATCCCGACAAGCAACACCAGATTGGCAACCACGTGGATGACGAACTGGGAGAAGAAATTCGACAGGGCGGTGATGTCACCGTCGATGCGCTCGATGAGCTCACCCGGAGTTCGCGTCTTGTGGAACCCCATGTCCAGGTGCAGGAGGTGAAAGGCGAGATCGCTACGCAGCTCGTTGGTTGCCGTCCAGCCCACCGTTTCCGCCAGGTAGGTGGCCACGACGGAGAACAGCTGCTGGACGACGGCGAGCACCATGAAGAGCACGGCCAGCGTCACCAGCTGCGAGTGTGCCGCACCGGAGGTCGCCCCGTCGATGAACCGTCGCACGATCTGCGGGTTGATGAGTTGGAATGCGATACCTGCGATCAAGAGGATCGCGAGCGCGACAACCCGACCGCGCTGAGGGCGCAGGTAGTCAACGAGCAGCGATAGGTAGCGACGAATCATCGGGAAGTGAAGCCTACCGATCGGCACGTCCGAAGCCGGCGGAATATCGCCGAGCCACCCCTGCGGATAGCTTGCAGATGCAAGCAGTTGGCGCGATACTGCAAACAATGGTTAACCATCTGGACGGATCCATGAAAGGGACCTGATGACGCAGTACGCCCCCCCTCTCGACGAGTTCAGATTCGCACTCAACCACCTTCTCGACTTCGACCTCCTCGCCTCGTTCGACCGGTACTCGGAGCTCGACGCCGATCTGATCGATGCAGTGCTTGGAGAAGCAGGCAAGTTCTTTGCAGAGCAGTGGTTCCCGCTCAACAAGACCGGCGACGAGGTCGGTTCCAAGCTCGTTGACGGCGCCGTCGTGACGCCGGAGGGCTTCAAGGAGGCCTACCGCCTGGCTGCCCAGAACGGCTGGGTGGGTGTTCCCGCAGATCAGACCCACGGCGGTGGCCAGATGCCACAGGTCGTGATGGCGGCGATCACCGAGATCCTCGACTCGGTCAACGCGAGCCTGTCCATGGTTCTTGGGCTCACTCAGGGCACCGCGCACGCCATCATCGAGCACGGCTCAGAGGAACAGATCGCCACGTACGTACCGAAGCTCGTGTCGGGTGAGTGGGGCGGCACCATGAACCTGACCGAAGCGCAGGCCGGTTCTGATGTCGGTGCTCTGACGACCAAGGCCGTCCGTCAGGAGGACGGAACCTACCGGATCACCGGCACGAAGGTCTTCATCTCGTGGGGTGACCAGGACATCACGGAGAACATCATCCACCTGGTGCTCGCAAGGACACCGGACTCGCCTCCCGGAACGAGGGGGATCAGCCTGTTTGCCGTCCCGAAGTTCCTCATCAATCCCGATGGGTCGCTCGGCGAGCGCAACGACGTCAAGGTGGTATCGATCGAGCACAAGATGGGGATCCGCGCTTCCTCGACCTGCGTGCTGGCGTATGGAGACGAGGGAGAGGGTGCAGTCGGCCACCTCATCGGCGAAGAGCGCCACGGCATGCAGTACATGTTCACGATGATGAACGCCGCACGCATCGAGGTCGGAATCAGCGGCACGGCCATCGGTGAAGTCGCCTATCAGAACGCCGTCCAGTATGCGCAGGAACGACTCCAGGGCCGTCCCGTCGGAGCTCCGAGAACCGAATCGGTGCCGATCATCGAGCACCCCGACGTGCGCAGGATGCTCATGACGATGAAGGCCAAGCTGGATGCGATGCGCGCGATCGAATTGTCCAACGCGTACGCGTTCGACCTCGGACTGGGTCACCCCGACGAGTCGGTGCGCAAGGCTCAGCAGCTGTTCGCAGAGCTCCTCACCCCGATCACCAAAGCCTGGCTCACCGACTTGGGTGTCGAGATCACGGGCATCGCATCACAGGTGTATGGAGGGATGGGTTTCATCGAAGACAGCGGCATCCCTCAGTACTACCGGGACGCAAGGATCGGCACGATCTACGAGGGCACGAACGGCATCCAGGCGATCGATCTCGTCGGACGCAAGCTCCCGTCGGGTAATGGTGCTCCGATCATGGGGCTGATCGCAGACATGAAGGCAATTGACGCCGACCTCGAGAAGGCCGGAGCCCGTTTCGAGGGGATCCGTTCCAATCTCGCCAAAGGGGTGGCCGTCTTCGAGCAGGCGACCGGCTGGCTGGCCGTCAACGGCATGCAGGACCCGAACCAGGCGCTGGCCGGGGCGACCCCGTACCTGAGAATGTTCGGGTCGACCTTGGGAGCTTTCTACCTCGCGAAACAGGCACTGGCTGCGTCCGCTCTCCTCGACGAGGGCGCCGACGACAAAGAGTTCCTGGAGGCGAAGATCGTGACGGCTCGCTTCTACGCCGAGCAGCTCCTCCCACAGGATACGGCGTTGATCGGCGCCATCACGGCAGGTTCGGAGTTGCTGACGGCATTGGCGCCTGACCAGTTCTGATCACGCCTCGACGACGTTGATCGTGACCGAGTGCCACCCCGTCGCCCCGTCGGGCCGGGGTGGGAAACGCTCTTCGAGTTGGAGAGCACCGTCGCCGTCTGTTGCCCGTACCGTGATTGCATGCTTGCCCGCGGTCGCCTCCCAGTCGAGCACCCACTGCCGCCACGCCTCGATGCCGTCCTCGGTTCCGAGCCGGGCAGTCTGCCACGGTCCGTCGTCGACTTGAACCTCTACCTTCGAGATCCCGCGGGTCGGTGCCCACGCGACTCCTGCGATCGGCGTTGTTCCCACCGTGACCCTTCGCCCAGGTGAGGGAACGTCGATCCGGGATTCGGTCTTGATTGGCGCTTGTTTCGCCCAGCCTCGCGGAACCCAGTAAGCATCGAACGCCTCGAGGGTGGTCAGTTCGATCTCACTCAGCCACTTGGTCGCCGACACGTAGCCATAGAGACCGGCAACGACCATACGGGCGGGGAACCCATGATCGATCGGAAGCGGCTCCCCGTTCATCCCGACCGCGAGGAGGGCAGTACGCCCGTCGAACGCGAGCTGGGTAGGGAAGCCGACGGTGAAGTCGTCGACGGAGCGGCCCACGATCTGCGTCGCGCCATCTTGGACACCCGCCTGGTCGAGAAGCTCGGACAGCACAACCCCTTGCCAACGGGCGTTGCCGACGAGACCACCACCGACTTCGTTGGAAACACAAGAAAGTGTCACGTCCCGTTCCACCATTGGCATGGCAAGCAGCTCGTTGAACGTGAACTCGAGAGGATGATCGACCATTCCGGTGATCGACAGCTTCCACGTGTCCACATTGACCTTGGGCGCAGACAGCGACGTGTCGATCCGGTAGAAATCAGAGTTGGAGACGTACTGTGGGGAGATCCCCGCGACGTCGAGTGACGCCGTCATGGCCTCCGGCTGGGTGACAGGAGGCTGCAACACCACGTCGTTCCTCGCTCCGGTCGTCGCGGCTGCCTGCACGATCGCACGGCCCGCGACTGCCGCCAGCCCACTCAACGCGACGAGCGAACCGGCCTGTCGCAGAAACTTCCGCCGTCCCTTGTCTGCGATTCCGGTGCCGGTTCGCAGCAACAGGAACAACGTCCCGATGGCCGCGACGAACGCGACGCCTGCTACCAGAATCGCGGCCCACACGGGCTCGGTCGCGGCGATCGCGAGGCCGCCGACCACGCCCAGGAGTGCGAAGCCGGCCGCGCCAAGCCATCGTCTGCGTGCAGCCAAGACACCGAACAGAGAGCCCAGGAGCAGCGTGAACACGATCACACCGATGATCAGAGCGGGCTTGTCGGCCGTCCCGAGCGTCGACACGGCGAAGTCTTTCACGAACGGTGGCGCGGCATCGATCACCCGAGAACCGACGGACAGCACGAGCGATGAACCACCGGGGACGATGCCCCCGAACAGCTCCCCGAATCCGACGGCTGCGGCAGCGGCCGCGACACCTGCGAGGGCGGCATCTCTTCGTTTCATCACCGTCGATCGTATGTGGGCCGGGTGCGTTTGTCTCGCATTTCGGCGTGAGTTTCGCAAACGTTGAGAGTTCACGCCGGTAGCCTGGCCCGGTGACTACCGAGCAATCACCGAAGGAAGAACCGACCCCTACCCCACCCCACTTCGAGGAGCACCTCTCC
>Ga0307444_1000109_pt1 | contig 43141 bp, 41 predicted proteins | sample SalMarSW160340MG_FD_202145 | JGI IMG/M metagenome (GOLD analysis project Ga0307444, IMG submission 202145) | Salt marsh sediment microbial communities from the Plum Island Ecosystem LTER, Massachusetts, United States - SW1603-40 | ecosystem: Environmental > Aquatic > Marine > Intertidal zone >...
ATAGGTAGCATCAAATCCTTTAGCAAAATCGTCAATATCCCAAAACACTCTTGCGCGAAGCTCTTTAATAATTCGTTTATTTTCTTCAAACAAGTCAGGATGTTTTTCAATAATCTTTAGTTCTTTCAATACTTGTTTGTATCTTCTTTCTTTAAACTGTTCAAAAGCGAGTTGGATTCTTACACCAATTTCAACATCTTGGACATTATTTTTCTTAGCATAACTTAGAGCTCTTTTCAAATGCTGAATTTTATCCTCGTTTTTAAAACCAGCAATCTCTGCTTGCAGGAGGTGGGATTTCATTTTTATGAAACCATCTTTCCATTGCTTAGAGAGCTCTGATAGAAGATTACTTATTTCTTCAGCTAAGTCGATTTCATTGTCGTTTAAAGCTTGTTGCCCTCTTAAAGCAAGATTAATTGCTAATTCTTCGGAATCTGCAGTATATGTAACACCATATTTTTTGAAAAAATCAATTAAATTTTCTTCAGAGATAGAGGTTTTGTTTTTTCTTTGTAACAACTCATTTTCTGGATTGTTCTCTGAAGACATTAACATCTGCTTCCTTTGCTTTCTCACAGAGTGTTGTTAATTTATCAACCTTGTGCTTTAACAAAAACACATTCTAGTAAAGGTAATAAAATTCATTAATGCATTATTAAAATATGGCTTAGTGTCTGAATTTGAAAACATCACACCCAACAGAAGCAGATAAATGGAAAATAATATATCCAGACCAATCAGTTTATGGATATTTTCTTGAAATAACTGAAAAATTTGAAAAAAATAAGATTCTATTTGAAGAAAATAACCAATCTTATACGTCACAAAATATAACTGAGATGTCCAACAAATTAGCAAAATTCTTTGAAGAAAATTTAGTTGAAACTAACGATACAATTTCAATAATTTTATCTAATTCGATATGGTTTGTAGTAGCTATTTTTGCATCATTTCAAGTTGGTGCAAAAGTGACTTTGATTAATCCAAGATTGTCACAAAAAGAAATAGCATTTCAACTTACAGATTCAGAAACAAAAGTTCTAATTACAAGCACTAATATATGTGAAGCAATTATTGAAGTAGTTAAGCAATTTCAATTTAAAGCAAAAATCATTGTAACAAATGAAGATTTTGATGAAGAGAAAAATAGAGATCTTATATCAAGATGCGATTTTGTAGTAATGGATAGTATAATGGAATCAGAAGAAAGATTTACAGAAAATAGGAGTAAATCTGATGATATTGCTTTTCTACTCTACAGTGGAGGTACTACAGGATTAGCTAAGGGGGTAATACTCTCTCATGCGAATATTTTAGCTAATGCCCTTCAATTCAATGAATGGGCTAAAAACATCCCAAAGGAAGATACTGGATTAGTAGTTTCAGCTTTACCTATATGTCACAGTTTTGGATTACAATGTAGTTTCTTTGCGCCATTATTTAGAGGTGAAAAAATAGCTATTATACCAAAATTTGATCCTAAAGAGATTTTAAACATAATCCAAGAAAAGAAAGCTACTTCATTTTATGGTGTTCCAACTATGTACGTTGCTCTTCTTAGACAAAATATAGACAAATATGATACAACATCTCTCAAAGTTTGTGTTTCTGGTGGTGCTGCTTTACCAAAAGAAATCTATTCAGAATTCAAGAAAATTACTGGTGTAAGTATTACTGAAGGATATGGTTTGACAGAATGTAGCCCTGTAACTCATATCAATCCATATGGAGCATCTAAACTTAACTCGATAGGAAAACCTCTGACTGATACCCAAGCTAAAGTTGTTAACACTGATACATTAGAAGAAGTTGATTTTGGAGAAATTGGTGAGATAATTATTAATGGTCCTCAAGTTATGAGAGGGTACTGGGGAAAAGGGATGGAATCTATTAATGTTTTTACACCAGAAAAGTGGTTAAGAACAGGTGATCTTGCTTATGTAGACGCTGAAAATTATTTCTTTATAGTTGATAGATCAAAGGACATCATCAATTCTGGGGGATTGAAAGTATATCCTAGAGAAGTTGAAGAAATAATCTACAATCATCCGAAGGTTTCTCTAGTTGCAGTTGTTCCAGTTCCTGATGATTATTTTGGAGAAGTAGGGAAAGCTTTCATTGTATTAAAAGAAGGAGAAACTGCTACTCCTGAAGAATTTAAGGAATTCTGTTTAAAGGAATCTTTAACTAGATACAAAATACCTAAGAGTTTCAAAATTATTGATAAATTACCTTTAAGTGCAGCTGGAAAAGTATTAAAACGTGAATTAGTTCAAAGAGAAATAGAGAAAAGATAATCTTTCTCCTTAAACTTTTGACTGAAAAGTTTTTAATGACAGAAGAAACAAGTAATATTGGTGGGTTCATGAATTTGGATTCTAATCAAGATATGAAGCCTTTTGAGATAGAATTAATAGATAGTCTAATTGAAAATAGTTTGTTTGATGAAGCTCTTTCATTTCTTGACAGAATGACAGAAAAATACCACGATAAATCTTTATTGTTTAAAAAAGGTAAAGTGCTTTATCTACAGGGGCACTTTAAAGATGCTGTTGAAGCATTAACCTCAGTTATAGCAGAAGATACTGATCATTGGGAATCATATGAACTTTTAGGTGAGATTTATAGAATCTGGAATCAACCAGACGTATCAGAAAATTACTATTTTAAAGCAACTTCTCTCAATCCCAGAGCGATACAATCTTGGTTAGGACGAGGTAAACTAGCTTTACAAAGAGGAGAATACCAAGTAGCAGTATTAAGTTTTGAAACCTATCTAAGAATTAATAGAGAGGACATAGAGGTTTGGCGATTGTTAGCTCAGAGTTATAAAGAGATGGAGAATTTCCTATCAGCAATTGATGCATATAATTCTGCTATTGAAATTGATCCAGTAAACCAAGAATTATATGAAGAATTAGGAGATCTCTATGATTTTATGGGGCATCTAGATATCGCAAAAGAGAAATATCTACAAGCTCTTCAAGTAGAAGAAAGAACAAGAAAAGATAACCGAAGCATATATAATAAATTAGCAAGACTTTATCTTGCAGAGGGGGACATACAAAAGACATTTAATTTATGCAACGAACTACTGACACTTATCAAAGATGATGATGAAGCACTTTTTCTGTCTGGACAAGCTCTTATTAGAATGGGACAAAGATATGAAGGAACGCAGAGAATTAAGAAAGCTTTTGAAATATCCAATAAAAGTGAATATAGCGAGTACCTTAACAAGCTTGATAATGAGCTTTATGGTCAGAAATACATGTGATTTTAAAAAGAGAAGAAGATATAAGGAAGTTTTTTACTTTTATATCAATGCCACTTCAATTTGATTCTATTCTAGAGGTTGGAAAAAATAGAATATCGAGGCTTGCTTACACTGTTTGGGACATTCTCACATTTCCAGAGAGTTGTCACTTTCAAAGAAAGGATTCCTCTTTTAGATTTTCATATGATTTGCACACTACTCTTTTTGGACCATCAAATAGAGAACTTCTGGATATGTATGAACCAGTAGGAAAGATAAGTTTGTCATTTGATCCTGAATGGATGGAAGTTGTCATGGATAATTTTACTAGCTTTGAAGTAATGGATAAATCTGCAAAAGGCAAAGAAATGAATACTTTTTTGAGTATGGAATTAAATCAGGAAAATTTCATAACAAAAGACACTTATGAAGCACAGAATCTGGATGAAACGGTAATAAAAGAATTAAGTTTCAAACAGAGACTTCTTTTTTCAAATTCGGAAGGTGGTGGGGTTGGAATTATTAAAGATGATAAAATCATAGGCGTTGCCTTTGCACCTCACATTATAGTAAATGAGAATTTTTCCTTTGCTATTATCAGAGGAGTTTGGGTTTCTCAAGAATACAGAAACAGAGGATTTGGTTTCGATATTAGTGCAAAAATGTGTGAAATATTATTTTCTAAAGGTATAGAAACAATATCATTGTGGGTAGAAGAATCTAATATTCCAGCAGTAAAAATATATAAAAAAATGGGTTTTCGAACAACAGATAAAGTAATAGGAACTGATTGTATTAAACAAAACATAAAGTGAGATTAGTAATGTGGAATATTAGAAGTACATCAATAAATTTAGTTCAAGGCGATATAACAGAATGTGATGTTGATGCAATTGTCAATGCAGCAAACACGCAACTAATTTTAGGAGCAGGAGTAGCTGGAGCGATTAGAAAAAGAGGAGGTCCATCAATTCAAAAAGAATGTTCAGATATTGGACCAGTAGAGTTAGGAAAAGCTGCAATAACAACAGGAGGAAATCTTAAAGCAAAAAAGGTCATACATGCTGCTTCTATGAATTTAGGGGGTAGAACTACTAAAGAATCACTCAGAAAATCTATTTTGAATTCATTACGAATAGGATCAGAGTTTGGAATTGAAACAATAGCATTTCCAGCCATTGGAACTGGAATAGCTGGATTTCCGATAGATAGTTGTGCGGAGATAATGATAGAATGCTTTATGCATTTTCTTGAGGAAGAAAATAATAAATTCAAGATTATACAAGTAGTGCTTTTTACAGAAAATGATTATAATATCTTCAACAGAATCTTTGAAAAGCTTCTTAATGAATACCAATAAATTTCCTAAATTTCTTTTCTAAATCCTTTATATCTACTTTAAGATTGACATCAGATATTACAATAATCGGGGTAGTCGTTTCTAATCTAATTGATTCTAAAGTATCCTCTATTTTATATGCTGCAGAAGCAGAAAGAATTATTAACGCATAGTCATGTTCAAGTGCATAATCTAAAGCTCCCAGAATCGCTGATTTTTCAAAAGCTTCTTGTCCTGCTACGCCAATCAGATGAAAGCCTCTTACAGTTTCTCTTGCTCCTATAACGAAAGCTTTACTGATTAAGTCAGATTCTTGCATTAAGTGATACTTGGTTAAATAAAATTAAAGCTTTATGATATGGATAGTTGTACAGTAAAATACTTATTTAACAAACTAAATATTCTTGTAATGAGTAAAACAACAGTAGAAAATGCGAGAATAAGTTCTATAAAAGGTTCTACTGTTCAAGTCAAAGGTCTTTCCACATTTAAAATGGGAGAGATCACATATGTAGGGGAAGAGAGATTAATTGGAGAAATCATTGCTATTGAACATGAAATTGCTACAATCCAAGTTTATGAACCATTAGAAGGACTTAGGATAAATGATCCTATATATCCTACTGGTCATTCTCTTTCTGCTGAGTTAGGACCGGGATTGTTATCAAATATTTTTGATGGGATTCAAAGACCTTTAGAGACAATAAAGAAAATCACAAATTCTGCTTTCATCAAAAGAGGTATTCAAACTAGTGCTTTAAGCAGAAATACAAAATGGGAATTCATCCCAAATGGAGACCTAAAGAAAGGTGAACACATTCATAGTGGGGACAAACTAGGAGTTGTACAAGAAACAAAGACTATAGAAAGCCTCATTCTAGTTCCACCAAATTTACAGGGAGAACTTGTTGAAATTCAAGATAAAGGTGATTATACTGTTATTGATCCTATTGTAACATTAAAGACAAAAGAAGGTATAAAACGACAGCTGACAATGATGCAAGAATGGCCTGTAAGAATTGCTAGACCTTTTCTTAGAAAAATTCCAGTTCATGAACCGCTCATCACAGGTCAAAGAATTATCGACATGTTCTTTCCAATAACTAAAGGAGGGACAGCTGCAATTCCAGGAGGATTTGGAACAGGTAAGACAGTTATTCAACACCAATTATCTAAATGGAGTAACGCTGATGTTGTAATATACATTGGATGTGGAGAGCGAGGCAATGAAATGACAGATGTTTTGAGAGAATTTCCAAAATTAATAGATCCATATACAAAAAATCCATTGATGGATAGAACTCTATTAATTGCTAATGTATCGAATATGCCTGTTGCAGCTAGAGAAGCTTCAATCTATATGGGAATAACCATGGCAGAATATTTTCGAGATCAAGGATTCAATGTATTACTTACAGCTGATTCCACCTCTAGATGGGCAGAAGCACTTCGTGAGATTTCTGGACAACTGGAAGAGATGCCTGTGGAAGAAGGTTATCCTGCATATTTAGGTGCTAGATTAGCTAACTTTTACGAGAGAGCTGGTCACGTTGTTGCAATTGGTTCTCCTTATAGAGAAGGCTCAATTAACATTACAGCTGCTATATCACCTCCTGGAGGAGATTTCAGTGAGCCTGTAACTTCTAATACTAAAAGATTTGTAAAAACCTTCTGGGGATTAGATCCAACATTAGCAAACAGGAAACATTTTCCATCAATCAATTGGTTTTCAAGTTATTCTGGTTATATTAATGCTATAGAGGAATGGGCTCTAGAAACAGGTTTAGAAGATTGGGGAAGATACAGACAAGAAATGTTTACAATTTTACAACAAGATAATGAACTTCAACAAATAGTTGAGTTAATTGGAGCAAAAGCTTTACCAGCTGATGAGCAACTTATTATTCTAGTTGCTGAGATAATCAAAGAAGGTTTTCTCCAACAAAGCGCTTTTCATCCAGTAGATTCCTTTTGCCCAATTGATAAACAGATGAGAATGATGAATCTTATGCTTTTATTTTATAATCGAGCTAGAATCTTGATAAAGAACGGTTGCCCAATTTCACTTATTAATTCATTAAAATCTGTTAAGCTTCTTAAAAGAATGAAAGAAGATGTTCCTAACGACAACATGATGCAGTTAAATAAAATAGAAGATTATATCCATTCCGAAATTGAAGATTTAGGAACAAAATATGGAAATAGAGGGTGATATTAATATGGCTAGAATAACGGTTAAAGGTGTATCTGAAATTCGAGGGCCACTTATAATAGTTGAAGGTGTCTCGGGGATACAGATGGGAGAATACCTTGAAGTTATTTTAGAGAATGGAACTGTTCGTAAAGGCAGAGTTCTAGCAATTGAAGAAGGAAAAGTTATCATATTACTTTATCAAGGAACATATGAGATAGATAAAGACAAAGTTGAAACTATGTTCTCAGGTCGAACAATGCAATTATTTGTCTCGGAAAATATGATTGGAAGAATTTTTAATTCTCTGGGAGAACCGCTGGATGGATTACCAAGTATTTATTCTGAAGATTATAGAGATGTCAACGGTGAGCCCATTAATCCAACCTCTCGAATATATCCACGAAATTATATCGAAACAGGAATCTCCAGTATTGATATAATGAATACATTAGTAAGAGGTCAGAAATTACCTATTTTTACAGGTGCGGGTTTACCAAACAATCAATTTGTAGGGCAAATTGTTAAACAAGCTCAAATAGCAAGACAGACAGAAAATGAGAAATTTGTTATTGTGTTTGGTGCTATGGGGTTAACTATGGATGATTACATTTATTTCCAGAGATTGTTCAAAGAAACAGGTACCCTAAACAAAGTAATTATGTTTACAAATTTAGCTAGTGATTCAGCTGCAGAAAGACTACTGACACCAAGAGTCGCATTAACTATTGCAGAATATCTTGCTTTTGACAAAGATTATCACGTACTAGTAATTCTTTCAGATATAACAAATTATTGTCAAGCCTTACGAGAAATATCAGTAGCATTAGAAACAGTTCCCTCAAGAAAAGGTTTTCCTGGCTATATGTATAGTGATCTTGCTTCTATATATGAAAGGGCAGGTATTGTTGAAGGTGCAGAAGGCAGTATCACCTTACTTGCAAATCTCACTATGCCTAATGATGATATAACACACCCAATTGCAGATCTAACTGGTTATATAACTGAGGGGCAAATCATATTGGATAGATCTTTGCATAATAGAGGAATCTATCCTCCCATTGACGTTTTAGGATCTTTATCAAGATTGATGAAAGATGGAATTGGCAAAGGTTATACAAGAGAAGATCACCCTTCACTTAGTGACCAGCTCTATGCATCCTACGCTGAAGGTTTAGATAAAAGAAAACTAGCAGAAGTTATTGGAAAAAAAGAATTAAATCGTATAGATCAAATTTTACTTAGTTTTTCAGAGAAATTTGAAGAAATCTTCGTAAACCAAGGTGACAGCCACAGAACTATAGAGGAGTCACTTAAAATTGGATGGTCTCTATTATCTCAATTACCAGAGTCTGAATTAAATAAAGTCTCTGAAGAGTTAATAAAAAATTATTTAGTTCATATGAAGGAGGAAGAATCATGAGGCAAATGATAGATGTTCCTCCTACAAAAGACAATCTTTTGAAATACAAAAAGAAATTACAATTGGTTAAAAGAGCATATGAATTATTAAGAGAAAAATATGAAGCTTTACTTATGAAACTCCACATAATTACAGCTGAAGCTATATCTCTTAGAGAAAGAATGGAAAAAAATCTTAGTGAATCATATATTGAATATATTAAAACAGAATCAGAGCTTGGGAAAGATATGGTTAATGTATTTAGTGAAACTATCCCTAAAGATGTTGAGGTAGGTACAAAACCAGTAGAATATATGGGTGTTCAATTCAATGAATTAGACCTGAAAAAAATCCCTGAACCATCATACGGATTTTTTGGTATTTCTAGCTTATTATGGGTAACTGCTCGAAAATTTCGGGACACATTTACATTGCTAGTTCAACTTGCTGAAATTGAGAATTTTGCTTATAGAATAATAAGAAGTCTTCAATCTATACAACTCAACCTAAATGCTCTGGACAAAATTTACTTGGTCAGATTTCAGAACATCATAAAATATATTGATGAAGCCTTGGAAGCTTACGAATTAGAGAATATTTACACTATTAAAAAATTAAAACAAAAATTAAAAGAAAAAAAGCAAAAGAGGTTGTAGTAGATGAAAAAAGCGTTAGTTGCTATTGGTGATTTTGAAAGTGGCTCAGAATTAATCAAGCAACTCATAGAATTTTTAGACGACTGTATAACAGAGGTTCATCTTTTACATGTAATTGACAAACAAAATCTTGAACAATTAGCAATATATAAAGGAAAAACCTTGGAAGAAGTTCTTGAAGAAAATCAACATGAAAATGAGAACATATTGCAAAAATTGATCTTAGAATACTCTGACACTCATTTATATATAACAACTGAATTGTTGAAAGGTCTTATAGCAGACAAAATAATTGAAACTGCAAAAAGGGAAAATGTGGAATTTATTGTGATGGGAACAAGAAGAGAATCTATAACAAAAAGGTTAATCAAAAATCATGTGAGATATGTGATTGAATTGTCAGATATACCAGTTTTAATGTTTCCTGTATGAGGTGATTGAGATTCCAACAAAAGAAAAAGAAATTGAAAAATTTGGCAATGAAGCTTTAACTAATTTATTGAAAAAGATTCAAGATGAATCTGATAAAGAAATAGAGAATATTCAAAATAATACTAAACTCAAACTTGAAGAGATAGAAAAAGAGACACAAAAATTAGTTGAAGAAGTGAAGGAAAAAGAATTAGCTAAAGAGACATCTCGTATCGATTTTCTTAAGAAAAGAACGGAGACAGAATATCAACAAGAAGCACGTAAAATCATAATAGAAGCAAAAGAAATGCTAATAGATGAAGTATACGATATTATTGAAAAGGAATTTGGTGATTTTAGAAAAACAAAAGAATATGAGACATTTCTCAATAAAACATTACTTCGTGGCACAAAAAACATGCGATTAGAAGAAGTTAAGATTTTCATAGATGAAAGGGACAACAAAATTTTCTCAAAAATCATTGATAATTTATTCAAAAATGAAGGGATAAAATGTACTTTAGACAAATCTTCCCTCAAAACAATAGGTGGATTCATTCTTACTGATGTTCGAGAGAGGGTTAGGATTGACTATACGCTAGAAAATCTTCTTGATGTTAGTAAAGAAAAAATACGAACAAAAATTAATGAATCATTATTTGAGTAGGTGATAAAATGGGTCTGTTTCCAGCTAAAATGTTAGAAGCTACAATTATAAGTCCTAAAGAAGACTTTTCAAAAATGATCATTAAAATAGCTGAAACTGAAAAAATGATGGTAAAAGACAATGTCTCAGTAGAAGATTTAGATGATTATTATCCTACATCACGATTAGAAAAATTAAGATCTTTAGAAATATCATACAAAGATTTGTTGGATTTCATTCCATAACCAAAAGAGAAATTTGGTCAAAAAATAGCTAGAGCTTATAGAAAACCGCCATTAATTTCACCGCTATTTGATAATTGGGAGGATATCAATAAAATTGAAGAGAATCTAACCAAGCAAATAATTGAGTTAAAAACTGGAATTGAAGGTTTGAAGAATAGACTAGAAAAAAGAAAAGAAGAAGAAAGTATGAATGAGTTGCTTGCTAAAGGCTTTAGACTTCTTGAAGAAGAATATCCTTATGAAGTAAAAGCTAATGAGAGCACAATTGTAGGAGTGCTTACTACAACAAAAGAAAGTGATGCTGAAGAATTTGTCAAGGATATTACAAAAAGTGAAGTAATAGCGTTAGCTTCTAACAAATTCATGATTTTTGCTCAAGGTCGAAAGGGTGAGATTTCAAAACTTTTGAAAGATCTATCAATCGTAAGATGGTACTTGTATGAGCTCAACGATCCAGCTTATTTAAGTAAAACAGAGATTGAAGATGAAATAATTAAAGAATGTAAAAAGATTCAAAATGAGAAAAAGGGACTTGAAAAATCTATTAATCAATTTGCTATAAATAATAAAGAAAAAATAATAGCATTAAAATTATCTATTGAAAGCTATGGACACCTACTTCGTTTATATGTTTCTTCAAGAACAACTAGTAGAACAGTAGTTATCCAAGGATGGATTGCCCAAAGAGATCTTTCAATCCTAGAAAAATCCTTAGAGGATTTTCCTGAAACTATTTTAATTGTTCATGGACCAGAAGAAGAAATAAAGAATATTCCTTTTGTTGAAGCAAAAAATCCTATAATGAATTCATTTCAATCCATTGTTGGATTATATGGCTTACCTTCAGCTAAGGAGGTGGATCCAACAATTTTCTTTGTGTTTACCTTTAGTATCTTCTTTGGAATCATGTTTGGAGATTTAGGGCATGGGCTTATTCTTGTTATTATTGGTTTAATGGGAATTCTTGCAAGAGGACTTAAAAAAGGAATTAGAAGAATGTTTCTCCTTGTAATGATGGTCGGAATAACTTCTGCAATTATGGGATTCATTTTTGGTGAAGCATTTGGTGCTCATTTAACAGATTTACTAGGGATTACTGGACCTGTGTATATTTTTGGTCTTAAGTATCCGTTTTTAGAACCTGTTAACGATTTAGTAGAAGTATTCAATTTAACACTTATCATTGGTTCTATTCATGTTATATTAGGATTAGTTCTAAGAGTAATTAATCAAATTAGACGTAAAGAATTTGATGAACTAATTAAAGATACAACAGCACAATTTTTCTTATATGCAGCAATTCTGTATTTCTTGACTTCTTTGGGAATTTTGAATTTAGGAATTGATCCTAGTAATAAAGGATTCCTACTTGTTGGTTTGGTTTCTGTTTCTATTGGAGTCGGGCTTGCTTTATTAGGTCAAGGTATTGTTAGTATACTTTTCAAGAAAAGAAGACGCAATATTGTTCGAAGTTTCTTTGGTGGTATTGGCATGGGTTTGATTCATCTACTAGAATCTTTCAGTACATTCATTAGTAACACAATATCATATGGAAGAATGCTAGCTATGTTAGTTGCTCACGTTGTATTTCTAAGTGTTATCAACGCATTAGCTATGCAAGTTACATTTATAGGATTTCAGATTTTAATATTAGTGATAGGAAATGTCTTTGTATTAGTTCTAGAGGGATTATTGGTTTTTGTTCAAACTTTAAGATTACATTTTTATGAATTTTTCAGTAAATTTTATGAAGGTAGTGGCATACAACACAAGCCAATCTTCATTTTCAACAAAAAAATGGATTTGAGTAAATATGGCAGTTGAAGGATATATATTAGGGATTATTGGTATCGCAGGAACTATGTTAACTATACTTGGAGCTGGAATTCCTCTTTCTAAAGGAGTTCAAGCAGCTGCAGCAGCTGTTGCTGAGAAACAAAGGTTGAATATTTTCATTCTTATTTATCTCGCATTAGCAGAAGCTTTAGCAATTTATGGTCTACTGATTGCTTTTGTTATGTATACTAAGATACAACCCTTCTTGGATGGAACATATGAACTAACAGAATTCAGGCCTGAATATGGTTGGATTTTCATCGCAGCAATGTTCATCATGGTTGTTTCAAATCTTGGAGCAGCATTTACACTAGCAAAAGGTGAACCAGCTGCTATTGGTTCAATTACAGCAAACTCAGAAGTATTTACACCCAACCTTATTTATCTTGGGTTAGGAGAGGCTCTAGCAATTTACGGATTACTAATTGCTTTTATACTACTGAATATAGTCACAGTTCCAACGATTTGAAGATTAAATTAGATCAACAATAAGTTCCTTTGTTTTCTCTACAGGGAACTTGTACTCTTTCAAATACAGCAATTTATTCAAATCTTGTATTTGTGTTTCATATTGTTTAAGATAACTTAAAATGCTTAGTATTCCAAAATCCTTGTAAAATAATTTACGATGATAATTTAACTGAAAAGCTCTAACAGCAATTTCCATATGTAAGAACATCTTGTCATCTTCATATTTTTTAATCCCATCATCTATTTTAGTCGATTTGAGTGATTTTAATACTTCTAAATCAGTTTTTAAAACATTATCTGAAATCATTTTAGATATTTGTCTTTTGTAAGGGAAATCTTTTGGAATAGGTATAAGTTGCAAAGCTTCTTTAATATCCACTTCAACAAAATCAGCTTTTAGAATTACAAGGATTAAGATTATTAAGAGTTCAGAGTAAACAAATCTTAATGCATCTTTCTTATTATTATACTTGAGCTTATTAGCTTCTTGAAGCATTTTTTTAATATAAAAAGTTTCAAAAGCAAATTCTAAAGGCCAGATATCTCCAACTGTTGAGTAAATTTTCTCAGCAACTTCAATTTCATTTTTATATTCTGTTTTTGTTAATTCATCTAGAAACTCCCCTAAATCTTTACATTGGAGCAATTTAGCAATAAAAGCAGTTCTCCCAAGCATCTCTTGAGGACGGAGATTTATAGCTTCTTTTAGATCAACATCTGCTTTTGAGAATAAATATCGTGTAATTCTCTGTAAATTAATTACCTCAAATTTGGTGGTATAAGCTTCGATAAATTTTCGGAAAATTACTGGGATATTATTTAGGATAAACGAATATTGATCCAATAATCTGCGAGTTAGGAAACGTTCTATTTCATGGGACTTAGAAGATGGTATAAATCGTAGAATCTCACCTATTTCAAAAGACATTAGATCGTTGATGAAGGCTTCGTAAGGTTTATTTATTAAATTTTCAAAGTCTTCTGTAGAGAGTAACTTTGCATGCTGACCTCTCACATAACTTACTAAAAAAGAGATATCAGGTGAAATTTGTGCCATCTAAGGAACAAGAAATAATAACGCAAATAAAGGTTGCTGAACAACATGCTGAATTAAAAACAAAGGAAGCTGAGAAAGCTGCAGCAACATTAATTGAAAAGGCTCAAAGTGATAAAGTAAGAAGATTAGAAAGCGCTAAAAATGATGCAAGAGAGATATTAAAACATAGGATAGAAGAAGCAAAAGATGGCAGTAAATATGAGAGACTCATTAAAGATGCTAAGAAGCAAGCTCAAGAAATTATTGATAAAAATAAGGAAATACTTGCAGAAATAGCAGAGAAAGTAGCAAAAGAAGTTTTGGAATTAGAAGATTAAGTTTAGCTTATTAATTCAAAGTCATCAGAATCTAGGTCAATATCCTCGAATTCGATTTCTTCTATTTCAGCTTTCTTTTCTTCTTTTAAATCTTCAATATGATCTTGAACCATTTCGTACAGCTCATCTATACTATCAACAATGAATGGTGTTTGAAGTTCTTCTTCTTCTGAATATCCCCATGTAACTCCAAAACAAGGAATCTTTAACATTTCTGCAACATAAACATCATTTGGTAAATCCCCTATTAATACTCCTCTTGCAAGTATATCAGGATCATAGTTATAGACAATGAGTTGAAACTTATCTTCACCGGCAAGAATGGAATCGAAAGGGTTCCTATCCCCAAACAATTTACTCATTGCTTTACTAGAATATTCCTCATCTTCCATCATAGGATTTTGGGTGACTAAAATCAAACTAATTCTTGGATCAAGTCTCTTAATTTTATAGAGAATCTCTCTGAACTGGTCATTGAGTTCTATCGTTTCTAAAAAAAGTTGTTTCTGCATTTCTCTGAGTTTTTTCTGTCTTAAAGCTAGTTTTGCAGGATTAACCTTATACTTGAATAATAAAGACATACTTTGTCTTTTTTGTGAAGCATCCTTGTACATATTCTTGATATCTTCTGTAGAATAATCTGTTCCTAAAACTTCATTAAATGCTCTACGAGTTACTTCAACTGTGTCCACTAAAGTTCCACCAAAGTCAAAGAAAATAGGAATCTCTTCATTCATATTAAATTAAAGATTCTTTATATTTTTAAATAAAAAGGTAAAAGAGAAAAGAAATAATTATCTCCTTTTCTTATTTCTCTGAGTTTCCGTATATCTTGATTTCAGACCAAGTTGTAACGTACGAGCAGCATAAATCAAGCCAGCAATTGCACCAAAAATTCCGAAGTAACCAAGGCTAAGGGTATTTTGAATGACGAAGTAAATACCAGCTAAACCAACAGCTCCAAAAATTGTTGTTAACACTCCAACTTGCATCCAATAGGATGTTTCTCTCGGAATTTGTGTAATTACAGTTCTACCAGTTGCAGCATCCAATATAGCAGTGTATTCTTTCTTACCTGCTTTGAATGTAAGTATATAAAATGGTATATGCAATAAATATACTCCTTCAATATCAGGTTTATCTCTTACTTCAAGAATTTGTGCGAGCTCTTTCATCATCAGTCCTTTATGAATCTCTCGCATATTTGATATAGCTTCTTCTTTTGCTTGATCTAGATTGAAAATACTTGGAACTACGTCTGCTTTAACTTTTTCAGCTTCTAAAGCTTGAAAATATCTTTTTCCTCTAGTTGATATTTCAAAATTTAATAAATCATTATTTACTTCTTCAGCAGAATAAATTATGAATTCTCTTGTATCATCAAAAACACCTTGTTCTGGTTTCAGGTGTGTACTTATATTACGATATCCTGATTTGTATCTGTTACTGAAAGTAGCATATTCTCCATTCCCTTTGTATTCTGTTCTAAGATGAACTGTTACAATGTAATATGGATAGAACTTCAGATCAATTTTAGTGAATTCTAGAGAATTATGTAAATCTTCAGGAACACCTGGGTGTTTTAGGATATCTCCAATGAGTTCTGTTCTTATTTGAGAGACATCATAACTTACTGGTAACATATAATGTTCAACTAATTCAGAAACTTCCTTTAATTCACTTGTAACATTACAATACGGACAGGTTACATGGGATTGAGTAGCTTCCATCTCTAATGGAGCATTGCAATTTGGACACATAATTGATTTCACATTACTCATCTTAATCCACCACCGACTTTGGTTTAAAGGTATTCTTAAGCGTAAAGAACCCTATAACAGCAGCAACTACTCCAGCTATAATCGGAACATATACTTCAGTTTGACCAAAGAAATAACTTACCACTCCAGCTACACCTAAGGTTAAGAATGTTAAAGTTAAAAATATCATTCGGTAAGTTGTTGTAACTGGGATTTCACCTATTATTATTCTACCACTACTTCCTAAAATAGCCATACGATAAGTTTCATCTTTAAACTCATATTCAACCTGCCAAACAGGTGCATGCAAGAAGTATGTTCCTGAAAAAGTTATTTGAGTCGCGCAATCAAAAACCTTAGTGCATGCACGTTCAGCTCTTGACCTATGATCATCAAAAACAACTGTTTTCCCAAGTTGATTTGCAGCATCTAGAGTTATTTCAGAGGATAAATATTCGAATTCTTTATCAGTTGCAACCAATTGATCATGATTAAAAGGAACAGCGTTTGAGAATTCAGAGCGAACGATGTTTTTAACTTGATTGTAGCCATAGATTGAACTACCTCTTCTTCCTAAAAGAACATCTGCTCTTTTTTCTCTTATCTCTTGATCTATTGGACGGTATACAGTCACATGTTCAGTCACTGTTCTTGTGTTTTTTCCAGAACCTACGGTTCTTGTTTTTGTTTCAGTATATCTGAGATATCCCACGTAGTGAGTATATGCATCAGAAGTAACTACCCAAAAAGGCATTAATGTAGGAGTTATATTTGTTATTTTGTAACCACGAATTCCCCTCATAAAACCTTTTTTCTTAATAAAACCCTTAACGATATCATGTATCTGTGTTCTATTCAAGGTGTTTCTAAGAATATAATGATCATCAAATTCAGAACCATCTGCTAGAATAGCTTGACCACAAGATTCACAATTGAAGATTGCATCTTCTGGGTTGATGTCCAAAGGAGCATTACAATGAGGACATTGATACTCTTTAACTAGGCTCATTAAGAAAACTGTATACGTTAGCTAATATAAGATTTGATATAATTTTCGTATTTTTTTGTCTATTCATTTTTAGCTTCTTTCATTTTGTCTATTTTCAAAGTGATTTCATCTACAATTTTAGATAATTTATTGTATAATATAGTATCAGTAGGAAACATATATTCACCATTTATCCCTAGTTCCATGATTTCGAAAGAAACTGGAAGAAAATCCAGAAATGAGATCTTGTAAGGGAGATATAATTTTATTAGCTCATCTTTCCAGCTGTTGAGCAATTTCTGATTTTTTTCACTTAATTCAGGTGGAACTTGATTAAATAAAAAGAAATTAAGAGACGTAATATCAAGTTTCTTGTAGATATCAGTGAGCATTTGTTTCGCTCCTTCATAGCTGAAAGTTGAAGGTCTAATCACAAATAATCTTGCATCAGCGATTGCAGCAGCATTTACTGATTCCATTCTATAACCTGGAGCACAATCATAAACCACGTATTTGAAACCCATTTTTAGAAGGAATCTAGTCATTTCGTGCATAACAAAAAAGGAGTGTTTCTGAATCCCTTCTAGTAAAGACAGTAAACCTTCACCGTACTCAACATTCTCCTTAGCAACTATCAAAAATAGATTAGGATCTTCTGTTTCAATCAAAGCTTCTTCTGTTACTTTTGCCTCCCCTAAAAGGATATCATTAATAGTCTTTTTGATTTTCTTATCTGCTATTCTAAAGATATGTTGTATTGTAGGTTGAGCAATGTCAAGATCTACTAGAACAGTCTTATTTCCTCTTCTTGCTAATTCGTGGGCTATGTTGCAAGATAAGGTTGTTTTACCAGGACCGCCCTTTTGTGAATGGAGAACAATTATATCTAATCGAGAAGAAGCTAGTTCTGTTAACTTATCAAAGTCTAATTTTGACATTCAATCACCGGATAACACACAATAACATAGATGTTTTTATGCTTTACTGCAATTATTTATTTTTAGTTATTGAGTTCTTTTAGTTTAAAAATCCGTATAATTCAGTAATAGTATCAATAAGATTAATAACGTATAGAAATAATTTGTCTATATAAATAAGGAAATATTTCTGCAAGAATAAGGGTGTCTATATGAGGATTTTATTTGACGAAACCCAGAAAGAAAGAGGAAAAATACATGAGAATTTTCAGAAGTTAAGTGAGCTTTTAGAGAATCAAGGTCATGAAATATCAAGATATGATTCATACCCGATAAAATATACCAGTATAACAGATTATGACATAGTTGTACTTCTCTGTCCAGATTCAAGCAAATTATATGGACATGAGGTAAAAGCTCTACTCAGATTTGTTGATGAAGGAGGTGCTTTAGCCATATTTGCTAATGCAGGAGGGGATAATGGTTTAAGTACAAATCTGAATACATTATTAAAACACTTCAATATGTCTATTGTTTCGAACCAAATATTCGATTATGAAAATTTTGAACTAGGATTAGAGAGTAATGTTGTAATCTCAAAATTCGAAGAACATCCAATAACAGATGGTTTGAAAGAAATAGTTATTGTTTCAAGTTGTTCTTTACAGCTTGACGAAGGAGATTCAGAACTAGCTAGAACGAGTAATTCTAGTGATCCACCAAGTAGTGCTATAGCTGCAATTACTTCTTATGGTTTGGGAACAGTTTTTGTTTGTGGTTCTTATCTAATGCTTTCTGATAGAAAAGCAGGATTAGATTTAAAGGATAATGCCAAATTTGCAAAAAACATCTTTACTCATGTTGGTACACCTCCTATATCATTAGGTGAAGAAGAATCTCTTAGAGAAGAAGAGGAGGAAGAAGAAGAAACAGAATTTGAGGAAGAAATTACTGAATTTGAGAAGGCTCAAGAAAAAGAACCTTACGAGTCTGTAAGTAAAATTGATATGGTCAAAGAAGCTTTATCAAAAGGAGAAACTGATCAAGTAAAAACTGAAGTTATGAAAGCTATGAAAACTTTGAGAGATGAAGTAAAATCTACACGTACAGAATCTAAAGAGGTTGAACCAAAAATGTCTAAAAATGACATCTATGAAGCAATATCAATTATTCAAGAGCTAGAAAAGGAAATTGATACTTTAAAAATTGAAGATCGAGGATATAGAGATATTCTACTTACAGATATGGCAAGGAGAGAAGGTATTGATTACTCCGAAGTTCTGCCATACATAGAAAAAATGAAAGAAAAATCTGATAGGGAAGCACAAAGGAGAGAGGAGAGGAAACGTTCAAAAGCTGATATTTCTTCTATTCCTGAACCTAGAACCCCAGAAATGGATCAATTCGAAAAAGATCTTATGATTTTTGACCAAAGATTGGAAAATTTGAAAGTAGAACCAAGTGTAAATTCAGCAGTACAATCACAAATGATGGGAGATCTTATTCAAGCAATTAGAGAACTAAAAAATAGTGTCGACGTTTTAAGTGCAAATCTTATACATTTAATAAGTGAAATTGTTTTAGAAATAAAAGAATCAAAGGGAAAAAGAAAAATCTTCTAAGGCTTGATAAACTTGAAATTCAGAGAACTTAGTGACTGCTATTCTAAATTGGAAGATACACAAAAAAAATTGGAAATGGTTGACATTTTAGCTGATACTCTCTCTAAAGCTTCAGAGAAGGAAATAGGTAAAATAGCATTATTAACTTTAGGAAAAATCTACCCTGATTTTGTGGGGATCGAACTCATGTTAGCTGAGAAAATGGCAATAAAAGCTTTAGCTATTTCAACCGGTAAAAATGAGAAAAGTGTGACAGATCTGCTAGATGAAGTGGGAGATTTAGGTAAAACTGCTCAAACACTTTTAGAAAGAAAAACACAATCAACACTTCTTTCTTTCACAGTACAAAAAGAAACTAATGAATATACCATTCTAGATGTTTGGAATAAATTAGATTCTATTGCTCAAACTACGGGGGAAGGTTCGACAGATAAGAAAATTAGAATCTTATCAGGATTAATATCCAAAGTTAATCCGCTTGAAGCTAGATATATTATAAGAATGGTTGTCAGTCAACTACGTTTAGGTGTTGCAGTTCAATTACTTCTTGAAGCTCTTTCCAAAGCTAAAACTGGAACTAGAGAAAATAAAAGTATCTTGGAGAGGGCATATAATCTCACATCCGATATAGGTACAATTTCAGAATTATTGTATAGAGAAGGAGTTCAAGCTGTCAGAGAGATAGATGTCAAGGTAATGAATCCTATAAAAGTCATGTTAGCACAAAGAGTATCAAGTGCAAATGAATTACTTGAAAAATTTGATGGAAAAGTTTCCTTAGAATACAAGTATGATGGACTAAGAGTTCAAATCCACAAACAAGGAGATAAATTAAGATTATTTTCTAGGAGACCGGAGGACATAACAGATCAATTTCCAGACGTTATTGAGTTCATAAAGGCAGCTTCAGAAGAAGAGAATTTTATCATTGAAGGTGAGATTGTTGCTTATGATCTAACAAATGACCGCATTCTACCGTTTCAACAGGTATCACAAAGAAAGAGAAAACATGATATTGAACAAAAAATTACAGAAGTGCCAGTACGAGTTTACCTTTTTGATGCACTTTATGCTCAAAATAAAGCAGTTCTTGATGAAGGATATCTTAAACGTAGAGAGGTTTTGCATAAAATTATTAAAGAAACTGAAAATATAAAATTCTCTCATCAAAGAATAGCTGAAAACACAGATGAAATTGATAGTTTCTTTCATCAAGCTTTAGAAAACAGCTGTGAAGGAGTAATGGGTAAAAGTATAGCTGATAATTCAGTTTATCAAGCAGGAAATCGAGGTTGGAATTGGGTAAAATATAAAGCTGATTATGTAGATAAGTTATCAGACTCTTTTGATTTAGTTATCCTTGGTGCTGACTATGGGAAGGGAAAAAGAGCCGGAAAATATGGTACTTTCTTATTAGGATGCTTTAATGTAGAAGATAATGTTTTCCAAACTTTTACAAGAGTAGCAACAGGTTTTTCTGATGAAGACCTTGCATACTTTCTTAAGATCCTAAAACCGCTAGAAAGAGATAAACCAAAAGAAGTGGAAAGCAAAATTGAATGTAGTGTCTGGTTTGACCCTAAAATTGTGATAGAGGTTAGTGGAGCAGAAATAACTAGAAGTCAAATGCACACCTGCTCTAGAGGTTACTTTGAAAATGAAAACGAAGGTTTAGCACTTCGATTTCCAAGATTTACGGGAAGAATAGTTGAGGACAGACCTCCTGAACAAGCAACTTCAAATGAAGAAATACGCACAATATATTTAAATCAATAAGATAAAATAAAGGTGAATACAAATGTTTGGTAAAAAGAAAGATGTATCAAATGCAGCTTTATCGGAAGCTCCAAGTGAGGCTTTGAAAATTCTCAGAGCAAATATTGAAGGATACTTAGGCTATAAAGCTCTAGAATATAGAAAGAACACAGATAAAGCCTTTAGAACCAAGTTAGTTAATATTCTAAGAGAAACAAGTGACATGATGAGTCAAGTTCAGGAATTACTAATACATTCACAACTCCTGACTAGTTGGGGACCAGCTGGGATTGTTTCGAAAACAATTAGTGATCTGAGAAAAGAAGCTAAAAATACTGACTACAAATACAGTACTTTTTTCGACGTAGACGATGTTGAAGGAGAACATGGTATAGATCTTTCTATTTTGTATCTATTAGAAATCGATATATTGGATAATTCAGAAGAATTCAAAGACAAAATAACAGAAATAAAAGTTAATTTAGAAGAAATGATGCTCGATACGGTTGAAACAAGTATTGCACACCTTATGAATCTAAGTGCGAGTTTACACCAAAAATTCACAGAAAGAAATGAATTGATCAGAGCTTTTGAAAAAATGAAACTCTGATTCAACCCAATTTTTCAAATATTAAGGAGGTTTTAATACCTTTTAGAAGTATAATTTTTGTTTGAGATTTAATACCCTTTACTATACTTATAGAGGAAGAAGGAAGATCAAGCGTTTTAGAAAGTAATTTAATAATTGCTTTGTTAGCTTTTCCTTTATCTGTAGGCTCATGAACATAGACATCAATATCAAAATCAGAGAGTTTTACTTCTTTCTTTGAAGAATTGGGATGTGCTTTAATTGTAATAAAAACATCTTCCCCTTTTTCTTCAATAGAAAGGTGGAAAGACAAAAAATCACCAGAATATTAGCCTACTCTAGCTGCTAGTTTTGCTGCACATGCATACGCATAATCTTTTTGAACATTTGAAGGAGACCAGGTTATTACACAACCTGCCCATTTTGGACAACGAGCTACTATGAGGTGTCCTTGACCTCCAAGATTACTAGAAATCAATCTCTCAGGTGTCATCGCGATTACAGTAAACTTCAATCCACCACCAAAATCTACCGAAGGAGTTTGATTCTTCCACGCATTAAATGGGATAGTGGGATCAACAGCCCAGTCACCATATTGATAATAACATTTCAAATCGTCACCTAAAAGCCAAACAACACCAACTGTACCTTCATTAGCGAGCACTTGTACCTCATCTTGAAAACTCATTAATAATCACCGTTACTATTTTTTCTTGTAACACATTAAATATATATTTTTTCTTATGGGTATCGCTTTTTACCAAGAAATTATAGATTGATATTTTAGTAACATATTTGAATATGAAACGTATATTTTACTTTAATAATGTCTGACGATGATATTACTCTAAAGAAAAGAAGGATTCTTAGGTTTATCAGGGATCTTGATTTACGATATATTAGAGGTTCTATAGATAGAAGAACCTATCAAACTCTTAAAAATAAATATAAAGAGATTCTATCTGGATTACCTTCAGGTCTAGTTTCGCAAGAAGAAGTTACTATCGAGGATACTCAACAGATTTTACCGGAAGCAGAAACAGATATTCAGGAAATTGAAAGAGGAGAAATTGTTAGAACAAAACCAGAAGAAATCAAACTAGACGTTAAATTCCCCGAAATAGAATTAGACGAAATTCCTCCTGTTGAGATAGAAGAATTAAAAATACGATATGTTATGTATATGGCTATCAAAGCTGCTACAAGGACTTTTGAAGAAGAAATGGAACTAGAGCAAGATTATGTAATTAACAAAATTGATGATCAAGAGTATATGAAGAGGAAAAATGAAGTTGAAGCAAAACAACACAAAGTATTTCAACACTTCTATAAGTTATCAGAATTACTTTTTTCTGTCAACCGAGAACATTTATACAAAAACACTCACAATAATTTCCTACTTTTCAATAATGAACTTAGTGAAAACATCAATAGACTGAGGAGAATGGTTACTGATAAAAAAGAGCTAAAGGGAATCATCTATGACATAAATGAAAGAGTCATTAGACACCGCCCTATTCTAAAAAAAGCTGCTCAAGATACTCTCAAATGGAAAGTGATTATACAACAAGAAAGAGAAAAATTCAGAATTTTTAAAGAAAACTATCACGAAAGACTCTCAGACGCACAAGAAGACGACATTAATAGAAGAATAAGACAATTAGAAATTTATGAAGAACTTCTTGACGATGATATAAATGATTATTCAAAAGATCTTGATGCAATGGATCAAATTTATGGTGAGCACTTAAAGTTTCAAGAGATAACAACACCATATTTCAAGGATTTAACTTTAAACATTGAAACCAGAATTCAAAAGTATAGTGAGGTTATTAGTTCTCAACAGCTGAAACAGAGATTATCTATTGCAACCAGTGCATCCAGTAGAGATATTGATTATCAATTATTATCCGAGTTAAGAGCTCTCTGGCGTTATTCTGGTAAACCAGTAGTAGATGAACAAAGTGATTTAGTAGGATTTGTGGTAGGACCTGGTCAATTCAATGATGAATCAGGAATTATCATAAAACAGCAAAGAGAGATATCACTTTCTATGATAAGACGTATATTTGATCATATTATTTCACCAGCTGGTAAAGAAGCAGAACTTGAATCAGAATTAGAAAAGAAGGAGTTTTTACTGAATGAACTACCTAAAACGATTCCTCAGATGTCCTTTACTTATATAGTTCCTGAGGCTGCTATTGAATATTGTAGAAGAATAGAATCGCCATTGAATCAAGAATTGAAAGATGTTATCACTCAAACTGAAAATTATCTGTTTGTTCCCAATACTTATATTGAAAAAACAGCACGAGAGATAAAAGTAGACAGTCAAAAAATAATCAAAAATGGAGAATTACTCCCTTTCTTTAATCCAACTGAAAGCAATTTAATCAGTTCTAGAATAGCAGAGGAAGAGGAAATTAATGTACGAAATATTTTCAATCAAAAGTTAGGAAAGGCACATTCTATTATTTACCATCCAATGAAAGGTTATTTCCTTGTTGTAGAAAAAAGTCAAATTGCGTTAAATCTATACAAACAAATCTATGACATTTTGCATCAAGATGAAGAAACAGGTCATTTGTTTAGATCAATACTTACTCCAATTGAGAAGAGGGATAAAATCATTAAGGAATTATCAGAAGAATATAATCGAAGTGAAGAGGAAATTCAGGATATTGAAATGCTAAAACGTATTTTAATAGAAAAACATACTGGAATACTTCCCGATAATGTAGAAAACTCCAAGTTCATTCTTTATTCTCTAGGAAATGTAAAGCTTGTTGGTAACTCAATTCAAGTCAGTTTTGGTGGAACATCTTTTGAATTAAATGAGATCTTTGATTTAGAAGGAAAAGTAGTTGAAAATGTTAAAGGTACTGAAATTGGTGTGGTTTATAATCTACAGCTTAAAGAAAGACCAATGCTTTATTTATGGACTTCTATAGATTTATTACTAATAGCTTCTTTCATTAACGACCGACCAGCATCATTATTTGAAAATGATCAAAATTTCATTGATAATCTAGCAATTTCAATAGGGAAATTACTAAGTATCGCTCCACAAGTTGCTTTAAGGCCAGATATTGTTATGACTTTCATGAATTTAATTGGTAAAATCAACAACATAGAAGAGATGAATAAAACTATAGGAAGATTCAATCCTAAAACTATAGAATTGAGTAGAATCATCTCTGTGGATAAAAGGAAGATTTTAGCTGACATAAGCAATGAGGAGATAATGGAAGATATCTATACTGATATTGAAGTTGGAGAAACTGATGATGATAGGAGATATGTGACTTCTCCAGATTATTATCTTAAAGAACAATAAATCAAAAAGAATTTAATAGAAGACTGAAAAAGAATTATTGACCATGAAAAGAACTTTCCTAGGCTTCTTTACTGTTGAAGATATTGCAAGTATAGATGATAAAGAATCTGTTTTTTTATTAGGTATCCCATTTGAGAGAGTTAAAGCTACAAAAAGAGGTTCTAGAAAAGCTCCTGATGCACTCAGGAAACAATCTATTGAATTTAGTGGCATTTCATCTGATTTCAATATAACCGAACAGAAAGCAAATTATTATGATTTTGGAAATTTTAATCCCATAAAACAAAGAAAAGAAATTATTCAAATTTGGGAGAAAGCTAAAAAAACAAACTCTAAACTTCTTGTTTTGGGAGGAGACCATAGTATCACATATGATACTTTGATTAATGCACCATGGGGAAAAGAAGTTGCTCTAGTATGGATTGATGCTCACGCAGATCTTGCTGATGAATATCCACAAGGTATCTTTCAATCTCATGGTACAGTTTTTACAAATTTGATAGCAAAACTTGGATTGAAGAAGGAACAACTGTTGTTCATTGGAGGGCATGCATACACGATAACATCTAGTGAATATCAAAAAATCAAGAAAAACAAGACAACTAATTATATTGCTACACAAGATATTCTAACAAACCAAAATAAAAGTTTAGAAAAAATTAAAGAATTTGTTTCGAAATTTAAGATAATTTATTTAAGTATAGATGCTGATGCTATTGATCAAGCATTTGTACCTACAGTAGCGACCATGGAACCTTTTGGTTTGACTCCTAGCATAATAGTTGATATTCTTAACATCCTTCTTCCTAAATCTCATTATGTTGATTTTGTGGAGATTAGTTATGAAAGAACTAACAAAACTGCACTCAACTTTGGAGTAGGTTTAATCTTTAGAATTCTTGAGATATGGTCACATACAACCTAAGGAAAAACTTTATGTTATTTAAAAAAATCGTAAATCCATGACATCAAAAAAAGTTATTCTGACTGATAAAGCTCCAGCTCCAGTCGGTCCTTATTCTCAAGCGATACAAGCAGGAAATTTTCTGTTTGTAGCTGGACAAATACCTGCCAATCCAAAAACAGGAGAGATTATATTTAATGACATACAAGCTGCAACTAAACAAGTATTGGAAAATATCAAAGCAATTTTAGAAGCAGCTGATTACTCGCTTTCCGATGTTGTTCGTTGTAGAGTATATTTGAAAGATTTAGAGCAATTTGGAAAAATGAATGAGATTTTTGCACAGTATTTTGTAGAAGATCCTCAAGCAAGAGTTGCTTTTGAAGCTAGAAGATTACCGAAAGATGTTGATATTGAGATATCTGCTACAGCGTGGAAAGCGTAACAAAAATATTGCATGAGAATATGCGATATTTCTATTTTTTTAATAATTAAAAGAGAATAAAAAGTAGAAAGAAAGATTATTTCTTCTTTCTAAGGTAAAGTAAAAATGCTACTGAAAACAAACCTAGGATAGTTGTTATTCCGAATGGAAATGGCACAGGAATATCACCTGGTAATTCTTTCATAACAAGATTGATATAAAATGATTCACTAATTTCATTTCCTGCACGATCAATCACAGTGATTGTAATATCTCTAATTCCATATTCAAGAAAATTCATTGTAACTTGCCCGTTTTCTGAAATTTCTATCGAATTCCCTTCATCTGTAGAGAGAATAATCATTTCTATACCACTACCTCCAGTATCGTTTGCATTTAAAATGAAATCTAATTGCTTTTCTTCAACAACTATTTCTGGAATATTTGGAGGATTAGGTATTATTGTCGTACCATTAGGTAAGACTATCTTTACACTTCCAAGAGGTTTAATCTGTTCGATAAGCACTTTAACTGTGAGGTTAGATACTAAGAAATCTGCATATGCAGTAGCATTTATTGTATATTCACCAACACTTGCATATACGTGATAATATCGATGGACAGATATATTAACAATCTGTATTCCAGATAAATCTCCCCAATTGATTTCAAAAGCTGTGATATTACCATTCAATACAGTTGCACTCCAGAGTAAACTCACATTAAGTTTATTTGTGTATCTAGGAACAGATAATTCTATCACCGGAGTTGCATCAGCTACTGTAAAAGTGTTAATGTAATTTTCTGCAAATACTCTACCGGTTCCAGTCATATTATCATATTGGATAATAAAAGCTTGAACTTGTACAACAGTACCTTTTTCAAATGTGTGAGAAAATGAAGCATTTAGTGTTCCTTCATCACCATTAGTGACTAATGCAAAAGTAACATTTTCAAACGCACCATTATAATTTTCTGTGACATCTCTATATTTGAAACCATACCCGATAATATTATAATTATAGTAAGTTAAGTTCATACTAATTTCTTCTAGCTGAGTATAATAAGGTTCCCAGAAGAAGGATCTAACTCTTGTTCCATCAGCAGTAATTATATTATATAATCCAAAATCATCTTCATATAAACCATATCTTGCTCTAAATACAACGAAATTTGTGTTCATTGTAAATGTGAAGTTATAATAACCATAACCTGGATCAGGTGCTAATACTGTCTTAGCTTCATCAAAATGCATGAGTTCCCCAGTTGGATTGAAGGTTCCAAGTCCATCATCTATAAACAAGATAGGTGATGATTCATTATCTCCATTTAGATATTTATACCAAATAGTCACATTAGCATAGATGTTTGCTTGATATAATGCTCCTCTTGTATTAGTTGGAGTCCTGTCATAAATTACTGTAGCATTTCCATCTGTTCCAGCAAAAATAGGTCTGTAAGTTGCATTTAATATTGGCTGGTAAGTTTGGTTTTCTATATCTTTACTCATACTAGTTGAGATGAAACTCACACTACATAGAAGTGTAAGTAGTATCAAAGTTATGATAGATTGTTTTTTCATATAAAATCACCGAGTATTTTGGCTTTTCTTATTAGTTTTCGAGATTCATCCGCATTTTTAAACTTTTTCGAACTTGTTTTTCTGTATAAAATTAAAAATAAATTCTTACGGGAAAATTGTAGTTTTTTCAGTAGCAAAGAAAGGAGCTAAAATACTGTAAGGTGTGTTTTCGGGTCTTACGACTTTCCTTTCTTTAAGAAAAATAGGATCATCTTTCAAAATCTGGTACATATTTCCAATTACATCAAATGTAGGTAAAGCACCAGCTATTTCTCCTTTTTCGACTCTATATGCATCATTTGCAGATATTTTAAATGTACCAGAATGAAAATCTGCTGTCATATAACCTTGAGTTGACTTAATTAAAATACAATCTTTAGAATCACTAAGAAATTCATCAAGCGGTATATCTCCTTCTCCAACAATAAGATTAGATGGAAAAACATCAGGATAGGCTTGATAAGTTCTTGGAAAAACCTCAAACATTTTTATTCTAAAAGAATTTCCTGTTCTTTCATTACTTCCAAAAGTATATTGACTATTGTTTAGAGATGTCATGAAAATTCCATTATTGATAATATTTGTTCGTGATTGGCTTACTCCTTCATCATCAAATGCAGTTGAATTAGGTAAACCAGGTACTGTTCCATCATCAACTAGATTGAAATTTTCCGAAAAATCTAGATTTTTTATAGATTCTTCACTTTTTGATAATAGTTTTGGAACAATTGTAAAAGAGAATATTTGAGATAAAGCCATTGGTGAAAATATAACAGGAAGTTCTAAATCAGATATGTTCTTGCTAATAGTTGATCTTCTTACTGTATCATCAACTAAATCCTCAACAATACTTGTAACAGAACTAGGAATTTGTCTACTTGTAAGATGCTTTTCAGCACTGGAAATCATATTATATCCTCGATAAAGAGCTCTCAAATCAATATCACACCAAGTGCTCTTTTCAAAAGCAATAGATTGTGTAGTATTTGCTATAGCTTTACGTTCCAATGAGAGTCTAATTGTTCCATCTAGAATTATGTCTTTCATATTTTCATCAGTATTACTCATAGAATAAGATAAAGCATAGATTTCTTCTTCATTCATTGAAGCAATTCGTTTATCATAGATTTTTGAAATTTCTGTCTGAGACAACTTAATTTCTGGAAATTCAAACTTTTTACACACTATAGGAAAAGTTGTTATTGATGTAATTTTTTCAATATCTGATAAAACAGTTCTAAGTGGAAAACACGCAAAATAGAGATTGTCATTTTTATAAAAACGTATTGCGCAACCCTCTCTATTAATAGATTGATATACCTTTGGTGTTCTATATTCATTACCACCTAGCATATGAGAAAGAGATTGAATATATACTTCAGCTTCAGTTAGGTTAATTTTTTGTTCTAGTTTTTGTAAAACTTTAGTAGCTAAATCTTTGATTTCTTCATCTTGGTACATTAACTCACCCTCATTTCAGATACAGTGATTTTAGGTCCGATAGACCCAACAAAAATTCTTTGATTATTCTTTACACAACTACCTGGCTGAGCAAGTATCTTATTGCTAATACAATCAATCTTTGATAAAGAGTCTAACATTTTTCCGCTGAGTTGGAATTGTAAAACATAATTACCTAGTTCTCCATTATTGATTTCTCGACCATATTGAGCATCTAGATTGTAATCTCCTGTTTGAGGTTCTGAAGAACCACCTAATCCATCTCCAATATAAAGACCATTTTTTACATGTTCCAACAATTCTTCTTCCTTGAAATCCTTTGGTTCAAAGAAGAAATTACTCATACGTACTTGAGGTAAATATTCAAAGCTATATGCTCTATAATTTGAACTTGATTCTGTTCCCATAGCAGCAGCTGTTATTCTACTGTGCAGAAAATCAGTTAGAATACCTTCATCAACAAGTAGAGTTCCTCTTCCCTTAACTCCTTCAGAATCAAATTCATAATATCCTAACGACTCAATATAGGGATCATCAATTACACTAACTATAGAAGGTGCAATTTTCATACCCTGTAATCCACTACTAAAAGATCTACCAGATAGAACATTATCAGCTTCAAGTGAATGTCCAAAAACTTCATGATTTAGAGTCCAAGCCATATCTTCGCTCAAAACAGAATTATATAATCCAGGTTTAATTAAGGTAGCTTTTGGAAGGTTATTTATCACTTCAATGAAACTGATAGTATTATCGAGATGATCAAAAGGAAGTATTTCAAGTCCTCCCATTCCACCAAAGGATTTATAATATTTCACTTGATTTGAGTTTTTCCTTACTCTTCCAGTTAATGTGAGAATAACATATGGGAATTCTTGGAAGACTTCTGAACCTTCTGAACTGACAAATCTTTCCGACCAGTTTATCAGTTGCACATCTGTTTCAATCTCTGTCTCTACTTTGAGAAATTCATCAATGTAAGAATTTAGATTTGTTATTTTTTCCTTAATTTCTATCGAATCAAGATTTACCCAGTCAACTTTAGGTTTTCTTATAACTTCAGCTTCAGAAACTGGAGCTTCAGCTAATTCAGCAATACCTTTTTTCCAATTTGTTAAAAGTTTTGAAACACTAATAGCTTTCTTTATCTCCTTTTCAGCAAATTTTGGATCAGTTATAGAAGAAAAGGTTTCTATTCCTTCAGAAAGTATTCTTATACCATAGCCAGAATTTATACAATTTGTCTCGTTCACAATCAAACCATTCTTAGCTATTATATTCTTAGCGACTATTTTGCCACATCTAATATCTGTATAAGAAGTTCCTTGCTCATTAGCTATTTTCATCAAGGATTCAAGTGTTTCGATAGTGGACACCTCTTTTGCAATTTCATATCTTTAACATATATATAGCTAACTAAATTATTAAAACTGAAGATACAGTAATGTTTTTCTGTTGTTCAAATAAACCTTTTACAATGGAGTATGTTATCTTCTGTGATTTTGATGGTACTATTACTTTACAAGATACAGGCAAAAAGTTGCTAAACGCTCTTACTGATAAAGATTGGCAGTATTATGATAAGTTAGTAATAAATGGGAGTATCGGAACTCGAGCAGCTTTAGTTAAACAATGGGGGATGATTGATTATACTACTTTAGATGAGATTAATTCGATTGTGGATAGCATCAAAATAGATCCATCATTCATAAAATTCTATGAATGGATTAAAGAAAATAAACTAGGTTTTATCATAGTTTCTGATGGTTTTGAAGCATATATCAAGAGAATTTTGTGGAAACATCAAATCGATATCCCAGAGGATCAAATAAAAGCTAATGATATGAGTTTAATTAACAATAAAATAAAACTTCAATTTCTCACAGAGCAATGTGAACACGGATGTGCAAACTGCAAATACTCTCATGTTAGGAAATTCAAAGCAGAAAATGTAAGGATTGTTTATATTGGTGATGGTTTGTCAGATATTTTTCCAGCTAAAGAATTAGCAGACATAATTTTTGCTAAGGAAGGAGAAGATTTAGCAAATAAATTACAAGGAGATAAAAGGTTACATACTTTTTCCGATTTTGAAAAGATAAAAACAGAGATGGAAAATGTTGTGTAAAATTAGTTAGATATATCATGCATAGAGAAGAAAGGATTTTCATTTTTCTCTTCTTCAATAGTTGTAAATTCTCCGTGCCCCGGATAAACTTTTGTTTTTTCTGGTAATTTGAAGAGTTTAACCAAAGAGGTTAGAAGAAGTTCATATGATCCTCCAAAAAAGTCTGTTCTCCCTATACCTCTATGAAATAGGACATCTCCTGAGATAAGTGCATTATCAAAATAAAAACAAATACTTCCCGGTGTATGTCCGGGTGCTAATATTGTGTTTAGAGTTATATTACCTAAGATATATTCTTCATTTTCCTCTATATAAAAATCTGGAGCTTTCAAAGATTTAGAATTGAAACCAAACATTGTTGCAAAAGGTCCAGAATTTTCTAAAATAGAAATCTCTTTCTCATGGTAAGCAAATTTAGCTTCTGGAAAGAGTTCTCTTACCTTTTCAACACCTTGAACGTGATCAAAGTGTAAATGGGTACAGAAAATGTATTTCAAACTGAGATCATTTTCTTCAATAACTTTTAACAACCTCTTTATTTTTCCCCCGATATCAAAAAGTGCAGCTTCTTTAGTCTGCTCATCATAAAGTAGATAAGCATTTGTTCTTAAAGCTCCAGTTTCTTCTACTTCAATCTTATATCCCATAAATTACCGGAAAAATAACGGTTTTTAAGCTCTTCGAATAAAATGATATGTTTTTTAACTTCAATGTGCATATTAACTTGATTGAAATGTCTGAACAGAACTCTTCTGATGAAGACACTAAAACTTCTGATTTAGTTGAAGAAATTGAAGTAAAACAGACAGAAGACGAAGAAACAGAAGAAGCAATAAGTGAGATTAAAGAACAAAAAGAAGTAGAAGATAAAATAGATATTGAAAATTTAATTGATAGATATAAGAATACTAACAAAAATAAAGAAAGAACTAAAATTATCGATCAAATTTCTGAGCATCTCGATAATAAACAAATCAAAGAATTGCTAATTCAAATAGTAATGAATGATAAATATCCTTTGTGTAGGGCAAAAGCTGTCTCTAACTTAGGATATTGGATTGAGGAGGAAGAAATAAGAGAGATTATATTAAAGAAGTTAACAGACATCTCGCCAAAAGTACGGTTATGGGTTATCTGGACGTTAAGACCAGTAATTCGTCTTAAAGAAATTCAAGAGAAAATTATAAATCAGATTAAATTTATTGAGAAATCTAGACAGATAAAATTATGGATGATTAGAATACTTAGTGATCAAATTGATGATCCATATATACAGGAAACCTTCCTCTTTTTCTTCAGATTACATCAAGATACAGAAACAAAAAAACTTCTTCTATATTATCTTCTTCAAAAAATTGAAAATGAAGATATTCTTTTTACAATTTCAAGACATGTTCAATATGAAAAAAACAGTGAAATTAGATTAGAGATAGTGAAAAGACTATTATCTGTTGATGAACCTGATGTTAAATATATTTTAGAGAAACTTTCCAAAACTGAGAGAAACAAAGAGATTCTAGAATTATTGAGGATTACACTTTAGCTGAAATGTGTTAATTCTCTTGATTTTTAGTATTATCTGAACTTGAGATAGTATTATTTGAGAAATTTATTTTTCCACGCAAATAAGAGGATATCAAAGCTAATACACACATTCCAAGTGATACTGCAAAGGCAATCTTGATAGTCGTTAATAATAACGGATTATGTTGAGAGATTATTAAATGGGGAATGGGGATAACAAAATCATGTTTAAATCCAATTTGAGTAGAGGTATTTGGTGTTCCAAGTATTACAGAAAACATCAAAGTTGCAAAACCTAGGCTTATGGATTGTCCTATCGTTCTCATGGTTCCTACAAGAGCTGAAGCTACTCCATATAGTTTTCTTGAAACAGAACTCATAATTGAATTTGCGTTAGGAGAAGAGAATAATCCAAATCCTATTCCACCGAATAATAATCCAAATATCACAAGGACAACTGAGGAATGCTGATTTAAAGAGAGCAATATAGACAACCCAATTAATCCCATTGCTACACCTATTGTTGTAATGGTTCTATGCTGGATCTTATCTGATAATCGCCCCCCAATTGGAGATAAAATTGCTTGAGCAAAAGGTCGAGCTAAGAGGATAAGGCCTGCAACAGATACAGACAAATAGAGTATATCTTGTAGGAAGTAATTCAACAGTAAAGCAGTTGAAGAGGTCGCTGTATAAAAAAGAAAAGCAGATAAATTAGCAAAAGTAAAAAATCTGTTTTTCTTAAATAGTTTTAGTTCTAAAATTGGAATCTCAGTTCTTCTTTCCCATAAAATAAAAATAATCAAACTAAGAATTGACGCGCCAATAAGATAAAAACCATAATTTGTATTGATTGATCTAAATCCGTATAACAAGAGAAACAATGTGATAATATATATTATTGCACCAATATAATCAATTTTCTCTGTTTTCTCATTCTTCCATTCACCTTTTAAAACAAACATTACTAATAAAGTAATGATAAATCCAAAAGGAACAACGCTAAAAAAGATAGTTCTCCAGCCAAAATGTTCTATTATAACTCCTCCCAATGAAGGTCCAACAGTCAGTCCTAAATACACTGATCCAATATTGATTCCAAAGGCTTTTCCCCTTTCTTCCTGCGGATAAATTGAAGTTAGTATTGCAGTACTTGTGGCAAAAACTAACGCTGCTCCTGCTCCTTGAATAAATCTGAAGATAACAAGAGTAGACTCACTATTCATAAATCCTAAAACCAAGGTAGCTAAACTGAAGATTATTGTTCCTATCAAATAAATCTTCTTTCTCCCATAATTGTCTGAAATCTTACCAAAAGGAATTTGAAGCATTGCAGTCGCAAGTATGTAAACTGTAATTACCCAACCTATCCCTGCTTCTGTTAAACCAGGAACATACTGACTACTAGTAGGATTAGTCATTTCTGGTGCTGCTACAGAAAAAGCTGAACCCATAAATGCGCTTACAAAAGACGATAAAGAGATAATAGCCAGAGCAGTAATTCGCTGTTTTTTAGGTTCAACTGTAAGATTTTCGTTTGCCATAAGAAACCTCTATAAAATCAATGATGAAGGAAGCTTACTTGACTATTATATATATATTATTCCTTAGTTTGCATAAAATAAAAGAAAAAGAGGTTTAAAGACCAAGTTTCTTTAAGATTTTTCTTTTTGGAATACCTTTTTTATTCCATCCTCTCAGTTTGTAATATTCTAGTTTTGCTGATTCTAAAGCTTCTTCAGAAATATACTGTCCTTCTGCTAGTCCTTCTGGCATCTTTTCATTGTAGAATCTTTTTGGTAATACATCATAGTCAGCTGTCATTCCTTCTCTGACATTGAATAACCGAGTCATATTCCATATTCTTTCTCCTGTTTTCAAGTAACTCTCAGGAGTGAAATCAAAACCTGTTGCAGAATTTAGTAACTCAACCATTTCTGGAATATCAAAAGGTAAAAAGTCACAGAGCACTAGAGAGAAACAAGCAGCTCTTTCATCTTGAGTTTCCTTTACAAATTTAGGTACTCCTTCAAAGGAAAATCTTGTTAAATCTCCTCTTAGTTCAGCTGAAGGTGTCCAACATCTTTGGTGACAACCTCCTCTATCAGAAGTGGAATAAGCTAATGCCATTCCAAATGAGCCTCTAGGTTCTACTCCAGCTAATTCAGATCTTTTAACTTGAATAGCAAAATCACTTGAATTTTTACCAATTTTTTCAGCTGCTGCAAGTGTTCCTTCAGCAAAGAGATTACCAATTCCTTCTCTATGAGCAATTAATTCAATCATTTTCAACATTGCTGAATCGTTACCAAATTTTAATTTTGGAACATCATTTTGTTCAAGGATTTTCTTTTCTGCACATTCCATCGCAAAAGCAATACAAGAACCAACTGTAATTGTATCAATACCTAAATCATCACAAAGTTGACTTGCTTTAGCTATTGCTCCGAAGTCTCTAATACCACAATTAGAACCGAGTAAAGCAGTAGTTTCATATTCAGGACCATCTACATCCAATCCCTTATATTTGCCTTTATCAAATTTATTTGCTTTACCACAAGCTATTAAACAAGAATAACATGCTCGATGACCATGTGTGTGCTCTTCAAGCATTTTCTCTCCAGATATTTCTTCAGCACCTTTGAAAACTCCTGATTGATAATTATTAGTGGGGAGAAAACCTGCGTCATTACTCATATTTACCCACATCATTGTTCCAATTTCATGTCTGGTCTGAACTCCTGGATTTTCTCTCACTTTATCTCGAAAAGTTTTGGTTAATTCTTTAAAATTATCATTAACAGGATCAATTGATGATGTTCCAGCAACCACAACTGCTTTGAGTTTCTTTGATCCCATTACAGCTCCAGCACCACCTCTACCTGCCATATGTGAGACATTTGTCATTACTCCAGCAAAGGTAACGAGGTTTTCTCCTGCAGGACCTATAGAAGCTACTTCAGATTTTTCATGTTTGTTTTTCAAGAACTCTTCTGTTTCAAATGTACCTTTTCCCCAAAGTTCTTCTGCAGACAAAATACTGACATCATCGTCTTTGATATTAATATAACATGGAGTTTTAGATTTTCCTCTTACTATGATAAAGTCATAACCCGCTTTTTTTAGACTGTGACCGAATTTCCCACCAATCTGACTATCAAGAAAGATACCAGTATGAGGTGATTTAGTAACAATACACCATCTCCCAGAAGTTACGACAGGAGTTCCTGATAGTGGTCCAGTCATAAATAAAATTATGTTATCGGGACCTAAGGGATCAATACCTTTCTTTAATTCTTCATAAAGGATTTTAGCACCTAAGCCTTTACCACCTATGTATTTCTTTGCTAGAGCCATATCTAGTTCTTTTACATTTATTTTTTTTGAAGACAGATTTATATCAAGATATTTTCCCATATAACCCATAATAAACAACCCTTAATTTCTTACTCTTTGATAATTCTATTAATATCTAGAATATCACTTAATACTGCAAATCCAGTAGGTAATTGTCCTGCTCCAGGTCCAATGATGGTAATGTCACCTAGATACTTAGTTGTATAGGTTAAAGCATTTGTAGGTCCCATTATGTTTGCTAGCGGATGATCTAACGGAACCTTTTCAGGTCTAACATAAGCGTCAACTGAACCATCTTCTTTCAATTCTGCTCCAGCAATAAGCTTCCATCTATATCCTTCTTCTTTCGCTTTAGCGATATCTTGAGCTGTTATTTTAGTAATTCCTTCACAAGGTGGTTCATCTTTGCTTAAATTTGCTCCCATCACTGTATTTGCTAAAATTACAATCTTTCCCAAAGCATCGTAACCTTCAACATCAGCTGTTGGATCAGCTTCAGCATAACCAAGTTTTTGAGCTTGTTTTAGAGCATCTTCATAACTTAGACCTTTTTCCATCTCAGAAAGGATATAATTTGTTGTTCCATTAACTATACCTTTAGCTTTAGTTATACCTGCACCAGCTAGATTGTGCAAACCAAGATTCAATGCAGGAGTACCACTCAACACAGTACCTTCGTATCTCATTTCAACTCCATTTTCTTTTGCTAATGCAAGTAGTTCTTTTACAGCTAATGCTATAGGGCCTTTGTTTGTCATTACAATGTGTTTTTTGTTTTGTAGAGCTGTTTTAACGTGAGTAATAGCTGGTTCTCCAGTCTTCAAATCAGTCCAAGCTAACTCTAAGATGAGGTTTGCATTGGTATCTTTTATTGTCTTTAGAGAATCCCATCCTTCAATAGCATCTCCATATCCTTTTAGATTTCCATTTTCCTCAACAAGCTCCAATAGTCTCTTTAGGTCTAGACCTGATCTTCTATACCATGAACCTTTCACAGTATCTGAAATTGCAACTACTTTGAAACTAAAATCATATTTCTCTTTTAGATACTTTTCTTGTTCTAGTAGTATTTTTGCTAAGCCTTGACCAACAACACCAAATCCAATGAAAGCGATATTAAATTCCATTTTAATAACCTTCAATAATAACTATGAGCTATTATATCTGCAACTTATAAAGTTGCTGAAATCAAGATTGGTAAAGGCAAAGATATAAAAGACTGAAAAATAAATTAGAATTTGATTTAATGTCTCGTTTCTTTGGTTCTAAAAAACGCAGGAATAAGTACATCACTACTGCTAAAGAGTACTATGAAGATCATTACAATGGGGAAGAGTCAGAGGTACTCTCTGAAGAGGAAGAAGAAATCATTCAAAAAATTTCTAGTTTAGGAGCAATTAGAGTAAAAAAAACCTCAAGCTACATGACACAATACGAATTTGATCTTCCAGCTGAACACGAAGATGATGTATACCACAGGATATTTCTATCCTTAGAAGGTCAAGAAGTGAATATTGATGCTGAATTAGATGAAACCTTTCCAATATTCCTGCATGCGATGGTAAAACAAGAATATAAAGGCAAAGTTTTCGAATCATTTGAAGGTTTGAGCGTTAGCAACTTTCTTACTTTGAGAACTAATAATGAGAAATTAGCGCGTAAAATTTTGGACACACCTAAGGTCAGTATGGCTTATATGGCAATATTTGACGATATTATATTACTCTCAATAAATAGCAGCACTCTCTCTGCTAAACTTTCTAGCCTTGATAAATTAGAAGAGTTTTTCCAATTTATGACTCAGCTTATTAAGGTTGTATTTTAGAAAGGTATAGAGTATTAGATTAGAGGTAATTAAAGTGATAATTGATGGACATGCTCATACGTTCGGAGATTTTAGTAAAACAGAAACATTAATTCCATTGATGGATAAATTAGGTGTCGACAAAGTGGTTCTATGTCCTGGTGGAGCTGAACCAGATGCTGAATTTAAGATTCCTAATGTCAAAGAATCTAAATTAATAAAAATAAGTCCCTTTCATATACTCGGGAATATTTTCTATTTACGTTTAAAAAACAAGAAATTTCCAACTCCAGACAATGATTATGTGTTTTCTTTAGTACAAGAATATCCAGATAGATTGCTCCAATTTTTTTGGGTAGATCCACATGATCCTGATTTAGAAACAAAATTAAGAAGCAATTTTGACAAAATGTCCTTTGCTGGAATAAAACTGCACCAATGTTTAATGAAATTTTCCAACTCAGATGAAGGGATGGAGATTATTTCTAAATTTGCTGCTGAAAAGAAATTACCTATTTTTATTCATCTTTATGACTTCAAAGAAGCTAGAAGACTAGTGAAACTTGCTCGAAAATTTCCTGAAACCAATTTTATTATAGCGCATCTGATGGGATTTGAGACAATTGTGAGAAAAGGTAAAGACTTGAAAAACATATATTTTGATATTTCACCATATTACATAATTTCAGAGAAAAGGATTCATCGAGTATTAGAGAAATTTGGTGATAATAGGGTTACACTAGGAACTGATTCACCTTTAGGGGATAGAAATCTCGAAATGAATATTAAAAAAATCCGAAAAATGAATCTAACAGAAAGTCAGAAGAAAAAAATATTAGGAGAAAATATAGCTAAACTCCTCAATATTTCCTAATTGAAAGATTCCTTAATCTGCTTCATAGCTTGATTTATTATTTCTACAGAAGTCGCATAACTGAATCTCAGATAACCTTCCCCTCCAGGACCGAATGCTGAACCAGGTAAACAACAGACTCCTGCATTGTATAAGATATAATCAGCCATTTCTCTTGAACTCATCCCACTCTTCTTAATATTCGGAAAGGTATAGAAAGCCCCTTGAGGAGAAAGGCACGAAAAATTAGGTATCTCGTTTAAACCTTTTACTATCGCATCTCTTCTTTCTTTGAATGCTTTCATCATGTCTCGTAAAGGTTCTTGTGTTCCCTTGAGCGCTGTTATCCCTGCTTTTTGAACAAAAGCAGTTGTACAAGAAAGAGAATTTATCATCAATATACCCATACGTTCAATAATATCCTCAGGTCCAATAACATAACCTAAACGCCATCCAGTCATGCTGTAAGATTTAGAAAAGCCATCTAGAATTATCGTTCTTTCTTTTGCTTCATCTCTGACAGAAGGAGTGTGGAAGGTTGATTCATAGAGCATCTTTGAATAAATCTCATCTGAAAAAAGGAAAATATCTTTCTCCTCAGCTATTTCAGCTACATTTTCGATTTCTTCTTTGGTCATTACAGATCCAGTTGGATTTTGAGGACTATTTAATATGATTAGTTTAGTTTTTGATGTAATTTTATCTTCTATATCTTGCGGATTTAATCGAAACTCATTCTCTTCTTTTAAAACTACTGGAACATCTCCAGCTCCTATATATTTTACAACTGATCCATATGTTGGAAAACCCGGATCAGGATAAATAATCTCCTCGCCAGGGTCAACTAGGCTTAACATAGTAAAGAAAATCCCAGGTTTAGCCCCAGGAAGAACCAAGATTTGTTCAATACTTGGTCTAAATCCTCTAGTATTTTCGATTTCATCTTGAATTGCTTGTTTTAAGTCAAGAATACCTGTCGCAGCAACATAACCAGTAACATTATTCTCTATTGCTTTGTATGCTGAATCCTTAATATGTTGAGGAGTCGGAAAATCTGGTTGTCCAATTTCGAAATGAAGTACTTTCTTTCCATCACGTTCAAGAGCTTGAGCCTTAGCTAAATACTCAAAAGCTCCCTCACCTAATATTCTATACATTCCTTCTGCTAGTTTTTTCATTCCAATCATCCAGAAATTAATTATGATGCAACTTCCTCGCAGCTATAAATGCAATACCTTCTTTTGTTAGAGCTTTAGCAGTGTTATTTATTGCGGTTTGTCTGTCATAATAATTCTGTAATAGATGATCCCAAATACCTTCTTCAGTAATTTGCTCTTTTGATTTGAAATAGTCTAAAATATCAGAAGGATGCTCTCGTTTTGAATCGATATCTATTGGACCACCTTCATGTTTCGCACTAATGTTCTTAACTTTCTTTGCGATCTCAAGTAATTCTTGTGTTCTATCATACGGTTGTCTCACTATAGATTTCCAGGTTTCAATAATATGATGTTCAAGCCTTACAACATCTTCGAATCCAAAACTCTTTCTTATATAAGAGCTCATCTCAATAGTCCAATTATTAACAGCATTTGAAAGATTAAATCCAATTAAAGGACTTGTCCCATCTTCCCTTGCAAATAGTTTAGCAGTCATTAAAGTCCATAAGACAGAATAAGGATTATCATTTCCCATATATACTGAAATCTTAAACTCATTATTTATACCTAACTTGTAAAGCATATATCCTAGAATAACTGTGCCAGGATTTATGTTGAGCACACTTTTTACAGCATAATTGGTATAATAGTAAAGAAATTCATCCACCCATTTGATAGCAAATTCATTAGGTTGTCCTACTCCGCCAAAATATCCAGTAATTGTAGCTGGTCCTCCTAGATGAACGTTAACTGGAAGACCATCAGGTCCAGGAGCAGTTCCTTTCGTATCTAATGTTTCTACTCTTGAAGCTCCGATGATATTAATAGCAGCTGTCATTGCAGCTAAATCTCCATCTTGTTCTTGCTCTTTCATCGCTCTGACACGGATAATTCTACCGGGTAATAGTTCTTTATTCTCTATTGCTCTTTGAGCTCCTTTTATTAGAAATGGGAAATATTGACAAGCTGATAACTCCAAAGTGACAGCTAAGTCTTCATTAAATTCGTATTTATCAACATCACTTCCAAGTATTTTTCGCCGATATTCATCAACAGTTATGAAAGCATCATCATCTCTTTGTTTAGTCAACCATTCTAAATCATCTATATATGAAGGTTGAACTTTTTCGAGTTTCTGATAAATATTCTCGATTTTTCTAGATTCTTCATACCTTTTGTTTATTTCATTTACTCCTCCATACTTATCAATAACTTGTAGTAAATCGTTGATAAAGGGATTATTGTCATTTAGTAGGAAGTTTTGTATTGACTCCAAATTTTCTTTTGATATAGCTAGTTTTTTCCTAATGTCACTCATATTATATTCCTCCGCGAGGACTAGAATTTGTTTATGTTTAACTGTTTATATGAAAACATAATTCATTTTAAATATATCTCTCTCAAGATTGATTATTTTCTTGATTTTTGATTCGTTTTAAAGCTTCTTTTGCACTTTCGCTTACAAAGCGATTTCCGTCTCCAGCTAATTGGTTAAGAAGTTCAAAAGCTACTGTATGTTTTAAGTAACCTAAAGCACTTGTAGCACACTTACGAATAAACCAATCATCACTTTGAAGTGCTTCTTGTAGTAAATGAAGAACTTTTTCTCCACCGATTTTAGCTAAAGCAATTGCAGCATTTTCCTTAACTTGTTGAAATTTATCTTTCATTAAAAGTTGATAGAGAGGTACAATAGCTTTTGTAGTTTGCAGTTCTCCAAGTATCCAGGTCAATTTTACTTTAATCTCACTGTCAGAATCTTTTAAAAAATAAATTAAAAGATCTTCATTAAGATTTTCTAAATTCAATAAGTCCTCCCATTTTTCTTTCCCAATTAAAACTAAAACTCTTTCACGCTCATTAGCTGGAATCCAACCTAAATATTCTAAGACAACTACAGTTTCAGCTCTTACTTCCCAGTTTAAATCTTCTAACATCTTTACAATTGAAGGTATCTCATCAAAAGCCATTAATTCTCCCAAAGATCTTATAGAATTGCGTCTCACTTCCCATTCTTGATCGTTTAAAGCTTCGACTAATGCAGAAATTGCTGCTTTTTCCCCAATCTTACCTAGCGCCCAAGCAGCTTTTATTCTTACTTCTTTAACATCTTCTCTTAACAATTTCATAATTTGAGGAACAGCTAGTTTTTTGTTATGATTGTCGACTATAGTATCTATTGTAAATATTCTCAAGAGTAAATCTTCTTCCCTTAAACTTTCAAGAAGACTTGAGATATCATCTTCCTCTATCATTATTTTCACACCATATATTAATTATGAATCTATATAATTCCAGTTTTCAACAAGCATCTGATATTCAAAGAAAACTTCTTTATCAGAATCATCAGGTTTTTTAGATCTACCCTGTAATTTGATAATTTCACCTGTAGCCACTATTCTTGTATTTCTTCGTAAAATCTGTGTTTTAGTATAAATTACAATTTGCTGATTATTATCTAAATCAAGATATTCGGAAAAAGGAAATTGCTCGAAAATACCAATCATATGCTGCCAAGGTATTGATGATATAACACCTTCGATTGTAATAGTTTTTTCTAAACATTCCTCAAAGTTGTATCTCAATACTATCAGCATATAAAAAATATAATATACTACAATTTGAGTATTTCCCTCAAAAAATTCTTTTAATAGTTGTATGTACAAATGGTAGTAAGGTTAATTCTGATGAACAACCAAAATGAAACAAAAACTGATGGTTCAACACAAAAGAAGATTAGGGTTTTACATATCGATGACGAGGAAGATTTTCTTTATTTAACTAAAGAATTCATAGAGAAAATGAGTGAAGGGGAAATTGAAGTAGAATCTTTAAAAGATGCATCTAAAGTTATTGAAAGACTCAAAAGTAACGAAATAGATGTTGTTGTTTGTGATTATTTGATGGAACAACTCAACGGTCTTGATCTACTAAAAACAATAAAACAAGAAGAGCTAAATATTCCTTTTATAATATTTACAGGTAGAGGAAGAGAAGAAGTTGTTATTGATGCACTTAATTTAGGTGCTAATTACTATATAAGAAAAGGTTCAGATGCAAGAAGCCAATACACTGAACTCGTTCATCAGATTAGAACAGTGCACCATCATAAAAATGCAAAAGAAGCTTTGAAAAAAAGAGAA
>Ga0307444_1000112_pt1 | contig 41874 bp, 41 predicted proteins | sample SalMarSW160340MG_FD_202145 | JGI IMG/M metagenome (GOLD analysis project Ga0307444, IMG submission 202145) | Salt marsh sediment microbial communities from the Plum Island Ecosystem LTER, Massachusetts, United States - SW1603-40 | ecosystem: Environmental > Aquatic > Marine > Intertidal zone >...
TGAAAAGAATAAAAAAAATAGTAATTTTACTGACATTTTTCATTACAGATGACTTGTGGTCAATAACTAAATAAATGGCAATAAATTACAGATTTTGTGACATTTTTTGATTACGGATCACATATTTTTAAAATTAAAATTATATTAATAATTTAAACAATATTTTAATAAAGTAATTTTATGTATTAGTGTTCTAAATAAACTATGATTAGGATTCTTCAAATCGAAACTGACCACTATAAAGACCAAGTTAAACAATTATATTCAGAATACCTTGAATGGGTTGTGTCAAAGATAAATAAGGAGTTTAATCTTAATTTTGATGTTAATGAAGTAGTTAAAGAAGCAGTTGATACAAGTATGAATGAATTTTATAAATTTTTACCTCCTGAGGGGTGTTTATTTATCTGTAAATTTGAGAATCTTATTGTTGGTTTAGCATCAATGAGGAGGATCGATCAGAAAATATGTGAGATTAAGAGAATGTATGTTCGTTCTGGATTTAGGGGTAAAGGTTTGGGTAAGAAATTACTCGAAAGATTGATTAATGAAGCAAATAATTTAGGATTTTCAAAGCTTCGATTAGATACTGGTCCATTCATGAAGGAGGCTCAAGGATTATACAAATCAATTGGATTTAACGAAATTAATCCATATCAAGAGAGTGAAGTCTTTCAAAATGAAATTTTAGAACCTATACGTCAAAACTGGATCTTTATAGAAATGCTTATAGATTAAGAATTAAATAAGGAAGAAAATTTCTATTAATATTCAATATTCATTTCTTTAACATAATCGAAAGCAGAATATGCTGCTATTACGCCTTCAGAGACTCCTGTAATCGCTTGTTTAAAAGGTGCATCAGCTACATCTCCCGCAGCATAAATACCTGGAACATTTGTTTCTGATTTACGATTAATTTTAATCTCACCTTTTTCATTTGTTTCAACTCCAATATGATTTGCTAATTCAGATTTAGGAATCGATCCTATCTCAATAAACACACCATCTACTTCAAATTCTTTTCCATTATCAAAAATTACTGATTTTACTGTTGTATCGCCTTTAATTTCTACAATTTTTGTTTTGTAAATTATCTCAATTTTATCATTATCGTACACTCTTCTCTTGTTTATTGGTTCAGCTCTAATTTCTTCTCCTCGATAAATAATATATACATTATTTACACTTTGAGCTAAAAATAAGGCTTCTTTAGCAGCGGAGTCACTCCCACCAATCACACAAACACTTTTATCCTTATAAAATGGTCCATCACAAGTCGCACAATATGAAACACCTCTCCCAATAAATTTTTCTTCCCCAGGAATGCCTAACTTCCTTCTTTCTGACCCAGTTGCTATGCAAATTGAATGAGCTTTAAATTTTTGAAAGAAAGAATGGAGTTCAAAGTGATCATCAACTCTATCAATACTCCGTATCTCATCTGAGATGTAAGGGATCTTGAGTGAGTCCATGTGGTCCTTAAACATATCCATCAATCCTTGACCACTTATTGATGTAATAGCGGGATAATTCTCTACAATATGAGTTGTTGCAATTAATCCTCCAAAAGTTTTACCAACAACTAAGATATCCATCGCAAATCGAGCTGCATATATGGCACATCCTAATGCGGCAGGACCTCCTCCTAAAATTATAAGATCGTACGTTTTTTCTAAATCAATCTCATCCATATCAATATTGAACATGTATATTACCTCCGATCAACGCTCTTAATATTTCATTTGCACCAACCATTCCAACCAAAGTTTTTTGATCATTTATGATAGTATAAGGAACGCCTGCTGCGTCATAATATTGACCGATATCTGGATTTGCCATAATATCTATAATCACGGTTCTTATTTTCCCCTTAGATGCAATAGCAAAGTTATTGGCGATAGTAGAGACCTGAGGGCAGTAAGGGCACGTTTCCGTTATCATTACTTTAATTGTGGAAGGTTGAATTCTGTCTAAATTTTGTTTTATTGTAGCTTCGTAATAATTTGGTGCTCCAGCAAAAGCAAATATAGCTTGAATAAACGGTTGAATTTCGCCACCTTGCGGGGCTGCTAAATATCGTATAATTTCTCTTCCCTCCTCATCAATAAATAAGATTGTAGGCACTCTCGAAATATCATACTTTTTAGTAAATTCAGGGTTATCATCAATACATAATTCCTCAATTGTTAGCATTCCATTGGAATTTTCTTCATATATTCTCAATAGTGCCATAAATTGATTACAATCCATACACTCTCTTATTAAACTCCCCGATGAAGGCTTTATTTTACATGTAAAAACCTTTAATTTAACAGTTTTTTTTAATTTAGCCATTTCTCTTATAATTATATCTTTATATCTATCATCCTGAGACATTTTCAAAAATCACCTAAATATAATTAAGCATACATTCCTCCAAAATCTCTTTCTCCTTTGGTAAGTTTATCAAGTAAATCTTGAGGTGTAAACATTCCGTAAATATGCTCCTTCTCATTTATTACTGTATGAGGGACTCCTTGAACTTGATATTTCATACCAATGTCTGGATTTAAATTAACATCAATTATTTCTGCTGAAATCTTTCCTTTAGAAACTATTGCAAATAAAGTTAGCACTGGGACAGTAGCAGGACAATATGGACATGTTGGTGTGATAAAGATTTTCATTTTTGATTTTGATATCTTTTTAAGATGAGAAATGATTTGATCCGCATAATAAGGTCTTACTCCTGAAAAATATTGTATACTATTGAGAAAAGGTACAAATTCAGATCCTATAGGGTGTGCTAAATATCGAATAATCTCTTCATCATTGTCATCAGCAAATAGAATAGCAGGTATTTTATCAACATTGAATTTCTTTGCTTCTTCTTCATTTTCTTCAGTAGATATTTCCTCAATTATTAGCTTTCCATTAGAAAGATCTTCTAAAGTTTTTAATAACTCATATGTTCCCTCACAAGCCATACACTTTCTTATTTTTGTTCCATCTTCTTTAGTTTTAAAATCAGTAAATAGTTTAAGTACAACTTTTTCTTTTAGTTTAGCCATTTCTCTTTTTATATTATTCATTTCATTTTCGGAAAATAACAAAAAATCACCCATTTGTTCATTCTAATATGAATATTTACTTTCACACTTAAAAGAATTTTTCATTTAAATTATAAAAAAAATCAGTTCAGAATTATTATGGAATAAACTCTAATGGAATTGTATTAATAGTTCAAAATGTAAATTTAATTGATCAACTTTCTGGTTTGTCAACTAATTTTTTAAAAATGTAATAAAGTGTTATCCCAATTAGAAATCCAATAGCTATATTGATAAGGTAGGAAAAAATTGCTGAGACTAATATTATTGGAAAAGTTTTCATATCAAAATCTTTCAAAGCTATTTTTCCTAATAAAAAGGCAGTATAAATAAGCATAGCTCCTAGAATTGCCATGGGAAACTTAGTAAAAAGAATAAATAGAGTATCAGAAAAAAATAATCCAAGAAATAATTCCATTATCCCCTCTAATATCATAGATCCTCCAGTTCTAGCTCCAAAAGCGTACTGAGCCATTAATCCTCCTGAACCATGACATAAAGGCATACCTACTAAAAAAGGATTAATTAAATTCATTGCTCCCATATTAAAAGCTAAAGTATTAGCATCAATCCCTGCTTTCTCGGGAAAGAGCTCTTTAATTAATACAACTGTAGCAATCATAACATTTGTTAACGTTAAAAATAACTGGGCAATTCCTGCATATACCATTCCGTATAAAAAATTATTCCATGTAGGTATTCCAAAAGATAATGTTGGAATGCTGAATTTTAATTCAGTTATACTAATAATACCTGTAAAAATCATTAGTAAAATTCCCCCAAATGTAAGAATTATTGCGGATGGTATTGGTTTATTCTTTATAAGCAATAAAATAATTGATATTGAAATGAAACCTAAAAATACATTCTCACTAAATAATAAAATTCCTGTCCACCCTAAAATGAAGGCTAACCCTAGTTGAATACCTCTTACTGCTATAATAGGAACTTTTCTCACAATGTTATTGAGTTTCTTTGAAAATCCAAGAAGAAGCCATATAACTCCAGTACCAAATCCAGTAGAAATAACAATATCTGGAGTCCAATTTTCTGAAATAGCTACTGTGCCAATTGTTTTCTGAGGTTGAACTGGCAGGGGGAGGTTAAATTTCACTCCCAAAATAATATTAGTAATTCCCAAAGTAAGAAAGATTCCTGCCGGACTTAACCCTACAATTGAAATGTATCCAATTATAAAAGGAATTAATGTACCCCAATCTCCAAAAGCTCCTCCAAATTCTCTTAAAGTGAACTTTTTATATTTTTTTTCAACTTTTTTTTCATCGAGACTTCTTTTTGGTTCCACACTAGTCAAATATTAAAAAAGTTCCAAATTTAATAAATTTCTTATAAGTTTTTTAACAAAGAACATAATAACTCGATGTAAACTAAAGTAATAACTCGCACATATTTTTTAGTCTGAACTCTATTTTCTTCTTTCTACCAAAGACTTTTATAATCCAATAAGCATCCGGACAATAAGTTATAATATAATTTGGAACATCTGGTAAAAGTTTAGATAGATTATTTAATCCCTTAAAATCTTCTATTCTTTTAAGAGCTATTGCTTCAGATACATCAGTACGTAATTGATGATCTACACCACCTCCACAACAATCTTGTGGAATAGAATCTATTAAGATATATCCACAATGTTTGTAAATTTTTTCAACATGTTCAACTATAAAAGGAATCTCTCCATTTTTTAATGGACAAGCATGTTGTATTACTAAATTTCCTGATTTTTTAAATTTTGATGGTTCTAGATATTCTGTAAAGTATCTAATTTTTATCCCATACTGACTGTAATGTTTATTAAAAACCATAAAACAGCTAGGACAAACGGTAATGACTGTATCTATCCCCTTGGCTTTAAATTTTTCTAGATTATTTTCAACCAAATAGTTATAAGATTCTAATGCTCCCGTACATAATATAGGATATCCACAGCAGTCTTCCTTTTCAAGAATAAAAGAATCAATTTTCTTAGAAAGAAGGTATTTCATAATACTACTCCCATATTCTGGAGTTTTAACAGTAGTAAAACAACCAATGTATAATAAAGTGTTACTTTCTTTAGACACTGCGTTAGGAATTTTAATTCGATTCTTATTTCTAATAAATGGCGTTTTATATCTTTCTATATTGTCGATATTTATATCTAATCCATCGATTGAATTCCCATCTGTTAAGAATTTATGCTTCAAAATAAAACGCTCTTCAGATGTACCACAATCATTACAATGAATACAATTATCCAGTCGAAAGTAGTCTTGTTGTTGAAATTTATAATTATCTCTATTTTCTATTAGATGTCTTACTTCTTCATTAGTAATGAAGTTGTCTGGATCAACTTCTTGACAGGGACATTTATAATCTTCTTTCATTTGTGGGATTTTATAGCAATAATTCGAATAAATCAATAGCAGATGGATGAATTTTACACTGTTTGCTAAATCGTCGTAGAATCCACCAGCATGAAGGACAATAAGTTGTTATATAATCAAGATCATCTCGATCAAAATCAGACATTCTCTTACGAGCAATACCCTCTATTATATCAGTGCGTCCCATCCAACCAGATCCACCACCACAACACCAGTGAGGGATATCTACCACATTATATCCACTTTTTTTAAGAGTATTATTAACATGCTTATCTATCCCCGCTTCACCTCTATTCATTAATTGACATAGGTGCTGTATCCCAACTCTGCTCGTTTTATGTACAATCGAAGGTTTTAAGTAATCAGAAATATATCTTACTTCAGCATTTAAACCCTCCATTTCATTTTTAAAAAGATGATAACAAGCGGGACACAAGCAAATTATTTCCTTAAATTTTTTTGCATTAAACAGTTCTCTATTCTCTTTTATACATGTTTCAAACTCATTTATCAATCCGCTGATTTTTAAATGCCATCCACAACAAATTTCAGTTTCTAAAATAGTGAAATCAATCTCTTGTTGCATAAGATATTGAAGAGCATGTTCAGTATAATGGGGAATCCTTATCGTAGAGAGACAACCCATAAAAAAAAGAGTATCAGATTTATTTGGAATTCCTTTTGGGGGTTTTATTCGCATTTTATTTGTAGGATATGGTGATCTATATTTCTCAAAACATTCAATCATCTCATTTATCCCTTCAAATGTATTTCCATCTTCAATATATTTTTGTTTTAATAAAATACGTTCATTTTCTGTCCCGCATTCTCCACAATGAACACAATTATAGAGTTTATCATAATCATCTGCTTTAAATTGAATTCTATCCTTCTTCCTAATGAAATCTCTTACTGTTTCATCACTAAGAAAATTTTCCGGATCAACTTCATCAGTAGGATAATTTTTTCTTCCTTTTATTCGTTCTTTCATAAATATCACACGTAATTAACAAAGCTTAATTCTTTATAAAGACTTCATTAACATTCAATAAAGCAGTTATCCTATTATAATCAATTTATCTACATTTTTATTATAAAATTGAATATCGATCAAATACAAACAAGTTTAAAAATAAATAAAAAAGAAAATTCTTTAAGATTTACTTATTTTTTTTGATTTTAACATCAGTTCTCTGTATGCCCACTTCTTTATTACTTGGCATAGGCGTTCCACAATGATCTCTTAACCTTTCACTATCTTTGAATGCTTTATCAAGTTCTTCCTCTAACTCGTCATCAGATTTTTCATTATCTGTCATAAATTAAATAGAGAAGCCCTCTTATTTAAGGGTTTTATTTATAAATAAAAAATCAATTGAAACTCTTCTAAAACAAATAAACAGAAAAAAAGAGGTGTAAAACGAGATTTATTTTTTAAAATAATTTAATACTGCTTTTTCCTTCTCTAAAGGTCTTCTTTCAGGAACAAGAATATAAGTTTTCCCAACAATCTCATAGAAATCTAGACGTAAATATAAATTGCAGTAGCATGCACCATATTCTTTTATATCTAATGGAGCATAGTCACAAGGACATATTAAATCCCTATCCAAATCTCGATTCCCGGAAGCTAGACGACATGGACATGATTGATATCCATTTTTCTTTTTATTATCTACTAAGCCTTCAATTAAATTATTGAGAGTTTCTTGATCTTTATTTAATATCCACTTATTTGTTTTACAGACTTTATTGCAGTATTCCATCATTCCTTCTTTAGTTTTCATATCCATCTTAATTACCTCTAGATTTCATAAATTCTTCATATTTATCTGGATTATACCCCACTACAACCTCATCATCACAAATCATAAAAGGATATGAAATCCTAGATTGGTAGTTTTCTCTTAAATAATCCATTATTTTTGACTTTTCTTCAAAATTAATCTGATCAACATCAACATATTTATATTGCACATCACGGTCATTCAACCAAGCTTTGCATTTTTTACACCACATACACGTAGATAATGTTAGAATTGTAATATCTCTATTTTTATTTGAACCTTCAACAGTTTTTGCAAGTTTTTCTATAATTTCAGCCATAATTTTATTTCTTCCTCGCTATTATAAAAATCTTTTTAATTTATACTGATTTAATATTTAGTTTCCATTTAGGATCGATACACTCAAACGCTTCTTCTGTTAATTTTCTAATATCGCTATGACAAGAATCTAATAATATACCTAAATGCTCGAGCGCTCTTTTATCGCCAATCTTCATAAGACTTTCTATAATTGTGAATAATCTTGTTTTATCCTGATCTTCTTCAGGTTTTTCTACTTCTTGTTTTAAAAATTCTATAATTAGCATTGTAGCTTTTGGGTCTCCAATTTCCCCCATAGCTTCAATAATATGATTAATGACTACATCATCTTTTTCAGATTTTAAAGCTCTAGCTAACATATTAATTGCTCTACCTTCTTTTAATTCACCAAGGTTTTGCGCAGCGATCGCTCGTTCTTTAAAATTGGAACTATTAAATAAGGTTTTAATGTATTTATTAAAAGCTTCATTTCGAGTTTTTTGATCCATCTTAAGATTAGAATAAGAAGAAGAAATAAGAATATGATCATAATAAATTATTAAAAATTGCTAAAAATAGAATAAAGGAAAAGAGAAAAATGGCTTTTTATTTTTAAAAAGCTTTTTAGTAATAATTAAACAATTTTAAAATTTATAAATTAGAAGATAAATATTTTTTAAAATTATTATTTATTTATAGGATAAAATACTAAGAAATAACAAAAATGAGATGATTATTTTGGCAGAATCTAAGACAGCAATAGTGATAACCAAGGAAGGCTGCCACAGATGTAAAGAGTTAAAGGAATGGCTCAATAAACACGAAGTTAGATATATTGAACGAGATATAAATGATGAGGAATTTGTACACGAGCTATTACATGATGACAATTTTTCAAAAACGTTCTGTGATGCTGATGGTTGTATAGTGAACACCCCGGTTGTTATTCATAAAGGAAAATATTGGTTTAAGGAGCTTTGGGGGATTTCTGGATTAAGAGAAAAAGAAGCAAAGAAATTATTTGGAGTTAAATAATTTTTTTATTGAATTTTTAAATTAATTTTTTATTTTTTAAATTCTACTAATCTTTTTATCACTTTTCTAGTGTTAGCTGTATGAAATTAATGATTTCAACTAAAAATAGGAGCAAATTTCGATAAAATTTTCCTCAAAATACTGATTTTTTCTTCTGCTTAATTTCATGGGGTTAATCCTCATCTCGAAAGACCATCTTTTCATTAATTCTACAGGTTTTAACCATTGTAGACCAGTACCAAACAATAACTTGATCTCAACAGCAACGAATGTGATATTTTCATAAGGGTGATAACCAAGGATTATCTTATAAGTTTCTCCAAATGATCCTAATGTCATTCCATGACGAACAATAAGTTTGCGATATAACTGATTTTCTGAAATATATTGATCAAGTATTTTTCCTCGATTAAGTTGCCAAAAAAGTAATGTACGATTCCATACCTCATCTATATTCGAATTTATTACATAATAACAAAACTTATACCACATCAGAGCTCCTTTTATTTCATAGTGTTATTTTTTTTTATTATACAATATCTAAGATAAATTAGAATATTTATTTGTTTTGGTTTAAATTTAATACTTAATATTCGTTTATAAAAATTCTACTAACCTTTTTATTACTTTTCGGATGGTTCTCAACCCTTCTTCATCTTTTTCGATTCCCTCTTTTCCCATATCTCTACTCCATAAACTAGCACCTATATTTGCTCCAAAAGCGCCACCAGATACGGGTATAATATGATTTTGTTGGTAAAAATCTAAAATACTTCTTATAGCAATCTCTTGTCCTCCGCTTCTATCTCCCCCTACAGCTAATGCAGCTCCAATTTTATCTTTAAACACATTAGGATTCTTAGCAACTATAGCACGACATCGATCCATTACCGTTTTTAGTTGACCTGATAAATTGCCTTGAAATACTGGAGTACCAAAGAGAAGAAATTTAGCTTCTTCCAATTTAGAATAAAGATCTTCCATATCATCCTTATTGACACATCCTTTTTTCTCTCGAATACAATAATCGCAATGAATGCAGAAATTAATTTTTTTATTTCTAACACTCCAAAATTCTGTGTCAAAACCAAATTTTTCAGCAGCATAGTTTAAGGCATACTCGACAGCATATTCTGTTCCTTGCTTTCTTGGACTTCCACATATCCCTAAAAGTAGATTCTTCTTTTCGACCATAATAATGCATTTAACTTGCTTTTATTAATAATTAATCATTATTGTATAAAATAAAAGCTTTAAAATCAAAATCCTAATATTAAAAGATGGATGCAAGTAGATCGAGTTTAGCAAGAATTAAGATTAAATTTCCAGACGAGATATGGATTTCCGAAATTTTTAAAAATTTTCCCGACATAAAACTGGAAATTTCCCATTTTCTACCGTATGATCTTGAGCGATCCATCGGAAATAGTCTAATTGAGATTTTACATTACGATATCGATTCTATTATAGAAGAAATTAGGAATCATTCTTCTGTTTTCGAGTTAAGTGTATTAGAGAAGGAACAAAACAAAGTTAAATTTAACGTGAAAACAAAAGATCCTTATTTATTATATGCGATAATAAAATGTGGAGTCCTTATTGACTTCCCAGTAAGAGTTGAGGATGGATTTGCTTATTGGCGGTTGATATCGAGTAGAGAACGGATAGATCAATTATTAACACTTTTTGAAGAAAAAAATATTAATTTTGAGTTATTACGAATTGGATTATCTCCATACACTATTGAAGATGATAAAAGTAAATTAACCTTTGATGAATCTAATATACTTGATAAGGCTATTTCTTCAGGATTTTTTGAAATTCCAAGAAAGATTTCTTTGGAAGAATTAGCTAGCGAATTGGGCAAGTCTAAATCAGCATTATCTGTAATGCTGAGAAAAATCATTAAAAAGAAAGTCTTATTCGAAAAATAATTAATAAAAGATATAAAAAAAATTTATACCCATTCTTCTTTTAAAATATTTCCTTGTATGCCCACGACAACATATTTTATTGGAACTTTTCTGATTGCTCGTTTAGCCCCTTCTTGAGCTAAAGCTAATAAACCAGAACAACAAGGGACTTCCATAATAGCAACTGTAAGTGTATTTATTTTTGCGTCATCAATTAAAGATTTAATTTTTTCTATATAAATTTCTTTACCTTGGTCGAGTTTTGGACAAGCTATTGCTATGGATTTCTGTTTTAGGAAGTCTCTATGAAAATCTCCATATGAAAATCCTACACAATCTGCCGAAAGGAGTACATCTGCTCCTTGGTAATATGGTGCTCGAGGATTGATTAAATGCATTTGAACAGGCCACTGTCGTAGTGCTGAAGGAATCTTTCCAGATACTTCTGTTTGCATTTTGGGTTCCTCAAAAACCATTGTTTGAGCAGAAGGGCAACCACATTGATGGACGTGCTCAGTAACAATTTCTTTTATTTGTTCTGTTTCAGCTTGTTCATTATATTTCATAGATTCTAAATATTTTTCAACAGCTTCTTCATCGAACTCTAAAGCTTCTCTTTCGATTATTTCAAGCGCGCCCTCAGGACAACCAGAAATGCACGCACCAAGACCATCGCAGAAAACTTCATTTATAACCCTAGCTTTTCCATCGATTACTTTTAAAGCTCCCTCTGCACAATCTACCACACAATTTCCGCATCCTGTACAAAGATCTTCATCAATTTTGATAACTTTTCTTTTTATCAAATTATTTTTTTCTGAAACTGTCATAATTAAAAGATGTGGAGATCAGAATATGACTTTAATTTCGAACATGTTCTTTTTTTTTCCCGATGAATTTATTATAGTTTATGATTAAATACCAGCATTATGTTTTACGAGTTGCTAGTAGTTTTTAAATAAATACATCCTAATAACTTATAAAATTAAAAATTTAAACCTTATAAATGAATATAAATAAATCAAATGGAGGAAGTCAAAATGAGTGAAGAATTCAAAATTATTGAAGTAAAGAATGTTATAAAAGCCGGTAGAACTGTTAAAGTAAAGACTTGGGAAGAATTCGTGGAAATTTCTAAAAATAATAAAGTTGATAAAGTATATAAATATGGAAAACTGCACTTTATGCTTTTATCGGACGGAATTTATCAAATAAAAAAGAAAAAATAAAATTTTTATTAATTATATACCTAATTTTTCCCTATTCTTCTCAATATGAGCTAACATTGCATCGACGGCTTGAATTGGATCAGTTTCAATATGTAATATTCCACCTGTTAAATCTTTACAATCTTCGGTTAAGAGTTTAACTAAATCGGCACCTCCAGTGACTGTAGGTACTGGATTTACATATGTATATAGACCAAATGCTAATGCGAATATTGCATCAATTGTGGCTTTCTGCTCCATATATTCTGGAGCTGCTGCAACTACTGGTAAATCTGAAATTGGTACACCACCAAGTGCAGCAGAGATAGTTCCTATCAAATCGGCAACTCTACCTGTATCTGTACATGTTCCATAACTAAGAACTGGAGGAATTCCTAGTTTTTCACAAACCGCTTTTAAGCCAGGACCAGCCATTTCTTTTGCTTCTGGTACACATAATCCTCCAACTTGTAGGCCACCATTGCCACATCCCATTGATAATACTAAAACGTCTCTTTTAATTAATTCTTTAGCTACTTGAATTGTATGCACATCTTGTCCATAGTCTCTAAGTGTAGTACAAGATATTAATCCTGCAACTCCTCGAATAGTGCCATTTTTAATTACATCTAGTAATGGATCAAGTGTTCCTCCAAGAGCAGCAAGAATACTTTCACTTGAAAATCCAACTACAGCTTCGTTCATGTCTAAACCCATAATAGGTTCCACACTCGCTCTACGTTCCTTGAAATTATCAATTGCCATTTGAATTAATGTCGCTGCTTGCGCTTCAGCTTTTTCAGGTTTATAATCCACTCGTTCAGTTATACCTTCAAAAACTACAACTTCTGAAACCGGAATTAACTTGAATTTATATTTTTCAGCATATATAGGGTCAATTGGCATACAACAATTCATATCACAGATGAAGGCATCAATGCAGCCACTTGCCAAGATTGCTTCTTGCATAATCCAATTTCCTGTAAATCCATAAAATACATCATCCATTTCCCATCTTTGTATCATTTCTTGTCCGGTCTCAATATTTGCTATAATTCTTATTCCTTTTGCACCGACTGCTTTCGCTTTTTCTTGCCATTCAGATTTTCGTGCAAGTTGGACCATTGCAAATCCTAGAAATGGTTCATGCCCATTTGGAAGGATATTTACGTAATCTGGATCTAATACTCCTAGATTAACTCTCATTTTATGTGGTCTGGGAATATTAAATAAAATATCTTGAGTAAATTCATTAACAATTTGGCTTTGGTAAGCCATGGCAATCCCAAGTCTCATTGCTTTTAGAGCTAAACTTGCATAATATCCATCTACATTTGTAAGGCAAGAGCTTGTTGAGAACATCATTTCACCATAAAGTCCCCCTGGAAAGATTCCTAATTTTTTCCATACTTCTTGTCTTTCGGGAGGTGCTAATTTCTCAACAATTTTGCTTTGTTCATCATAAGGTATAATAAAGTCCTCCTTTACAAAATAATATAATCTAAGTGCAATATCTTTTTCAGAACCGGATGTATCTAAACCAAAACGCTCAGCAAAACTTTTTAATTTCTCGGGTTCAGAAATTTTAAATGGTGTTTTGCCTTCTACCGTAGCCTTTAAGGTTTTCAAAGTTGTTTCAGTATGATAATGGTAGGTGGATGCACCCATTACATTCCTAAGAAGCATCATACGCATTGCCATACCGTCCGCAGTCATTCCGCATACGCCTCGTTTGTCTATTGATGAATCGGCTCTACAAGGTCCATTAGAACATAAGTCACAACGCGCACCTTTTAAACAAAATGGACATCGTTTATCAGGATTCCCTCCAAATCCTTGTGCTTCAAAGCGATCCCAGATATTAGTCATCCCATCTTTTTTAATTCTTTCATAAACTTTTTGAACAGATTTATGATAAGAGATTCTATCGTTTTCCATAGATAATCACTTTTATCCAAATTTTTTAAAACTATTGTATTTAAAAAATAAGTCATTATGATTTAAGTTTGTAAGTGAACATATTCATTGGGATTAGGCTTTTAGATTACAATATAAAATAAAAACTTTAAAATAAGATGAATAAACTAATTATTCTATGAAAGTTGTAATAATAGGAAATAATGTAGCAGGGACTTTTACAGCTCAAAATCTAAGATCTCTCAATGAAGATATTGAAATCGAAATCTTTACCCAAGAAAAGTATCCTTACTATACAAGGGTTAAACTACCAGAATTAATATCCGAGAAGGTAGCTATTGATGATTTAATTATATTTAAAGAAGATTGGTATAATACTAAGCGAATCAACTTACACTTGAATAAAAAAGTAAAAAAAATTGATCCCAATAATAAAATGATATATATTAAGGATGAGTTTAACCCTATTGTTTACGATAAACTTGTTTTAGCACTTGGAAGTATGCCTAATATTCCTCCTTTTAAGAACGCAGTTGATATGAGAGATCAAAAGAAGGGAGTATTCACATTACGAAGCATTGATGATGCTCTAGAAATACGAGATTTTATAAAAAAATCCACAGTTGAAAAAGCAATAATAATTGGTGGGGGTCTATTAGGCCTAGAATTAGCTAATCAAATTAAGGCGTGTAATTTGGAAACTACTGTAGTAGAATTCTTTCCCCGATTATTACCAAGACAATTAGATGAAGAATGCGCTGCTATGTTAAAAGAAGAAATCGAAAGTCGAGGAATTAATGTTGTCTTAGATGCAGTTACCGAAGAAATTTTGGGAAATGGTAGAGTCGAAGGAATTAAATTAAAAGATGGACGAAAATTTGATACTGATATTGTTTTGATTCAAGCAGGTATTAATCCAACGATAGATTTAGCTAAGAAAGCAAATATCCAAACAAATAGAGGAATAATCGTTAATGAATTTTTAGAAACCAGTGAAAAAGATATCTATGCTGTTGGAGATTGTATAGAATATAAAAATCAAATATGGGGTATTATTCCAGCGTGTATGGAACAATCAAAAATAGTCGCAGCTTCCTTGCTTGGGATAAAAAACGTTGATTATGAAGGAACTACGCCAAAAAATACGCTTAAAATTGTAGGATTAGAACTAACATCAATAGGAATTATAGATCCTACTAAGGAAGAAGGCACTGCCTGGGATATCTTAAAAAAGGCCGATAAAAAGGATTGTTGTTATCAGAAGATAGTGTTAAAAGGAAATAAGTTAAAAGGAGCCATATTATTTGGTGAAAATAAAGCAATGTCTTATGTGTATAACAAGATGGAAGAAGATATTGATAGAGATGAGTTAAAAAAATTATTAGAATTATATTCTTATGTATGTAATAATTGTGGAATGGAATATGATGAGGCCAAAATGGGTATTCTCTTTAATGATCTGCCATCTGATTGGAAATGTCCAAATTGTAAAGGCTCTAAAAAAGATTTTAAAAAAAAAAAAAATTCCTAATTGTATTTATAATGAGGTGAAAATCAATTTCTCTTTACCGGTGCAAAAGATGTAATTATATTTACGATAATGATGAAAAAGATAAACCTTTCGAAGAATTAGATGAAAATGAATTTAGATGTCCAAAGTGTAAATCTTCAAAAAATTTTTTTGTGAGAAAAGAGATGCCTAAATAATTTTTAAGCTTTAATCAATTTTTATTTCCCTAATAATACGAGGACTTAATAATCTTCTTATTTTGATTATATTTTTCTTTATTATATCTACAGATATCTATTTTTCTTTCAGTTTCTTACGTTTCATAATATTATAAACCAAAGCAATCAAGAACGCCAAAAAAAAGAATAACACTACCAATCCCCAAGTTAAGTCGATTGCGAGAGAGCCAAACAAGAGAGAATAGCAAGCAGCCCATTCAATAATGATATAAGGAACGTGTGTACTTGGTTTTGATCGAAAATCAATCTTGAAAACCTGATCAAGTAAAAACTCTACCAACAAATAAAAAAGGATCAGTATTACATATATAATTAATTTCAGAGGTTTTCCAATTACAATATAATTAATCAATATTGCACCAATTGGAAGCATTAAAACAGCAAAAATCACTCCAAATATTTTAACTTTATCAGTCTTATTATTGGCAGTTAAAATGAATACGCCAATTACAGAAGAGAAAAAAATCATGCTTGAAATGATAAATAACCAATCAAATAGTTCCACTTGTATCTCCTACGATCACTATAGTCTAATCAGTATAATTAAATAATGTCATGTTGTGTTAAAAAGTAATTCTTTTTTATCTTTAAATGCCTGTGTCTACTGAGATTAGTTATTTTTCTTCTAAATCTATATCATAGAAGTCTTTCGTAATCTCCATATTAAATTTTAATCCCTGTAGAAGTAGAGGCATTAAAGTATTTATCTTGAGCCCATTCTCTCTAATAATTGGTTTCTCCCGTAATGGTTTCCTAATTAGCTTTTATGATTTTTCTTATTATTTGGTTTTTGACCACGATTTAATAAATTTTTTAAAGTATCCGAATCCATAAATTATTTCTCTTGAACGAGTGGAGGAATATCTATATTCATATCTTTTCGACCATTGATTGCATTAATACTAATTCCTAGTTCTTGGAAAGTCATTAATGAACATCTTTACTTTATACTTTTATCCATATAAATAAATAATTATGTTAAACATAATGAACTTGAAATGAAAACAATTTTCCATTTTTGATTAATATCTCTCGATATGCTCCTACTTTCTTACGTCTTTTAAAGGATTTCAGTCCCAACGCAGGAGTTTGAACTATGAAGGGCCTATATTTTTGAATATTCTGAGTATTATTATAAATCTCAGAATAAACATCATAAAATACTGCAATCGATGAATCTTTTTCTTCTTCATCATTAGAGCTATTTTGAAAAATCTTTTTCAATCTATATTCATTTAACATGTGTGTATGACCTGATATAATAAGAGTACAATAATCATAACAAAAATTAATCAATTTCTCCCAATTAGAAGAAATCGTTCCATATCTAACATTAAATTTATCATCAATACGGGTTTTTTCTATTTTCCTTTTTAGACCAGCAAATTTAGATTCTCTGAACTGATCTAATTTTATTTTCATTATTTTTTTAAATTTTTTTTTTATTCGACTTAAAATACCTCGTTTCTCCCTTGTATTTATTGGAGGTGCATGTAAACACAGAAAAATTTGAGAATTTTTATTATACTTAGATTTAATAATATTATTTAAAAAAATTATTTGTTTCTGAGTAAGACCTGTTAGAGATGGACTTCCTGATAAAAAATCAGCCATTTTTTTATAGGAATCCGCGCCAGTATTTAAAAAAATGAATAAAGAATTACCTAATTTTAAATAGTAATCTAATGAAGCATTTATTTCTGATAAGTATCCTTTTAATGCATTTTCACTTCTTAAAATAGCTCTTATTGGAGAAGCTGAATATTCTTCTTTTAATGCATGAGCTTCAATTTTTTTAAGCCCTATTTTTTTATAAATTCCTCCCCAATTTAAATCATACTGCCAAGGGCGATAATCATGATTTCCGGGAATGGTAAAGATAGGGCATAAGAGTTCTTCGGTTTTTTTTATACCTTTTTTATTATTTTGCCCTATATTTAAGAGAATATCTTTGAAAGTCTTCCAATTACTATTCTCATAAGCAAAAACATTATTTTTACTTGAAGAGATTTTACTCATATTAGTAAAATCTACAATATCTCCTGTAATAATTATAAAATCAATTTCATTATTGATAACTTTTTTATTTATAATTTTAACAAATGTTCTAAATAGATTGTTTGGATTAATCAATCTCTTTTTAAATGAGAGATCGATTTTAACAAGAGATTTTCTAATCTCATCCTTATCTTTTGATTTTGGTGGAATCGTTTCGATTTGATTTATTCTTTTGATATTTTCACTTCTAAGATTTCGATACATATTATTAATTTTATCAAACATTTCATCATTTCTTTTAGCTATATGTAAATCAGTAGCTTGCACGATATTGATATTTTTCCAATCATTTTTTGAAACGACAATCGTGTGATAATTTATTTTATTATCCAAATTAGAATTTTCAAATAAAATATCAAACATAATGAAATTTCTATTTGATAAAAATTCTAAAATCTCATCATTTAAATTAAATTCTAAAGTAATAGAATAAAAATATTCTAAATTACCATATACTTCTAATTTTCTTAAATATTTCTGTGGTTTACAATATTGATCATCTATATATATTGACTTATTGATCTTTGTTGGAGTTGTTGACCTTATATTTATGATTTTAGCGATTATTGGAGTTCCCCTAAAAGCACATGGTTTTATTTTCTTTAAATCTTTCTTTTTTATTTTTTTAATCCTTATGTGTTCGTCTCCAAACTTATCTAATTCTTCAACTGAAATTTCAAATCCTTTTTCTTTTTTTTCAGATGAGAAAATTTTTTTTATTTTTTTCCATAAACTCTTAATTTTATCTCTTAATCCTCTCTTTTCGATAAGTTGCTCTAATTTCCACTTATATTCAAAAATAGGTATAAATTTTATATTATCAGTTAATACTTCTTTTACTTTTTTTGGATTCTCTATATGAGTTATGATTAATAAATCTGTTTTAAAGTCTTGCTTGGTTAATTCTCTGTCAATATTCAATATTCTGGGATGCCCAAAGTTTGGACTAACTAAAAATAAGCCTTTCGAATTCATAATCACACTCTTAGTTTAAATTTGATAATTCTTTAATATTTTTTATTCTAGTTCTTAAAGTCGTTTCAGTAATTTTAGTGCTTATTGTTCGATATTCATTATTTAAATAATTTGTTCATGTAATTAAAGGAATTATCAAATATATTTACATTTTTTTTGGAGAATTGACAATTTATATCCTTGGATTTTTTTCAATTTAAAATAAAAAGAATCAATAAGTAGGTGATCAAATATAATAAATCTAAAAATATCTGCACCGTAAGTGGTTTTGAAACATAAATCTATGGTTCTTTCTTTAATTTCTAATTCTCCAATTGAAAATTCAAACCTAAGAAAAAGATATATACATGAAAAGTACTTTAGGTATATAAGAATAAATAGATTTAATCAAATGAGAGATTTACTTATTTGAGATAAATTTAAAAGAGATTTTTGAGAAATCAATTATAAATGGTTTTATTTATTCCTGCAAAAATCTCATTTATTATTGAAAGTTACAACAAATAAACTAAAAGGGTGAAATAACATTGAATTTATTAAACTCTTTAAATATCAAAAGATTGTTAAACCATTTAGAATAGTTTTATATTTATAAAATATTAAATTAATATTTTTTATACACATTCAATTACAATCCATAAAATCAAAAGATACAATTTAAAATTAAAAAAAGTGGTTAAAATGGGAAAATGGGAATGTCAAGCTTGCGGATATGTTTATGATGAAGAAGCTGAGGGAACTAAATTTGAAGATTTACCAGATGATTGGACTTGCCCTGTTTGTGGTGTTGGGAAGGATATGTTCGAAAAAATCGAATAATGAATAAAATTATACTTCTTTTTTAATTTTTTTTTATTGGTTAATTTCTGAAAAATTTTATAATAAATAGAATATAAGTTTTTAACTTGATTTGAATTAATAATACGAAATAATAATCAAATCCTATTATAAAAAGGTGAAATTGAAATTACTCATTTAGAATTAATGAAAGATATCTATTATGTTGGTTATGTAGATTGGGAGGTAAGGAATTTTCATGGATATTCTACTAACCGAGGTAGTAGTTATAATTCATATATAGTTAAAGGAGAGAAAACTGTACTTATTGATACTGTTAAACGTCCTTATTTTGACTACTTTTTAGAGAATATTAAGAATGTCTGCGATCCTTCCGAAATCGATTACTTTATTACAAATCATGTTGAAATGGATCATTCTGGATCATTTCCATTAATTCTCAAATATCTTCCTAATGCTGAATTAATTGCTTCAAAAAGGGGGGTTGAAATTTTAAAAGCTCATTTTCATGAGGAAGTTGATGAAGATTTATTTAATAAAATTAGAGCCGTGGAGGAAGGGGATACTTTAGATATTGGAAATGGTAAAAAGTTTACATTTGTGCCTATTCCAATGATTCATTGGCCCGATTCTATGGTTTCTTTTATGACTGACGAGAATGGGAAAAATGTATTATTTTCTAATGATGCTTTTGGACAACATTATGCAACATCCCAGCGTTGGGATGATGAAAATGATCTTGCTGAAGTATTTCAAGAAGCAGAAAAATATTATGCGAACATTTTACTTCATCTTTCTGCGCTGATAGCAAAGACAATACCAAAGGTTGGAGCATTACCAATCGAAATTATATGTCCTTCTCATGGGATCTGCTGGAGGAACCATATTACTGAAATCTTAGAAAGATATACTAAATGGAGTAAAGGCGAAATTGATGGAAAAAGTGTCCTTATCGTATACGACACAATGTGGGAAAGCACCGCAAAAATCGCAAAAGCATTAACCAATGAAATTAAGCATCGAGGAATTCCAGTAAAACGGTATAGATTGACTAATGCCGATTATTCAGATGTGATAACCGAAGCTATGAAAGCAAAAGCAATCTTAGTTGGGAGCCCTACTCTAAATAATGGACTATTTCCAACTGTTGCAGAATACTTATCTTATCAAAAGGGTTTAAAGCCTTTGAATAAGGTTGGATTAGCTTTTGGTTCATTCGGTTGGGGCGGAGGTGCTGTAAAAGAAATCATGGAATTAATGAAGGCTGCTAAAATTGATGTAATGGAAGATACAATAGAAATTAAGTTTGTTCCAAGACCAGAAGATTTAGATTTTAAGGAAATTGTGGACAAATTAATTAAAAAAATGGAGTAAAAGAGGCAAAAAAATGGATTTTATACTAACTGAAGAACTAAAAGCTCTACAAAAAAAGGCGAGAGAGTTTGCCATTCGTGAAGTTTTACCAGTTGCAGGAAAATATGATGAATCTGAAGAATTTCCTTTACCCGTTATTAAAAAAGCTTGGGAACAAGGATTATTAAACTTAGTAATCCCTAAGAAATATGGAGGTTCAGGTTTTGGTTTATTAAGTTCCTGTATTGTTGTTGAAGAAATATCATCTGCATGTCCTGGAATTGCAACTTCAATCTTTGATAATAACCTTGGTGCTGAACCAATTGTTATTGGTGGTAACGAAGAACAAAAGCAAAGAATTTTGAGTGAATTAGTTAATGAGTTTAAATTAATTGCTTTTGCAACCTCTGAACCAATGATGGGTTCTGACGTCGCTGGAATGAAATGTAAAGCAGTAAAAGATGGAGACGAATATATTTTAAATGGAAATAAGTTTTGGATTACGAATGGAGGATATGCTGATTATATTACTGTATTTGCTACGATAGATCCTGAGCAAAAGCATAAAGGGATAGCTGCATTTATTGTAGATACAAAAAGCGAAGGAGTTAAATTAGGCAAGCATATCCCTAAATTAGGTCAAAGATCATCAAATACAGTATCAGTTGGTTTAAAAGATGTGAGGATACCTAAAGAAAATGTTCTAGCCAAACCTGGAAGAGGGTTTGTTTTAGCTATGCAAACATTTGCTCATACTCGTCCCGCCATTGGTGCATTTGCAATTGGATGTGCTCGTTCTGCAATGGAATATTCTATTGATTATGCTCAAAAAAGAGAAGCTTTTGGAAGGCTAATTGGAAATTATCAAGTAATTCAAGAAAAGATAGCTAACATGTATAAAGATATTGAAGCTGCACGTTTATTAACATATAAAGCCGCTTGGGAAGCTGATCAAGGAATGGACAATAATTTAAGTTCTTCTATTGCCAAAGCTTTCGCCTCAGACGTTGCTATGAATGTAACGACAGAAGCAATTCAAATTTTTGGAGGTTATGGTTACTTGAGAACATACCCCGTTGAAAAATTATTTAGGGATGCAAAATTATACCAAATCTATGAAGGTACCAGTGAGATTCAGAGAATTGTTATCTCGCGGTTTGTAATGAAAGGATACGAGCACGCAATGCCTTTTCTCGGCAAAAGGAGAAACAAAAAGTAAATATTAAAAATTTAAATTTTTTATTCTTAGTTCTTAATTAAAGAGACTTTAAAATTTCTTTTGTAGCATCCATAAAATTATCACATATTATAGTTGGGTTTATTCCAAGAGATTTTAATTCGTCTATATGTTTATCGCCGTATTCAGTAGTAAGAAAAATTGTACGACAGCCTGCATTTATTCCAAATTGTATATCTGAAGGGTGATCACCAATCATCCACGAATTGTTAATATCAACGTTAAATTCATTAATGATTTCCTCAACAAATTTAATCTTTGGTTTCCTACATTCACAATTATCCTCTCTTAAATGAGGACAAAAATAAGTTTTAAGAATGTTAATTTTTTCCTTTTTCAATATCTTTAATAAATGATTATTAAAATTATGAAAATCTTGAATAGTATAATAACCTCTTCCTATACCTGATTGATTGGTTACAATAAAAAAGAGAAAATAATTTCTGAGTAATTTTAAACCTTCAATTACTCGAGGCAATAATTCAAAATCTTCGATTTTATAAGTGTAATTCTTATCCTCAATTAATGTGCCATCTCTATCCAAAATAATGGCTTTGTTTTTTACCAACTTTTATTACCTCAATTAAGTTTTAAAATTAAAAAAGTTATCTATAAAAAAAGAAAGTAATTACAGCAAGATAACCAATTCCTATTAGAATATGAAATAAATTATAATGATTTAATTGATTTGATATATACAATTGTGTTTCTGATGCTTAAAACTTCATGGTTAAAAAATAAATAAAAATTAAAAAAAAGATATTTAATTAATTTAAAATTTAACTTTTCCATAAAAAGTGTATATTACAATATTCTCGAGCCCAGAGACCTTCCGGTTTAGCAACAATAAAAGTTGCTTTTGGTTCCATGCCAGGTTTCAAGAATCTTCTTTCGTAGCATCCATCTTTACAAATTATTTCAATCCACATTATATAGTGCTCGTCAGTCATAGGATGAGGAGTTCCCATTGAGATACCTACATCAACAGTGACTTTATTACCCTCAATCATGATTTTAGGAACATGCTTCTCTGTTTTCCAGTCTTTAGTTTGTTCCTCCATTAACATCATTGGTTTTCCACAGCAGATTGTCTCGGGAGAAGCGGGGTGTAAAATCTCGATTACTTTTCCGCAGATAGAGCATCTATAGATTTCTTTTTGCTTCAATTTTCTTCTCACTTTTAACCTTTTGTTTGTTAAATTATTTAATTTAATATTTAATGATTTTGATTTTAAATTAAAACTTGATTTATTTTTTTTAGAAATCTTCACATTTCTTTCTATAGTACTCCCGAGGATGGTCACAAGATGGACATTTAAAGTTTTTGGGTAATTCATCCATTTCAACTTCATAACCACACTCCATGCATACCCAGACGACTTTTTTACCACGTTTAAAGAAAGCATCATCACCGACTAACTTTAAAAGTTTTCCATATCTCTCGGAATGGTGTTTTTCAGCCTTTATAATTGCACTGACTCTTTTGGCAACGTCAGGATATCCTTCTTTTTCAGCTGTCTTAACAATGTCAGGGTAAAGTGTTTGCCATTCCATATTTTCTCCGGCTATTGCGGATTTCAGATTTTCTATTGTAGTGCCAAGGGTAGTTGGGAATTCTGCATCCGGGATGATTTTCATTTCATCAAACTTTTCTTCCTTCTTAAATTGTTGGAGCATTTTGTAGAACCAACTACCATGTTCCTTTTCTTGATCTGATGTTTCATCAAAAATTTTTGATATCAACACAAATCCTTCTTTTTTCGCGACTTTAGAAAAATAGTTGTATCTATTACGGGCTTGAGATTCTCCCACATATGCGGTATATAATTTTTTAGCAGTTTCTTTCATAGTTTTTAACCTCCATTTTTAAATTGGAAATTCGTATTATATGAATATATTTGGATTTATATTATTTCGCCTATTTTTTAACTTTTTTACTTATAATTTAAAGAAAAAAAAAATTATTTTAATAATAAGTTTCTGTCATTCTACTTTCTTCCAATTCTACGGGAAAACCTTTTCTATGCCATACCATCATCCCCCCAGTTAAATTTCTAATATCTTTAAAACCCGCTTGGGCTAGTATTTGCGCTGCCATCATAGAGCGAGAACCAGAGTGACATATTGCAATAATTTCCTCATCCTTATAATCTTTGATAATATCTGGATTATTTAATAACTCTCCTAAAGGAATTGATTTAGTATTTTTGATATGACCGTGTGGACCAAGATATTCTTGGGGTGTTCGAACATCAATCATAAGAGGAGGCTCTTCTTTAGTGCTAATACGTTCAAAAAGCTCATCAGCACTAATATCTGAAACTGGAGGTGCATCAGGAGGTCTTAGTTCTTTTCTAGTTTTCTTTTTGACAGGAGCTATAACTTCAATAGGTTGAACCTTTTCTAATGTAGCAACTAACATCCCCTTTTCTTTTCCAAGATGTAATAACTTTACTGCTTCGTTTAATTTAGAATAAGCCTCAACACTAGATTTAAATCCTGGATCTGTTGCATATACTTTTAATTTCTTATTTTCCGGTAATGTATCAAGCCCTTTAATTAGTGCATTTAAAGGACCCGGACATGAAAGTCCACAAGCATCTACTTCTATGTAATCTTCACTTTCAATAGCCTTTTCATGAACAAATTCTTCAATAACATTTTCGGATCCCCCACATGCTGCCATTATTTCTTCTGTTGTCGCATTTGCCATTTCATAAATTTTAAAACCCCCAGTTAGTTCATACACTTCTTTAAAACCACTTTGTAATAGAATTCTTAATGCCAAATAACTCCGATATCCTACTTCACAGTAAACATAGATTGATTTATCATGAGGAATTTCATCTAGGCGGGTTCTAAGTTCCTCAATTGGAACGTTTGTTGAGCCTTCAATGGCTCTAGCAGAAAATTCTTCTTTGGTCCTAACGTCTAATAAAAGAGCCCCATTATTTACATTGCTAATAAAATCATGCCATTGCCAAATAGGCATGTCTTCTCTAAGAAAGTTAGATGCGACAAATCCAGCCATATTTATAGGATCCTTAGCAGAACCGTAAGGAGGGGCGTAAGTTAATTCTAGTTCTTCCAAATCAAAAACAGTGCCGTTAAACTTTATTACTGTTGAGATAATATCAATTCTTTTTTCTGTACCTGACCCTCCAACCGCCTGTGCTCCAAGAATTTTCCCATTTGGAACCTCAAAAATTAATTTTAGTGTTATTGGTACTGCTCCAGGATAATAACCTGCATGATTATTAGGATGAATATAAATTTTGTTGTAATCAATACTTAGATTTTTTAATTGTTTTTCAGTTAATCCTACAGAAGCAACTGTTAGATCAAAAACTTTAACAACAGATGCTCCTAAAACCCCTTTATATTCTGAATTTCTTCCAGCAATATTATCTGCCGCTATTCTTCCCTGTTTATTTGCGGGACCTGCTAATGCAATTGATATTGGCTTTTTAGTTTGAAAATGATCAACTTGAACAATATCACCAACAGCATAAACACTCGGATTAGAAGTTTGCATTCTATTATTAACGATAACATATCCTTTTTCAGTGACTTCTAAGTCAGCCTCTTTAGCCAGTTTATTTTCTGGTCTAATACCAATAGATAAAATAACTAAATCTGTTTCTATCATTCGACCACTTTTTGTTTTAACAAAAGGTTCATCGTTATCATTTCTTCCAAAAGAATCAACAGGATCTTCTAAAACCAAACAAACTCCATTTAAAATTAATTCTTGGTGGATAAATTGCGCTATTTCCTTATCTATTGGTGGCATGACTTGATCTAACATTTCAACGATTTTAACCCTCACTCCTTTCTCTACTAGGTTTTCTGTCATTTCTAATCCAATGAAACCTCCTCCTACAATAACTGCCCTTTTAATATTAGATTTTTCAACATAGTCGCGTATTTTTACAGCATCTGGAATGGTCCCTACTGTAAAATAAGGAACGCTATCAAGCCCAAGAAATGAAGGTACTATTGGTTTTGAGCCGGTTGCTAAGATTAAATAGTCATAATCAAGAATAAATTCATTTAAATTTTTTAAATCTTTCACTTTAACTTTTTTTTGGTCTTTATCTATTGAAATTACCTCATTATTAACTCGAACATCAATATTAAATCTCTCGAGGAATATTTCTGGTGTTACCAATTCTAAAGACTCACGATCTTTTATTATATTTCCTATATAGTAAGGTAATCCACAATTCGCAAATGATACGTATGGACCTCGATCTAACATAATTATTTCGAAATCTTCTCTTAATCTTCTTAATCTAGCGGCAGCAGAAGCACCTCCCGCCACACCACCAACTATTACTACTCTTTTCATAAAAGTAACCACATTCTTTATTTGTTTAAAACTCCTTTAACTATTTTTATAAAGCGATTAATTTAAATTTGGCTATTATAAGTTAGAAAAATTAGTATATTATCTAATATTATAAAAAATGATATTAAAATGGATGATAATAAATTATTAACCGAAATAAGTTCATGTATAGACTGTAAGGATTGTATGGAAGTATGCGATACTTACAAAGTTACTCACGATGAATTTAAATCACCTAACGGAAGATTAAAAATAGCTGAAAAAGTTTTTTCAAATAGTCAGATTACAGAAGAAGAACTCATAGGGCTGTATACTTGTACATTATGTGGATTATGTGATTTAACTTGTCAACAAGAAATTCAAATATCGGAGATTATTCATTCATCAAAAGTTAGGCTTGTAGAAGAAAATAAAGCACCATTAGAAATACACAATAAAATCATAAAAGGTATTATTGAAAAAGGCAACTCTGTTGGGGGAAATCCGGAAGATAGATTAAATTGGCTAACTGAAAGTTATAAAACAACAGAGTTATTTGAAAAGAAAGACTCAGATACTCTGTTATTTTTAGGATGCATGTCTTCATTTCGTGTAACAGAAAGTGCTCTTGCGCCCTACAAAATTTTAAAACTTGCTGGTTATGATTTTAAAATTTTAGAAGAAGAACCATGTTGTGGAGAATATATATATTCCGCTGGAAATCTTAATCTTGCTAAGAAGATGTTTCAAGAAAATATTGAACTCTTTAAAAGGGTAGGAATAAAGAATTTGATAGTTACATGTGGAGGTTGTTTGTATGCCTTTGATAAAGTATACAGAAAATATTTTAAAGATTTCAATCTAAATGTGAGACACATAATTGATGTTATTTATGAGTTGGAAAAAAGCAATAAAATTATATTAAAGCCATTGAATAAAATAATCACTTATCATGATTCATGTCGAGTTGGTAGAAAATATAAAAGTGGACCTCTATACTCTGAACCTCGACAGCTTTTAAAAAAATGTGGTTTGGAAATTAAAGAACTTTCCGAAAACCCAGAAGAATGTCCTTGTTGCGGAGCGGGTTCCGGAATTAGAGGTGTTGATAGTAGTATTTGTATTAAAATAGGTAAAGAATTATTTAATAATGTCGAATCTAGAGAAATAGTTACATCTTGTCCTTTATGTGTGTTTAATTTTAGATATGTTAACTATAAGAATCAAATGGATAAAGATAGTAAATATATAACGGATTATATTTTAGAGTCATTAAAAAAATAGAAAATTATTTAATAAATGATAAAAACAATTATCGAATACTTATTGATAGTAAGCAATATCTCGTTTTACCCTAAGGTATTTTTTTATTGAAGCAACTAAAAACGCTATGAAACCAAAAATTGAAATAATTAATATAATTGTTTCCATATTAGTTGGATATTTATCATCATTAGGAAAAAAATTAAATAATCCATATGTTGTGAAATAATATTCATATCGCTTATCATTATTATCCCATGATACGTTATATTTACCGGGTTGCATAGTCCATATCCTTGTATCGAATATCATATTCTTGTACATTAAATATCCAACAATCGTATAGTTAAAAGTGTAAGTTTTACCTGAATTTTGATGTGTGAATGTAATATTACCAACTACATTATCATCTATAACCATTGGAAAATATCCTATAACCATGATGATATATCTATTTGAATACAAATAAGTAGGAGGGACATTTATGACGTCTTCACCAGATATTGGTCCACCTCCATACCTCCAGATCAATTTTGAACGTACCGAGATGACAAATATTAATTGAGCTATTCCTATAGAAAGTAATAAAATCGCGATTATTATACCTTTTTTGAAAGTAACTTGTGGGTCTTTCCTTTTACGAACTTTCTTTTTGGAATTAGGGTGAGCATCATCTCTCCAATCCCATTCAGTTTTATTTTTCATTTAATATTCGTTATTATGCTAATTTCATAAAAAAAATTGTTTAATATTCTTTAAGTTTTCTACTTAATTTATAATGCGTTATAATTTCTTGAATTATTAATCTTTAAATCTCTATCATTCTTTTGATAAATTTCCTAATCGATCTTAAACCGTGTTTTTCAGAGTTAATACATTTCAATCTTAAATTTGTACCCATATACTTGTACCTAAATCTACTAAAAAATGCCCCCAGATACAATTAAAACATATTTATGTTGAAAAAAATCTAAAATATTTTTTATAACGGTTTCTTGTCCACCATTTCTATCACCCTCTAATGCTAATGCCCCTCAATTTTATTTTAGCAATATTTGAATTTTTGCTAATTAACACTTCAAGATAATCAAGATATGCTAGTAGAGTGGTTTTTCACATCCATCCAAAAATGAGGGAAATATGGAAAGTAAATTGGGATGAAAGTTGGAACAAACATAATAAAAATTAACGATAAATAAACATTACATTGGATAATCAATAAGAAAAAGAAAAAAAATTAACCTCTATAATCTAAAATTACCACAGCGTCAACAAAAAGTTCATAATTCTCGTCTTCATCGAAATCATGGATAATAACCTTCTCAACTTCACTTAGTTCACCTTTAATTTCATTAAGTTCTGATAGACGCAAGATTTTTACATCAGATTGTTTCAACTTTTTTGCGATTTCCACAGTTCCGGGGATCTCTTTTGCGGAAGTAATCACTATTACTCTCCCTGTATATTCAGTTAATTTGAGGGCTAATTCTAAAGAATCATCTCCTGTATCAACAATCAATGTTCTCTTCTCCCTTAGTTCTTCAAGATTAGGAACTTCCGTATAGACTCCTTTCCCCTTGAACTCATCAACACCGAGTATTACTCGCACATCCAGCTGACATGAAGTAACAATTTCTACTTCTGGCTTTGTTCCCTCACGATAGTTATTTATCGCAGCTTTTAACGCATCTGCGGCTAGATTTGAACAATGCATTTTGATTGGAGGTAAACCGTCTAATTCCTCTGCTACATCGCTTCGAGTAATTTTATAAGCCTTATCAAGGGTCATTCCTTTCGCCATCTCAGTTACCATTGATGAAGTTGATACTGCAGACCCACATCCAAAAGTTTTGAATTTAATATCATCAATAATATCTTCCCCTTTATCATTTTTCCCTACTTTTATGAATATTTCCATCAAATCTCCGCATACTGGATTTCCTACCTTTCCATATCCATCGGGATTCTCAATTGATCCTACATTTCGTGGATTCCGAAAATGGTCCATTACCTTATCGGTATATTTATGTACACTCATTTAATTTTCCTCCTCTTGTAGTTTTTTTAATAAATCTGAAGGCGTTAGTGGTGATAAAATTCTTAACCTTCTTACTATTCCAGGTAATACTTTTATAATTTTATCAATATCTTTTTCTTCTGTAAATCTCCCTAAAGTTAATAATAAACTCCCATGTGCTTCCTCATGTAATAGACCACACGACATAAGCGTATGGGATGGTTCTAGAGTCTTTGAAGAACAGGCAGAACCCGTTGCTACCTCCACTTTTTCATCCTTTAAGAAGAGAAGCAATGATTCGCCTTCAATATAATCAAACCGGAAATTAGCATTATTTGGCGTCCTTTTCTTAGGATGCCCATTTAAATACGATTTAGGTATCTTTAAAACTTCCTTAACTAATTTATCCCTAAGAATTTTTAATCTAGCAGCTTCTTTATATATTTCTGCCTTCATTATTTCAGCTGCTTTAGCAAATCCTATTATCCCAGGCATATTCTCAGATCCAGACCTCATCCCATTCTCTTGACCCCCTCCAATAATGACAGGATTTACGCGTATTCCTTTCTTAAGATATAAAGCACCTACACCCCTTGGACCATAGATGTCGTTCGAAGATAAAGTTAATAAATCAAAAGGAACTTTTTGTACATCAATAGGTATTGTACTTTCACTTGCAATAGCATCAGAATGAAACCAAATGCTTTTCTTTTGAGCAAGTTCCACAATTTCTTCTACAGGCTGAAGTGACCCAATTTCATTACTAGCGGTAGAAATTGAGATTAGAATTGTCTCATCAGTCATAAGTCGCTCTAATTTTTCGAGATTAATGATACCAAATCTGTCCACGGGAACTCTGCTCACTCTAAAGCCTTCTTTTTCTAAATATTTACCAATATTTAATATCGAGATATGCTCAATCTCTGAGATGATAATATGATTTCCTTGTCTCTTGTTTCGGAGAGCTGCTCCAATTATCCCTAAATTATTTGATTCAGTAGCCCCAGAAGTAAAAATGATGTTGTCTGGATTTGGAGCATTAATAAACTCAGCTACTTTAAGTCGAGATTCTTCTAAAGCATTAGTAGCATGATATCCATAATTATGTAATGAAGATGGATTGCCAAATTCCTCAGTGAAATATGGTTTCATAGCCTCAAAAACACGAGGATCTACTGGTTTTGCTGCTTGGTAATCTAAATACGCACTCAATACTTTTACCTTTTTTATTATTTCATTTTCTTAAATATAAATATTAAATCATCGCCATCTCTACTAAATTCTACTACTTTTGTATCTGTTCTTTTAGCCCATCTTTTAAGATCCTCTTCTGCAGCGGGATCATCAGCTATAACCTTAAAACATTGTCCTATATTTAGAGCTTCACTTAAATTCCTCACTTCAAATAATGGCTCAGGACAATATAGACCTCTTGTATCTAAAATCTCTTTAATTTCTACTCGTTCACTTTGTTCATTATTCAATTTTAAAACCTTCTTTAAAAGATTCTCTTAAGATATAAACGGTTCAAAAAGAGTATAAATCTTCTCATTATAATTTAGTAAACTTTAATCCTAACTGAGAAAATTGTATAAAACCAATAAAAAAAGATAGTTATATTTTATAAGTTTTTAAATTGAATATGGTAAAAAAGAGAAAATTAAAAATATCAAATCAAAAGATATATTTATTCAATTCCAGCTAAACTTTTTATATGTCTCACTCCATCAACAGCATCATCTGCAAAATCATCAGCACCAAGTTTTTTTGCTAGTTCCATATTTAAAGGAGCACCTCCAACAATTAGTTTAACTTTGTTACGGAGTCCTGCGGCTTTTAAAGCTTCATGAACAACTCTTATATGTTCTACTGTCATAGTTAATAAAGTACTTAAAGCAACAATTGTAGCCCCAGTTTCTTTAACTTTTTCAATAATAGTATTCTCATCAACATCCATCCCTAAATCATGAATTTCAAAACCAGAACTTAAGAGGAGAGAACCTAGTATATTCTTTCCAATATCATGATTATCTCCTTTCACTGTAGCAATAATTATTTTCACATTATCCTCTGCTTTACCAGCAGCAGCTAATACAGGCTTCAAAATGGCAAAAGCTTCTTTCATAGTTTCTCCAGCAAGAACAAGTTCAGTTAAGTAATACTCTTTTTCCTCATAACGCCGACCAACTTCGTCCATACCCTTTGTTAAAGAATTTAATATATCAAAAGCATCCTTACCCTCATTTAATGCTTCTTTTACAGCATCTGCAATATCATCAACTTCTAATTCGATTACTAATTCTGTTAATTTTTCAAAATCCATAAAAATCTCTCTCCTTTAAGAAAATCTAATAGTAATTATTATTAAAATAAATTAAAATTATCCTTTAAATCTTATTTTAATAAAAAGATACATAAATCGAAATTTTTTAGATTTTAATACAGAAAAAGAAAGCGAGGGAGATGAGAAAAATTAAAATCTTGAAAGTCTAAGATTTTACAAAATTTAGATAGTTACCATTTTAATTAGGAAATTTCCTCAATTACTCGAATTGTGTAATTTTAGGGGATATTATTTGTATTTTCTCAATCTTCCCTCTAGGGTATAATTATGATCCTTTAATATTTAAACTTAATTCAATTATAAACTAAAATTCTAAAAATCCTTCAAAAATCACTCTAAAATTATCATTGCAAAATTATTTAATAATGAGTTGGGGTTAAATATGTATGTAATAACTACCAGCCATATTTATGAGTAAAAAATTAATTACTTTTACTTATTATTTTTGAGATTAATATACCTTAATTTTTAAGATATTATTGTAATTAACTATTATTGGCACTAAAAATATAAATAAAAAATTATTATAAACATCGTGCCAGAAAAAGAAAATTCTTCAGAGGAAATAACTGAAGAAGATTCAATAGAAGAGTTAGAAAATATAGCAAATCATGATCTTTTAAAAAAGATTAGTAATAAATATGCCATTTTTGCGAAAGGGTTAGTTAAAGATTATGAAATTGGGGACTTTATTGTTCGAGCCGTTGATAATATCTCTCTATCAATAGAAAATGGACAATTTTTAGTTATTAAAGGTCCTAGCGGGGCTGGTAAAACTTCACTATTAAATTTATTAGGAGGATTAGATTCACCTAATAAAGGGGTAATTTACAACTTTGGTATTAAAATCTCAAATATGAAAGAAGAATCATTAGCAACTTGGCGATTATTAAATTCTGGATTTATATTTCAAAATTACAATCTCATTAGCACTCTTACTGCTGAGGAAAACGTCATGTTTCCAATGAGTCTTTCAGGTGTTGCTTTTAAAAAACAAAGAGAACGTGCAACAGAATTATTGTCAAAAATGAGTCTTGATGATCGAAGGGAGCATTTACCGTTTCAATTATCTGCGGGTGAACAGCAACGGGTTGCAATAGCAAGAGCATTAGCAAATGATCCTCCTATGATTATTGCTGATGAGCCAACAGCAAATTTAGATAAAAAGACTAGCAAGTTTATTAGAGATCTTTTTAGAGAATTAAAAAATAATATTAGAACAATTATCATCGCAACTCATGATGATTTTTTAATAAGTTTAGCTAATAGAGTTATTACTTTTGATGAGGGGAAAATTATTAAAGAAGAAATAATGTCCGAAAAGGAAAATTAGGAATTAGAAAACAATATGGCCTCCCTTGATTTTGCGCTGAAAGACCTTTACCGGAAAAGACAGACAAATTATCCATTTCTATTAATAATATCAATTATCATAGCACTTACAGAGTTTTTAATTTATTTTACATCATCTTTAGGATTAAATATATTTATTCAAACAACATTTGTGAATAACTATTATTTCTCTGGAGGAATTAGCATAGTCTATAAACAGTTCAATACTCTAATTCAGATATTACTAGTAATCTTAGCAATCGCAATAGTAATTACTGTAACAACCACATTAGTTATTTCTAAAAAAAGAGACATCGCTATTATGAAATCATTAGGTACTCTCCCCAAAAAGTTATATAGTTTTTATTTACTCGAAGTCTATGTTTTATATTTTATTGGGTTTTTATTTGGATTGATTCTGGGATTAATAGCATTTGGTATATTTGCTCTAATTATGAGTTTTTTAAAATTTCCTTTAGTAATACAAATTGATTTAGTATACACTCCTATTTTATTTTTTTCTTGTATTATAGGAATTTTCTTTATAACTGGATATACTCTTAGGAAAATAGGGAAGCAAAATATAATCAAGACTTTCTCAAAGGATATACCTTATAATTATGATGCTTCTAAACGATTTTCAATTATTCCAAAATGGTTAATCTCAATAGGATTTAATATTAAAATTGCTGTGGTTAATACAATGAGGAAAAAAGGAGAATTCAAGCGGTATTTAATACTATTTTCTATAATTGGATTGATTATCTTTACGTTAGGTTTGGGGTCAATTGTTTTAAAGACATCATCTCAAAATTGGATTTATAAGTCTCAGGGTGAAAATATAGTAATAATTGGACATGAAGATGTTATTCATAATTATTCACTAATGTATAAGATGTTTTCTGATCCTAATATATTAATAGATGAAAGTAATATTGATTTTACAGCTTCAGATTATTTATTTAATATGAGTGATCTTAGTGAATTGTATGATATTGAAGAAATCGAAAAAGTTGATGAACGATTAATAAATTTTTATGATGTAGAAGAAATTCCCGGGATTCATATTAACGATGACGATTCATATACAATTGTTGGACAACATAGAAGAGATAACATTCCTATAATTGGTATTAATCCTGATAGTGTAATTCAAAATTTTGAGATTGAAGGACGGTTTTTTACTGAAGAGGATGCTTACGATAATATAACTATAGGAGATGGCTTGGCTTACAATCTTTTCGAGCATGCGTTAGATCAGAGTTTAAGACTTACTTCGTTAGGACCAACATTCCATATTAGTGGAGTTGTCATTGATAGCTTTTATTCTGGATGGGCTGGCTATATAGGATTGGATATTATCCAGCAAGCACTTAATTTGTCAACAGAAATTAATCTTGTATTATTAAAATTAAGAGATGGAGCATATAATATAATAAGAAATACACTTGAAAATATATCAAATAGCATTGGTGAAAATTTCACTTACTTAAAATTAGATGAAACGTTCCAAAAGAATTTAAATTATTTTAATTATTTATCGATCTACCCAATTTCGTTAATTCTAGTGATTTCAATACTGACTATATTATCATTATATAATTATCAGAAAGCAGGGATAATGGAGAAAGCAAAAGATTTTCTAATTATGCGTGCAGTTGGCTCAAAAACAAGATCCTTGAAAAAGATACTTTTTTTAGAGTCATTATTTATTCTATTACCATCTTTACTTATAAGTTTAGCAATAGGAATGATAATAAATTCTTTATTTCTGTTCAGCCGAGCCTATTTACCTCCCTTATATATTCCATTCATAGTTTTCATGATTTTATTTGTAATATTTCTCAGCTTTAACTTTTTAAGTCTTTTTCCGATTATAAAAAAAATAAACAATTTTTCTATTAAAGATTTTAATATGTATTAATGAATTTTTTTAGATTATTAGAAAATGATAATATGGATACAACATGAATAAGTTAAATTTTAATTTCTAAAATTGTATTAATAAATTAATTTCTAATAAAATGGTGATTCTTCTCTATGACTGAAGATGCTTTAAAAAATAAAATCAGAGAATTAGAGTTAGAATTAAAGAAAAAAGATCAAGAGATCGAACATCTTGATGATATTATTGAAGAACTCCAAGATAAAATTATGGAATTAGAGGATCTTAAAAAATTAGAAGACGGAGCGACAAAAAAAAGTAAAAAAATACAAGCTGCAGAATCAAGATTTGCATATGAACTCGAAGAAAAAGATAGACAAATACGTGAATTAAAAAACAATATGGGTTTTTTAAGAAAAGAGAAAGTACAACTTCAACAAGAAGTAGAAAGAATGAAATCCGAGACAGACTCATCTGTTATTAGAGTCGAAGATTTAAGAAGTAAATCACCACTAAATGTCTTGGTAAAAGATTTACAAGAAAAAGTGAATAAACAAAGTTCAATAATTAATACATTAATGTCTAAAAATATTAGTAGTGAAGATTTCGGTGAAAAATTGATTCAAAAAGACGAAGAAATTGAAATTTTAAGATTAGAAATCACAGAGTTAAATCAAAAATTAAAAGATCTTAGTTATCCATCTGAAAAAAGTAGCAATTCAATAGCTAAAAAACTAATCGAAGATCTTCAAAATCAATTAACCAAGGCAAAAAAACAAGTAGTTGAATTAAAACAAAAACTTGAAAAATCTGATAAAAATAAAAAACAAGAAAAAGATAGTCCTAAAATCCAAGATTTTAAAAAAGAAATCAATGGATTAAAAGAAAAACTCGAAGGAAAAAACAATGAAAATAAGGTTTTAAAAGAGGAAATTATCACTTTAAAGAAATTTGAAATTGCTGAGAAGTTTGAACAAAATGAGAGCCCTTCTGATGACATGATCAAAGCATTAAAAGAAGATCTCCAAACTAAGCTAAACAGATCAAAAATGCAGATTAAAGCACTTCAAGAGCAACTTGAAAAATTTAAGACGGGAAAACCGTTAGACTCGGGTGAATCTCAAAAAGACTTGGAAGGCAAATTAAAAATGCAAAGAGAGATGGCAATCTTTCTTCAAAAACAACTAGAAACAAAAGAAGGAGAAATTGAAACAATTAAAAATGAAGCTGTACAAATAAAAGCAAAATACAGGCAATTAGAAACTCAATTTGGCATAAAAGATCAAAAACTTAGTGAATTACAAAACCAGATAGATAGTCTTAATATTCAAACGCAAATTCATCCTAAAAAGGAAGATCCCGACTTAGCGTTGAGAGTCAGAGAGCTTAAGAATAAAGTTGATAATCTTAGAAAACTTAATAATGAACAAAGATTAGAGATTTCTCAGTTAAGAAAAAAAATCTAAATCTATTATGGAATTAATTATTTTAGGAAGCGCTGCTGCAATTCCTATTAAAAATCGTAATTTATCCTCTATAGCTATTAAATTTAAAAATCAGACTTTAATATTTGACTGTGGGGAAGATTTCCAGCGGAAATTTGCTGAAGCTTCTCTAAAATTTAATAAGCCAATGAAGATCTTTATAACACATTTTCATGGAGACCATATTATTGGACTCCCCGGATTTTTATTTCGATTGAGTTTAAATGATAGAACTGCACCAATGATGATTTTTGGGCCTCGAAATCTTTTTCTCTATTTATTTCTCCATAAAAAAATTCTCGGATTAAAGGCAAATTATCCTATTACTATTTGTGAGATTGACCATCTAAATAATGAATTAATTGAGTTTGAGGGATTAGATTCAGAAGAACCAAAAAGAACAATTAAGATTAATGATAATATCATTTTCGATTCCAAATCTTTTTCCATGAAATATGCTTTAGTGGAACACTCGATAATTACATTTGCTTATGCCCTTGTTGAAAAACCTCGTTATGGTAAATTTAACCCAATTAGGGCTAAAGATCTAAATATTCCTGAAGGTAATCTCTGGAAAACACTCCAAGAAGGAGAAGTTATTGAAATTAATGGAAAAATTATTGATCCCGTTAAAGAGGGAATAATCAGTCCAAAAAAACCGGGAAGAAAAATAACTTACTCTGGAGATATGAAACCAAGCAATTCTCTAATAGATTTAGGAAAAGATTCTGATATTTTAATTCATGAAGCAACTTTCGCAAAAGCATTAGCAAAAATAGCTGAAGATAAAAAACACTCAACTTCAATTGACGCAGCAAATGATGCAAAAAAAATGAATGCAAAACAATTAATTCTCACTCATATTTCTTCACGATACCAAGAAGATGCTATAAAATTACTAGAAGAAGCTAAAGAAATTTTCCCAAATACTGTTTTAGCTGAAGATTTATTACGAATTACATTAAAGTAACAGTTTTAAAGAACCAAATCATAATATCTATTATAAATCTAAATAAATGATTAATTTTGGTTAATATTCTACAAGACGTTTGGAATGTGACTTAGAATGATATAGTGTTATATAACCGTGTCTTTAAGCACACTATTGATGAATAGCTATTTGATTATTAATAACTTTTTTTTAAATAAACTTTTTTAAATCAAATAAACACGGTAAATTTTTCAATAAATCATTGGAAATACGTAACATAATTAACACATCATTCATTTTATTAAATAGTTCAATATGAACTGAAAAAAAAATTTAATTTATGTAAAAATTGGTTTTAAAATTGACCGAAGGTACAGTTAAATGGTTTAATAACCGTAAAGGTTATGGATTTATAGCAACTGAAGAAGAAGGAGATATATTCGTTCATCACAGTGCCATTGTTAAGAAGAGTGATGAATATGTCTCGTTAAATGAAAATGATAAAGTAGAATTTGAGATCACTCAAGGTGATAAAGGTCCTGCTGCGAGTAAAGTAGTAGTAACTGAAGCCGCTCCTGCTCAAGTTCGAGATTTTCGATATTAAGCTTCTTTTTGTTACAAATCAATAAAATATAATAATATTTAATAAGTAGTAGGTAGTAATTAGTAAGACCTTGTTCTGCGATTGTTATCGAATCTTATCTTTTTTTTATTTCTTAAAAAAAAATATTTTTAGAAGAGGGGGATGTTATTAATGTCCAAACTTTTAGGAATTCTTCTATTACGTTCTAAATAAGAAACTTCATGTCGTAAATATCTCCAAGATATTTCGCATTTCTCTAATTTACCTTCAACTGAGGTTTCAAATTCCCAAGGATTAATTACAATTAAGTCCCCTTTTCTTATCCACACTCTTTTTTTAATTTTCCCTCGGATTCTTCCAATACGGCGTTTTCCATCTTCACAATAAACACCCATCCTTTCTTGACCAAATATCTCAACAACCCGCGCAAACATTTCTCCGTTCTTTCTATAAGGCATTTTTACTCTCGATACCGTTGGGGTTGGAGCGGGAGTGAAACTCCTCCGTCCTTTTTTTTGTTGTTTTTTTTTCATCTTAGGCATATATATTCTACTCTTTAGTTTTTCTAGCTAGTTACTATTATAAATCCGATTTACTGTAAATGCAAAGAATTATACTTTTATTTGAAGTTAAAATCGGAATATGCTTCGCATAAAACTCGCAAGGTGCGAATTGAAAATTTAAAATTCAGTTAAATTTAAAACATATCTTTATAATTTAATAGGATAATAATTACTTCTTTTTAGTTTTTTCTAAATCATTTATAATAATCATAATATAAACCATAAAATAAATGAAATTATATATACTTACATATATTTTTACCTAACCTTAAAAATTTTCAGATAAACTTTCAAAATAATCATCATATTTTTCTTTAATAATGTATTTATCTTTTAGTTTTACACCAATATCTTTATCAATCATAATTTGAACTAACTGATCTCCGTCGATCAAAGCAATTTTTATACCAGCTTTCCCTTGTTCTTCTGCTGCCTGCTTAGCAGGCTGAGTGAAATAGGAAGTTGTTAGTATTACACCTTTTATCGCACCTGCTCTTTTACAAGAACCGGCAAATTTATCTATAATATCAGATCCGATGAGATTTTCCCATCTTTTTGCTTGAATATAAATATTGTCCAGAGCTAAAGGATCTTGTATAATTATACCATCTATACCTTGATCATGCGGACCCCCTGTTCTAATTTTTGATTGAATCATATCGGTTCCGTAACCTAATGCACTTAAGACATCTAAAACTAAATATTCAAAATCTTTTGAGGATCTATTTTTAATTTCAGATAAAAGCTCTAAGCTAAGGTTAGTGCTTAATTCATCATAAATTTCTTCTAAAATTTCTTCAGGTGTTTTTTCATCTTTTGGTTCTTCTTTATCTTCCTCAGTTTTTATTTTTTTGGTTGTTTTTACTCGATTGCGATAATCTCGATATTCCTGATATTTTTCAAGGTATTTCAAATCTATTTCATTAGGTTTTTCTTCTAGAATCTCTAGACCTCGATTTGTTATTTGGATATAACCTCTCCTTGGTACTTTAATTAGTTCTGCTATTTTCATATGAAGGCGTGCCCAATATACACGATTACTAAAAATAGTGGCTCCCGTCTATTACAATTTATCAGCTAATTATCAGTATCAGTTAGCATTGAATTATAGATTACAAGAGAAAAGTATACTCTCATTTGAGTTTATTGTAGAAACAAATGATGACATTATAGAATATGATTTAGGACAAAATTCCCCCAGTATGTATCCAGATGGTACTCCAATTATTTTAGCTTATTTTTATAACAGTTCAAGTGAAAGAGTATATATTGATGAAAATCATTTAGGTTATGATATCCAAACTGATAAACTTTCAGTTAATATAGCTCCTTATTGGGATCAAGGACTAGTACAAGGTACTGAATTATTTGTGTCTTTATATGCTGAATTACAGAATAAATATCAATATTATCATGATTTTATAGTTAATCTGGCAGATGATGATATTTTGCTTCTAAATTGGACAACCACTCAATCTCCAGAGGATTTTTTAATGGTCAATTATGAATCATCTCACTTTATCTATGATATTGATCCATATAAAGCGGTCAGTAAAGGGAGGGTAAAACAGATTTTTGCCATACTTAATAACACCAATAGTCTGATCTATTACCTTACAGAAGATCTTAATGATGCGAATGCAGGGTGGGAATCATATAATACCTTGATAATGAAAATGGGGTTCTTAAATCCAGATATTCTATCATATCTCAATGTTAGTTTTTTCTATACTGATTTATCTGGTGTAGATCAATTAATTGGTACTACGAAAGTTACCCTAGATATGTTTGAAGATGATTCTGGAACCATTTATATAAAATTACCAGATTCCGGAGATTTCAATAAATTTACTGTAAAAAATAACGCATATATTATATTTACTCCTATTTTTAAGGAACCTTCTGAGTTTAATGGAGATTTTTTTGGAAAAGGATTACCCACAACTCAAATAATTGAATGGAGTTCAGAAGATGATACTGATGGATATTTAAACGTTGACCTGCTGAGAAGAATTTTTTCAGATACTCAAAAAATATATGTATTTAATGAAATGATGGAACTTATCTATGAAATCACTGAAATCGATACTAGAACAGAAAAATTCAGTATCTATGACAATAAAAATCATTATACTGTTGAGTACAACAACATTTCTCTTCCAAGTTCCTATATAGATTCACTAGGGAACCAAATTTTTATGGAAGATGGTGATATCCTTTTTATAAAATATAATGCTAGTCTAGAAGCATCAATTGGGCTCGCTATAGATGAGATGGTACTTCAAAAAGGGTCTTATATTTCAAATTACTTAACAGGTGTGCCAGATGTTCCTTTCGCGGAAATTTCCCTTTTAGGTATAAATAATGATGGGAATAATTATACAATAAATGATTTATACGATAATAGAGATAAATTAGTAGCATGGGAGATTCCTTTAGATCTTACTCCCTTTGAGAGTGAATTTTATAATACTTATCAACAAAGAGTATTTAATATCAGTTTTGATGATATTTATTCAGGTTTTAAAGTTTTAGACGAGAATGAAAAAGAAAACTGCTATTTAACTGACATTCTCATTACTTCAAATGATCCTCGCTATCAAATTGTTGTTGATTCAATCTTTATTTTTGAATTTATTCCTAATGGAACTCTCTATGATTCTACTTTTGTTGATATTTATCCAAATAATCATCTTGAAAAAATTTATTTCGGAAATTATACAGATATTTACAGCCAACATATAATAGTAAACACTTCTGAATTTTCACCGCTTTATTCTGAAGATGATTCTATAAATGAAGCCTATTATTTTGATGCATTTGATGAGGAAGGGAATAGGTATTACTTTGATTCCCAGCTTATCAGCACATGCATTTCTCCCGGAGTGTATGATATAGAATGGAACCCTTATTATTCTGAAGAATATTATTATGCTTACATCAACAATGATGAAAATGTTGATGAATTAAGAGAATATTATCAACCTCATATTGATAAGTATAGCTATCTGTATATTTCTTGGGCAAATAATGAAGCATGGAAAGAATGGCATACAATTGAAGCGCCTAATATAAATTCTAGTTCACTTGAAGTGTCTTTTGAATGGTTTGATGATGTTTTAAATGAATATGAATCTGTCTCTTATAGTGGTTCATTAAATGAGTTTAAGACTCGGAATATTGCAGTAGAGACATTATATCCTTATAATTCAGATTCTAAAACAGATACTTTCATGTTATCTCAGGATTACAGTAATGCACAAAACTTAGATATTATAGCAATTAAAGGATTTTTCTATAATGAATCTTTTATTGAATTTGGTTTAAGTAATA
>Ga0307444_1000115_pt1 | contig 40895 bp, 35 predicted proteins | sample SalMarSW160340MG_FD_202145 | JGI IMG/M metagenome (GOLD analysis project Ga0307444, IMG submission 202145) | Salt marsh sediment microbial communities from the Plum Island Ecosystem LTER, Massachusetts, United States - SW1603-40 | ecosystem: Environmental > Aquatic > Marine > Intertidal zone >...
AAGCATTTTTTAATTTAATGTTGTAAAACAAAAAAAGAGAAGTTAAAGCCTTCTCTTAAAGAAATCAATAAAAAGTTTGAAAGTTCTGATTCTCATTCCTATATCTGAATAAGCTCCATGACCTTCATCAGCGAACTCAACATATTCGTAGGTTTTATCACCTTCAGATCCTTCTTTCCAACCCATTTCAACTAATTTATCTCTAAATTGTCTGCTCTCTTCTACTGGACATCTTGGATCATTAACTCCATGAATCATCTGAATTGGAGCTTTGATATTTTCAATAAAAGTCATTGCTGAGCCATTGATCCAAACGTCTTTGTTTTCTTCATAACTTCCAAGATGTTGTAAGAGGAAGAATTGAAAGTGAGGTTTGGATTTCTCAAACATTGTTTTAAGATTAGAGATACCTATCCAAGCTGAACCAGCATTCCAACCTGCATCTGCATATTTAGTGAGTTGGATGAAAGTCATGTATCCACCGTAAGAACCACCAAAAACACCTATCCTGTCTGGGTCTACGTAATCGAGAGATTCTAAGTATTTTTTAGCAAAGACAACATCTTTTCCGTCTCCTCCACCCCAATCTTTTAAGTTCAATTCCATAAATTCCTTTCCATATCCTGTGCTTCCACGAATATTTGGATTAAGAATTACAAAACCTTCGTGAGCAAAAACTTGTGAGAACATATCAAAAGATTGGTAATATTGACCAGTTGGTCCTCCATGAACATTCACTAATGCGGGATATTTCTTTCCTTGTTCTAATTTAGGAGTATAGACTGTAGCAGCTATTTCTCTTCCATCAAATGAAGGATATTTGATATATTGTAATTCATAAAAGTCTTCAGCTGTTAAATCTGTCTGTGGATGTATAATTATTTCTTCTTTATCATTTTCAATATCATAACGAGCAAGAACTACAGGTGTTTTTGCATCCATTCTCATATAAATAATATATTTATCATCTAGTACGTATCTTGTGTAATAAGTTAATCCTTTGAAAGGTAATTTCTTTGCACTTCCAGTTTCAACATCATAAATTATAGGTATAATTTCCGCTTCATGATTTCTCAAAGCAATAATTTTCTTATTATCTGAGGAAAATCTGGTAGGTGTTTCTTCATATTTACCTTTTCCCAACCAAGAAATTTCACTTGTCTCTAAATTGTATATTCCTGTTTGAGCTACACCTGATTGATCACTTTCTATTGCCAAATATTTTCCGTCTGTTGAGACAGTGGAGAATGCATCATTAGATTCATCAGATAATGAAATTAACTTCTTTATCTCACCACCATCTTCCTTAATAGCCCAAACATCAGTATTCTTGATGTTATATGTTTCATTGTAATTGAAGTATATCCAACCATTTTCAGCCCATTCTGCATTTCCCCAAACTGGTTTATCAAAAGCTGTTAGTTGAGTAACTTCTTTAGAATCTAAATCCATGATGAATAAATTCAACTGTTCATGACGGTTAGAAGAGAAGAGTAATTTCTTACCATCAGGACTAACATCCAGAGGATATTCTTGAGCTTCTGGAGTATCAGTTAATTGAATACTTTCTTTGGTTTTGGTGTTATAGAGGTAGATGTTGTGTTGTTCATTACCATCAACATCTCGTGTGTAAGTGATGTGAATATCATCCTTTAACCATATGAATCCTGCTCTAATCGCTTTTGGTAATTCCCCATCAGTAACTTGCTCATATTCCATAGTTTCTGGATCTAAAATGAAAAATTCTTGTCTTTTAGTTTTATTCCAGTAGAATCCAATTTTATCTTTTTTATGATTAGGGGTGATAAAAGTGAAAGAAGGAATAGAAGCTAGTTTTTCTAAAGTTATCTCTTTAGTCATTATTATCATATGGTTGAAAGAACTAATAATAAAAAATTTTTCTGAATGACAATCTTCTGTTTTAATTATCAAATAATACTAATATTTGTCAAATAAAGTTTTTAAAGAAGTTTTGAACAGATTCTGATATGATAACTTTAGATGTTTTATGGGCAGCAGGTTTAGGTTATCTATTAGGTTCTATCCCCTTTGCTTGGATTATAGTAAAATTATGGTTAAAAATTGACATTCGTACAGTTGGATCCAAAAATGTTGGTGGAAGAAATGTTATTAGAGCTTTTAAAGCTCAAGAAAAACCTAATGGTTTAGCTTACACTGTTGGATTAATAGAAGCTATTCTTGATATGTTTAAAGGATTCTTTGCTATGTGGTTAGCAGTATGGATTTCGTTTTCCTATAGTAATGCAGACATTTGGGTCATTGCTTTTGCGGGACCAGCTGCTATACTTGGGCATAACTGGTGTATCTGGTTATGGGGACCAGGAGGAAAAGGTGTTGCTTCTACAATGGGAACAATGTTATTCTTCAATCCAGTCTTCTTACCTTTCTGGTTAGTACTTTACTTTGTTGTTGGTTCTGCAGTGATGTATAGTGCCATCACATATATTCTAACTTTCATCATCATGGCCATATTCTTTCTCTTTTGGGGACCGAATGATATAACGGGGAATATTTGGAAGTGGATCTCTCCTGCGAACAAAACTGTTGTTGACCTAAATACACTTACAATAGTTGGCTGGGTAGCGTTCGCAACCATGCTTGCAATCACATTAGTGGTTTTAACTAGACAAGGAGAGAACTTCCGTAAAATCAAGAGTGGCGAAGCTAAAAAAATGAAACTATGGAAAATATTCAAAGGAAAAGCTGATGAAGCTTTAAAATAACTTCTTCTTTTTTCATTTTTCCTTTTTTTCTATTTCTTCAACCACATTTTCTTTTCTTCTATAGTCTTTTACACTTGTATAAATTACTGCTAATCCATTAATTATGAGGATTGTAGCTAGAACAGTTATTAACAAAATATATGCATTTTGTTCATTATTAGAAATAAGTAAATTACTGAAAACAACAACAAATAAATAGATCATAACTGATAAAACCATTACTATAATAGCAGTTACTTTACATCCTGAAGGATAATCTCTTAAATTTATAAATAATTGACATCCTATAGGACGATCTCTTTGATATTCTAACTGAATAGTCAAAAAGGTAGAAATACTACTCAATATTAATACAATAGATAGAACTATCGCAATTCGAATTGTGAGTATATTCGTATCTGAGAATATTAGGAGGACAACCGCTGCAGGTAAAATAAATATTCCACCTAAAAATCTAGCAAATTTTACAACTTGATCTCGGATTTTTCCAAAGAGACCATTTAAGGTTTGGGTGAATCCAAATATCATTAATGTTACAGATAAAATGATTAATGTATTTTTTACATCTTTCATCATAAAAATCAAAAATAAAATTGTTAATCCGATTGTGATTGGTTCTATTATCAAATTGTAAATAAACAACCATTGTGGTAATTTTCTTAACTCTGACACGATTAATGGCTTATACAAAAAATTATAAGTTTTTCTAGTGAAAAAATAAATTCTATAATTAAATATCAATTGAATAAAGCATATTTATTGCTTGTTCCATCCTTTGTTCACTTATTGAGCAGAAGGCTACTCTAACTCCATTCAAACCATTTTTCACATTTACAAATGGTACTGTTCCTAGACCTTTTTCCATAAGTTTTGCAGAAATCTCACTAGCAGATTGTTGATTTTTAATTAAATAATAACTGAAGAATCCAGAATTGAAATTTACAGGTTTGAGTATTTGGTTTTCCTCTTCTTCACCAAGTTTCTTAATAAGTTTATATCTCCTTGTAAGAATTTGCAAATTCCTCTCTTTTTCCTTCTTTATCTGCTCATATTTCTTTGAGTCAGTGAGCACATTAGTTAAAGCTTCTTGTATACCTCTTGGGGCACTTGATGTATTTGTTCTTGCAACTTTTGCAATTGTTTCTCTTACCTGATGTTTCTCTTCTTCACTTCTTTCTATACCAAATCCCAAAGAGACATTACCTAACCTTGCTCCATACGCACAGAACCTTTTAGAAGTTCCATCAACTTTGATTGTAATAATATTATCATTTATTCCTATTAAATAAGGGAATACTGAATGATCTAAGACATCTTTTTCATAGACATAATTTTCATAAGCATCATCTAAAATTATAATTGCTGGAATTTTTATGTCTTGTATATATTCTTTGAATTTATTTATTTGTTCCAGATTAGGACTTATTCCTGAAGGATTGTTAGGAAAATTCAGGTATACACCTACCCTTTTTTCTGTTTTTTCACTCTCTTTCAACTTACTGATTAAATCCGAAAATGATAGATTTCCTTCCTTATCTACTAGGTTATAGGTCACTTCTCTCAAATTTTGATTCTTATAAAAAACATTATCTACATTTCCCCACCTTGAATTTGGACTTAGAAGTACATCATTTTCGTTAAGGAAAAGTTGTCCAGTTATAGTCAATCCTCCTGTCAATCCTCCACAAACAGTAATTGGTAAAGTGGAAAGTTTCTCTGCTTTTTTTCTTAAATTAATTGGATAACTCTCTAGTGTGTCTTTCTTCCACGCTTGCACAAATTCGTTTTGTCCTCGCATATTAGCATAAGCAAAAAGCTGATCAGCTGTTAATTCTTGTAATTCTCTCATTAATGTTGGTAAAACCATCAAAGTTCCATCATCTTCTGTTGCCGATCCAATTGTCCCATTAATGAAATCTGGTTCTTTTTGGGTTCGCTTTTTAGCTTCTAAACCCCATGCTAATGTTCCTGCTGAAAGATTAACTTTCTCGTCAATTTGACGACCTTTTGTCGATAAATATTTGTCAAGAATCATTGGTGAAAAAAGAGATTAATCATAATTTAAACATTGAGTAATAGACATTTAATATACTCTACAAGCACATCGATCGCTTTCAAAATAATCTTCTATTTGCCATGCATGTCCACCTTCATGTCCAAATCCATGATAACGATAATCAACTAAATGTTTAATTTTAATACGGTTACCATCCTCCCATTTGTATTCTGATTCAAAATTCCAGTCTTCGTTTGATAACTGTTTTATTCTTGCTATTAATGAATCAAAAGAAGTTTGCCATTCTTTGATAACTTCTTGCAGAGTTTTAGGTTTTCTAATTGTCACTTGTATCTTATTAAATTCGTTTATTCCACCTTTACGGAACCAAATATCTTGATTAGATAATATCCAATCAATAGCTTTAGTCAATTCTCTATTCCAAGAAGCAAGATGCGCAAGAATATCCTTGATAGTCCAAGCTTTTAAAATATGATATTGGACCATCTCTTCATCATGTAAAGTATCAATTATAAATTCCATTTTCTTGTGATCTCCAATTAGAAATTCAATTGCTTCTTGTTTATTCATCAATATATTGATTCGTATAATCTCTTTAATTATTTTCGTTAAGAAGAAATAAAGAGTTATCAGAAGTAGATTTTCTGAAAGACTCGTTTAAAATAAAACAAAGTTGTATTTCTGTTTAAAGCTAATTACAAATAAAAGAGATATCGCCTTAAGCACGTTTTTTGTTTTATTTATAGTTTAAATTTCAAACATATTAAAGAGCAAGGGATTTTAATTTAGCAAGAACAATTTCTCTGTCAGTATAATTTGATGCATTTTGATCATGGGAAGCAATCAGTAAGGTAGTATTATATACATCACACATCTGTGATAATAAATGATATACAATTTCGGAATTTTCAATATCAAGATTTCCTGTTGGTTCGTCTGCAAGGATAATTAAAGGTTTATTTGCTAAAGCTACTGCAATCGCAACTCTTTGTTGTTCTCCTCCACTCAAGAAAGAAGGTTTTTGGTGAAGATATCTTTCTATTTCTAGCATTTCAACTAGCTCATTAGTTCTTCTTTCAATAGCTTCTGGTTGTAATTTTGCGATAGTCATTGGAAATTCAATATTCTCTTCAACCGTTAAGAACGGAGCCAAGTTATATGATTGATATACAAGCCCTACTGTATCTCTACGGTAGTCAGCTAGTTGATCCTCGTTGAAATCTACTATATTCCTACCTTCAACAAGTATCTTCCCAGCTGTAGGTTTTAAAACACCAGCAATACAATGTAAGAGAGTTGTTTTGCCTACTCCAGATTTCCCTCTGATTACAATTTTTTCTCCTTTCTTAATGGAGAAGCTAATTCCAGGAATTGCTATTGTTTCAACCTTGCCTTTATAGACATGTAATAAATCTATAATTTGAATGATTGTTTTTTCTTTTATATTCATTTTATTCACTTCCAATTTTGTTCTTTCTTTCTTTTCTTTTATTGATTTTGAAAAGCTTGATTAAATCTTGTATGAAGATGAGTATTAGTAATAGTAATAATAAAGCTATAAATGTTATTATTGAAATCCAAGAGAAATCTAATCTGATTGGAAAGCCGTAGATTGAATTATGTGTATAAAATATTAATCCTAAAATAATAATTGCACATGTTATACTAGCAGTAAATATAAATAACAGAAACATAGAAATCCAAATTGCTTGTGACCAGTGAATTTCTTTATTTCTCAACCCCCTAAGTTTAAGGTATTCAAAATACTTAGTACTGTCAAAAATAAAGGAACTAAGAAGACCAACAAGAAAAATTGGTAAAATTATACTTACAATTATAGTTGAATTATGCAATTGTAATAGAATTATTGCTTTCGAAGTATTTGATAACTCTACATCAGTTTCATCATGTTTGATTGAATACCAACTTCCTTTTAGCTCCAAATAATTAATTGCTTCCTCTATATTATTATTTTGTCTCTTTATACTTGTAATAGCATACTGAAAATCTGTCAAGTTAAACTGTGATTCTTCATATTTCTTTAAAAACCATCTTGGATTATTTAGGGAAAAGAACGGTAGATAATAAGCATAATCATAAAGAGTGTTGATGTCATACACTATTGACTTATCAAATTGAGTTCTGGGGATTGTAATATTCTCAGATATAAAGTACTGTTTTTCTTTTGTATAGATGCTAGAAGAAATTACATAACTTGATGACAAGTTTAGTTTTTTGAATACTTCTTCATTAGAATGTTTCTCAAATTTCACATTTTTGAAGTACGAATTTTGGAAGAATTCTAAGGGATTACTGAGATAGATTACGTTAATAGTACCTTCAACAGTAAATACTTGGTCTATAAAAGAAACTAGACAATTGTTATAACCACAAATATTTATAATCTCTGAGCTAGTTTCAGGGTCTGTAATTAATGAATAATCATATAATCTCAAAGATTTATCAAAATCGTTTTTCTGATTCTGCATAGAAACAAAAGATGTTATCACGAGAGATAAAAAGAACATCATATAGAAACAAATTGTAAGAATTCTTCTCCTTTTCTTTGAAATAGAAGTCAAGGTTTTTGCAATTGTTTTAAAAACTGGTGTAAATACTTTAGTAAGCTTTTTTGTAATCCAATTTAATATTGATATTTGAACACGAGGAATAATTACTAAAAGTCCAATACTTAGGATCAATCCAAGGACTAAATACCAGATTATATTAGCAGATAACTGTAAGGATTCAAGTAATATACTATTAATTGTCCAAAAAGCAGCAAATACAATTAGAATTAGTACTATCATACTGACCTGTATTCCTATGTTGAAGAGCTCAGATTTTGATATTTTTTTCCTTTCATCTTCAAACATTTGCACTTTCTCATCTTTCAAAATTGTGTTTGTTTTTTGAATGATTAGAATAATGCAGAGAAAAGTGCAAAAGTGCGATATAAAAAAAACCAGTTGAAGAATTGAATATGAATATATCTGTTGAACATATAAAAATATCCAACTGATACAAAGAGATGCAATTAATGAACCTCCAGCAATGATTGATTGAAACAAGAATGTATACTTACGTATTTTATCAAATTTCACACCTCTCGAAGATAAAATACTTATAATTATCTTCTGATCATTTTTAGCTTGATAGACAATTATGTAAAGTAAATATAAGAAAAAAATTGAAATTAAAACTGAAAAAATGAGCGAATTAAAAAAAACAAATCGTATTTGTTGAATCGTTATCTCTAAAATTTCTTTAAAAATATCATTAAAACTAAAATCGTTAAAGTACTCATTTTGAGCTAAGTGAAGACTAAGATATGTAAAAAAATCAATTTCAATGTCAGAAACCCAATTATTGTATCCATTTCTTAGTTTTATAGGCAAAAGATTGAGATATGATGTTTTATTCATTGTATAAAGAGAAAACAATTTAATTCTCTCCTGATTAATTAAACTGGTTATTTTACTTATACCAATATCATATACAAAACTTAAGAAATCAGTATCTTTTATTATGATATTATATATACTTGTTTCTTGCAATGCATAATAATTTTCAGCTGAACCGAATATTTCTGAAAAATAGTCTTTACCTACAACTTGTGATACATTAAAGAAATCTAGTGATGTATTTGAATTCCAGTCTATTTGAATATTCTCTCTATTAGGGAGTGTTGAGTTTTTTGTAACTAATAAGGACGTTTCATCCGCTATAATATAGGGATTCTCTACATTTAGCTTATTGTTAACTATAAAAAAGCTGACTGAATCTATAGTAATATTATTAATAGTTAGATTAATTAAATTTCTAGGAAGTTTTGTGATAAGCCTATGATTCAAGTTATTAAAGTGCTGATTAAATGTATTGTATTCTGAAAGAAAAATGGAGCTATTTAGGTTTAAATAAATCTCTAAGTCTGGATTAGTTGAATTTCCAATTAACTTATTCCATTTAGTATTATACTCTTCCATAAAATAAGTAAAAGAAAAAAAAGAAGCAATGAAAATTAAAGAAATGAGAATAAATTCTAAAATTGTTTTTTTTCCCTTTGCTTTAAAGATGATTTTTAATAATTTCAAATTAAATACCTTCCACTAGATCAATGTATTTTTCATCATAAGAAATTTCAGGAATTTGTTTTTTCAACAATTTATAATTTATAATACCTACTATTAGAGTTATGATTAACATACTTAATATTAAACAACAAACAAGAATTATAGATAATGGCAAAATAAAGAAATGTATTTTTAAAGAATCAGATGGCTGAATCGCTAAAATAATCATAGTTGAAAGAATCCAGCCGATAATAATACCAATAAAATTTAGAAAATTTAGAAAAATAAAGATTGGAAATAATGCAAGTTTTATTCCATTCTTAATAGACATTCCTCTTGAAAAAAATACTTTAAAGCTTTCAACTTGTTTATTAAAAAGTTGGATGGAATTCTCAAAAAGGAATAATAATAGAGTAATTCCTAATAGTATTATTAATATTAACAGAAATTTTGGTTGAATGATCATATGTTGATAATCCTTATCGCTAAATCTTATGTTAGTAAAATCAATTATTTCTATACCTAAGTGTTTTACAGAATTGAGTTCTGTAATTTGATCAATTAGAATCTCTTTTGTAACAGTCTTATTAAGACTAATAACCGAGATAATATCAAGGTTTTCTGTTTCTAAAAGATTATCTTCAAAGTCACTATTCAGTATTATGAATTTAACAATAACAGCATTAGTGTTTCCACTATAATAATTCTTTGTAAACCATGTAAAAAGAGGTATTGTTTCAACAAAATCATCAATTTGACCAGAGTAATATTTGTCAGTTTCCCTCATGTGAAATAATAAATTCTCTCCTATGCTTTTAGCTGTATACATACTTACTCCTTTAGAAATAATCATTGAAGTTTTATTCAGAGATAGGTCTTCTTTGACTTCTTGAGTCGTTTTTAATCCAGAATATGAATCTTTGAACTTTATATTTTCAAACAAATTTCCTATCTTTGTAGAGTTGATGCAAAAACCATCTAGAGAAAATGGCCATCCTTCAACTCTACTTGCAGTTAATTTGAAATGAATTAACTCAATTGATTTATTCACATATTCATGAAGCTCGTTTTCAACATTATATCTGCTTGAAATTGGATATTTAATAGTTATATCACATAGTTGATTGAACTGTTCGTTTTCAATCAAATAATGTTTGTAGGAATCTATAACTGAGAAGGAAGCAGATATTAGCAGAATGTAAATTACTAGAAGTTTGAACATTAAATTTCTTTGCAATATTATTTTTTTCGACATTTGTTTTGTAAACCTGAAGATTTTATTCCTTTTAGTGAAAACAGAGTTTATTGCAATTCCAATTTTCAATAAAGAATCTCTGGTTATTACAAAACTAAAAATTAAAATTAAGATAAAATACACAATTAGCTTCCACATTTTTAATGAATCTTGAAAATCCCATAAGATTTCAAGTGATAAAGTAATTAAAATGATAAAAATAGCAGATGGAATTGATAGCAATCCAATTTCTTTAATTAAGGATCTTGTTCTTCCAGTAACAGTACTTTTTGTTGATTGGTAACTATTTTTTTTTCCTATGGATCTTAAAAGCATTATAATTTGATAAGCACCACAAGCAATAACTATCAATATTTGAGTACCTGCTAAAATTAGGTAATTTTGTGAAAATTTGAGAAAAGCTGGTGTAATTGAAAGAAGAATTATTATCGAGAGAAGTAAAGAAACCAAATATGTATAAAACATTATCTTAATCTCACTCCTTAAAAATAATTTATATATTTCAGATTTTTTACCTCCTCTGATTCTAAATAAATTGATAGTGTCTCTCTGATTAGAGATATATGTTTTTGTTGTGATGTAAATTAAAGAAACAATAAAAACTCCTACAATTAGGATAACAGGAATCAATTGAAAATTAGAAAAAAAACTATATTCATTATTGAAATACATTAACTTTTCCCTTAGAAGATCTTGTTGAAAGCTATACTCGTCTCCAGGATATTGGTAACCAAAATATGAATTTAATTGACTCTCTTTTACTTTCAGAAAATCAGTAATTTTAGCAAAAACAGTAGAATAAATTGCATCTCTTTTAAATTGAAATAGAAATAGATTATATGTTTTAACATCACTTAATTCTTCAACAAACAAATTTTTGAAAGTTTCATCATTAATAAATATATAGAATAAATCTGGCTTAAATTCATGTCTAAGAATATCACGTAAGCTACTACTAACAAAAATTTCCTCCCTTTGAACAATATTGGTTAGTAACAATGTTTCATTTATCTCTAAACCATTATATAGTTTGAAAGATATGAGTATTTGGTTGCTATCATTAAAATATTCATTCTGAAGCGAACTTTCAATAACAAATTCACCTGTATTTAATGTCAAATTGGCATATTTATGGTAATATGAACTTGGTGCCCAGATTATAGCGAAATTTGTTCTATTGAATTCACCTATTCTGATTTCACTTTCTAAATAACCCATATATTCATAATCTTCTAAAGAAAATAAATTATTAATATTTGTTTTGGAAAAATTTGGATTTTGGAACACTGAGGAGTTTTCATTTAGAATTAAGTAGTCAGGATAGCAATTTGAAATAATACTTTCATAATTTTCATAATAATTGCTACTACTACTAGCATAAACTACAAAGAAACATAGAGATGCAACTAGTAAGGGTATAAAAAGAAAAACTACTTTGTCTTTTTTCTTTGTATTAAAAAGCATTATTTTCAATCCTTTTAAATCATATACAACCTTTTAAACCTTATTCATAAAAAAATAGAAAAAGAGGAAATGATTCTATTACTAACTAGCCCATATTTGAGTAATAGTAATCAATTGTCACCTCTATCCACACATGGTTATCTAATGTATAATAAGGCCAATAAAAATAGTCATAAGGATTAAAAGAAGCATATGTTCGATCTGTTCCATGAGGTATTGCACCTACTGGATATCCCTCTATATTACGTATGCCTTGTGCATAAGCTTCTAACCATAGACTATTACTTTCTAGGTAATAAATTGTACCTTCAGTTGATTTTATTTTTATGAAGAGTTTACCTCTAAAAAGAAGATCATCTGCAAATGGAGCATCGTTATCCCACATCTCTACGATGAAATAATCTAAACCAGGAACGTAATGTTCAGCTGTCAAAGAAACATCAGATATATCGTGATCTCCATTACCAAGTTTTATGTCATCACTTTCTGTATTTAATAAAGTCACTCCACCTCTGTTTTTTATTATAAAGTATATTTCTCCTTTACCTATATCATCTCCATCAAAATAAAGGTAGATATGAGTTATATCTATTGTAACATCGAAGTAGTTAGGTGTTACAGCGTTGACTTGAGTCATTCCAAAAAATAAAAAGAGTGAAATAACACTAACAAATATATTATACTTTGTTTTTATACTTCCACCTTCATTAAATGCACTTTAATGTGCACTTATTAAATAAATTATTATTTAATAAATGTTTCGTATAGTAATCGGAATTTTTAATATTAAATATTTCTTAATATAATTAATTAACAAAATAATTAACAAAATACAATTTTTTCCTCAATAATTTGTTTAATTTTTCTAAAGGATAAATAAATAGAAAACGCTTGTAAAAATCTTTGATATTCTTTCTTCAAATATTAAAAAAATTCTTTTACTTACTCATTTTCTAGATTTGTGAAAGATATACAATTCATATACTTTTTTCAAGAAGTACAAGATAAATGTCATAAACTTTTGTTGAACCTATATTAGATAAAAAAAGATTTCTGAGTAATATTAATTACGTTATACATGTTATTAACACTTATTTTCTATAAGAGATTATTTAGCTTCTATCATTTCTTAAGAACTAAATTAGTTTTGTTAATTCTTAGATTGGTTTTTACTAATTTTAGTAGAATACTTCTATTATCGTAAAAATAAAGATTTATTAGCAGTATGTTTTTAGAAGGTTTTAAGTGAGGAATAATTATGGATGTAGTTCTATTCGAAGGGACATTACAGAATGCGAAAATCTCTTTTGGATTATTAACAAAGCAAAAAGCTCTAGTATTCGAAAAAGGTGGAAAATACCTCCTCCCCAAAGACAGAAGTAAAAAGGTTATAGAACTTCCAGAAGAAGTTGATTTAAAAAAGATTAAAAAAGCAGCAAAAGAGACAGAAAAAGCTCTTGAAATTTATCTAAATCATCGAGATCTCGGTGCAACTACTTATGGTAGTCTTTTAGTTGAATATTACATAAAAGAAAAAGTTCAGCTAGAACCTTTATTTGAGGAATTAGATGCTGAAGGAAAGAAGTTTATCCAACCTATTTATGATCAAATTTTGAAGATAGCATTTTATAAACATGGAGCTACTTTTCCTGACTATTTCAAAGAAGCAAAAGTCATTTCTCGTTATGCAATGATGGACTTAGAATTAGTTTTTGGAACACTGGTAAAGGATTTTGCTAGTTTTCTCTTTAAAGAATCAAGTCCAGTCTCTATCTATCCATTACGCTATTCAACTAGAGAAATTACAGATAAAGACTTAGACAAAATGGAAGAACTTTATGCAGAAAGAATAGAACAATGGTTAAAATGGAGAACTGTTTTAAGAAATTCAGAATTTCTTTATAATTTCATGATTCATTGGTTATTCCAAGTTCTAGAAAAGCTTTATCCTGAAGATCAAGAAGCTATAAAAGAAACTATTGAAGATGCAGAAAGAATTGAAATATTTAACAATCCTGATGTTTTAGCAGCTCTTCAAACTGGACAAGATTTTGAAGCTGAAGATTTTTCCCAAGTCAGTATGAACAAACATCTTCTTTACTATTACTCGATGCAATATACTTTTGATGAAAAAGTGTTATCTTTCAAAAAATATAAGCAAACACCAAGCTTTGGATATCAAGATTTATTCATCTCAATGGCAAATTTCTATGCCTCTATGCCTATTTTTGCTAATTTCAATCCTCTTTTTTCCATGATTACGGGGGGTTTGATTGAATGGATAGAACAGAATCTTACATTTCAAGCAATGCGAGGAAACCAACAGATGGATCCATATAATATTATCCCTAATGCGTTGACTTTTCTTTTAGCTATTGTTAGTTCAAAATCGAAGAAGTTAAACGAGAAAAAGTATCTCTTAATCAAGACAATTCAAAAATTATTAACTCCAGAAGTTTTAAAAGAAGGTCTAAGCTGGGTGAAACAATCTCAAATTGCTTTTCAAGGTAAAGATCCTGAGAAATTTTCAACCGAAGTAACAGATAAAGAAGTTGAAGAAAAATTAAAAGAGATTGAAGAAAAAGCAAAGGAGTACATAAAGGAACTTAAAGTAGCTCCAGTAAAAAAGAAAGAATTTAACTTGATAATTGATGAGCTCGGAAATGTAGACAACACCTATGAAGAAATGAAAAATGAAAGAGATAAACACCTATTTATTGATAATAAATACAAAAAGAATTTATCTGATTTTCAAAAGGATTTCATATTGTCACTTCAGTTATTCGAAAAGGATACAGATATTTTAAATGAAATATCAAGATTATTTGAGTTCTTTAATCATTATACAATTGTAGGTAATACTACTGCATTATTTGGTTTTGTAATAATGTTGTGGATGATTACTATATCTAAACAAGGATCGCTAGATTGGTTGAAACCAACAGAATCTATAACTATCAAAACAAAAGAAGAAAGTGAAAATTTAGCACGTTTTTGTATCAGATATAATACTATTCTACAAGGTTTTCTGATTAAAGGTTATCCATTAATAGAAACAACAGCTCCCTCTTTAATTATTCAAACAACTCAAAATTTAAGCGAATTCTTGTTAGCAAAGGATACAGCTAAAGAGAAAAAACACCCAATCTATACAGAGGTACTCAAACAACTAAAGAGCATCTACTTCTAATTTCCTTTTTTTGTAGAAATAAAGGTTTATTAATTAAATCTTATTTGCTGTTTCAATGGCTCTACATTATCTAGCGAATCTTGCAATTAGAATAGTAATTATTTATGCTGGAATAGCCGGAGGATTTCTGCTCCAAAAATGGTCAAAAGCAGAGAAGTTAGGCAAATGGTTATTGTTCTTAGGTATAAACATTCTCTCTCCAGCACTATTGATTGTAGTTTTTCTAGATATGGATACTGGTTCTTTAACCAGCATGAATTGGTGGTTTATTGTTTTAATTACTACACTAAGCATGTCTTTTTCAATGATTTTAGATTGGATACAACTTAGAAAACATAAAAAAGATCTTCCATGCCAAACGATAGGTGCAGAAATTAATACTACTGGTTTCATGAATGCACTTTTCTTTCCTTTTCCTATTATAATAGGAATAATGACAGGTAATTTGTTAGCAGAAGGATTATTAGCAGCCTCTCTTTACCTCATAGTACAAACTATCTACAGAAATACAATTGGCGTTTATATAGGATTACAATTTGGATCATCTGAAAAGAAATCTATTTGGAAAATAGTTAAAGGATTAGTACTTTTTCCACCTACAATTGGAATGGCTATTGGATTAATTTTGAGATTTTCCATAGGGCAAATTACAATTGCTCATTATTTCACTGATTTTACTGTTGTTAATGTCTCAACAATTATAAGACCTAATAGTTTTGCTTTAGGACTTTTTTCTTTAGGAGATTATCCAGCTGTAGAAATCTTTCAAGACATTTCTATGGTGATAATGTTAGCCTTAGTAGGTTTAAGTTTCAAATTACCTAAGAGAAAAGAATGGAAAGAAGTAGCTTTGTTCAGACAAGTTTTAGCTAGATTTGGTGGAGGTTTGTTAACTGTTATCATTCTCTTCTTTTTGCCTATTCCCGCAGGTATGATTGTGGCAATGACTATTCAGAGTTTAGCTCCTCCCGCTGTAGCAAATACTGCGTATGCAAAGTACTTTAATTTAGATGAAATAGTTACAAGTAGATCAATAGCGTTATTGACCTTGATTGCACTAATAGCTTTACCAGCTGAGATAATTTTTCTTGTTTGGTGGATGGGTTAAATGGTAACATTTTATCAAGAATAAGGACACAAGATAACATTCATAAGTCACCTTTTTCTTCAGCTGTTAGCATTATAAATCGCTAGGAAAAGCCCAATGACAAAAGATGTTATAATCAGATTTGTAGGTAGTGCAGGAGACGGTTTAGTATCTTTAGGTGACCTATTCGGAAAAATCTTGAAAAAGCATAATTTTAATGTTCTTGGTTTTCGAAGTTATCAGTCAGTTATCCGTGGTGGATATAACGAATACCAGATTCGAGCTTCAACTGATGAAGTGCTTTCAGTAGGAGAAAATGCGGATATTATAGTTCTTTTGAATAAACATGTAGCTGAGATTCATAAGGTACGAGTGAATTCTGGTAATAAAGTAATTTATGATAATGATTATATCGATCTTGATGAGTTAGAATATCCTGAAAATATAATTAAGCTTCCAATACCTTTGGCATCTATTACAAAAGATATTTCTAAATTAAAGGTTTTAAAAAATATAGTTGGTTTTGGTGCAATAAGCTATATTCTAGGTTTAGATGAAGAACTTGTTAAAGAAGTAATATTTGAGCAATTTGGAGATAAAGGAGAAGAAATAGTATCTACTAATTATGAAGCTTTAGAGAAAGGATATGCATATGCAAATGAAAATAATTGGCCAGTTAAATGGGAGAAACATAAATATGGAAAAGCTCAACAGATGATAATTTCTGGAAACGAAGCTTTAGCTCTTGGTATGTTATCTGCTGGTTTAAAATTCTATTCTGGTTATCCTATGACACCTGCAACCTCTATTGTTCATTATTTAACAAGATATCTGCCTAAATTAGGAATGATTGTTAAACAAACGGAGGATGAAATAGCTGCTGTTGGAATGGCGATAGGTGCAGCTTACTGTGGAGCACGAGCAGCAACTGGAACCTCTGGTGGAGGTTTTAGCTTAATGACAGAGCTTATAGGCATGGCAGGAATAGAAGAAATTCCACTAGTGGTCATTAACTCTCAAAGAGCTGGACCATCAACAGGTATGGCTACTAAAACAGAACAAGCTGATCTTTTCCAAGTATATGGTGCAAGTCAAGGAGAATTTCCTAAGGTTATTTTAGCTCCTAGTTCAATTGTTGAAGCATTTAAAGTTGGTATAGAAGCAATAGAAATTGCTGAGAAGTATCAAATCGTAGTTATAATCTTAATGGATTTGTATTTGTCGGAGCAAATTGCTACTGTCAGAAAATTGGATTTGGAAAGGAAAAATAAAAGATTTGGAATTCTTAAAAATCCTGATGAAAATTTTACAAGATATCGAATCACTGAATCTGGTGTTTCTGATAGAACACTACCTGGAACAAAAAACGGAATGTTTTTCACTGGTTCTAGTGAAAGAAATGAGAGAGGAACCTCCATTGCTTCCACATTAGCTGGATTGCCTGAGACTCTTCCAATTAGAATAGAAATGGTTAAAAAACGAATGAGAAAACTGGACTTAATCTTGAAAGAAGTTGAAGAGCCTTCTGTTTTTGGAGAGGAAGATTCTTCTATTACTTTGGTTTCATGGGGTTCGACAAAGTATATTGTCAGAGAAGCTATCAACTTACTAAAAGATGAAGGCATATCTGCTAAACAATTACATATTAAAACAATTAATCCATTCCATACTTCTCAAGTTAGAAAGATTTTGGATGATTCAAAGGAGATACTTTGTATAGAACAAAATTATACTGGTCAAATGAATGATTTCATTAGAATGAAAACAGGCTTCGATATCAAACATAGTTTTAGAAGGTGGGACGGAGAACCAATAGTTCCGTCGCAGATTATTGCGAAAGTAAAAGAGGTGTTGAATATTGAGTAACGAATTCAATTTTTCTCTAAAAGATTATGAAAGTAATTTCAAGCCAACATGGTGCCCTGGATGTGGGAACTTCTCTCAATGGAGAGCTATAAGACAAGCCCTAGTAGAATTAGAGCTTACTCCAGAGGAAGTTGTTTTAGTAAGTGGAATAGGTTGTTCTTCACATATGCCTAACTTTCTGAAAGTCTATGGTCTTCAAACAGTTCATGGACGAGGAATTCCTGTTGCAACTGGTATAAGATTAGCCAATCCTGATTTAACTGTACTTGTATACGGTGGTGACGGAGATATTTACGGAATTGGTGGTAATCACTTCTTACATGCTTGTAGAAGAAATGTTGATATTATAACAATAGTCTCAAATAATTTTGTTTACGGTTTGACAACAGGTCAAGCTAGTGCAACAACTCCAGTTGGAACTATTACAAAAACTACACCAAGAGGTTCTATAGAAAATCCTCTAAATCCTATTACTGTCGCAATTTCAGCAGGAGCTACTTTTGTTGCAAGAGGATTTTCAGGTGATTTACAACATCTTAGTTATGTAATTAAAGAAGCAATCGCTCATAGAGGTTTTGCATTTGTTGATGTTTTTAGTCCCTGTATAACTTTCAATAAAAATCAAACTTTCAATTATTTCAGAGAAAAGGTCTACAAAGTCGAAGATACCGACCATGATAAAGAAGATATTTATTCAGCATTAGATCTTTCAAATCAAAGATTCATTAAAGATGATTTACCTATTGGAATCTTCTATCAAATTGAGAATAAAACAACTTACGAAGAGAGAGATTTTACACTCAATCAAGGTGTGATTCCTGCAAAAGCACCTCTTGATTTGAGTAAGGAGCAAATAGATATTATAACTAAGGAGTTTTACTAAATGTTTCCATCGTGAAATTAGAGGGATCTTATGGAAATAAAAAAACAAGAAATAGTTAAGATAGTTGTGTCAGTAGCGCTATTAGTTACTGCAATTGGACTTACAATGGGCTTGGCCCAGGGAACTGTAGCTGGTGAGAAAGAAGAAGCATTGCATATGGCAACTCTGCACTGTTTTTATGATAACGGTACTAATCAGTATTCTGAAAATATCTCCTTCACTTTTTTATTGTACAATGGCACTACACATCCAGAAACAGTAAAAACTTATGATTTAGGTGATAACCTAACGCTTTGGTTAGCTTATTCACCTAAAGTGCAAGTGGGTTATGATAAAAAATTGATTATTAGAACTTCAATTACAGACCCACTGAATAATACTGTTAATCCTGTACCAAATATAGGCAACTTTAGTGTTAGCATTTCAAGTACTGAAGAAAATGGATTAGATCTTACTCTACCAGCTTCTTCTTTAGAAGCTGATTATCAAGCTCAGAAATGGGTTATTTTTAGTTTACGATTACCATATAGGTCTAATGTGGTGATATCTCTTCTATTTGCGGTCGGTATTCTTTGGGTAATGGAAACAATACCTCTAGTTGCAACAAGTTTGATGATACCTGTTGTAGGTGTGATAACGTTAAAATTAGGTGCTAGTGGATTATTAGCTCCATTTGCTGAACCAGTGATTTTCTTATTTCTTGGAGGATTTGTAATTTCAAAAGCAATGAATAAAACAGGTTTAGATAAATGGATATCTTTGAATATTGTCAGGATTAGTCCTGATAATCCTAGAATCCTTATGCTTCTAATGATGACTATTACTGCAGTCCTCTCAATGTTTATGAGCAATACAGCTACTGCTGCTACAATGATACCCATTGCTGTTGCAGTTACTGATAAATTCAAAGTACACGAAGAAGTTGATAAGAAAAAAATCGATAAATATAGTAAAGCATTAATTTTAGGAATTGCATATAGCGCTTCTCTGGGAGGTATTGGCTCTGCAATCGGTACACCAGCAAATCCAATAGCTATTGCTCTTTTATCTCAGTTTGCAGGAATAACTATTACTTTTAGTCAATGGTTCATTTTTGGTCTCCCGATTGTACTTTTAATGTTACCTTTAATTTGGTTATACCTCTGGATAGTTTTTAAACCTGAAGTACCAAAAGAAAGTATAACAGATGCAAAAGAAGCAGTTAAAAAAGAACTTGACAATATGGGACATCTGAACAAGAAACAAATTTATGTTCTTTCGATTTTCATCTTAGCTTTAATCCTTTGGTTTTTAGAAGGAACAATAAAGAAATACCTCTTCCCAACATTTTCTTCTTCTATTGTAGCAATAATCGCAGCTTTTCTCTTGTTTGTACCAGCTATATTTGAAAATAGTACTGTTCTCAGAGGAAAGGATGTTAATGATTTAAATTGGAATGCTATCTTAATTTTTGGAGGAGGACTAACACTTGGTGTTATACTTACTGAATCAGGTGCTGGTGATCTTATTGCTTTTTCTTTAGAAGGTATAGGTATTTCAAGTAAAATTCTCTTTATAGCTTTAATTGCTGTTGTTAGTATTGTTTTGACTTTTATGGCTTCAAATACTGGATCTGCATCCATTCTTGTACCACTAGTCATTCCTCTTGGCTTACTATTTAATATAGATCCTCTTCTACTAGCTGTTGTAGCGGCAATAGGTTCAAGTGTGGATTTCATGTTACCACAAGGAACGCCACCTACTATGATAGCATATAGTACAGGTAAATATGAAGTCAAAGAAATGGCTAAAATTGGTTCTTTAGTTGATATCTTTGGATTGCTTTTGATTTCCTTTGTGTTACCTTACTTCTGGAAATTAATTGGAATAGTCTACTTTTAGTTCTTTTTTTTCTTTTTCCATTTATTTAGAAAGATTGTAATTAATTGAAAACAGAGAACTAAAACTAACAAGGAAAAATCAGCTGTTCTTATTTTTTCATCTTCATATACTAGAAGAATATCAGCTGATACCAATAGAATATCAATGTTACCAATGGCGTATAGCTCGACATCTTCATGTCATGCTAATAAGATTCCAGTGTCTCTATCATATTTTTTCCTTATGTATCTTTTTTCTAAAGCTGTCTCATAAGTATACTCTAGCTCATAATAAGATTCAGTAAGCTCTTTAGTAATAACAGAAATTCCTTCTTTTGGTTCTTCAAACATGTCTTGCATCAATTCCATGAAATTTGTACAACCTTGGGTATCAATACCTTGGAATGAAATAGCGTAAATCCAACCAGCATAGAATGGATATGGTTCATAATGAAAAGTATCTGTTGAGTTGAAATATTGATCATTTACTGTATAGTTGACACAATCAATTCCTGTGATGCCTTCAAAAACATCTCCAATCTCAGCGCTTTCTAATTCAGGTTCTTTATTAATAGTAACTTCAATCTTATCATTTTTATTAAGAACTGTTTCTGCTTCTAGTTTAATTTCAAAAGTAACATCATATATGTCAACATACCATAAAAATGAATTCCCTACTCAAACTATATTGACAAATTCTTTTGTTCCAACAGTGTTTCCAAACCCTGTATGGCTAGAAGTGTACTTAAAATACAAAAAAGAATGATAATTGTTCCTTTACCTAGTTTTGATGCCATTTTCAATATTAAATTGAATTCTGACATAAACTTATATCGCAAATATTTGAAATTATTCTATATCCATTTCCGTTTTTATTGGTTCAGGGACTTTCTTTGGCCACCAATTCCACTTTTCTGCTACAGCCATTATCGCTGGAACTAGTATTGTTCGAATGATGAATGTATCTATTAATACTGCTATGCATAACATAAATCCAAATTGATTTAAGACCATCTCTTTTGATAGCATCAATCCACTAAATGCTATGGCCATGATAATTCCTGCATAAGATATTACATTCCCTGTTTTGAACAATCCTTTGTGTATAGAGGCTTTTTCTGTAAAACCTTTGTCTCTATATTCTGAAATCCTAGACAATAAGAATATATCGTAATCTAATCCTAATCCTATTAGAATTGTAAACGCCATTATAGGTACAAGCCAATAAAGAGCTGTTACTCTTTGCAGAGCTGGAATGATTGTGTTAAAAGCACTTGTCTCAAATACCAGAATACTCAAACCATAAATCCAAGACAACGTCAAACCTATTGTAACTATCAATCTAAAAGGTATGAAGACTGATCGAAACATAATAGCGATTATAACGTAAATAACCACAATTGTAACTATTATCATTATAGGAAATAGTTTGTAAACTGCATCTATTGCATCAATCATAAATGCAGAACCAGCTGCAAGGTAGAGTTCATACCCATAAGTCTCTTGAACTTCATTGATTATTCCTCGTGTAGTTTTCACCCATTCTTCAGCTTTATCACCCCAGGGGTCAAAAGGTGTGCTTATACTAAGTGTTGTTGTTGAATTGTCTGAATTAGTGTTCATTTTGAAAATTTCTCTATACATAGCCGCATCTGCTGTATAGTATTCTGGGTATGAATCATTCAGAAATTTTCTTGCAAATGAGTAAGGAACAAAAGTTCCTGCTACACAAACAATTGAGGTGAAACTTTCTAAATCTACTTGTGTATCCGTTACTAGTCTGTCTATTATTAAACTAGCATTACTGAAAAATTCAGTAGAAAGAATACCATTTGTTTGATTCGTTTTAATTATAAGATAGAAAGGGAGCATTTGACCTGGGCTAAAATCCTCACTAAATGCTTGATAAGCTAAATCTGAATCAGATCCTCTAGGTAAAATCTGGAGAAAATCTATTGATCTTTGGAATTTAAACACTTGAATAGATACGGGTATTGCAATTGCAATGATTATCACTATTAGAAATGGAGCATATTTTGTGGAAAATTTACCTACTTTATACCACACACTTCTTAGTTGATCAGCTATCTCTCGCTTTTTAACATCTTTCTCTTCTTCCATTTTTCTTCTTTTTAGTTTCTTATAAAGAGTAAATTTCTTGAAGAATTCTTTAAATGTTAAGAGAATTGCAGGAGTAAATGTAAGATTAACGCTTAGTGTTATAAATATTGTAATTGCAGCACTTAATCCTATAGTTGATAATAATTCTAATGGAAAGAAAACGAGACCTAAATAACATACTACCAGAATCAGACCTGAGACTGTAATTGTATGACCTGCGTTCTTACTCATTAAATGAACAGATTCTGAAACTGATTTTCCTTTCATTATTTCTTCTCTGTATCTAGTTAACAAAAATAGTGAATAATCTATAGAAAGTGCTATTACTAGAGACATCATTATACTTGGTGCAAAAGAAAATATTTCCCAGACAAGTGATAATGGATACATAATTAGGAAAGAAGTTAAGATACTAAATCCCATCGAAGCTAGTGGGATAATCATAAGTTTGAGACTTCTTAATACAACTGCAAGAACCACTAAAGCTATTGGTAAAACAATCATGTCCATTCTTGTAAGGTCTTCTTCAGTAGCTGCTTGCATATCTATGTACATGACATAGAAACCTGTTAAGTATGCATTATAGGTCTCAGAAATATGTAGTTTTTCTATTTCATCTCTTAAGAATTGAACAAACGCACCTATCATTCCTGTTTCTTCTTCATATTCAAATTCAATATTTATTATCATAGATCTCTCTGATGAAGAAACTAATGCTGAAGCATAATCACTTAAATTTTCAGCATTTAAAATGTAATAGTTGAGAAAAGAAACAATATATTGACTAAAATTCGAGTTTTCAATATCATATCCTAAAGAAGTACAAAATGCCTCTGTTTGAGAATTAATTATACTTATATTTTCCTCAATCATTCTTAAAACTATAACTGCACTTGTTTGATTAATATATTTCGGGAATTCCTCTGCTAGGATTCCATCTGCGATAACACTAGGTGAATCCTCAGGAGCTTCAAAATTTGATGACGTTTCATCTAGAAATCTTGGTCCTAACCAGACACTAAATCCAAAGATGACCAACCAAACTATGATAACTACCACTTTGTATTTTTCTAAGAAATTATGATATCTCTCGATGAAACCCATTATTTTTCTAGCCTTCTATAATGAAAGTTGCATATATAAAATTTACACTGCAGATTTCAATGTTCTTTGAAAAGAAATAGGTTAATGAAAACATTATTAAGACACAATTTTAAGGTTAGGCAAACTAAAAAGTTGTTTTAAATGGAAAAAACAAAATTTGAACTTGATGATTTGTTTTCATTCAAAAAAATTGTAACCACAAAAATTCTACCTGAAAAAACAATTTTATTTGAAGAACAGAAAATAAATCAAGGTGAAGATAAGTATAATTCTGCAATATTTGCTATTAAAGGAAAAGAACCTTATCAATTTACAAGTGGATTATCTCAAGACTCAAATATGAAACTCTCTCCCAATAAAGACAAAATTGCTTTTCTTTCAGTTCGAGGAGGAGAAAAAGCTAAACCACAACTTTTCATTATGCCAATTACTGGTGGTGAAGCAATTAGATATACTAACATGAAAAATGGTGTTGGAGATTTTAATTGGTCTTTAGATGGGAAGAAGATTGTTTTTACTCATAGAATAAATGCAGATGAGCTAGAAGAAGAGAATAAAAATAAGGAACAAGAGGAAAAGAAAGAGAAGGAAAAACTCTCTGAACTTGATGTAAAAATTAAGAATCTAGAAGAACAAGAGAAAGAACAAGAAAAAATTAATCCTAGAGTGATTTCAAAAATTGTTTATAGAAAAGGAACAGATTTTATGGATGATAAAATAAGCCATATCTATATTCTAAATTTAGATGATAAAAAAACAGAAAGAATTACTGAAGGTGATCTTAATTATTCTGATCCTTATTTAAGTCTGGATAATAAGACAATTTTTGCAGTGAAATACAAAGAGACTGGACAATTAAACGATCTTTATGAGTACGAGATTGTGAAAATAGATGTAGATACAAAAGAAGAAAAAATACTGAAATTAGTTTATGGTTTTGGAGCAGGATTGAAACTGTCTCCTAATGGTGAATGGTTAGTTTATAATTCAGTTAAGGAAATTACAGTACCTTCTACTGAAAATAATCAGTTAACTCTACATAATACTATAACAGGCCAAGAGAAATGGGTAAGTGAAACTATAGATAATCATTCATTTGAACCTATATTTGATGCTGAATCAAATTATCTTTATTTCATCTCTGATGAATGGGAACGAAATTTAATCTACAGATACAACATAGAAAGGGAGAGTCTAGAAAAAATCTATAACGGAGATTCTTTAATTTATTCTTTCGATGTCGACAGTACTCAAGGAATAATTGCTCTAGTTGTTTCTACTACAGAAGATATATCAATTCTTCAAACATATGATTTTGTGTATAAAGAACTTAAGATTCTTTGGAAATCAAATGAGGAGTTTCTAAAAGATAAGATTATCTCTGAAACAGAAGAAATAAGATTCAAAGGATTTGAGGATGTTGATATTCAAGGATGGATTGTAAAACCTCCTGATTTTAATAAAAATAAGAAGTATCCACTTATACTTGAGATCCATGGCGGTCCGCATGCTACATGGAGTCCTTATGAGCGCTCTATGTGGTTTGAATATCAATTTTTTGCTTCTCAAGGTTATGTCATATTTTACTGTAATCCTCAAGGTTCTAGTGGAAGAGGTTATGATTTCCGTTATATTGTAAAAAACTGGGGAACAAAACCAGAACAAGACATCTTGAAAGGTGTTGATGAAGTAATAAAACGTGGTTATGTTGATGAAAACAATCTTTTCATAACTGGAGGATCATATGGCGGTTACATGACAGCATGGATTATAGGACATGATAATCGTTTTAAAGCTGCTGCTCCTCAACGTGGAGTCTATAACAACGTGAGTTTCTGGGGAACAACTGATATCCCTAGATTCATTAGTGAAGAACTAGGATCTTATCCATGGGAAGACTTGAATCAGTTGTGGGAATTGTCTCCAATAGCTTATGTTGATAAAGTTAAGACACCAACTAGGATAATACACTCTGAAAATGATTTCAGGGTACCTATCAACCAAGGAGAAGAGTATTTTGCTTCACTTCTTAGAGTAGGTGTTGAAGCTGAGTTAATTAGATATCCTGAAGAAGGGCACGAATTGAGTAGATCAGGTAAACCTAAACATGTGAAAGACAGGTTACAGAAAATTATTGAGTGGTTTAATAAATATAAAACGAATTGAAATCATCCGATTTCCTTTCTTATCTCTTTTTCTTTGATTTTTACTCATTATACTTGAACTATACAACCATTTCCAAGAACTAGTAGTCTATTCCATTCATCTGTTAAAGCTGCTCTACTCTCAAGTTCAATTCTATAGATTCTTTGTGTTTCGTATTTGTCTATTCTCCTAAGGTTTTGAAAAAATATATTATTTCGAATGAATCTTTTCTCTAAAGGACACAATCTTAAAATAAGGATTTGATACGTTTTTTTATAATTCTTCAAATTAATTTTACTTTCACTAAATCTTGGTTCGAATTTCAGCATCTTACTAATTATCATCAACTGATCTCTAAGAATATAGTTGTTTGTCATTCCTATACTTATTCGAGTTTTTGCAATATAGTCGTCGCCAGCAATAAATCCATCTAGTACCCCTTGTAAGAAGGATTTGGATTTATTAAATGCTAATTGTTTAAGACGTTTATTTTTACTTGTAGAACCGTGTACATACCGTTTGATAATGGAAATTGCATTTTTATCATAAATAGAAACATGAACCTTTTTACCATATCTGTTGATATTCTTTGAAAACACTATCTTGTCTAGATATCCTTTCTTTAAGTCTTTGTAACCACAAGAAAGTTGTAAACCTTTAATTCTTTTGTCTTTTCTTTGAGATAAATAATCTTCAATTTTACTATACCCTTTTTCTAAGCTCCATCTTTTGAGAGCATAATTTGAAAACTTTGAATTTTGTTTTAACTTGTGAGAATAGTAGATATAGTTCCCTTCTGCTAAGAAAAAACCTACAAAAAAACCATTTTTGTAATCACTCGTTTCTCCTTCTTTTAGGTTATTCTCAAAATGTGATAAAAACCAAAATTTATCAAGTTTTTTTATTTCTTTTATTTCTATAAATCTAAGATTCATATCAGAAGTCTGTTTAAGTTTAATTGCAGTTATTATTGTAGGTATCTTTTGTGTTCCAATAGTTGTAAAATACAAACCATTTGTGGGAATTACTTTCAAGGATTTTCTTTTACCAATAAATATGATATTGGTGACTCTTACCCAAATTTGATTTCCTTTTGAGTCAATAGAAGGTACTTCAATTGTGTTTGCTTTAGATAAATCAAAAAGGTCATCCAAAGAAAGTATGTCGTAATTACCGTCTATCTTAGAATATATCTTATTATCCCCTGCCAGACCATCTCTATTTGATGATTTCTCAAATGGCATACTATTTTATATTTTAAAAGCATATTTAAACCTAAGAAAGGAAAAGATTCAAATATATATATCTCTCTCATTGAGAATATAATAGAAATACAAAGGAATGAGAATTCTGAAACCACTAATTAAATGGACAGGAGGTAAATCTTCTGAGATAAAACATATTGTAGATATTATACCAGAATATGAAAGGTACATTGAACCATTTTTTGGTGGGGGTGCTCTCTTTTTTTATTTAAAACCAAAAAAAGCTATTATTAATGATATATCGAATAATTTAATGGATTTTTATAAACTCGTAAAAAAAGGTAGTGAAGTTTTTAAAAAGGAACTCTTTCAGTATGTAATTCATTGGAATAGGATCGTTGATTTCATTGAACCTCTATTTCCTGAAATTATAAATATCTATGACAAATTTAGTATTAATAATCTTTCAGAATATCAATTAGAAGAAGAAATAAATAGAATCTTTGATGAAAATTCTTCAATTTTTTTTAGCATGTTTGAGGAAGATTTCTGTATAGAACAATTTTGTTTGTTTGAATCTATTAGGAAAAGTCTTCTTACTAGAATTTTTAAAATCAAAAAAAAAATAGATAAAAATAATAACTTTAATTCATCGGATATTAGAGAGCATATAGAAACTGGTGTAAAAAGTGGATTTTATTATCATTTTAGAGATATTTTAAATCAAAAACTTGATTCAAAAAATGAAATCACTAAAGAGAAAAAAATAGCAAATTATTATTTCATTAGAGAATATTGTTTTGGAGGTATGTTTAGACATAATGATTCTGGAGAATTCAACATACCTTATGGGGGAATTAATTATAATAAAAAAGATTTTAGTAAAAAAATTAAGTACGTTATTTCAGAAGATGTAAAGAATCTTTTCAGAAACACTATAATTAAAAATATGGACTTTGAAAAAGCAATAATTGAATCAAAACTTACAAATAACGACTTTATGTTTATTGATCCGCCATATGATTCCGTTTTCAGTAAATATGGAGATAATAATTTCTCTAAGAAGGATCATCAAAGACTTGCTAATATTCTTTCCAAAACAAAATCAAATTTTATCATAATTATTAAAGAGACTCCATTTATATCAGAACTATACAGTGATAAGCGAAAATTTGAAATGACTTCATTTAGTAAAACTTACACTTCTAATATAAAAAGTAGGTACAATAGAGATGTGAAACATCTTATTGTTACAAAGAAGTAAGAAGATTTCTATTTTCTTTTTACTACATTTAATTTTGTATTAAATGAATAAAATTACAATTCACACAGGATTTTCGAAAGATTTATTTATCTAATTTCTCAATTCTAAACATTTGTAATTTGTAAGGTGGGAAGTATGTATGGTATTAGGAATTTACCTGAAATTCTATCTTTAACAGTGGAAAACGTGTTAACTGAGACATTAAGTCAAAAACTTACAATAAATTTTAAGGATAATGATATAGGAATTATATATGGTGAGGCTGGTTCAGGAAAAACGACTCTAATACATGCTATTATGTTAGGTCTATTTGGTTCTTTCTGGGCTGAAAAAATAATGATAAAATTAATGAACTTATTGATTCAATTCCCAAAGAAGACCTATTCAAAAAGAATAACGATGTAGATTCAAAAAAGAAAAATTTTGATATTATTTCTTTGTCAGTTATAAAGCAACAAATAAAAGATGTTGAGGAAGAAACTGAACAACAAAAATCAAGAGAAATTAAACTAAGTAATGATATTATTAAATTGCAAAAAAAAGAATCAATAAGAAATAAACATTTAACAAACTCTCTAGAAGAACTTTTTGAGGAAGTATGTAACAAGAATTTCTTTAATGGATGGACCATTAAATTTACACAATTTCCTATAGAAAAAAGAAAGTTTCCTGTTTTGGTGCGCGTGATATAATTGATGGTATAAATCAATTAGAAGTATACAAAACTGGTTACGAAATTCAGAAATTGAAAACTGGAATTCCAATGCTATTAGTGTTCGATGCTGAAAAGAATAGAGAAACTATAAATGATAAAGATATTTTAAACAGAAAATACAGATTATTTGGGCTAGATTGAATGCAAATTCCCCATCTAAAAAGTAATATAAACCCTTAATTAAATACTCTTTCATGAAAAAAGTCTATGTTGGTATGGCTGCTATTATTGAAAAAGATGATGAATTTCTTGTTCTAAAAAGATCACCAAAGAAGGATTTTGAACCAGAAGCTTGGGAAACCGTAACAGGTAGACTTGAAAAGGATGAATCACCAGTTGAAGGCGTTTTACGAGAAGTAATGGAAGAGACTAGCTTAGAAGTTGAAGTTGTTATGCCATTAGACACAGGATTCTTTTATCGGGGAGGAAAAGAATTTCCGATGGTTTTCATAGCATATTATTGTAGATATCTTAAAGGTGAGGTTAAGATTACTTGGGAACATACAGAATTTAAATGGATATCTCTTTCAGAAGCTCTAGAAATGCCAGAACTTAAATACTTCCACTTAATGTTTAAAAATCTTGAAAAATTGAAAAGATATCTCCCAAAAGACTTTAGATACTCTTTCTCTCCTCCCGTTTATACCTGATTTAGTCTCCACATTCTTTCTCTTGTTGTTTAGAAGGACATTCATCATCTGCATAACTACAAAATACACAACAATCTCCTTCTTTAGGTTTAAACACTTGTTCACACTTGGGGCATTTATATGTCCTTACGCAAACATATTCAGGCATTTCAACTGTCTCTATATTTCCACAATTAGGACACTTTATTTTTGTTATCTTCACAACTTGCATAAATTATCCCAGTATTTCTTTATGTAAAAAGATTTGCATTAAGCAAAAGGTGTGTGAAGAAAATGCACAAACGATTAGACTTAAAAGAGAGGCTTCCATACGTTATTTGAAACATATTTACAAGTGATAAAAAATGGCAAACATTAGTGACAAATTGAATGAAGCTTTTAATGATCAGATTAAAGAGGAATTAGAATCAGCTTATATTTATCTAGGAATGGCAACTTGGTTTGAAGAAAGAAGTTTAGACAACTTAGCTGCATGGTTTACTAAACAAGCTGAAGAAGAGTTTGAACACGGAATGAAATTCAAGGCTCACGTTATTGAAAGAGGCGGTTCAGTACATTATCAAGTTCTTGAAGAACAGAAACAAGATTGGAATAATTTACTGGAAATTCTAGAAGCTGCTTACGAGCATGAAAAATACATTACTGGTAAAATAATTGAGCTTCATGAACTTGCAAAGGAATTGAAAGAGTATAGCTCAAATTTTCTTATCCAATGGTTTTTGAATGAGCAAGTTGAAGAAGAAGCTAATGTCAGTTCTTTAATTGACAAATACAAAGGATACAAGAATGACTTCAACTTTGATCATCATATTAAAAGAGGAGATTAGAGTTTTTTAAACCTCATTCCTCTATTTTTCTAATTTAATTATTTTTAACAATTCTTTTGCTATTAGATTTTTTGTTCCTTCTATCCAAATTGATTCGTTATTAGTATCTAAAATTACCACTCTATTATCATCGCTTTGGAAACCATATTTTTTAATTGAAACATCATTAGCTACGATGTAATCAGCTTTAGCTTGTTTCATCCTTTTCAATGCTGCTTCACTCAATTCTTCATCTTCTTTCTTATACTCAGCTTTGAAGAGTACTAAAATTGAGTTAGGCGATATCTCTTTAATAATATCAGCTAACTTATCTGCTGGTTCTAATTCTATTTTTAACGATTCTCTTGATGATATTTTTTCATCTCTCACTTCTTTCGGTTTGAAATCGTTCATTGCAGCAGCTAGAATAACAATATCATAATGTTGTTTACTTAATGAATTTTTTACTTCAACTAGCATTTCATCTCCAGTTTTTGTAAAAACAGTTTCATCTAAATATTCCGACGGTTGACTTGAGGTATTCCCATATACTAGTTTGACCTTAGCTCCTTTTCTCCATGCTTCATTTGCTATTGCAAATCCCATTTTTCCTGAGGAAGGATTGCTTATGAATCTTATTCCATCAAAAAAAGCTTGAGTTGGTCCTGCAGTTACGAGTACAGTCTTATTTTTTAGTGAAGAATCGTTTAAAGCTCTTAAACAATATTCTACAATCTCATCTGTTTCAGGTATTTTAGCTTTTTCTTCTTCTATTCTAGGATATAATATTTCAACTCCCATTTTCTCTAATTTTTCGAGATTATCTTTAATAGCTGGATTATACAACATTACTTCATGCATTGTAGGTACTATTATTGTAGGAATTTTATTTCCTAAAGCTGTACCAGCAACTAAAGTTACAGTAGTATCCATAATCCCATTAGCAAGTTTTGAGACTGAATTGGCAGTAATTGGAGCTATTAGTATTAAATCTGCTTTGTTAGCAGAAATTCCTGCGTATTTTACATGTTCTACCTGACCTTCAATTTTAGTAATAGGAATTTCACCAGTAGCCCATTCGAAAATTAAAGGATTTATAAATTTTGCAGCTTCTGGAGAAAGAACAGGAATTACTTTAGCACCGTATCTCATCAGTTTTCTTGAGATTTGAGGTGCTAAAAAACATGAGATTGAACTGGTTATACAGTGAATTATAGTCTTTCCTTCCAGTTCGTTACCTAAAGTTCCAACAATATCTTTTGAAGTATGAGACATGTATCCTATTTAAGTGTAGAACAAAATAAAGTTATGGCTTTTTGCCCAAAAAAGCTTTTATTCTTCTGAATCTTTCATTATCTGTGAATAAAGATAAACCCATTCTCCTTGTTGGATTAGGAGCTATTGGCTCTGTTATATATAAACGGTTAGCTCTCAAGAACTACACAACAGTCTGTCTGACTAGTGTTAAAAGTTCTAAACTTATCCGCAGGAAAGGACTGAGAGTAAAACTTTCTACAGAGGAAAGCCTTAAGCTTCAGGATTGCGAAGTATATGGAGAATTGACAGAAAAACAGATTTTTGATAGGTGCATTATAGCTGCCAAAACTTGGGTAAATGAATTTTTAGCAGATGATCTTGTTAAACATTTAAAATCTTCAGCTTCAATCCTTTTTCTGCAAAATGGTCTAAACATTGAGGATCCTTTTCTTAAGTTTGACAATAATTGGAGAATATTTCGAGGTTTGACCTCTCTAGCAGCTTATAGAAAACATAACAATGAAGCTTTTGAAGCAAGTGTTGGAGAAACAAAAATTGGACCCATAAATAATAACGATATTGATTTGTTAACAGAATGGAAAGAAATCTTAACTGATATAGGCTTGAACGTTGTTTTGTCTGATAATATTAGGAAAGATATCTGGTTAAAAACAATGGTAAATTGCACGATTGGTCCTTTATCAGCAATTACTGAATTGAAGAATGGTGAAATATTAAAGGATGCATTTCTTAGTAGAATTGTAGATTCTATTATCCAAGAAATGCTCAGTGTAGTTCCAAAAGATTTAGGAATAACTTATGAAGACTCAATACAACTAATAAGGAAAATAACGGAAGAAACAGCTAGACATAAATCTTCCATGTTACAAGACATTGAAGCTGAAAGAAGAACAGAGATAGATGTATTAAATAGCGAGATAACAAGATTAGCTAAATCTAAAGGAGTTAAAGCTCCAATAAATACTAAGATTGTTGATTTGATCCGGAAGTTATCAAATAAAAATATTCCAAAAGAACAAATTATTTTAGAATTACGCTCACTTTGATGTGATATAATGACGAAGTTTTGGGTAGCCTCTCATATTACTGGAATTTTTACAATAAATGATGATCATCCAGATCCTCTTCATAAAGGGTCTTTAGGTGCAGGATTTTCTCTTTCTAGGGGGACTACTACTTGGGTTGAATATTCCGACGATAATCATAATCATATTATTTTCAATGGAAATGAAGTTAGTAATGAGAAAGCTGTAATTACTAGCTATCTTGTAAACGATTTGCAATTACGTAGAGCAAATTCTGATCCTATTTCAGTGTTTCATGAGTTTGAAGTTCCTCTCTCTTGTGGATTTGGAGCAAGTGCTTCTGGAGCTATAGGTTGTTGTCTTGCCTTTAATGAGCTATTAGATTTAAACCTTTCAGAAATTTATTTGTATCAACTCGCTCATAGAGCTGAAGTGATAAATGGAGGGGGACTAGGTGATGTCATAGGTCTCCTAAAAGGGGGATGGGAATACAGGACAAAAGTTGGAGCTCCAGGAATAGGAGAGGCTAAAAATATCTTAGAGAATTCATACAAAATAGCTACTATTTCATTAGGTCCCATAGAAACAAAGTCAGTAATTAAGAATGAAAAATGGAAAGAGCAGATAAATAAAGTAGGGCAACTGTTTCTACAAGAATTCTATAGTAAGCCTTCTATTCAAAAATTTGCAACTATCTCTAAACAATTTTCTGTTACATCTTATCTAGCAACACCTGATGTAATTCAACTTATACAAGACACAGAACAGCAAGATTGTATGGTAAGTCAAATTATGTTAGGAAATGGTATTTTTATTATTTACAAAGATAAATCAGTTCTGTCTGATATTGATCGTTATATCGAGGAAGAAATATGCTATAAAACAATTAAAAGTTATACTTAGTCATCATATCTATATTCATCTGAAGGATATCTCAATTCTTTTACTTCTCTCTTAAAATCACTTACAGCTTTAGCTATAACCTCGCTTACATTAGCATATCTTTTTACAAATTTAGGTTTTAAGGAAGGTGTTAAACCAATGATATCATCTATCACTAATACTTGACCATCACAGAATTGCCCTGCTCCTATACCTATGGTTGGTACAGAGATAGTCTCAGTAATTATTTTTGCAAGTTTCCAAGGAACAGATTCAATTACAATTGCAAAAACACCTGCTTCGTTTAAGAGTCTAGCATCTTCAATTAGACGTTTTTCTGCTTCAACACTCCTACCTTGTACTTTGAATCCACCAAATTCGTTAACATATGTTGGAGTAAGACCTATGTGACCTAGAACCGGAATGCCAATTGCTTTTATTTCTTTAATCTCTTCAATTCTCTCTCTCCCCCCTTCTAATTTCACAGTTTCACATTTACCTTCTTTAACTAATCTTCCAGCACTTCTAACAGTTTCTTTGTCTTTAATCCCATATGAAAGAAAAGGTAAATCTCCAATCACCAAAGCTCTCTCAACAGCTCTTGTAACCGCCTGACTATGACGAATAACATCTTCAATAGTTACTTCTAGTGTGTTTTTATAACCTAAAATACTCATACCTAGAGAATCTCCAACTAGAATCGAGTCTATATCCATCTCATCAATGATTTTTGCTATCGGGTAAGTGTATGCTGAAATCATGGTGATTTTTTCACCATCGTCTTTCATTGCTTGAAAATCTCTAATTGTGATTTTGTTGGATTTTGACATTTATTCACCATCTATCAACTATTTCGAATATCCCCTAAAGTACTTTCTGCCAATGATTCAAGTCTTTTAGATATATAGTTAAGACTTACTCTTAAAGATTTATCATTATCGAAAGATTGGACAATTCCAATTAATTTATCCTCTGAATATTTTTTTAACTCAACAGCAGTTTCAATCATTTCTGGAATAGCTCTTATTATATTGTTGACAATGGTTATAGATGACCAGATAGAAGTTCTTGACAACGGATTAAGATCAACCGCAATTACTTTCTTTCCTATATTTCTAAGAGCCATTGTTCTATCTCCATCCTCTAAAGGGACAAATACAACATCAGCTGAAAAAATGCCTCTTTTGTCAACCACTCGTCTAGAATGAGATAGTTCAGATATTACTGTAAGATAGTCTTTGTTAATACCTAATACTTCTTTTGCTCCATTTTGAATTAATTTTTCTGCTACCAATTGTGCTCTTTCTTCTCTTCTATAAAATAAATTTACTTCTAACGGAGCATCTAGTATTTCTGAAAATTTTATTAGTTCTGCAGAACAAAGAGCTGCAACGTTACCATTTACTGAAAGGACGGGATTTTTTGCAGTTAAGAGTAAGGCAACAGCTGCATTTTGTTGTTCTAGAGCAAATTTAGGTGTTTCTTCACCAATTAGATAATCAAAAGCTTCTCCTCTTCCATGAGCAATTAAACCTGCTTCAGCTACAATATTTTTATGCATCCCTTCAATTATTTTTTCTCTAACAATTAAGGATTGAGCTCTAGGGTGATCTTTAGGAATCTCCAATTTAATCAAGCTAGGAAATATACAAACATAAATAAAGTAATCCCTTAGAAAGAAAAAATCGTAATGTTCAACAATGTTTTTTAAACAACTGAAGAAATAATGATTTTATTCATGAAATCTAAAAAATCAGATCAAAAGGAAGATAAAGAAGAAGAATATACACAAAAAGAACTATTCTACAAAGAAGCAGAGCAAGTTTATATTCCTATGTCTGATGGAGCTGAACTTTTAGTTTATTTTACAACCAAAGGAAAGCATCCAAAAAACTACAATATACTCTTCATTCCTGGTTATGCTTCAGTACCTTTATCATGGAACGACTTGTGGGATAGCCTTTACGACTACTTCAACTTACATGTTCTAGAAACGAGAGAGAAACCTACATCAAAAGTTAAGTGGAAACATAAAGGAAATATGAATAGATCAGGTCTGGATGTAAAAGAGACTTTAGAAGGTTTGAAACTTGACCCAAATAAGACCATAATTTATTGCGCTAGTTCATCTGCTTTATATGTTGCAAGAGCTTTAGCGGAAGAGTGGATTAAGCCTTTAGGAGTAATAATGATAGGCCCTGTACGAACACCAAAATTACCATCAAAACTGATTTTTCTGACTAATTTTATCCCAAGTTTTATCCTAACAGTTCTAGTACGATTTGTTGGTATGATTTGGATTAGTACTGTTGTTAAGAAAGGAATACAAAGAGATAGATACAAAAAATATGTTGGAACAGCAAGTGCAATGAGATGGAAGAAAACCCGTTGGGTAACTTGGTGGGATGGGACAGAGGATTTCAAAAAAATTAAAACACCTACTTTAATGGTAGGAGCTACTGAAGAAGATTTACACGAAGATAATGAAACAAAAATATGTGTTGATTTAGTTCCTACAAGTACATATTTACATGTTCCTAGTTTTCTCTATATGCATCATTTGCCTGGAGCTACAGAATTTACAAAACAACTAATTGAATATATTGATACACTCTAGAAGTTGTTCATTTAAAATCTAATTGTAAATTTTTCTCAATAAATTTTTAAATGAGTCATTCGACAACAAAATAGTTCATTATGAGCTTAGTTATGAAAACAAGTAAAAAAAATGTGTTGCTTTTTTCCTTTTATGATATTGCAAATACTGTTTATTCCCAAATAATTCAATCGACAATTATACTTCGTTATATTCAAATTATGGGACAAAAAGAATTTGGAATGACTTATGACCGAGCTTACTTCTTTTTTACAACAGTTCAAGCTTTAAGTCAGATTATTGTAATTGCAATAATTCCTCTGATTGGAGCTATGATGGATAGGTTAGGACGGAAAAAACCATTTGTAATTTCAATAACAGGAATAACACTTCTAGGTACGTCTCTTTTGTGGATACACAAGAATCTTGCGTTAGTCATGACGTTGTTTATTGCAGCAAATTTAGCCTATTGGGCAGCTTTAACAGCTTATGACGCAATGATACCGTCTGTTGCTGCAGAAGAAGATATTGGAAAAACAAGTGGAATTGCGATGGGTTTAGGATGGGTTTCTATTGTACCTGCAATTGGCATTACAATACTAATGAATAGTATTTATGGAGAACCAAATGCCTTGCCACCTGTTCAAGTATTAGACAACGGAAATACAATCTTTAGACCTCCTTTAGAATATGGCTATTATGACAAACCTTTAACTTATATTCTATGTGTAGCTTTGTTCATCGCTTTCATGATACCATTCTTTTTCACTAAAGAAAAAACTAGACCTGGTAAGAGACCATCATTAAAAGAACTTTTCAGTGATTCTTTTGGGCAACTTTATAGAACTTTCAGAGATATTAGACAACACAAAGAGATGTTCAAATTCATCATAGGTTATTTCTTTATCGTAGATATGGCGAATACGGCTAATCTCATACTTCTTACGGTGCTGAGAGATGGTATAGGCTTTCCAGAAGGACAATCTCTACTTCTTGAAATACCAGTTGTTGTTTTAGCTATTATAATTATTCCTATAATTGGTTGGCTTGGAGATAAATTTAGTCCCAAAACTACAATCTGGTGTGTTGGTGGGTTATATTTTATTGGTTTAATTTCAGGTATAATTGCCATCTGGTTTGGAAAAATGAGTATAACTCCTCAATCAGGAATTCTTTTCATACTAACGTTACTGATGATGATTGGAGTTGGAGTTGGTTTAGGTTCAACATGGGTTGTTCAGAGAGTTATGATCCTTAAGTTAGCTCCTCCTGATAAAATAGGTGAATATACGGGTTTCTCATATATCACAGGACGTCTAAATGCTAGTCTAGCTTTTGCAATGTGGGGTGGTATTATAGCTCTGTTTTACCCTATATTCGCAAGACAAGGATATCCAGAAAGAGTGTATTCTGCTGGAATAATGTTTCTTTTAATTCTTCTAGTCATCGGATTAGTAATAACATATTTTGTAAAATTACCTTCAATTGAAGAAAGGAAGAAATGGGCTAAAGATTATCTTGCAGACGGAATGAGAACTCAAACAGAAATAGAAAAAGAAGAAATGCAACATTCTCAAGAATCCATCGCTTAATTTTTCTTTTTTTTTCTCTTTGCACTAAATGGAAATTTTTTTATTACCCGGTTACCACATGATACTAACTTGAGGTCCACATTACACAAGACAATTTTGATCATCATCCTTCTATCAACAATATTATCGTTGATTGGCCCCCAATGTACATTAAGTCAGACCTCATTTGTGAATAAGAAGATAAAACTCTATCAAGAGCCAGTTTTGGTACGTTCACATATAACTTTAGTTGATATTTATCAACCTTCGCAAATTACTGTTCAAGAATCATTTGTCGTTGAGAACACAGAAACTATTAACATGTCTTTTGTTGATCTATGGTTCAATACCTCATTAAGCACATTAATAGTAGAAGACGGTGAAGGTTCATTAAATTATGATTGGCAAGTTGTTTCTAATAGTAGTAATTCAGTTAGAGTCAATTTTAGAACTGATTTAGAACAAAATGATACTGCTTCATTCATTGTAAAATATGATCTAGTATCAAGTTTAGATCTTCTAGGAACCGAACAAACATATTATTCTTTTGAATTCTCTTCTACTATTTCTTTCCTTACAAGTACTTATAAAATGATTATTCTACTTCCCGAAAGGAGTTTTATGCACGAATTTGCAGATAGCACACCATCACTCTATCCAGGTAATGCTACTCAAATTCTTGAGAAAAATAGAATTAAAACGACTTGGATATACAGTAATTTAGCAGCAGGAGTTAATCCTTTTTTCCTTATTAGATTCGATGAAGCTCTTGTTATAGAAGAGTCTCCTTCTTTTTGGGAGAGAGGGTCAACCATGTTTCTAATAGGGGTCCTAGTTGGAGTTTTTATAGGTGTAAGTGGAATTTCATGGCTAATCAGATATCGAGAAAAGAAAGCTATGAAGAAAATTGGGATGACTTTACTTACAGATAACCAAAAAGATTTGATACAAATCATTTATGATAAGAATGGAAAAGTCAGTCAAAAAGAATTATGTGATGTTACTGGATATAGTAAATCCAAAATTTCTAGAAATCTTGTACCATTAGAATTAAGAGGTTTGATAAAACGGGAGAAATGGGGTCGAACATACGTTATTTATCTGACTGAAGATGGTAAAACTGTCATCGAATAATCGTTGCCAACCGTTGCAATACTGTGTTACAATGGTGTGAAATCGCCCATTAACCGATGTTTCATATATTATCGTTTTCAAGGTATTGTTAGGTGTAAAAATGAGAACAATACACAAAATACTGATGGTCGGAATAATCTCATTGTTTGTTCTATCTTCTGTTTCAAACGCGATGGCATTTCCACCTGCTGAAGGAAGTATAGACAACAGAGAAGGTTCTGTTTTTATTAAGACTCCTTATATTACTGTAAAACTTAATGAAGGAAAACCTGATATTTTCTTCTGGTTATCTAATGAAGATGCAGGTAAAAAAGATGTTTCAATATTTCATGTTGGTTTCTATCATATAGGAGAAGTCTTTGGTGATGATCTAATAATTGATAGTCGTAATGATCTTCTAGGAGGAAAAATCTATAATCTTGTCTCTTCTTCAATTGATTGGACTATAACTACTGAAAATCTCACTGATGAAATAGTAGCTACCCAAACCTCTTCATCGTTAGATAATGGTGCAACAATTTCCTTTGTTTATCATATCTACCTTCAAGATGTTGTTGTTACTCAAGAGTTAAACGATACTACTGTAACATACACTACAAAAGGACTAAAAGAAATCAAATTTGATATTATCGTAAATAATTGGAATTTCTCACCTGGTGCTGCAGGATTGTTCTTCAACGTTAAGGTACATGAAAATCAATATAGGCACAGAATTCAAACTGGTGAAAGGGTCAGTATGCCAGAGGATGGAGTAAGAATTAACAACACAAGTGAATTTGTAGCTAATCGAACTCAACAATATACAAGAGATGGAATTGGCTTTAACGATAATAAGGATAGATTATCCGCTTACTTTGCTTGGACAGAACAAGCTGATGTTTTTGATCAAGAGGACAACTACCTAAAAACAGTAAATGTCACTTCATCTGCTACAAGTTTTGGCTATGATCAGTCCTTTGGAATGGGACATGAATTTGGTAGAGAATACATCAACCTAATTTTAGCTTATCCAAACTATGGTGATGGTTTGAAATTAGTTCATGATCCAGTATTAGGCGTTGCTGATGCTAGTGGAGTTAGTGCTGCATGGTTTGCTCTTTTCGCTATTCCCGTTCTAGCTGCAGCTGCATTAGTTATACGTAAGAAACGAGTATAAACTCGTTCTCTTTTTTTCTTTTGTTTCTGGTAAAATAATATAAATAACTAGCAATTTTCTCTAAGTGTTACTTAACTATTGTAGATGGTGTGGACTATGGGACATGATAAGACTTGGTTAGTTGTTAAAGAAGAACCGTTAGCAGGATATTCATTACCAACATTTCTTCGAGTTCTTTGGGATAATAAATTCCAGGTTGATTTCAAATATTTCTTACGTTTTCTTTATGCTGTTGGTCTAATGGTTTTGGTTACTCCTCTTAGATTTTATCAACGTATTAGATTTGATAGGAAAATTAAGAAGACAATAATCAAAGAAGATCCTATTTTTATTATAGGTCATTATAGAACTGGTACAACCTATCTAATGACTTTAATGGCATATGATAAATCTAAAGGTTATGTTTCAAATATTGAAGGATATGCGACTCAGTTCTATCTTGCTTTTCCAAAATTCACTAGGTGGATAATAGAGACTTCTTTGCCTGATGTTAGACCAATGGATAATGTGATTCTTGGAGCTGATGAGCCAACTGAAGAGGAATATTGTATAGGTACCTTTTCACCTTATGGTTACTATACTGGATTTGTTTTTCCTCGAAATTTTGACCTCTATTCTGATTTCCTGACTTTTGATAAGAGACCAGAAGATCATAAAAAATGGAAAAAGAAATATTATTATCTCGTTCAAATGTTAACTCTAGGACACGGTGGAAAACCACTGTTTCTAAAAAATCCTACTCTTAGTTATAGAATTAGAGACATTTTAGAAATGTTTCCGAACGCTAAATTTATCCATACTTACC
>Ga0307444_1000116_pt1 | contig 40185 bp, 38 predicted proteins | sample SalMarSW160340MG_FD_202145 | JGI IMG/M metagenome (GOLD analysis project Ga0307444, IMG submission 202145) | Salt marsh sediment microbial communities from the Plum Island Ecosystem LTER, Massachusetts, United States - SW1603-40 | ecosystem: Environmental > Aquatic > Marine > Intertidal zone >...
GGCCCGACCCCGCTCGTCGAGATCGGCGCGCTCGAGGGAGAGCCCGAGTATCAGCTGTTCGACGTGCGGGACGCGCACCGGTTCGCCGACGGGCGGCTGGCGATCGCGAACGGAGGCTCCTACCAGATCCGCTTCTACGATCCCTCCGGCCGGTACCGGCGATCCGTGGGCGGAGAAGGCGATGGCCCCGGCGAGTTCCGGAGCATCTACGCCCTACACCCGCGACCCGCGGACTCCCTGTGGGTGTTCGACACGCGCCACTGGTCTTTCATCGTGCTCGACTCGGCGGGGGCGTTCGTCCGGACCTGGTCGTTCGGGAGCGGCAACGGCTTCCGTTTCCCACGTGGCGTGTTCCCGGACGGAACGGCGCTCGTCCAGGGCGTTCAGCTGTTCACGGCGGGCGAGACATCGTCGGGGCTCCAGCGGACGCCGGTCGACATCGCGCTGTTCGCCCCCGACGGCACGCCCGCAGGGTCGCTGGGCGAACGCCCGGGGAACGAGATGTTCGTGTGGACCGCCAATGCCGGCATGGCCGTGCGGGGCCTCGCGTTCGGCCGCCAGCTGTTCACTGTCGTCGCGGGCGACCGCGCGGTGATCGGGTCGAACGACGAGCGCTCCTTCGCCGTCGTCCGGCGGACGGGCGACATCGAGCGCATCGTGCGCGTGGCCGGCCCGCTCGATCCGGTCGAGCCGGGAGACTTCGACCGCTACGTGGAAGAGATGCTCGCGAGCTCGGAGAGCGACGAGCTGCGCCGAATGTGGCGCGACATGTTCGACGCCATGCCGCGGCACGACACGTATCCCGCCTACTCCGAGATCCGGGCCGACCACGCCGGACGCGTCTGGGTGGCCGACTACCGGCCGCCGGGCGAGGAGCGCCGCATGTGGACCGTGTTCGATCCCGAGGGTCGCATGTTGGGCCGCGTGCGGACGCCGGACGACCTCCGGGTGCTCGAGATCGGCGAGGACTACATCCTCGGCGTGGCGCGGGACGAGCTCGACGTCGAGCACGTGCGGGTGTTCGGGCTCGAGTCGACCGGCGCCGGGGGACCCGTCGAGGGCTGACGAGGCTCCCGCCGATCCTCAGCCGGCCACGTCGGGCACGGGTAGCTCCAGGCGCTCGAGGAAGTCGTGGAAGCGGGGGTCGTCGCGCAGGGCGTCGGGCGTCGCGAGCGCGGCCATGTAGGCGATCTCGTGGTCCCGCATCTCCCGGGAGCGCTCCAGCCACTCGATCGCGCGGTCCGTGTCGCCCCCCCAGGCGAACAGGTGGACCATGTTGTTGGGCTTGACGAACATGCCCTCGGCGCGTGACACCAGCACCTCGGCGGCCCGGACCATCGCCGCCCGCATGTCCGCCTCATCGTGCTGAAGCGCGGCGACCATCTCCCGATCACCGAGCAGCTCGAAGTAGCGGATATAGTGTCGCAACCCCTCGGCGAGCCGTCCGAGGTGGAAGTGCGGAAACACGAGCCCGAACGAGGCGAGCGGGTTGGGGGGAATCTTCCCGAGCTGCTCGATGGCCTCGGTGTCTCGGCCCGTGAGCGCGAGCTGGATCCCGTACATGAGCTGCGTGAACGGGTTGTATGGATCGATGTCGAGCGCCCGCTGGATCTGGATGTCGCTCTCGTCGCCCCGGCGCAGCATGGCCAGGAAGTGGGAGTAGAAGATGCGGGCCTGGGGCTCGTTGGGATCGAGCTCGATGGCGCGCCCGTACGCCTTCTCGGCCCGCTCCCAGTCGAAGTCGAACCACGTATGGCTCTGTGCCAGCGCCTGGTGAGCCTCGGCCAGCTCCGGGTCCAGCTCGACGGCGCGGTCCGCGGTCTCGCGCCACTTCGGTCCCGCCTCGGTCGCCGGCACCAGACCGAGGACCGACTTGGAGCCCCAGATGAGCGACATGCCGGCGTACGCCGGCGCGTAGTCCGGCTGGATCTCGAGCGCCGCCTCGTAGTACTGGAGCGCCCGGTCGAGGTCGCGCGGGTTGAAGCTCTGCTGGTGGACGCGGCCGCGCATGTACTTCTCGTACGCCGCCGGATCGACGGCGGGCTTGCGCGGCGCGGGGGCCGCCCGCGGACCGAGCGCCCCGTGGATCTCCCGGGCGATGGAGGACGACACCTCGCGGTACAGCGAGAACACGTTCGCCAGGTCGGCGTCGTAGGACCCCGACCACAGCCCTTCCTCCGTGTGCGCGTCGATCAGCCGCGCCTGGATCCCGATCGTGTCCCCGGCGCGGAACAGCGAGGACTCGACCACGGCATCGACCGCCAGCTCGCGGCAGATGTCCCGCAGCGCCATGTGCGTCCCCTCGTACTGGAGCACCGAGGTGCGGGCGAGCACCGCCACGTCGCCCTGTCCGACCTGCGAGATGAGCGCCTCGTGGAGCCCGAGGACGAGGAACTGCTGCTCGGGGTCGCTCGTGATGTTGACGGGCGGCAGGACGGCCAGCCGCCGCCTCCCCACCGGAGCCACCACGGTCTCGGCGCGCAGCGTGTCGGCGAACGCCTTGGGTGATTCGAACCGCTGGTCCGGCTCCTTGGCCAGCGCCCGCCCCACGGCGCGGTCCAGGAACAGCGGGATGTCGGGGTCGAGCGAGCGCATGACGGGTGGCGGGGTCGCGGCATGCTGAGCGAGCAGCCCCTGCGGGAGCGCGGAGCGGAACGGCGGGTGTCCGGAAATCATCTCGAACAGGACGCAGCCCATCGCGTACACATCGCTCCGCCCGTCGATCGCCTCGGGCCCGAACGCCTGCTCGGGACTCATGTAGGCCGGCGTGCCCACCACGATCCCCGTCCCCGTGAGCCGCTCGCCGCCGGCCGCCTCCAGGGCGCGCGCGATTCCGAAGTCCGCCACGATCGCCTGATCGTCCGCCAGCAGGATGTTCTCCGGCTTCACGTCCCGGTGGATCACCCCCCGCCCGTGCGCGTAGTCGAGCGCCGAGGCCACCTGGTCGATGATCCGGATCGCCTCGGCGGCCGGGAGCTTCCGTTCCCGCCGCAGGCGGTCGCGCAGCGACTCGCCATCCACGAACGGCATGACGTAGAACAGCAAGCCGTCCGCCTCGCCCGAGTCGATGAGCATCAGGATGTGGGGGTGGGTGAGGCTGGCGCAGATCTCGATCTCGCGCGCGAAGCGCGTGGGGCCGATCGCCTGCGCGAGCTCGGGGCGCAGCACCTTCACGGCCACCTTGCGCCGGTGCTTGACGTCCTCGGCCAGGTACACGGTCGCCATCCCGCCCTGCCCGAGCTCACGCTCGAACTCGTAGGAGCCGGAGAGGGCGTCCGCGAGCCCGGAGGGAATCCCGCTCACCACGCGCTCTAGGCCGGGCGGAACTCCGGAGCGTTCTCCTCGAACCCCCAGATGAACGGCGGCGCCACGCCGCACGCCCGGGCGTACACCGACAGCTGGCCGCGGTGGTGGAGGAACTCCTCGTTGAGGACCTGGAAGCCCACCCACCCGGGGAACGTCATGCCCCACGGAGTCGGCACCATCGCCTGGAGCTCGGCGTCCCCGATCCGGTCCACGGCCCGCTGCGCGTCGGCCCAGCACTCCTTCGCGAACCCGACCGCGTCCGCCCCGCTCGCGATTCCGGCGGCGACGCCCGCTTCGGCCGACTCGTCCGCGGTGATCTCGCCCTTCGCGACCCCCTGCGCGATATCGCGGATCACGACCCCCGAGACGTGCGCCACGAGCTCGGCGGGCGTGCGCATGTCGGGGATCGGATGGGTCTGGTAGCGGTCGTCCGGGATGGCCTCGAGGAGACGCAGGTACACGCCATAGGTCTGGCGCACATGGTCCCACATCTGGTCCAGCGACTGCTTGTCCACGCTCACCTCGCTTCGGGTCCGTGCGGTAGCTCGGCTCGCGTCCCGCCTCCCCACCCGGCCCACGCGCGTGACGCGGCCCGACAGGATTCATGCGCCCGTCGCCATGATGCCACCATCCGCGGTAGGGAACCAGAGCGCCCCGGCCCCGCGGGCCCGCGCGTGGCGTCGCCTCACCGCCGTGCGTATGGTGATGTCCATCCACCCCGGCATCGGGCCGCGCCCGCCCGACGCGACCCGGTCCATGCGGAGGTCCCCTCATGAGAAGCTCGGTGATGGTCCTGACCCTGCTCGTCGTTCCCGCCTGCTCGTCGTCCGGCAGCTTCCACGAGGAGTTCGTGCAGGCGTGCACGGATTCCGGCAATCTCGAGCAGACGGTGTGTGACTGCATGGCCGACAAGGCCGAGAGCGACCTGAGCGAGGATGAGCGCCAGTTCGTGCTGGCCGCGCTCCAGGAGGACGAGGACAAGACGACGGAGCTGCGCGACAAGCTCGGCATGCAGGGAGCGATGCGCGCCGGGCTGTTCATGACCAACGTGGCGAGCTGCGCGATGGATCAGATGGAGCCCTGAGCCGTCAGGACGGTGGCCGTCCGTTGATCCGCAGCTCGAGTAGCTCGAGCTCGATATAGGCGAATTCGTCCTCCTCGGTGTGCCAGCGCCCTTCGCCACGGCCGCTGGCGCGCCACGGCCCGAAGCTCCGGTAGTCGCGGAGCGGGGTGGACCACCGGCGCCGGGTGAACCGCCGGCCGTCCGGCGACGCGGCGAGCCGGTCGTCGGACACGAAGTCCACCAGCTCGCCGGCGTCGTCGAAGTGGAGCACCGCGCCGATCGTGGCGTCGCCGAGGGTGTAGATCGCGCGCGCCGATCGCGCATCGACCTCCTCCCATACGATCGCCGGGTCGATGAGCGCCCCCGGGGCCAGCACGCACAGGTCGTTGAGCAGGGTGACCGTCTCGGCCCGGGTGAGCTCGGGCCCCCGGGCGCGTACCAGCGGGATGAGCGACAGGAGCCGGACGCGCATGCTGGCGGCGCCGTCCCGGAAGACGTGGAGCACGTCCACCGGGAGCCCGCCGCGCCGGGCGTCCATCAGGAAGAAGCGCGCGGGTTCGTCGACGAAGTTGTGCTGCCGCGCCGTGAACGGCATCCACGGATCGTCTGACGCGGCGCGGATCCGCCCCTTCCATGCCGCGGCGAAGTGCGTCACGCGCGGTTGTCCGACGGCCCCCGAGTGACGGATGTACCGCCGCACGGGCCGTGGGAGGGGGGCCAGATCGTCCTCCGTCAACGGTGTCCCCAACGTCCCTCGCGTATGCGTCCCCGGCGTCCCCGGGTTTCGCGAGTCTCCGCGGACTGTCCGCGCCAGATGCTCGCCGACCTGTCGACGGTACTCCGAGCGGAAGCCGAGCGGCCCCTGCGAGGCGAACCCGTACACGACGCCGGCCAGCACCAGCACGTTCGCGACGGTCCCGAGCCTCGCATCGCTCCACGACGTGATGATGACGGTCTGCGACAGGACTACCGCGGTGACCCCGACGGCCCACCACCAGCGGTTTCCCGCGAGGAGAAGCCCAGCCGTGGCCAGGAGCGCGAGCGCGGTGGCGAGCCACGCGACGCCCAGGAGCCTCGAGATCGACTGCGTGAGCTGCGGGAGCTCGGCGAGCCCGAACGCCCGCGCGAAACCCATGAGGTGGAGCAGGCCGTGCAGCACGAGCACGGCGGCGAAGATCCAGCGCACGACGGGCTCCGGTTCGTGGTCCGAGATCAATCAGGTGATCCGAGGAGTGCGGTCTGCAACGGGCGGGCCCGGGCGCAAGCCGTGGCGGGTCCACGGGGAGGGTACGTCGGTCAGCGACGTGACACCCGGTACACCACGACGTGCTCGACATCGAGCTCGTCGGTCTCGATGGTCACGAACCGGTCCTCGTCGATGAAGACCAGCGGGAACGGCGTCGCCGCCGGGAGCGTGCCGGCGTAGACGCCGCCGGGATCGAACACATCGATGGCGCCGGCCTCGTCGGACGTGCCTGACCCAACCCGCGGCGCGGTGCGACGCGCCCACAGGTGCCCATCTGGAGACAGCGTCAGCCGGCCGACGGGCTGGAGGAGCGCGTAGAAGCCGCGTCGCTCGACCAGGTCCTCCGGATCGAAGTCGCACCGCTGTCCACCCGACACCCTCATGGCCGGGTGGGGACCCAGTCGGGCCAGCGCGTCGTCGCGCGTGAGCCGCCGGGGCTCGACGGCGCGGCGCACGCTACGGGTCCAGTGGCCGTCCGCATCGAACACCGCGATGTCGTACGCGAACCCGGACAGCACCGCGATCCGACCCGCCTCCGCGTCCCATGCGACGTAGGGCTCGAAGAGAGGGGCCCACTGGATCCGGAGCCGACACGTATCGAACGAGAACGAATGCGCGGGCCGCTTTCGCCACTCGCCCAGGACGAGCGTATCGGTCGGCGTCGCGAGCCGGACCTGCTCGACCGAACCCGTATCGGAGCGGGCTCCGATCTCCCAGGTGAGCACCGTTCCCGACGGCGTCTCCTCCACCCGCTGGCCGAGCCCCATGGCCCCGCGCGCCTCGGTGTCGTCCGAGACGAACGTCCCGTCGGCCTGGTAGGTCAGGATGCCGGTCGCCCAGTCCAGCACCCGGATCCGGCCCGAGGGGGCGATCCAAACCGACACCGGGTTCCGCATCTCTCCCGGGCCGGGACCATCCTCGCCGAACGCGGCGAGCGGCTCGCCGTCCGGGGAGAACACCACCACCCGGTGGTTGCCGCGGTTCAGGACCACGATCCGTCCGTCGGACGCGACCGCCACCGAATACGGGGTGAGCCGATAGAAGCTCGTCTCCGGGGGACCGAAGGCGTTTCCCAGACGGAGGATGGGCTCGACGGTCCAACCGAGGGGTCGATCGACGCCGGTGCCGAGCACGATCGTCACCCCGTTCGAGTCGCGTACGACGGGCCGCCCGGGGGACGGCTCCTGCGCGGCGAGCTCGCCGCCGGCCGGCGCAGGGAGGACGCCACCGACCGGCGAGGCGAGGAGCAGCGCGCAGAGGGCCTCCGCGGCGCGTACCCGGGGTACCGGTCCTCGGGCGCCCGGACGTCGTCTCCGAACCCCCGCCCCGACCAGGTCGCCAAACAGCGCGTCGCGTCGATGACGGGGGGCGAAGCTCAGCGGACAGTTCCCGGATCCGTTCATGAGAACGTTCCTCCGGTGAGGTTTGACCGGGACGCGGATTCCCGATCTGGGCTTGGACGCCGTCGGGGGCGCCTCACCGACTGCCGAGGAACGCGCGCCTCTTCGGTGGCTTCCCCCCCGCTACCCGCGGCGACCTCGAGCAGGCCGGTAGTACGCGCGGGCCGCGTCCTCGTCGCCCCCCGCCCGGGCGGGGGGCGCCCCGCCGAGCAGGCCGTTGAACCGAGGTGGGTGGAGCTCGAGCCTCCGCCGGTAGTGTCGCGAGCGCCTCGGCCGCCGCTCACCACTAGCGCTTCGTTCAGAATGTGCTCTGTCCAGCGTCAGGTCCGCAACGACCTGCTCGGACCTTCTGTTCTCCTCCCTCAGCTGCTTCAAATGCCGCAACTCCGGCACGCCGAGGTCCCCGTACTTCTTCTTGCAGCGAAACGCGGTCCGAGGCGGCGAACGTGAGGCCGAGACTATCGCTCAGCCGGACCTCGGAGCGGTTCGCAAGGGAGCTGCTCACGGAGACCGCGCCGTCGGCGATCGTCGAGATACGTCGGAACCCGTCCGAGTCCCGCAATACGTCGAGCCTGGCGCCGCGCTGGACTGCCAGCAGTCGGCGAGCCGGATCGGGCCCAGAGAGAGCGTCGAAGCCGTGAGGCAGCCGCCCCCTGTCCGTTGAGAGCCGCTTGATGCCCGCTCGTATACGAGGCGGCGAGCGACTCGATCTATCGCGAGCGGAGCCCGGTGCCGGTGCCGCCGGAGGAGTCGGCGCGGGAGGCGGCGAAGAGGCGAGCGGATGCCGTGGAGCTGGTGTATCTGCGAGCCGCGGCGGTTGGATTCGGGGCCGACGACGGGAAGACGCTCTCGGGCATCCGTGCGGATCGGTACCAGGTCATGCTCCACGTCGAGCCCGGGACGATCGAGATCGGGGCCGAGCCGGGGCTGTCGGAGCTCGAGGATGGGACGCGGGCTTCAGCTGAATCGTCCCGTCGGGTGTGCTGTGACGCGAGCCGGGGCAGCTGCATGTCGGCGTGCCGCCGAGGCCGCCGGAGCTCGGAGCGGACGGGGCACAGACCCTGATGCGTCGAAACCGCGATCGGGGCGTGGCGGTCGACGCGTGCACGGCGGGCGCTCGCTGGCGGTTCGAACGCGACATCCCCGAGGAGGTGCTCCTTCGGGCGACGGAGGCGGCCCTGTGATCCGTGCGGGGCGGCCCTGTGGGCTCTCCCGGGCCGCATCGGATCGCGACTCTGATGACGGGACGGTCGCCTAGAAGTCCACCTGCGCGAGCACGAGGAACTGGTTCCCGGCCAGCGTCGGCGCAGCCGGGGAGTCGTGCAGATCGAACGCGTACTGGAGGCCGAACTTCGCGTAGTGCCCCGGATACACGTTGAGGCCCGCGACGAGGAAGTCGCGGTTGGCGCCGATCGCCGGGCTCAGCCCATCGTATCGCAGGACGCCCTCGATGGCCCCGTAGGCGCGGTACCCGAGCTCCACGTAGCCGCCGTAGGCGTCGGCCTCGATCTGCTCGCCGCCGGGCGTGGCGGACGCGATGTCGAAGTCACCGCGCAGGTATTCGCCTGTCAGTGACCAGGCGTGATACGTGGCCTGTACATCTCCCCCGAGGAGAAGTCGATCGCCCGCGAAGCCGGCGGTGAGCTCGGGCGCCCCGGCCGGGTCGCCGGTCACGAGACCACGGCCGAGATCGGCGGACGTGTCCTTCGAATACGCGATCGAAGCGCCAGCCTGGATGACCATCTCCTCGTAGAACGCGATCGTGCCGATGGAGTTGTACTCGAGTCGCCCCGAGAACATGAAATCGTTCCCGTCGTTCTCGAGCGTGCGGCCGTTCCCGTTGAACACTCCGCCACCGTACGTAAGCCGCCCGTCGAGAGCGGAGCCGCCCACAGACACGCCGACCTGACGTCCGGGCGCGATCGCCTCCGACGCCTGGGCTCGCTCGACGAACGTGAGATCGCCCCTGCTCTGGAGCGCTTCCAGACCGAAGGCCGGCTTGAACATCCCGATCGAGATCTCGAACTCGGGCCTGATCGGGAGCGTGGCCTTCGCATCCAGCAGACGGAACGCCTCCTCGTCGGGGTCGAACTCGGTCTGGAGGAAGTAGTCGAATACGATCCCGACCTTGCCCGACACGCTGGCGCGGGCGTCGAAGATATCGAACCCGTCCGCCTCGTTGCTCGCGTCGGGCTCGAGACGGAATCCGGTACGCAGCAGCCCGCCGATCTCGAGTGGCAGCCCGACCCCCTGCTGCTGCGCCGTCGCCGATCCCGGCGAAAGGATCGCCGCTCCCGCTCCCACGAGCCCCGCCGCGAGCACCACGCCCGGCCACCCAACTCGTCTCATTCTCTATGTCTCCAGACTGTCGTCGTCGAACTCGGTGAGGAGATAGCGCCATCCCCCCATACCCACGGCCGCGTTGATCCAGAAGTGCGCGACGATCGCGGGAAACAGCGATCCCGTGAGGATCGTCGGCACGGCGAGCAGCATGCCGAGGGTGCCGGCCCGGATCACGCCGGCCAGCTTCTGGTAGCCGTGCGCGAGCCCGAACGACAGCGACACCACGGCCGCCGCGAACCACGGAGAGCCCGTCCACCCGACGAGCGCCCACAAGAGAAAGCCGCGGAATACGTATTCCTCGCATACCGCGGCGACGCCCGACAGGAGAAGGAACGCGCCCTTCTCGACCCCGTCCTCCGGCATCAGCAGCCGAGCCACGGGGCTCTCGTTCAGCCCGACGGATCGGGCCCCAAACGTAACCCCCCACACCATGACGAGCCCAGCGGCTGCCGTCCCCGCGGCCCACAGGAGCTCGACCCCCGCATCGTCCACGAACCAGCCGACGTCCGAGCTGCCGACGCCCTGCCAGACGGCCACTCCGCCGGTGATCCCGGCGATCACCAGGAGCGACACCGCGACCGATACGTACAGGGCCTGCCGGTAGTGGGCCGCCTCGTCGAGCTCGACACCCCGGCGGGCGTCCACGGCCGCCAGCACCGGGAGGCCGACGAGAAGCAGCAGCGCGTAGCCCGCGGCGATTGGGCTGGGCGTCGTCTCGATCATGAGCGCACGAACATACGGCATCCGGCGCGTTGACACCGGTGGGCCCGCGCCGGACGTTTCGGGCGAGCCCGGGCGCCCGGTCGCCGGATCCGCCCGGCCACCATTCCCGCCACGTCCGATCGGTGTGATGACGCTCGATCTCGGCATCGCGCAGTTCAAGCCCTCGAAAGGCGATCTCGACGGGACGCTGGCCTCCGTCGTCGAGATGCTCGCGCGCGCCGGAGACGGCGATCCCGCGCCGCACATGGTCGTGTTTCCGGAAGCCGCGCTGACGGGCTACTTCCTCGAGGGCGGCGTCCGCGAGCGGGCGCTCTCCGCCGACGAGCTCTTCGAGCGTCTGTCCGCCGGGTACGCGGAGGCTGCCGAACGGCCGGTCGAGGTGGCGCTCGGGTTCTACGAGCTCGATGCGGGACACGTGTACAACTCCGCGCTGTACGCGCGGCTCGGGCCCGATTCGACCCTCGTGCACGTCCACCGCAAGGTGTTCCTCCCCACCTACGGCGTGTTCCAGGAGGAGCGCTTCGTGGAGTCGGGAGCCGGACTGGAGGCCTTCGATACGGCGGCCGGCCGGGCGGCGATCCTCATCTGCGAGGACGCGTTCCACGCGATCTCGGGCACGCTGGCGGCGCTCGACGGGGCGGAGCTGATCCTCGTCCTGAGCGCCTCGCCGGCGCGTGGCGCGACCCCCGGCACCGGCGTTCCCGACAACCTGGCCCGCTGGGATCTGATCGGGAGCGGGCTCGCCGCCGAGCACGGCGTGTTCGTCGCCGTCGCGCAGCTCGTGGGGTTCGAGGGCGGGAAGGGGTTTGCCGGCGGGTCGGCGGCCTACTCGCCGCGCGGCGAGCGGCTGGTGGCGGGACCGCTGTGGGAGGAGGCGATGATCCCGGTGCGGCTCGACCTGTCGGAGATCCGGCAGGCGCGCACCGAGGAGCCCCTGTTCGCCGATCTCGAGCGCTCCTGGACGCGGCTCCTGGTGAACAGCCCGGGCTCCGGCGTCGGGCGGCCTCGACCGGAGGCGTCATGAGCACCCTCGAGGCGAGGGTCCCCGTGCCGCCCTGGATGCTGCCTCAGGTCCACGCGGCCCATCCCCCGTCGCCGGACGATCCGTCGCCGCTCGACATCGACACGGCGCTCGTCGAGCGCTGGCTGGTCGAGTTCCTGCGCGACGAGGTCCGTCGCCGCCGCGGCTTCGAGCACGTGGTGGTGGGGCTCTCCGGCGGGGTCGACTCCTCGCTCACGGCCGCCCTGTGCGCGCGCGCGCTGGGATCGGACGCCGTGCACGGGTTCCTGCTCCCGTACCGCACGAGCAGCGCGCAGAGCCGCGAGCACGCGCTGCTGGTGGCGGACGCGCTCGGGATCGAGACCCGGACGATCGACATCACCGCGGCCGTGGACGGCTATCTGGAGCGGTTCGAGCCCGAGGCGGGCGGGCACCGGCTGGGGAACGTGGCGGCGCGCACCCGCATGATCGTGCTGTTCGACCAGGCGTTCAAGCTCCAGGGGCTGCCCGTGGGGACGGGCAACAAGTCCGAGCGGCTGCTCGGCTACTATACGTGGCACGCCGACGACTCGCCGCCCATCAACCCGCTCGGCGATCTGTTCAAGACGCAGGTATGGGCGCTCGCCCGCGCCGTCGGCGTCCCGGCCGAGATCGTCGACAAGCCGGCCACGGCCGACCTGATCCGCGACCAGACGGACGAGGGCGACCTGGGGATCTCGTATCCGGAGGCCGACCTCATCCTGCACCACCTTCTCGGAGGCCGCTCCCCCGAGCGGCTGGCGGAGGCCGGGTTCGACCCGGACCGCGTGAGGATCGTGACGGACCGGCTCGAACGGACGCACTGGAAACGGCACCTGCCGACGGTGGCCATGCTGTCGGCCACCGCGATCGGCGAATGGTACCTGCGGCCGGTGGATTACTGACGGCCGACCAGATCGGAGGCTTTCGATGCGCACGAGCTCCGCCATCACCCCGGTCGTCGGCACGACGAGGCACTGGCTCCTCGGGGTGGTGGCGCTCTCCACCGTGTACCTCGCGGGCTGCGAGGAGTCGGCACCCATCGCGGCCGGGATGGTGACCCGGGCCGATTCGGCGGGAATCGCGATCGTCACCAGCCCTCCGGACGCCGCCGCGGGGCTCGAGCTGGCGGCCACCCCGCGCGTCGCGATCGGTCGGCTCGACGGCCCCGAGGAGCTCCAGCTCTACCGGGTGGTGGGCGCCCGTCGGCTGAGCGACGGCCGCCTCGCGGTAGCGAACGCGGGCAGCCACGAGATCCGCCTGTTCGACGAGACCGGCCGGTACCTGTCCTCGATGGGAGGCGAGGGAGAGGGGCCGGGCGAGTTCACCGGCATGGCCCGGCTCGACGTGTCGGCCGAGGACTCGCTGTATGTCTGGGATCAGCAGCAGCAGCGGCTGACGGTGTTCGATCCAGAGGGCGGGTTCGCCCGGGACCTGAAGCTCCAGCCTCCCGCCGAGGGGACGTTTCCGAACTACGCGGGCCGCTTCTCCGATGGGACGCTGATGGCCGCGGTCGGTCTCGTCCTCAGCCAGCCCCCCGAGGACGGAACCGTGGTCCGGCGGGAGACGGCCATCGTCCGCTATGACGCAGTGGGACAGGTCGGCGACACGCTCGCAGCCTTCCGCACGCGGGGCTTCCTGGTCAAGGCGTTCGGGAGCGGGGGAGGGTTCGCCGTGTACTCGGTTCCCTTCGACCCCGGCACCGCGTGGGCGATCGTCGGGCGCGGGCTGATCGAGGCCTACGGGCCGCGATTCGAGGTCCGCGCCCGTGGTGCGGACGGAGGCGTTGCGCGCATCGCCCGCGTGGCCCGCGAGCCCATCCCCGTCGACGCCCGGCTGCGCCGGGCCGCCGTGGACGCCGAGCTCGAGGGCCGCACGAACCCCGAGGCGCTCGACAACGCCCGGGAGGCGTATGACGGAATCGAGTTCCCGGAGTTCGTGGCGGCCTACGATCACCTGGTGAGCGATGACGCCGGCGGCCTCTGGGCCCGTCAGGTGCCTCTGCCGGGCGACGAACGGGCGTCCTGGGATGTGCTGGACGAGACGGGCGCGCTGGTCGGCGCGGTGAGCCTCCCCGAATCGATGACCGTGTGGCAGGTGGGCGCGGACTTCGTGGTGGTGAGCGATCGCGACGAGCTCGAGGTCGAGCGGGTGGCCGTGTACGACGTGGTCCCGGCTTCGTGAGCGACCGCCGGTTTCCGAGCGCGCGGTCGTGATCGGCGACGGTACCCGCGGGCGGATCGAGGTGTGGCTCCTCGGCGGGCTCGCCGTCGCGGGCGGATGTGGAGGCCATGCCGACGCGGCCGGCTCGGGCCTCGTCCGGGTGGCGGTGGCGGCCAACTTCGCCGATACGCACGCGCGGCTGGCCGGCCGTTTCACCGAGCGCACGGGGATCGCGGTGCGGACCAGCCCGGGCTCGAGCGGCCAGCTGTACGCGCAGATCGTCAACGGGGCGCCGTTCGATGTGTTCCTGTCGGCCGATACGCTGCGTCCGGCTCGTCTGGAACGGGAGGGCCACGCCGTCCCCGGCTCGCGGTTCACGTACGCCGAGGGCCGTCTCGTTCTGTATGGCCCCGGTCTCGACCTCGGGCCGGCGAGCGCGGGAGCGGGCGCCGGTGTGGGCGAGCCCGGCGGAGGGGCCACGGGCTCGCGACAAGGTGCCGGCAGCCTCGCTCCGGCGGCGCTTCTCGCGCTGGCCGACCCGACGGCCGGCGGGAGTGGCCGGCTGGCGATCGCCAACCCGAGGCTCGCCCCCTACGGCGAGGCGGCCCGTCAGACCCTCGATGCCCTGGGGCTGCGGGATGCGCTGGCGAGTCGGATGCTGCTGGCCGACAACGTAGGTCAGGCGTTCCAGTTCGTGGGGTCGGGGGCCGCCGAGCTCGGGTTCGTGGCCGGGTCGTACGTCGTCGAGCGCCCCGCGGGCGACGTGTGGGGAGTACCCTCCGATCTGTACGATCCGATCCGGCAGGATGCGGTGCGTCTCGAGACCGGCTCCGATGCCGCGGCCGACACCGCGGCGGTGCGCACCTACCTCGAGTACCTGCGAAGCGCGGAGGCCATGCAGATGATCGCGGCGCGCGGCTACGGCGTGCCGGACGAAGGCGGTGACCGGCGCGGGAAACCGGCATCGCCCGAGCGCATCTCCCCATGACCCTCGCGCTGAGCGCCGCCGACCGCGCCGCCATCGGGGTGAGCCTCGAGCTCGCGGCGGTGTCGACCGCGATCCTGCTCCTGCTCGGGACGCCGCTCGCCTGGTGGCTGGCCCGCACGCGCTCCCGCTGGCGGACGCCGATCGAGGCGCTCACGGCGCTGCCGCTCGTCCTCCCCCCGACCGTGCTCGGCTTCTACCTGCTCGTGATCCTCGGCCCGCGCGGCCCGGTCGGCGGCCTGTGGGAGGGGCTCGGGGGCGACCGGATCGTGTTCTCGTTCCCCGGGCTCGTGATCGGATCGGTGCTCTACTCGCTGCCGTTCGTCGTCCAGCCGCTCCACAACGCGTTCGCGGGGCTCGGCGAGCGTCCCCTCGAGGTGGCCGCCACCCTGCGAGCGTCCCCGCTCGACCGGTTCTTCACGGTGGCCGTACCGCTCGCGCGACCCGGGTTCTTCACCGCCGCGGTGCTCGCCTTCGCCCACACGCTGGGCGAGTTCGGCGTCGTGCTCATGGTGGGCGGCAACATCCCGGGCCGCACGCAGGTCGTGTCGATCGCCATCTACGACCACGTCGAGGCGCTCGAGTACGGGGCGGCGCACACGCTGTCGGCCGCCATGTTGGGCTTCTCGTTCCTCGTGCTGCTCGCCATGTACACGCTCAACCGTTCGTTCGAGGCGCCCCGGCTGTGAGCGAGGGGCGCGCGGCGCCGGCCGGGGGGCCCGCCACGGCCACGGGGGTGTCGGGCGAGGCCGACCGGCCGGACACGCCGATCGGGGCGAGGTTCCGCGCGGCCCGCGGCGTGTTCACGCTCGACGTCGAGCTCCGGCTCCCGGGCCGCGGCGTCACCGGTCTGTTCGGACCCTCCGGCGCGGGGAAGACGACGCTTCTCCGGCTGATGGCGGGGATCGAGTCGGCCGCGGAGGCGCACCTCGAGGTGGCCGGCGAAACGTGGGACGACACGGCGACGGGTCACCGCCTCGCGCCCCACCGCCGGCGCGTGGGGTACGTGTTCCAGGAGGCGTCGCTCTTCCCCCACCTGGACGCCCGCCGGAACATCGAGTACGGGCACCGCCGTACCCCGGCGGTCGAGCGCCGCATCGGGGTCGACGAGGCGGTCGGGTGGCTGGGGGTCGGCACGTTGCTCGACCGGCGTCCGAACGGCCTCTCGGGCGGGGAGCGCCAGCGCATCGCGATCGCGCGCGCCCTCGTCACGAGCCCCCGTCTCCTGCTCCTCGACGAGCCGATCTCGGCCCTCGACCGCGAGAGCCGCGCGGCGATCGTGCCGTACCTGGAGCGGCTTCCCGAGCACCTGTCGATCCCCATCGTGTATGTGAGCCACTCGCTGCGCGACATCGCGCGGCTCGCCGATCACCTCGTGTGGCTCGTGGAGGGCCGGGTGCGCGAGAGCGGGCCCGCCGCCGAGGTGGTGTCCCGCATCGGACGCGCGGGCGGTCTCGCCGAGGAGGCCGGGGCGCTGGTCGAGGCGATCGTGTCCGCACACGACGATGCGGATCATCTCACCGTCCTCCACGGACCGTGGGGGCCGATCCTCGTACGCCGTCTCGAGCGCGACGGGGGTGACACCGTGCGCCTCCAGATCCTGTCGAGCGACGTGAGCCTCGGGGCGCGGCGCGAGGAGGATTCGAGCATCCTGAACCAGTTCCACATGCGCGTGACGGCGCTGAGCGAGACCGCGCCGGGCGAGGTACTGGTCGAGCTCCGTGGACGTCCCGGGGCGGGCGGGGAGGCGGGTCCGCCCCTCCTCGCCAGGGTGATGGCGCGCTCCGCCCGGCATCTCGGGCTACGCGAGGGCGCGGAGGTGGTGGCCCGGGTGAAGGCGGTCGCCGTCCTCGAGTGAGCGTCACGATGGGTTCACGAAAGAAAGAGCGGTCGCCCGTGTGGACGACCGCTCCGGAGTACCCCCTAGGGGAATCGAACCCCTGTCTCCTGGCTGAGAACCAGGTATCCTAGGCCACTAGACGAAGGGGGCCCATGCGATCGGGAACCGGAATTCTATGTCCCCTCGTACGAGTGTCAACCCCGGTTTCCAGCCCGGGATCCACCCGCGAGGCGCCGGCCGGCGAGGGGTTCGGGCTGCGGGCGTCGGGGGAGCGGTGCCTGGGAGAGCAGAGGAGCGAGCGAGCCGAGTGAGCTGGGAATACGTGCACCTGATCGCCCATTCCTTCCCCATCGTCCTGTCGGTGAGCGGAACGCTGGTCGGGCTGTTCGGCTGGCTCACGGGTCGGCCGGAGCTCGAGCGCTGGGCGCTCATCGCGCTGGTCATCGCGGCCGCGTTCGTGCTGCCCGCCTACCTCACGGGGCTGGCGGCAGCCGACGTGGTGGCGGACCGGATGTTCGTCCGGCCGGGGATCGTGCAGAGCCACCGCTTCGCGGCCACGTGGGCGGCGATCCCGGTGTTCACGGCGGGCGCCCTGGCGGTGTTCGCGCTCCACGAACGGGACGACCGCCGGCTGCGCCGTTTCGTGCTGCTGGTCGGGCTCGTCGGGTCGGTCGCGATCGGCTACGCGGCCTGGAAGGGCGCCCACATCCAGCACGGCGACCACGAGGCGGCGCCCGCCGGAGCCTCCGTCCCGGGGTCGCCGGCGCCCTCGTCCTCGTGAGCGCCGCGCCCGTACCGGCGCGGACGCATGCGCTCGCGCTCCACCACGATGCCATCCTGGTCGATGGGCACAACGACCTCCCCTGGCGTCTGCGCGGCGTGTGGGGGCTCGATCTGGATCCGGTGCGGCTCGACGAGCGCGGCGAGGAAGGCCACACCGACATCCCGCGCCTCCGCGAGGGCGGCGTGGACGTCCAGTTCTGGGCCGCGTACGTCCCCGTTCGCTACCGGGGCCGCGAGGCGTCGCGGCTCGCCCGCGAGCAGATCGACCTCATCCATCGGCTCACGGCGCGCTATCCCGATGATCTGGCGATGGCCTACTCGCTCGAGGACATCCGCCGCATCACGGGGTCCGGTCGCATCGCCTCGATGGTGGGGGTCGAGGGCGGCCACGCGATCGACGATTCGCTGGAGGTCCTCGAGGAGCTGTACGAGCTCGGGGCCCGCTACCTCACGCTCACCCACTCGGCGACCCTCGACTGGGTGGACGCCGCGGGCGACGAGCCGCGGAACGGCGGCCTGTCGGACTTCGGCCGCGACGTCGTCCGCTTCATGAACGGGCTCGGGATGCTGGTCGACATCTCGCACGTGACGGCAGACGCGATGCGGGATGTCCTCGACGCCACCGCCGCCCCGGTGATCTTCTCGCACTCATCGGCACGGGCGCTCGCCGACCACCCGCGGAACGTGCCGGATGACGTGCTCGAGCGCGTGCACGAGAATCGTGGCGCGGTGCTGGTGAACTTCTTCCCCGGGTTCCTGACCACCGAAGGCGCGCGCAACGTCAGGCGGATCTTCGCGGAGGAGGCGCGCATCCGCTCCGAGCACCCGGATCCCGACGGGTTCCGGGCGGCCATGGACCGCTGGTACGCCGAGAAGCTCCCGCAGCGCGGCGACGTGTCGACGATCGTCGACCACATCGACCACATCGTGCGAGTGGCGGGGGTCGATCATGTCGGTCTGGGCTCCGACTTCGACGGGATCCCACTCGTGCCCGAGGGCATGGAGGACGTGTCGCGATTCCCGGCGATCACGGCGGAGTTGCTGCGGCGGGGCTACGCAGAAGGGGATGTCCGCAAGGTGCTGGGGGAGAACTTCCTGCGGGTGCTGGGCGAGGTGGAGGAGGCGTCCCGGAGGCTCGCGCCCACGACGCCCTGAGGCGCACCCCCGGTTCGGACGGGGAGGCTACATGAGCGACACGAGCCCGAAGAAGGCGAGGGCTGCGCCGAGCATCACCGCCGACTGACCGAGGAGCTCGCGGGCGGACATCCCCGCGAGGCGCCCCAGCAGGAGCGACACCGCGAGCGTCGCGACCATGAGGACGATGAAGATGAGCGTCATCGGGCAAGCCCTCCGTCGTTCGAATCAGCTCGGGCCGAGTCGCGCCGCGTCCTCGCCCTTCGCGCCACCCCGCCGCTGAAGCTCGACAAGCTCGGGCATGCCGGCGCGCTCGGCAATCCGCTGACCCGTGGGGGTGGCCGCCAGGCCGCCGAGGGCGGTCTCGCGATACCGCACGTCCATCTTGCGCCCCACCTCGCCCATCACGTCGATCACCTCGTCGACCGGGATGGGGAAGTCGAGCCCCGCGAGCGCCATCTCGGCCGCGGCCAGCGCGTGCACGGCGGCGGTCGCGTTCCGGTATGCGCACGGGATCTCCACGAGCCCGGCCACCGGGTCGCAGATCAGCCCCAGCATCCCCTGCACGGTCAGCGCGATCGCCTGGCCGACCTGCTCGGGGGTCCCGCCCTCGATGAACGTGACGGCGGCGGCCGCCATCGCGGCGGCGCTGCCCGTCTCGGCCTGACACCCGCCGCCCGCGCCGGCGATCGATGCCCGGTGGGCGATGACCCCCCCGACCCCGCCGGCCACCAGCATCCCGTCCACGAGCTGGTCGTCGGACCACCCGCGTAGCTCGGCCATCGTGAGCAGCACGCTGGGCAGGACCCCGGCCGCGCCCGCCGTGGGGGCCGCGACGATGAGCCCCATGCGGGCGTTCACCTCGAGCGTCGCGATGGCGCGCGCGAGGAGCTCGCGGAACCCGCTCCCGAGCAGGGACTGGTCACGCGCGAGCAGGCGCCGCGCCCGACCTCCCGTCATGCGGGTGGGGCTCTCCTCGTCGCTCGACAGCCCCTCGTCGATCGCCTTCCGCATGACGTCGAGCGTCGCGAGGATGCGCTCGCGGATCTCCGCGGGCTCCATCCCCGAGTCGCGCGTCTCGCGCCGCGCGACGGCTTCCGCCAGGGTGTCCCCACGCTCCGCCGCGAGCTCGAACCACTCCGCGATCGATCGGTACATCAGCTTCGCTTCCGCACGCTACGCGAGCCTCGCGATCGCCCGGATCCAGTGCGCCCACGGCTTCGCCTCGATGTCGCGCACCACCTCGTCCGGGATCGGCCCATCGATCTCGACCGTCATCAGAGCCCGCTCGCCGCGCCCCGTCCGATCGACCCGCATGGCGGCCACGTTGACCTCGCGACGCGCGAGAAGCCCGCTGATCTCGGCGATGGTGCCGGGCACATCATCGGCCACCAGCACGAGCGTCGGGAGCGTCCCGGTGAGGGACACGCCCATCCCGTCGACCTCTTCCACCCGGATGCGGCCGCCGCCGATCGATGCGCCCCGCAGGCACGTCTCGCGGCCGCCCCTCCACACCCGGATGCGGGCCGTGTTGGGGTGCGCGCCCTCCCCGAGATCGGTCGTCCGGAACGAAAACTCCACCCCGGCCTGCCGGGCGCGCGCGAGGCTGTCCCGCAGGCCGGCATCGTCGGGCCGCATGCCGAGCAGCCCGCCCACGATGGCCCGCTTGGTGCCGTGGCCCTCGCCGGTCATCGCGAAGCTGCCGTGCAGCTCTATCTCCGCCCGCTCGGGCGGACCGCCGGCCAGCGCCTGGGTCACGAATCCGAGGCGGCACGCGCCGGCGGTATGCGAGCTCGAGGGCCCGACCATGGTGGGCCCGAGGATGTCGAACAGGTTGGTCATCCACTCGCCTCCGGGGTGACGGTCCCCCGGGGCCCCCGGGACAGTCGCACGTCGAAAGCCGCCTCGAATCCGGCCGCTACGGTCGCCACGGCCTCGTCCCACGTGACCTCGACGCCCTCGGACTCGAGGGTGGTCATGCGCACGCCGTCGATCCCGCACGGCACGATCTCCGCGAAGTGGCGTAGCGGCTCGTCGGTCAGGTTGAGCGCGAACCCATGCGTGGTCACCCAGCGGCTGGCGTGCACTCCGATCGAGGCGATCTTGCGCAGGTGGCCCGCGGCCACGAGACGCGGCACGTCGGGTCCCGCGGCGGTGTCGAACCCGTCTCGCTCGCGTGGGGCGGTGGCGCTTCGGGCTTCCCGATCGGCGACCCACACGCCGGTGAATCCGTCCACCCGGACCCCCGTCAGATCCCAGCCGGCGAGGGCCCCGAGCAGCGTCTCCTCCAGCCGCCTGAGGTACCAGTGGAGGTCGCGCCGGTGTCGGTCGAGCCTGAGGATCGGATACCCGACGAGCTGCCCCGGGCCGTGGTAGGTCACGTCGCCCCCGCGCTCCACCTCCGCGAGCCTCACGCCGAGCTCCGCGAGGCGCCGGTCGGAGACGAGGATGTGCTCGCGCCGCGCCCCCCGCCCGAGCGTGATCACGGGCTCGTGCTCGACGAACAGGAGGAGATCGGGAAGCTCCGTATCCCGCTTGCGCGCTTCGGCCAGCTCGCGCTGGAAGGCGAGCGTCTCTTCATATGGCCGGCGGCCGAGATCATGGACGAGGACGCCGGCGTCCGGGGGGGCGGTGCCCGCATTCGGCGGCCGGGTCGCGTCGCGCGAGCGACGGGCGGCGGCCAGGGGTCTCGATCCGTCCGGGGGTCCCGATCCGTCCGGCGGCGGAGCGACGCGCGGCTCTTCGACGGAGGACACGATCAGATGTGGATCGCCCGCCCGAGCGTGGCGAACGCCGCCTCCATCACCGCCTCGGACATGCTCGGGTGCGCGTGGGCGTGCGCCACGATCTCGTCGAGCGTGGTCTCGAGCTCGCGCCCCAGGCCCACCTCCGCAACCAGCTCGCTCACGTTGTGGCCGATCATGTGGGCGCCGAGCACTTCCCCGTACCGCGCGTCCGCCACCAGCTTCACGAACCCCTCGGGCGCCCCGGCGGTGAGCGCCCTGCCGTGCGCGCTCAGCGGGTACTTGCCGGTGATGACCTCGTATCCCGCCTCCCGGGCAGCCTCCTCGCCGAGCCCGATCGAGGCGATCTCGGGGTGGCAGTACCCGACGGAGGGCACGTTGTCGTAGCGTACCGGGTGGCGCGCCTCGCCGGCGATGTGCTCGGCGGCCACGATGCCTTCGTGCGACCCGACGTGGGCCAGCATCGGCGGACCCGCCACGTCGCCGATCGCGTACACCCCCTCGGCCGTCGTGCGGCACCACTCGTCGACCTTCACGAACCCGTTCTCGAGCGCGACTCCGTTGTCCTCCAGACCGAGGTCCTCGGTGACCGCGCGCCGGCCGACCGCCATGAGCACGAGGTCGGTCTTCTCGATCCCCTCGGACCCGTCGGCGTTCTCGAGCGTGAGGATCATCGGAGTGGCGTCGCGATCGAGCTCCTTCACCTTCGTCTTCGTGCGCACCTGGATGCCGCGCTTCTTGAACGAACGCTCGAGCGTCTTGCCGATCTCCGGGTCCTCGAGGGGGACGAGCGAGTCGAGCGCCTCGATGAGCGTCACGTCGACCCCGAAGGCGTTGAACACGTCGGCGAACTCGACGCCCACGAACCCCGCCCCGACGATCGCCAGCCGCCCCGGGAGCGACTCGAGACCCAGGGCTTCGCGGCTCCCGATCACCCGCTCGCCGTCGAACTCGAACCCGGGGAAGGTCTTCATGACCGACCCGGTGGCGATCACGACATGGCGAGTCGAGAGCTCGGCGGGGTCGCCGCCCTCGATGGAGACCTTGCCTTCACCGGCCAGACGGCCACGTCCGTGGACGATGACCACGTCGTTCTTCTTGAGCAGGTACTGGACGCCACCGGTGAGCTTGCTCGTGATCCCGCGGCTGCGCTCGACGGCGGCCCCGAAGTCGTACTCGACCTTGACGGGCTTCACCCCCATCTCGGCGCCGTGGCTCTTGAGGTGCTGCGCCAGGGCCGCGCTCTCGAGCAGCGCCTTGGCCGGGATGCAGCCCCAGTTGAGACACGTGCCGCCGAACCCGCCCTCGTAGGAGCTCGCCTCGACGCACGCGACCCTCAGCCCGAGCTGGGCCGCCCGGATCGCGCACACGTACCCCGCCGGGCCCGCCCCGATGACGACGACGTCGTAGCTCTCCGCCATTCTACCTGCTCGCTTTACATGTTGGTAAAGTGCTTGTCCCGCACGACGCGGCGACCACAATCGGACCACCGGCGTGCAGGGAGGTCACTCGGATCCGATACCCCGGCGGGGTCCCGCCGCGCGACGCGGGGCTCGACCGGTCAGAGGATCATCTCGAGCGGGTTCTCGAGCATGGCCTTGAACGTCCCGAGGAACTCCGCGCCCATGGCGCCATCGACCACCCGGTGATCGCAGGACATCGTGACTCGCATGCGCCTCCGGACCACGACCTGACCCTGCTCGACGACGGGCTTCTCGCTCGTCTGCCCGATGGCCAGGATGCCGGCCTCGGGCGGGTTGATGATGGCCGTGAACTGGTCGATCTCGTACATGCCGAGGTTGCTCACCGAGAAGGTGGCGCCCTGATAGTCCTCGGGGGCGAGCTTGCGCTCGCGGGCGCGCTCGATCAGGTCGCGGGCCTCCGTCGAGATCCGCCTGAGGCCCTTCCGCGCCGCGTCGCGCAGCACGGGGGTGATGAGACCGCCATCCACGGCGACCGCGATCCCGAGGTCCACGGAGCCGTGGAAGCGCACCGCTCCGTCCTCCCAGGAGGCGTTGACGCCCGGATGACGCACGAGGGCCTCGGCCGTGGCCTTGAGCAGCAGATCGGTGACGCCGATCTTCCCCTCCGCCGTGCGGGCGTTCAGATCGGCCCGCAGCTCGAGCGCCCTCCCCATGTCGATCTCCGTCGTGAGGAAGAAGTGGGGCACCGGTCCGATGGACTGCACCAGGCGACGGGCGATCGCCTTGCGCATCTGGCTCGCCTCCTCGACCCGGCTCTCGAGACGCGCGGGGGTCGTCGGCGCGGGTGCGGGTGGCGCGGCGGCCGGTTCGGCGACCTCTGCCCTGGCCTGCTCGCCGGCGGCATGCTCGGCGGCGGCATGCTCGGCGGCGGCATGCGTGACCAGCGCCGCCTCGACGTCGGCCTTGATGATCCGGCCGCCGGGCCCGGAGCCCTCGATCGACGACAGATCGAGCTCGTTCTCGCTCGCGATCCGCCTGGCGACCGGGGACACCTTGAAGCGGCCATCTCCGGCGGCGGGCCGGCCCGTGGGGGCGCTCGCCGCGGGCTCCCGTGCCTCCGCGCCCCCGGGCGGGGAATCCGGGACGCTCACCACGACGGCACCGGCCGGCTCCTCGGCCGCCGCGGGATCGTCGGTCTCCGCCGTGACCTCGGGCTGCGCCGCGTCCTCGCTCCGGCCTGTCTCCATCGCCGGCGCCGGCGCCGCGGCCCCGTTGCCGGCCGAGCCGACGAGATCCCCGATCTCCTCGTCGGGATCCGCGATCACCCCGATGAGCGCCCCGACCGGCACCGTCTCCCCGGCGTGCACCAGGATCTTCCGCAGGACGCCGCCGCCGAGGGCCTCGACCTCCATGTTGGCCTTGTCGGTCTCGATCTCGGCCACCACATCGCCCTGAGCGACCTCATCCCCCTCGTTGACCTTCCACTCGACGAGCTTGCCCTCCTCCATGGTCGGGCTGAGCTGCGCCATCACGACTTTCGTGGCCATCGGGCTCCGGCTCCTTCGAGTCTCGTCGTCAGTCGGCGTAACACACGTGGCGCGCGGCCGCGACCACGTGATCGGCGTTGGGGAACACGAGCTTCTCGAGGTTCCTGGCGTAAGGCATGGGGACGTCGAGCCCCGACACCCGCGCGATGGGGGCATCCAGCCAATCGAACGCCTCGCGCTGGATGTCGTCCACCACCTGCGCGCCCACGTTGCACATCGGCCAGCCCTCCTCGACGACCACGACCCGATTCGTCTTCTTCACGGATTCGATGATCGTGGGCACATCGAGCGGCCGGATCGTACGCAGGTCGACGATCTCCGCCTCGATCCCGTCGGTGGACAGCTTGCGTGCGGCCTCGAGCGACTGGTGGACCATCTTCGAATGGGCGACGATCGTGACGTCGCCGCCTTCGCGCTTCACCTCGGCCTCGCCGAGCGAGATGACGTACTCCTCGTCGGGCACCTCGTCCTTGACGGAGTTGTACATCAGCTCGCTCTCGATGAACACCACCGGGTCGTCGTCGCGGATGGCGCTCTTGAGGAGCCCCTTGGCGTCCTTCGCCGTGGCCGGCGCGACGACCTTGAGCCCGGGGACGTAGCTGTACCACGGGTCGGGGCACTGGGAATGCTGCGCGGCGAGCTGGAGCGCCGCCCCGCCGGGGCCCCGGAACACGATCGGCACGTGGTACTGCCCGCCGGACATCTGGTACATCTTGGCGGCGCTGTTCACCACCTGGTCGATGGCGAGCAGCGCGAAGTTCCAGGTCATGAACTCGACGATGGGCCGCAGCCCGGCCATGGCGGCCCCAACGCCCAGCCCCGCGAACCCGAGCTCGGCGATCGGCGCATCACGCACGCGCCACTCGCCGTACTCGTCGAGCAGGCCCTTCGTGACCTTGTAGGCGCCGTTGTACTGTCCGACCTCCTCGCCGATGATGAACACGGACTCGTCCCGGTCCATCTCCTCGCGCATGGCCTCGTTGAGGGCCTCCCGATAGGTCCTGACCGCCATCAGGAGAGCTCCTTGCGCCATGCGTCCCGGCGGCCGATGCCGTGCGGGTACGCGTCCGAGTAGATCGTGTCGTACATGGTGGACGGATCGGGAAACGGGCTCTGCTCGGCGAACTCGGCCGCCGCCTCCGCCTGCTCGATCGCCGTCCGATCCATGTCCTCGTACTCCTCCTCGTCGAGCCGGCCGCTGTCGATCAGAAGCCGGCGGAAGGAGAGGATGGGGTCATCGGAGCGCCACTTCTCGAGCTCCTCGCGCGTGCGATACGTGCCGTGCGAGGGGTCGGCCATCGAGTGGCCCATGTAGCGGTAGCAGCGCGCCTCGATGAACGATGGCGTCTTCTCGGACCGGGCGCGGGCGACTGCCTCCCCGGTGGCGGCGCGCACGGCGCGCACGTCCATGCCGTCCACGGCCAGGGAGGTGAGCCCCTCGAACGCGCGACCGCGGTCCACGAGCTGCTCGACCGCCGCCACACGCTTGATGTCGGTCCCCATCCCGTAGGAGTTGTTCTCGAGCAGGAAGATGACCGGGAGTCGCCAGCGAGCCGCCATGTTCAGCGATTCGTGGAACGACCCGATGTTGACCACGGAGTCGCCGAAGAAGCACAGGCACACCTGGTCGCCGTCTCGATACCGGATCGCATAGCCGATCCCGGTCGCCAGGGGCAGGTGGCCCCCCACGATCCCGTGCCCGCCCATGAAGTTGCGGCTCTCGTCGAACAGGTGCATCGAGCCGCCGAGGCCCTTCGAGCAGCCGTCCACGCGTCCGTACAGCTCGGCCATCACCGAGTCGGGCGACATGCCGCGCACCAGCGCCTGCGCGTGGTCGCGGTAGGCAGTGATCACATAGTCGTCGGATCGCAGCGCGCTGATGGCCCCCACCGCCACCGCCTCCTGGCCAATGTACAGGTGGCAGAACCCGCCGATCTTCCCCATCTGGTAGACCTCGGCGGTCTTCTCCTCGAAGCGGCGCGAGAGCACCATCAGCCTCAGCAGCTCGACCGATTCCTCGCGCGACATACCGAGGAAGTCGGGCTCCTCCGCCCTGGGGCGCCCGTTGCCGGACGCGGCATCCTCCGCGACCTCCTCGGTCCCGGCGGCGGTCGACTCCGTCGGTTCTCCTGTCATCATCGCTCCCGATGTTGAGCGTCGATCGTGGATTCGGGTTCGGGCCGCGCCTCAGCCAGCCAACGCTTCCGCACGGGCGCGCAGCTCCACCACCTGCTCCCGCGCGTGGTAGCTCGAGCGGACGAGCGGGCCGCTCTCGACGTGCAGGAACCCGCGGGCCTCGCCGGCGACCTTCCACTCGTCGAACTCGTCCGGGGGCACGTAACGGGCGATGGGCAGGTGCTCGGGCGACGGTCGCAGGTACTGCCCCAGCGTGAGGATCTGCACCCCGGCCGAGAGGGCGTCGTCCATGAATTCGTCGATGTCGGACGCTTCCTCTCCCAGACCGAGCATGATCCCGGTCTTCACGAGCACGCCGTCGTCGGTCGCGCGCGCCGTGTGCAGGACCGACAGCGAGCGGTCGTAGCGGCCCCCCGGTCGCGCCATCCGGTGGAGCCGGCGCACCGTCTCCATGTTGTGGTTGAAGATCTCGGGGCGCGCCTCGATCACCGTCCGGATGGCCTCCGGATTTCCGCGGAAATCGGGCGTCAGCACTTCGATCGAGCACTCCGGCCGCCGGGTTCGGATCTCCTGGATCATCTCGGCGAAGATCCAAGCGCCGCCGTCGGGCAGGTCGTCGCGGTCCACCGAGGTGATCACGCAGTGATTCAGACGCAGCTGTTCGATGGCCTCGGCCACGCGCCGCGGCTCGTCCTCGTCGAGCTCCTCGGGCCGGCCGTGGGCGATCGCACAGTACGGACAGTTCCGCGTGCATACGTCGCCCATGATGAGGAAGGTGGCGGTGCCGGACTGCCAGCACTCGCCGATGTTGGGGCAGTGCGCTTCCTCGCACACCGAGTTGAGCTCGAGGCCCCGCATCAGCTCCTTGAGGCGCTGGTAGTCGGGCCCGCCGGGTGCGCGGACCTTGAGCCACCCCGGCTTGCGCGCCGGCCACGGCACGTCGCCGGTCGCGGATCCGCGTATCACGTTCAGCTGCTTCACGCTGCTCGGTTCCCTCCGTTTCGCCGCCCTCCGGGTCCATCGGGCTCCGCGCGCCGATGAGCCGCGCGGCGCCGCATGGGGCGCGCATCGGGCGGCTGCAGAACTAAAAAAGATACCGGGTTACGCCCCCTGTTCCAAGGCATCGAAAGCCCATCGCTCGCGTTGCCCACCGCCGGGACCCCGCCTATCTTCCCGCGCATGACCTACATCATCACGCAACCGTGTATCGGCGAGAAGGACGCCTCGTGCGTGGATGTGTGTCCGGTGGACTGCATCTACGAGGGCGAGGATCAATATTACATCCACCCGGAAGAGTGCATCGACTGCGGCGCCTGCGTCCCCGAGTGTCCCGTGGAGGCGATCTTCCCGGACGACGAAGTGCCCGAGCAATGGACGGAGTTCACGCCCAAGAACTACCGGTTCTTCAACGTCGAACCGCCGGGTTGATCGAGCCGGCGCCGCAACGGGTCGCCGGGCCGCTCGATTCGGTCGAAATCTGCGGGGGGTCGGGCCCGATGGGTTCGGCCCTTTTTCGCTCACAGCCCCGGGTGTCATGACACGCATTCTCGACATCGACGGCTTCGAATGGAAGGTCGTGGTGCTCGCCGAGCAGGCGGAGCGGCGCGAGGGGGACCCGCGGCACTACGTGAAGGTGCGGTTCGAGCCGTACGGCCACCGGGAATACCGGCCGCGCGAGACGTGGCTGAGAGTCGAGGAGGACGTCCCCGCGGGCGACGTGGTGGCCCAGTACGGTGACGAGTACTTGATCGAGCTGTTCCTGGTGGCCGAAGAAGTGGACGGAGTGGGAGCATGACACGACGTTGGGGAAGGACCGCGCGCATCGCGGTGACAGGACTCGCGCTGCCCCTGGGGGTCGCAGCGCAGGAAAGCGGGCGGCCGCACCAGCACGCCGGCGACGCCGCGATCGCCCACGCCGGGATGGCGGACGCGATGGCCGACACCATGGCGGCCGGTCCTCCGGTTCTTCCCTCCGAGAGCCCGCTCCTCCGGGTGGAGGTCGACGAGCGGGCGCGGGTGGTCGAGCTGGTCGTCGGGCCCATCTCGCTCCCGGCGGGCGGCATGCACCAGCGGCCCCCCGTCCAGATGGGCACCCTCCCGATCGAGGGCTGGCTGCACGGCTTCGATTGGGAGATCCGCGACGCCGAGGGGAACGTCCTCCCCGATCGGCTGCTCCACCACGTGAACATCATCGACCCCGACCATCGCGAGGTGTTCTCTGCCATTCCTCGCCGGCTCATGGCCGCCGGCCGCGAGACGAAGAGCCAGAGCATGCCGGGCCTGCTGGGCGTTCCGCTCGAGCGCGACAGCCGGGTCCTCGTGAGCACGATGTTCGCCAGCCGTCCCGACACCTCGTTCGACGAGGCGTACCTGCACATGCGGCTGTACTACACGCCCGCCGACGATCCGGGCCTCATCCGCCCGCGCGACGTGTATCCGTTCTACCTCGATGTGATGGGACCGGTGGGCGACAAGGAGTTCTCGCTGCCGCCGGGGACGCACGAACGCTCGTGGGAGGGGAGCCCGGCGGTGGACGGGCGCCTGCTGGCGATCGGAGGTCACATGCACGACTACGCCGACTGGATCCGTCTCGAGGACGTGACCGCAGGGAAGGTCGTGTGGGAGACAGAGCCCACGGCGGACGCCGAGGGGCACGTGTCGGGCGTCCCCACCGGCAAGCTGTGGTGGCGGGGCGGCGTGCGCCTGTACGCCGACCACGTGTATCGCGTCTCGGTCCAGTACACCAACCCGCTCGATCGTCCGGCCCCGGACGGGGCGATGGGCGCGATGGGGGGCGTGCTCCTCGCGGATCGCGCGGAGTGGCCGGGGTTCGATCGCCAGGACGATGACTACATCGCCGACCTCCGAAACACGCTCGAGAAGCCGAACGAGGCGATGCACGACCACGGCGCCATGTCGGGCATGGGGGGCATGTCGGACGACGAGCCTCCGGACTCCCGGGGCTCCGGCCGCTGAGCCGTCGCTGGATCCGGGCCCCGCGACCGCGGCGGCGGAACGCCGCTGAGCGCGGCGGCGCGCCCACCCGACCGTGCCCGAGCTCCCCGATGTGGCCGCCTACCTGCACGCGCTCCGACCCCGCATCGTCGGCCGGCGGCTGGAGCGCATCCGGCTCGCGAGCCCCTTCCTCCTGCGCAGCGTCGAGCCGCCCCTGTCGAACGCGGCCGGACGCCGGGTCACGGCCGTCCGGCGGCTCGGAAAGCGCATCGCGATCGGGCTCGAGGGCGACCTGTGGCTGGTGATCCACCTCATGATCGCCGGACGCTTCCGGTGGCTCGATCCCGGGGCGAACATCCCGCGGCGGCTGGGGCTGGCGGCGTTCGATTTCGAGCACGGGGCGCTCGTGTTGACCGAGGCGGGGACCACGAAGCGCGCCTCGCTCGACGTGGTCGACGGCGCGGACGGCCTCGCCGCGCACGATCCGGGTGGCGTGGAGCCGCTGGAGACGGATCTCGCGGGCTTCTCCCGTGCCCTGACGCTCAGGAACCACACGCTAAAGAGGGCGCTCACCGACCCGCGTCTGTTCAGCGGGATCGGCAACGCCTACTCGGACGAGATCCTCCACCGCGCCCGGCTTTCTCCCGTGACGTGGACCGCGCGTCTGAGCGAGGAAGAGATCGCTCGCCTGTTCGATGCGGCGCGCGATGTCCTCGGTGAGTGGACCGAGCGGCTGTGCGAGGAAGCCGAGAGCGAGTTCCCGACCAACGTGACGGCCTTCCGCCCCGGGATGGCGGCCCACGGTCGCTACGGGGAGCCGTGCCCCGACTGCGGGGCCCCGATCCAGCGCATCCGGTACGCGGGAAACGAGACGAACTACTGTGCGGCCTGTCAGACGGGCGGGACGGTGCTGGCCGACCGCGCCCTGTCGCGGCTGCTCGGCAAGGACTGGCCTCGCACGCTGGAGGAGCTCGAGAAGCTCCGCACGCCGGACCCGTGATCAGGTTCCACTACCACGTCGCGTCGCGCGAAGTGCCGCGGCTGGGGATCGCGAAGGGCGACCGGCTGTGCCACGTGTACAGCGATGCGTCCCGGGCCGAGCTCGAGGCGTGGGGCGCGGCACACGGGCTCAGACCGGAATGGGTGCACGACCGCACCCTGCCGCACTACGACGCGTTCGGCGGTCGGCTGGCCTGGTGCGGCCCCGGGGTCACCCTGAGCGAGCTGAAGGCGGACATCCGGGCGTGGCGGGAGCGAGAGGCGGCCGCCGTCCCCGGCACCCGGAGGGCCTGATCACCGGTCAGTAGGCGGCCAGCTCGGCGATGGCCTCGGCCAGGTCCTCCACCTGGGGCAGGATCGCGTTCTCGAGCGCCGGCGCGTAGCCCACGAAGGTGTCCGTGGACGTCACGCGCCGAACCGGGGCGTCGAGCCACTCGAACAGCTCGTCGGCCACCCGCGCCGAGATCTCGGTGCCGTAACCCCACGACTTCGCGTCTTCGTACGCCACCAGCACGCGGTTTGTCTTGACGACCGACCGGCGGATGGTGGCCATGTCGAGCGGGCTCAGGGTGCGGAGGTCGATGACCTCGGCGTGCACCGGCCGTCCGTCCTTGTCGAGCTGCCGGAGCGCCTTGCGCGTGCGCTCGACGAGCGCCCCGTAGGTGACCACGGTGAGCTCGTTCCCGCTCTCGACGACCGCGGCCCGTCCCATGGGGACCATGTAGTCCGGTCCCGGATACGGGGCCTTGTTGTACGTCTGGCGGTACAGGTGCTTGTGCTCGAGGAACAGCACGGGGTCGTCGCAGCGGATCGCGGTCCGAAGGAGCCCGTTCGCGTCCAGTGCGGTCGACGGGCACACCACCCGCATCCCCGGCGTGTGCGTGAACAGCGAGGCGCCCGTCTGCGAGTGGTACATGGCGCCGCCCTGGAGATAACCGCCGTACGTCGTGCGGATGACCACCGGGCACGCGAAGGTGCCGTTCGAGCGCCACCGCATGGTGGTGATCTCGTTCCGGAGCTGGTGGAACGCGGGCCAGATGTAGTCGAAGAACTGGATCTCGACGACCGGCCTCAGACCGAGGATGGCCATCCCGATGGCACGGCCCACGATGTTCGCCTCGGCCAGCGGGGAGTTGAACACCCGCTCGGAGCCGAACGTCCGCTGCAGGTTGTGCGTCACCTTGAAGACGCCGCCCTTGCCCTTCACCTCGTCGAGGCAATCCTCGCGGCTCGCGTCGGCTACGTCCTCGCCGAACACGACGATGCGGGGATCGCGCGCCATCTCGTCGCGCAGACAGGCGTTGAGCAGGTCGACCATGGTCGTCGGATCGCCCTCGAACGCCGGCTCGGTCTCGAACGCCCGGCCCGTCGGGTCCACGTCGGGGGAGTAGACGTCGACGTACACCGTGCCGGGATCCGGCTGCGGTCGCTCCGCGGCTCGGTCGGCGGCCTCGGCCACCTCGCGGTCCACCTCCGCGTGCATGTGCTCGAGGTCCTCGCCCGACGCGATCCCCTCGTCTTCCAGATAGGCCGCGAACGTCACCAGCGGGTCGCGCTCCGCCTCCGCCTCGCGCTCCGAGCCCGGCCGATATGTGCGCTCGTCATCGGACATGGAGTGGCTGTAGGGCCGCACCACGTGCGCGTGCACGAGCGCCGGCCCGCGGCGATCCCGGCAGTAGTCCGCCGCCCGCCGGAGAGTCGCGAAGCTGCGCAGGGGATCGGTGCCGTCCACCTCCTGGACCAGGAGGTCCGGGAAGCCTCTGACGAGCCGTGAGATGCTGCCGCCCGCCGTGTTCACCTCGACGGGAACCGAGATGGCGTAGCCGTTGTCCTCGATGAGGAAGATGACCGGCAGCTTCAGGTTGCTGGCCGAGTTCAGTGCCTCCCAGAACTCGCCCTCCGACGTGGTCCCCTCGCCGGCGCACACGAGCACCACCTCGTCCCCGGCCACCTCCACCCCGTAGGCGTCGTCACGCTCCGTCAGATCCAGCCTCGGTGCGCGCACGAGCCCCTCCGCGCACCCCACCGCCTGCAGGAACTGGGTGCCCGTGGGACTCGAAGTGGACACGATGTTGTGCTCGCGGTGCCCGAAATGGGACGGCATCTGGCGGCCGCCGCTGGAAGGATCGTCCGCGGCGCCCACGCCCTGGAGGAACATCTCGTATGGCGTAACTCCCAGCTCGAGACACAGCGCCCGATCGCGGTAATACGGGAAGAACCAGTCGTATCCGGCCCTCAGCACGCGGCCGGCCGCGATCAGCACGGCCTCGTGGCCGGCCCCGCTGATCTGGAAGAAGAGCTTGTTCTGTCGCTTGAGGGCGATCTCGCGGTCGTCCACTCGCCGCGAGGTGTACATGACGCGGTACATCGCCAGCAGATCCCCGGCCGTCAGGCCGTGCCACTCGGGCTTCGAGAGCTTGGGGATCCGCTCAGTCGGAGTCGCCATCTGGATGTTCAGTCCCGCCTGCGGAGAACCGTCGGGCCGTCACGCACCGCGTGCAGCCTCCGTGCCGCGTCGCACGTTCCCGGCGGCCGCCCGTCCCCACTGCCCGCACGGCCTCCGGACCGAAAAGCTAGTCGCTCCCGGGCAGCGCGACCACTTACGGCGGACGACCCGGTGGGCCCGGGCATCGATGGCGTCGTCAACCGCCGACTCGCGCCGGACGGCTCAGAAGCCGACCGGCGTGCTCCGGCGCAGACGGGGGCACAGCGACTCCCTGTAGGTCGCGATCGGGTCGCCCTCGCCCGGCCGCGGCATGAGCTGCATGAGGGCGTGGAGGAGGGCCACCGAGTAGTCGCTGAACGCCTCGTACGGGGGAGCATCACGGAACCCCCACATCGACAGCGGGGCGAGCAGGAGCCATCGCAGATCGCCCGCCAGCTCGAGCAGCTGCTCCTCGTCGACCGTCAGCCCGGGCTCGCCCATGGCGAACCGCGTGAGCGCGGCCATGAACAGCGCGGATGCCTCGGGGGACAGGAGCTCGAGGTCCGGGTACCTCGCGAGCACCCGGGCGGCGAAGCTCCCGCCGCCCGCAGCCCCGGCCTCGAGACCCTCGGGGGCCGAGAGATGCTCGGCCACCCTGGTGGGCTGGCCCTCGCCGAACATCAGCCATTCCACACGCAGGTCCGGGAACGCCCGCTTGAGCGCCACCACGAACTCGACGCGCGGGCCGGCACGGCGGGTGCCTCCGGCCGCCGGCCGCTCGTAGTTCGAGATCGTCCCGAGGCTGAGCGCCTCGTCCTCCCCGAGTCGGCGGTTGACGGCCGTCTGCAGCTCCCTGAGCGACAGACCCTCCACCGTCTGGCGAAAGTACCTCAGACGTTCTTGAACACTGTTCATGATACTGAACATAGGGCGGGCCGGGACGGCGGGAAAGCCCCGGCGGGCCGTCGCGTCCCGCGCCGTTGACCGCGTCGGGCCTCGCCGGGAGATTCGGGGAGCGCGGGACGATCGAATCGCGAGGGCACATGTCAGGTCACCAGCCGATCGTGCGGGATCCGGCGCCCGGGGCTCCACGGGCCGAAGACGTGCTGGAGGCGGTGCGCCGCCTCCCGACGCACGTGGAGGACCTGCGCACCGGTCCTCCGGATGTGTTCGTCGACTCGAGCGACACCGACTGGTCGCGCCTCGCGTGGCGCGACGTGGGACGCCCGTATGTCGTCGACGACTACTCGCGCCGCCGCTCCGGCTGGGAGCGCGAGCATGGCCAGTCGATGCCCGTGCCCGTCCAGTGGGAGCACTTCAACCGCTCCTTCCACGCACTGTTCGCCTCCGACCTGCCGGCGCGGCTGGGCGACACCCGGCGCGAGCTGGGTCGAAGGCTCCTGGGTCTGGAGCTGCCGGCGGTGCGGCGGCTGCTGGGCGAGCTCACGCGGCTGGCGATCTGGAACCACGTGCAGCGGGTGGAGGACGCCGTGTGGGATCCGCGCGGCAAGCGCGCCCTGTTCGAGGGGCTCGACGTCGAGCGGCCCCGCATCCTGTTTCTCGGAGCGGCCGACGGCTACGAGGCGATGCAGCTCCTGGCGCAGTATCCGGGCGGCGAGGCGGTGCTCGTCGACTACGATGACTTCTGCCGCACCGAGAGGTTCGGAACCTTCCCCGAGACGTATCCCTTCCTGGGCCGGAGCTCGCGCACCGGCGGCTGGGACGTGTTTCGCCGCGAGGACTTCGCGATCGACTTCGTCGTGTCCGACATCCGCGACCTCGACTTCGGCCCCGAGTTCGACATCGTGTTGAGTGTCGGTCTCGTGGAGCACTTCCCGGACGAGCACAAGCCGCGAGCGTTCGACTGGCACCGCCGCTTCCTGCGTCCGGGGGGGTACGCGGTGCTCACCACGCCCCGTCGGCAGTGGCGATCCCGCGCCTTCTACATGGCGATGGGCGAGATCATGAACTACGGCTACCGGGAGCTCATGGACGAGCGACAGCTCGGGCTGTACGCGTACGAGAACGGGTTCGAGGTCCTGCGCTCGGGGTTCATCAAGGCCCACAACGGGATCATCGCCCGCCCGCGGTGAGCCGAGCACCCGACATGGTCCCCAGAGTCCTGTTCGTGTGCGTGGAGAACTCGTGCCGCAGCCAGATGGCCGAGGCGTTCGCGCGTCTCCTGGGGGGCGATCGCATCGAGGCGCACAGCGCCGGGTCACGCCCGTCGGGTGTCGTGAGTCCACGTGCCATCGCGGCCATGGCCGAGCTCGGCTACGACCTCGGTTCGCACGAGTCGCTGGCCGATCTCGGCCTGCCCGCCACGGACCGGGCCGCCGAATGACCGGATCCGCGCTGTTGCTCGCCGGCGGTCGCTCCCACCGCCTGGGCCACGACAAGCCGTTCGTCGAGGTGGGGGGTCGCCCCATCCTCGAGCGGCTGCTGGCGGCCACCGCGTCGATCGACGACGTCCTCCTCTCGGTCCGGGACGCCGGTCCGTTCGAGGCGGCGCTCGGGCGCGCGGGGTGGCGCGTCGAGGGCGAGGGGGCGCTCATGCGCGGGAGCCGCCGCCTGCGGTTGCTGTCCGACCCCGAGCCCGACCTCGGGCCGATGGCGGGTCTGGCGGGCGGACTCGCGGTGGCCCGTGAGCCGCTGGTCATCGTCCTCGCTTCGGATCTCCCGTTCGTGACCCCGGGGCTGGTGGAGGGACTCCTCGCCGAGTTGGCGGCTGCTCCGACGGCGGATGCGTGCGTCCCCATCGTCGCGGGCCGGCCGCAGTGGCTGTGTGCGGCCTATCGGCGGCGTCTGGCTCCGGTCGCCGCCGCCTACATCGAGGATTCCGGGGGACGGAGCGTGACGGGCTTTGCGGGTCGCCTGGCGCTCCGACGCCTCGGCGAGGCGGACCTCGCGGTGTACGGGGATCCCGTGGAGCTCACGAGGGGCGTCGACACACCGGCGGATCTGGCCTGGGCACGCGAGCGTGCGCGGCGTGGTTCCGCGGAGACCGACCGCGGCCCGCGTTCGGAGGGTGCGCTGGAAGAGGGAAAGTGAGGGTGCCCGGCGGAACGGGTGGGGCGGGAACGAACACGTCAGGATGCCGACCTCGCGTCTCGTTTCCCGACCACCACCCCGCGCCGCGGGCGTCGGTAGCCGAACCGCCCGTCGTGCTCAGCGGATCCGGCTACAGATCACGAACGCGCGACTCTTACGTCGCCATCTCGGGGCGAACATGTCGCCTCCTATCTATCGATAACCGCCCGGATCGCTCCGGTGGCAAGGATCATCGCCTTCCGACGGAAGGCCGTGGGACCCTGGGGTCCGATGGACAGGACGAGGATCGGGCACGGCGGGTTTCAGCGGGCCTCCGGGGCTACGCGACCGCGTCGGCCCCTTCCGCGAGCGCCGCGATGGCGTCATCGAGCTGCACGTCGGACAGGTAGGGGGCCGGACCGAGTCGCAGGAGCCCGTCCCGGTGATCGGCGTGGACGCCCCGCCGACGGAGGGCGATCTGGAGCGCGGGGGCGAGCGGAGTCCGGAGCGCGAGGAAGCCGCCGACCTCCTCGAGCGGCGTCGGCGGCCGCGCGATGACCCCGGGATCGAGATCGAGCGCGTCGAACCGCGTGGCCAGCCGGCCCACCTGGTGACGGCTCACGGCACGCAGGAACGAGGGCGTGAGCCGCCGCTCGGCGACGAAGTCGAACACCTCCGAGGCGCGGTAGTGGCTGGTGGGGTCGTACGTCGCGCCCGCGAACCGGGCGGCGCCCGGGCCGTACGCCACGCTGCCGCCCCGCGCGCCCGTCTCGAGCGCCTCGAACTCGGCGAACCACCCTGTCACCACCGGCCGGAGCTCGCACCCGGGGGGAACGCGGAGGAAGCAGTTCCCCTCGCCGAGCTGGAGATACTTGTAGCCGCCGCCCACCACGAACGCCCGTTCGAGCCCCTCGGCGGCGAGCGAGAACGGGATGGCGCCGAGGGCGTGGTACGCGTCGACGAGGAGCGCCGCCCCCACCCGCTCACAGCGCTCCTGAACGGCGGACAGCCCGCACACGATGCGTGCGTCGCGGAACAGGACGCACGACACGAGGGCGGCGGCCGTCCGATCGTCCACGGCGGCCGCCACCCGCTCCGCCAGCATGTCGGGCGGGTGGGTGGGGACGCGCTCGATCTCGAGCCCCTCCTCCGCGAGCCGGTCGAGCTGCCGGCGGATCGAGTGGAACTCGCCGTCGGTGGTCACCAGCCGCCGCCGCTCGCGGAGCGGGAGGGCGGACAGGAAGCGGACGACGAGCTCGTGCGTGTTCGAGGCGAGCGCGTAGTCGCCGTCGTCCGCCGAGTCCCCGGCTCCCAGCAGCCGGGCGAACCCGGCCCGCACCCGGTCGGCGCGCGCGAACGCCTCGTCCCATTTCTCGTCCACCTGCGCCGCCGCGTCCTCCCACGCCCGCGCCTGACCCTCGAAGCCCCGGTCGGGCCACGCCTGGTGCGAGTGTCCCGTCAGGAGGAGTCGCTCCGAGACCCGGAAGCGCGAGTAGTCCGGTGCGAGCGCGTTGGGGGACGCGTACAGCGACTCGGGGTCGAGCGCGGTCACAGCGCCGTCCGGATGGCCCACAGGTCCGGGAAGATGGGCTGATTGAGCGATCGCATCAGATAGGGGGCGCCGGTCGTGCCGCCGGTCCCCGGCTTCGCGCCGATCGTGCGCTCCACCATCTTCACGTGCCGGTAGCGCCACTCCTGCAGCCCCTCGTCGAAGTCGACCAGGCGCTCGCACAGCGGCACGAGCTCGGGCTCCCCGCGGTACAGCCGGATCAGCGACGCCTGTACCTCGGGGGAGGGCGCCACCGGCTGCGTGACGTCGCGCTCGAGCACGTACTCGGGCATCGGGTATCCGCACCGGTGCAGGAAGCCGAGCACGGCATCCCACAACGTCGGCTCCCGGTAGCGGCGCTCGATCCGGGCCCGGGCGCGGCTCCCCTCGGGATAGCGGTCGAACACCGACTCGCGCTTGTGCCCCAGCACGAACTCGAGCTCGCGGAACTGATACGACTGAAGCCCGCTCGCCTCTTCGAGCCGCTGGCGGAAAGCGAGGAAGTCGAGCGGGGTCATCGTCTCGAGGATGTCGAGCTGCGCCACCTGCACCTTGAGGATCGTCAGGATGCGCTTGAAGGTGTGGAGGATGCGGGGGAGCTCGTCCCCGGACAGCAGCTCCCGGGTGAAGTCGATCTCGTGCAGGAGCTGCTTGAACCACAGCTCGTACACCTGATGGATGATGATGAACAGCATCTCGTCGTGCTCCGGCGTACCCCCCTCGGGGGCCGATCGCTCCACCTGGAGCGACAGGAGCTCGTCGAGGTGCAGATATCCGGAATACGTCAGGAACTTTTCGTGACTCACGCGGGGCTCGCGCTCCTCTCGGTACGGGGGCCGGCGGCGACGACGCTCAGTACCCCCATTCGAACCTCGGGGTGTAGTCGTCCAGCGTCGAGTAGGGAAGCGGCCACGGGAGCGCGTGGCCCAGCACCCAGGCCGCGTGTCGGGTCCAGTACGGCTCCCACAGATGGGCCCGCGCCAGACAGCACAGGTCCGCGCGACCCGAGGCGAGGATGGTGTTCACGTCCATGAACGAGGAGATGTTGCCGACCGCCATGGTGGCGATCCCGACCTCGTGGCGGATGCGATCGGCGAACGGAGTCTGGAACTGCCGTCCGTACACGGGCTCCTGATAGGGAACGGTCTGACCGGCCGACACATCGACGATGTCCACCCCTGCCGCGGCCAGGCGGCGGGCCACCTCGACCGCGTCATCGGCCTCCATGCCGCCGGGGGCCCAGTCGACCGCCGAGATTCGCACGGAGATCGGTCGCTCCTCCGGCCACGCGGCGCGCACCGCGTCGAACACCTCGAGCGGAAAGCGCAGCCGGTTGTGGAGCGGGCCGCCATACTCGTCCTCGCGCACGTTGGTGAGCGGGGAGATGAAGCTCGCCAGCAGGTAGCCGTGCGCGAAATGGATCTCGAGCAGGTCGAACCCCGCCTCCACGGCCAGCCGCGCGGCGCGCACGTAGTCGGACACGACGTCGTCCATGTCGTCCCGCGTCATCTCGCGCGGCACGGGGCTGTGCTCGAACCAAGGAATGGAGGACGCCGCCAGCACGGGCCAGCCCCCCGCCTCGAGGGGCTCGACGTCGCCCTCCCACTGGAGCCTGGTGGACGCCTTGCGGCCGGCATGACCGAGCTGCATCCCGATCTTCGCGTCCGAATGTCCGTGCACGAACTCGACGATCCGCCGCCACGCCACGGCGTGCTCGGACCGGTAGAGCCCCGTACAGCCGGGCGAGATGCGCCCCTCCGCGCTCACGTTGGTCATCTCGCTCATCACGAGCCCCGCGCCGCCCACCGCCCGCGAGCCGAGGTGGACGAGGTGCCAATCATCCGGGGTGCCGTCCTCGGCGCTGTACTGGCACATGGCCGACACGACGACGCGGTTGGAGAGCACCATGTCGCGCAGCCGGAAGGGGGTGAACATCGGCGGTGGCGGCGGGTCCGTGGACACCGGCACGCCGCTCTGCCGCGCCGCCCGCTCCGCGAACCACGCGTCCACGCGGGCCGTGAACGCCGGATCCCGGACGGCCAGGTTCGAGTGGGTGATGCGGAGGCTGCGCGTGAGCAGGTTGAAGGCGAACTGGATCGGCTCGGTGTCCATGAAACGCTCGGTCCCCTCGAACCACTCGAGGCTCGCCTGCGCGGCCCGCTGGAGGCTCTCCACGTCGGGGCGGCGCGTCCTCTCGTAGGCCTCCAGCGCCCGCGAAACGTCGTCGTGCGCCAGGAGCGCAGCGCGGAGCGCGATCGCGTCGATCATCGCGAGCCGCGTGCCCGACCCGATCGAGAAATGCGCCGTGTGGGCCGCGTCGCCGACGAGTACCACGTTGCCGTCGTGCCAGCGGCGGTTGCGGACGGTGGGGAAGCGGCGCCAGATGGACCGGTTGCGGATCAGGGGATGACCCTCGAGCTCCGCGCAGAACATGTCCTCGAGCCGGGCGGCCGTGTCTTCCTCGGTGGCAAGGTCCATCCCGGACGCGCGCCACGTCTCCTCGGTGGTCTCCACGATGAAGGTCGAGATCGCGGCGTCCGGGCCCGGCGTGGCGCCCGCATCCGGGTGGCGGCCGGCCACGGAGCCGGGCGCGGAGATCCCGGATTCCGTCACCGACCGGTACTGATACGCGTGCACCCGCCACAGCCCGTGCGGGGTGTCGCGGAAGTGGAAGGTGAACGCGGGGAACGGCTTCGTCGTCCCCAGCCACACGAACCGGTTCGGGCGCTCGTCGATCGAAGGCCCGAACGCGTCCTCGTGGAGTCCGCGCAGCGTGCTGTTCACGCCGTCCGCCGCGAGCACCAGATCGGCGTCCCGATACGGGGCGTCGTCGACGACCTCGGCCCCGAAGCGGATCTCGACGCCCAGCCCGCGCGCCCGCGCGACGAGGATGTCGAGCAGCGCCGCGCGAGCCAGCCCGCTGAATCCATGGCCGGTCGAGGAGATCCGCGTGCCCCGATAGTGGATGTCGATGTCGTCCCAGCGGTAGAAGCGGTCCGTAATCGCCGCGTAGCTGGGGGGATCGGCCTCGGCCAGCTCCTCGAGCGTCGCATCCGAGAACACCACGCCGAAGCCGTACGTGTCGTCGGGGCGGTTCCGTTCCAGCACGAGAACCTCGTGCCGCGCGTCGGCGAGCTTCATGAGGATGGCGAAGTAGAGCCCCGCCGGACCGCCCCCGACGCACACGATCCTCACCTGACGCGCCCCGACCCGCCGGGACCGATCACCCGTCGGCGTCCCCGATCAGATGACGCGCGACGATGAGCCGCTGGATCTCGGTCGCGCCCTCGTAGATGCGGAGCGCGCGCACCGAACGGTACAGGCGATCAACGGGGTGATCGGCGAGGACTCCCCGGCCCCCGAGGATCTGCA
>Ga0307444_1000121_pt1 | contig 39127 bp, 41 predicted proteins | sample SalMarSW160340MG_FD_202145 | JGI IMG/M metagenome (GOLD analysis project Ga0307444, IMG submission 202145) | Salt marsh sediment microbial communities from the Plum Island Ecosystem LTER, Massachusetts, United States - SW1603-40 | ecosystem: Environmental > Aquatic > Marine > Intertidal zone >...
GATACAATTTCAGCTGGTGCTACTGTTGCTTTTGCGATAGAGTGTTATGAAAATGGCATTATATCCAAAGATGAAACCGATGGTCTTGAGTTAAATTGGGGAAATTCATCAGCAATACTAAAACTAATGAAAAAAATTATAAATCGTGAAGGTTTTGGAGATATTTTAGCAGATGGAGTAAAGATTGCTTCAGAAAAAATTGGAAAAGGAAGTAATGAGTATGCAATTCATTCAATGGGTCAGGAGCTTGGTATGCATTCTTCAAAATTCTATAAGAGTATGGGTGCAACTTTTGCATTTGATCCTACTCCAGGAAGACATACTACACCCTCTCTTGATTTTAGTGTTGTAGGCCCAATGGGAAAACCTAATGGGTTGTTTGAGGGTTTTACATTACCAACAGGATTCAAAACGCCTGGAGATGAAAGAAGTGAAGCAGAAAAGCTAGTAGTTGCCATTTGGCAATCTTTAAATAGTCTGGGATTATGTGAGTTTGTAGGGTCATTTCAAAAATATCCCCTTTTACAAATTATAAAAGCTGTGGTTGGGTGGGATATTACAATTGATGAATTAGTAAAAATTGGCATAAGGATTCAAACCCTTAGACAAGCATTTACGTTAAGGGAGGGCATAGATATTATTAATAATAAATTACCAGAAAGAGCTGTTAGTATAGACTATTTAGCAGATTATAAGGGATACTGTAAAAAAATGGGCTGGAATCCTGGGAATGGTTATCCATTCGAAAATACTTTAAACGATCTTAATTTAGATTTCGTTATTGAAGATCTATATTAACTCTAAGCCTTTTTTAATAAATATTTAAAACAAAATTATTTTTAATCGATTTAACATTCATTTGAATCATATTTCTAATGAGATGGTTAGAAAATATGACAGATAAATCTATAGTGTATTGGGCATCCCCTATAGAAGTACCAGCTCTAGTAAATTCTGCTCAGAATATGGTAACTAATAATCTAGTAAAAACTCGGTTGATTTTAGATAAAATTTTAGATAACATAAATTCAGGAGATAAAGTAGGAGTCAAAGTACATGTTGGAGAAGCACAAAATACCCGCTATTTGAGACCAGATTATGTACGTGAAGTAGTGGAAGCTATTAAATCTAAAGGAGGAATTCCTATTTTAATAGAAACCCAAGGATTTGGGAATAGAATTGAGTGTATTGAGATGTATGAGAATTATACTATATGTATAGGTCATCGAAAAAATAGTAAAGATCATTTAAAAATTGCTCATCTCCATGGATATACAGAAGAAATAACGGGGGCACCTTTACAATTTATCGACGGTGATAATGGACTTGATAGAAAAATAGTAAATATCAATGGTAAACATTTTACGGATGTATCTGTGGCAGCAAAACTTTTTGATTTCGATAAACTTGTTGTTATCTCTCACTTTAAAGGTCACCCACTAGGGGCTTTTGGAGGTGCACTAAAACAGCTTGGTATAGGATGTGTTTCAAAACATCATAAACATCGAGCTCATAGGGACAGTATGTATAGCGTTAATCCTGAGAGATGCGATCTTTCAAAATGTAATCAAGAATGTATAGATGGTTGCATTGTGAACGCAATAAAAATAGAGGATGAAAAGGCTTTAATTGATGAATCTAATTGTTATGGATGTGCTCGATGCGTTCGAAAATGTCCTGTAAAAAGAGCAATAGAAGAACCTGGACTAAATAATAATAAAATATTTATAGAAAGATTTATAGACAATGCAACTGGTGTTTTAACTTTTGGTTCTGAGAAAATTCGGTATATTAATTTCGCTTTTGAGATCCCTGCATTATGTGATTGTGTCTCTAATGCAAGCATTCCAGTAGTTCCTGATTTAGGAATTTTTGGTTCTTCTGACCCTGTTGCAATAGACAAGGCATGTGTAGATGCTGAAACTAATGCTCCAAGTATTCCATTTTTAAATAAAGATGGGCAATGGACTCAACCAATTAGACCAGGTATTGAGAAGTTTAATGCATTAAATCCTATGGTTGATGCAACATGGCAGATTAATGCTGCTGTGAATAACGGACTCGGCTCAAAAGATTATGACCTAGTGAAAATATAATGTAAAATTCTTTTTTTTATTTCTGTCGATTTAGATCATTTATTTTTTATCTGTTTAAGTTTTATTGAAGAATTTTTTTTAAACTTTAAATGGATTCAAGTTAAATATATGAATAAACTATACAATATATTAAATAAAAAATAATTTATGTGAAAATTATGGCTCTTGCGGGTGAAAAAGTCGGAATTCCTTCAGCAGATGAAGCGCCTATGATTGTTATGGCACGCTATAAACAACCTCTTGCGGGAATTTTATCAATATTAATAGTATTCATAATAAGTTGGATAACTTGGTTAATATTCTTCGATTCACGTTGGCATAATCCTTATCCTTCCCATGAAATGGAGATTACTGCGTGGGCAACTGTAATCGGTGGTTTTGGTCTAATAGGAGTGGTTTGGGCAATCTGGTTTGAAAATTGGCCTTATTATGGTTGGTTTCGTACTCCCTGGAAAGTAGGCCTAGTAGGAACAGCTATTAATTTTGTAATTATATTGATTTTCACACTTGTACTTTTACCATTATTTAATTCATTTTATGGCAGTCAAATCACAGATCCTTATATTGCATGGTTTGTTGGAGCTTCAATTTTTGGTGCATTAAGTGGTTCTTGTTTTTCTTTTGCAGTTCTTTGGGTTGCTGGTACTATGTATTGGCCGTTTTTTAAATTTAAACAGCCTAAACGTGGAATTATCATTTGGTTTATTGGTAATGCTATAACCATCTTAGTTTGGTTTTTTTTATTCTTTCCTGCGGGTGAACGTACAAACATAACTTCCGAGGTTAATGCAGTTAAACCAATAACTTTCTTTCCCAGTTATGCCTTCTCACTTGGATGGACACAATGGTTGATTTTCTTTTCGCTATTAACAATGATGGTATTTGAGTATTGGCCATGGAGTAAATTAGGGCGGAAACAACCTTTTATCGGAATGATAGCAGCAGGTGTTTGTACAGTATTAGGTTTACTCGTTTCTTTGTTGGGGCCTTATATTGCTCAATATATTTTTGATCCTTTTTTTCAAGCGATTGGTGGAATACCACCTGATGAAATAACTCGACTTAAAGGTTGGTATATGATGAGTATTACGTATGCTATATTTCTCATATGCGCTGTTGTGTTAGTTTCTCTTTTCTTTGATAACTGGCCAAAAAAATATGCTCAATGGAAAAATTTTGTTTTTAGGTTTCTTTTAGTTATTGGAATAGGAACTTTAACTTTTCTGGGTTATTATCTTTTATCACCAATTTTGTTTGGCGATACAATAAATTACTGGGAAATGAATCCAACTCCTTTTGTTTTGTGGTTTCTATGGATTGAAATCTTATTTGCATATGTATGGAGAAAATGGCCAATATACAAAGCAGTTTAATGATAGAACTATATAGGTGATTCAATCAGATGGTTAAAGTAGGAGAAACATCAATACCAGATGAATATTCTTGGATTGGAGATTGGGCAGGTCGTCGTGCTTTGCTTACTCCTAATCGTGAAGCAATCATAGATAATATTGAAAAAAAAACATATACATATGAAGAACTTAACTTTAGAGCGAATAAACTTGCACGGGTCTTGAATGATCATGAAATCTCAAAGGGAGATCGTGTTGCAATGTTCTCAACAAATAGAATTGAATGTGTGGATTTATTTTTAGCAACAGCTAAGATCGGAGCAATATTAGTCCCTTTCAATATAAGATTAACAATTCAAGAATTAGATTACTTGATTAAAAAAACGGGACCAACTATTTTTTTCTATGAACCAAAATTAAAATCTCAAGCGATAGAAATAAAGGATAAAAATTTAGTTTCCAAATACGTGGTAATGGGTGAGAAATCAATATTAAGTGATCCCTCATCTCATGATTTAACACAAAAAGTCTCAAATACCCCCATTGAAAGACCTATTATTAACTTTGAAGATCCACATCTAATTTTATTCACAGGTGGTACTACAGGGCTTCCAAAGGGAGCAACTCTCTCACACAGGCTTATTTTTTGGAATTCTGTAAATACAATCCTTTCATGGAGTTTGAGACCCGATGATATTCAACCTCTTCTATTTCCGTTATTTCATACAGGCGGTTGGAATGTACTTTTAGTTCCATTTTATCATCTGGGGGCTAAAACTATATTGATGGGTGATTTTAAGCCCGAAGAAACTATTGAAGTTATCGAGCGAGAAAAATCTACTATAGTTATTGGAGTTCCAACTATGTTTCATATGATGGCAAACACCCCACAATTTAAATCTACTAATTTTGAATCTGTAAGGATATTTATATCTGGGGGTGCACCATGTCCAGTTGCTATTATGGAAAACTATTGGGCTAAGAATAAACCATTTAAAATGGGATATGGATTGACTGAAGTAGGACCTAATAATTTTTACTTACCTGAAGAAAAAATTAAACAAAAACCTACTTCTGTTGGTTTACCCGTAATTCACTGCGATATGAAAATTATTGATACTAAAACAGACAAAGTCGTAAAACAGGGAGTGGTTGGAGAACTCTTACTGAAAGGACCTCATATATTTTCTGGATATTGGGATGAACCCGAAGAAACCAAAAAAACTATAGAACCAGATGGGTGGGTTCATACAGGAGATCTAGCTATGCAAGATAATGAAGGATTTTATTATATTGTAGGTCGTAGAAAAGAAATGTATATTAGTGGTGGAGAAAATGTTTATCCTGTGGAAATTGAAGAATTACTTTTTAAACATCCTGCAGTTGATTTGGCAGCTGTGATTGGTGTTGTTGATGAAAAATGGGGAGAAGTGGGTAAAGCTTTCCTAACTCTAAAACCCGGGAAAACATTACAAAAAGAAGAAATTCGCGAATATTTATTTGATAAGCTTGCTAAATACAAGATTCCTAAATATATTGAGATTAGGGATTTTTTACCAACTAGTGCTACTGGTAAAATTTTGAAAAGAGAACTAAAATAGCTTGATGGTAAAAATGGAATTACGTCCAGTTGGTTTAGAATCATGGGGTATATATATTCCTAAAAAAAGACACACAAGTGATTATATTGCTAAAGAGACAGGGATTCCAAAAGAAATTATCGAAGAAAAATTTGGTCTTAAAAGCAAATCTGTTCCTGGACCAGGTGATCACACAGTCCAAATGGGAGCAAATGCTAGTCTTCAAGCCCTTGAAAGAGCGGACATTACACCTGAGGATTTGGACGTAATTATTTGGGCTGGAGAAGTCTATGCTGAACGACCGATGGTGGTAAATGGCATAAAACTTCAACAATTATTAGGGAATCCAATGAGTTCATGGGCTTTTGATGTCAATCAGAGGTGTGGAACATTCTTAGTCGGAATTTTGATTGCAAAAAGTCTAATACAAACAAACCCAAATATTAATAGAATTTTAGTAGCAAGTGGTTATAGGAATTGCGATTTGATTAATTATAAAAATCAGAGATCCAGATTCATGATTAGTTTAGCTGCCAGTGGGGTCGCAGCAATTATTCGAGCAGATTATAAAAAAAATGAAATTTTAGGTATTAGTGCTATTTCAGATGGTAGATTTGCAGATGATGTATATGTCCCAGCAGGAGGCACAATCCAACCTATTACTTCAAAAGCATTAGAAGATGGATTAAATTATTTAGATGTTCCTGATTCCGAGGGTTTAAAGGATAGATTGGATAAATACTCTATGGATTCATTTGTAAAGGTAATTGATAATGCTTTAACTCAATCTGGTTATGTACGTGAAGATATAGACTATTTAGCTTTATTACATATGAAAAGAAGTGCCTTTGAGTATGTAGCCACAACTGTTGGTGTAGATCCATATTCTCAATCAACTTATTTTGAAGAAATTGGTCACAATGGACAGAATGATAGTATAATTTCAATTGAATATGGAATTAGAGATGGAAAAATCAAAAATGGGGATATAGTTGTAATGGTATCAGCGGGGATAGGATGGGCATGGAATGCAGGGGTAATCAGATGGGGTTGATAAATCTGGAATTAAAACGTTACTTTATTCTTTTTTTACTTTTCCCAAAAAGATAACGCAAGATCATTAAATTCTTTAGAATGATCAAAAATCGTCAAATGTCCAGCATCAGGCATGATAACTAACTCTGATTTGGGTAACCATTCATGTATCATTTCACTAGCCCAAACAGGAGTAGTAATATCTTTTTTACCAACTAACACTAAAACTGGAATGTTTAACGATTTTAAATTTTCACATATATTGAACCCTGCTGAAGCTGCAGTGGCTCGAAGGCAATCTGTTTTAGTCATGTGATCAGTAACTAATTTAGCTACAAATTCAGCAGTATTTTCATCAAATGGGCTTAATCCCCTCACACTAATCCCTCTAGCGAAATCTTCAAGTTTACTACTATTAATACGACCTAAAATATCAGTAATAGCCTCTTGACTAATGAAGCAAAAGCTATCTGCTACAATCATTTTTTTCACACATGTTGGATTTTCTAATCCATACACAAGAGCTATCATACCTCCAAGAGAATGTCCAATTAAATAAAGATTTTCCGTCCAGTTAAGATGAGTGAGTAGCATATGTAAGTCATCTACATAATTCCTAATAGTAAAGCGTTTTTTTGGTCTAGTTGTTCTTCCATGTCCCCGTAAATCATATCTTAATATATTAAATTTAGATTTAAAAATTTGTAATTGGTCCCTCCAGCAATCACTATTCAAGAATAATCCGTGAATTAATACCATTTTTGGTCCATTATTTACACCGCTTATTTCATAGGCTATTTCAAATCCTTTTTCTGGAGAAAATGATTGTATAACTTAATCACCTTTTTGAAAGTTTAAATTCTTCTTTTTTATTTTCACTGATTAAATTAAATAGTCTAAATATAAATTATTTTTAAAATTATTCATATTTCATTAGAGATTTAAATTAAATTATTTAAAATGTAAAATTTAGCTATTAAGAAATATTTATATAAATGATAAATAAATACTATCATACAAATTTCTATTTCAAATAAAAATCATAAAAATAAGTGAAATTTAAAATGAAAAAATCCAAATATGGGTTAATTGGTGTAGTATTAATTTTAGCGATGATGTTAGGTCAGATTACATCTGTTAGAGGTACTACGTATACTTGTGCAGGTTCAGTTGACGCGCAAGCAATTTGGAGGGTAAAAACTGTTCATGATGGTTCATTAACAGCAATTTTTGGAGGATCGTGGGAAACTGCAATTCAAAGTTCTTTTGGGCCAGGGTCTCATGAATTAGGTGCCAGATTGAAAACAAAAGTAACTTCTATAAATGCTAGTGAAATGATCTGGACACCTATCGGAGTATCTGAATTCTGTTTAATATATTCAGATGTATGGACTTGGACAACATCACCTTTTGCAGATATACCTGATGTTAATGATACTGCTTCTTATATTTGGTTGCATCCAGAAAACCTAACTTTATATTGTCAAACCATGACTGGTTTTACTCGGAATGTCTCTCAAGTGGTTGCATATCCTTTCTTGAATGCCCTTCCTGTTCCCGCAGCAACATACTTATCTGAACTCGTTTGGGACAATGATTATTCAATCTCAGGAACAACAGTCACGCATGACGTCGTGCCCCCTTATTCGGGATTAGGGGGACCTTATTTAGTAAATTGTTCTGAAACGTGGAGATATTCAAGTTCATATGGGACATTTTTAGGATATAAACTAGTACACAATAATGGAACTACGGCTTATGAGACAGTATTAGAAACACCTAGTGCCGCTATCCCTGGTTTTGAACTTTCAATAGTAATAGGCGCTTCTATGGGGATTATGATAAGTCTAATTTTCGTTGTTATGAAAAAGAAACGATAAAATTACCTAAATAATCATTTTTTTTTTATTTAATCTTTAATTCTTACTCCTACTTTTTAATAAACATTTTTAAATACAAATTTAATAGCTTTTATACCTTATTATAACAAAACTAAAGAGATATTTGAGATTTGTAAAATGAGTATTCAAAATGAAATCGGTGAAAAAAAATCAATAGGTTTTGAACAAAGAAGTATTAGTCTTAAGATCGCTTTAATATCTATTACTGCTGCTTTATACACTGCTTTAGGATATATTTTCCAACCTATAAGTTTTTTAGAATTTCAATTCCGTGTAGCTGAACTAATAGTAGGGATGTGCATCATTTTCCCATTTGAAGGATTAATTGGGAATGTTTTAGGAGTATTCTTTGTTAATTTGACTTCTCCTTTAGGTCCCATTGATTTAATTAGTTGTTTTGTAAATATCCCAGCATTATATTGTATTATATTTTTTAAAAATAAAGGACTTTTGAAGTATTTAGGTGGTTTATTATATGCGATTATCATCTCGTTATATGTAGCAATAATTTTATATATTGTTGGTAGTTTGCCTATTTGGATAAACTTTCTTTATGTTCTAATTCCAGAGGTAATTTTAACGACAATTGGAATAACTTTATTTGAGATTGTTAAAAGCAGATTCAAAATAGAATAAAGTATAATTTTAATTTTTAAGCTTAAGTATTTTTTATAAAATTTTCATTAGAATGAGAAAATTGCTATCAAACTGAAAAGTTCTCAAATGGGATTTAGTAATTATGAAGTTATTAAGCTAAAAGGATTAGAAAAAGCGCTCATAGAAGTTGCTGAACAAATTCAGAAAGAACGTAAATTTTTCTTTATTTCAAGTCTTTTAAATTTCACCCTAGCGGGAAGAAAAGCCTCTAAAGATGAAATAATAAGTACTATAATTGATTTGAAAAAAAAAGGGCTTATAATTCAGGCAGAAATAAAGTAATTATTAAAGTAAAAATTAATATTTTTTTTCTTTTTAAATTATACATTAATAAATCATATTACACTATTTAGAGGGAATTTTAAATTAAAGAAAATGATATTCAAACTACCCTCAGATTGATTTCAAGATTTATAAGAAGAGATACTGACATTTTAACCGAAACATTACGAAAAAATAATAATATTATTCATTATTACAATGAAATCATTCGATTTTGGAATAAAATTAACTTTGTAATAAAAAAAACACTTTCGTATTCTAATTCTCTTGAAAGTAATGAATTATCGAAATATTTTTTTGCTACTTATAGAATGTTATGGGAACATACTTCTAAGAAGAAAATTATTACAGAATTAAAAGAGATTGATAAAGAATTTTTAAATAAAGTTAGGAAATTCTCTTGGAATAAAGCTATTGCTAATAAAAATGAGAAAGAAAAGCTTGGTATTTTAGAAGCAATCCCTAGTTTTATGATTGAACATCTTTTTCCTGTTATGAACTTTGATTTTCTTCAAAATAATATTCATTTTATGAATGGTGAGGAAAGTAAAATTGAAATTACTATACGTGTTAATAATCTTTGTAGAAATCCAAATTTTAAGGATTTATTCACACAAATAAAGGATAATCTAAACAAGAATAAAATAGCTTATCGTAAAGATCTTGATCTTTCAGATTTATTGTGGATATCCGGCTCACAGAAAAATAGAGTTATTAGAAATCCTTATTACCAACAAGGATATCTTATTTTTCAAGATAAAGCATCTGCAGCAGTAATCCAAACATTGGCACCTCAACAAGAAGATAAAATATGCGATATGTGCGCTGCTCCCGGAGTAAAAACAAGTTTAATTGCCCAATATATGAAGAACAAAGGTCATATTATAGCCGGAGAATTTCTTACTAAAAGGGTAAAGATGATGAATTTATTACTTAAACAATTAAATGTTTTAAATGTACACATCATAAATACCGATAGTATTATTTTTCCCATCCGATTTCAAAATTATTTTGATTGCGTTTTATTAGATGCTCCTTGCACGGGATCAGGTGCCTTCCTAGCTAGTCCAGAATTAAAATGGCGACAAAATGAAGGATTTTTATATCAAAATGTTATTTTACAAAAAAAATTAATCGAAAATGCGATAAAAATTTTAAAACCTAATGGAATATTAGTCTATTCTACTTGTAGTCTCTACCCAGAGGAAGGAGAATATCAAATTTTAGATTTTATGGATTATTTAGATCCTTTAAATTTACCGAAATGGTTCTCTCCAAGTTATATAATTGATAATAATACTATCCCTGGAACGGGTAGATTATTCCCATCACTACATCATACTCAAGGATTTTTCATAGGAAAGTTCAAAAAAAAGGAAATATGACTTTATTCATTCTCACTATGAAAAGAATCAGAGGTTTTAATTATGGTAAATACGCTAAGAAAATATATGACAATTGGAGAAATAGATGCAACCGGAGTAAGAGGTCCACATGAAAAAGAATTAGCAGATATCAGTAAAGCAAAACATCACTTGTTTATTAACTTAGAAATGAATAAGTTAAAAGAGATTGTCGAGGAAGATCTTGGAGGAAAAATAGAAAATATTGGTTTTGATGAAGATTGGACAATAACTATTGAAATGTTTCCAGAAGTAAATATTCACATGGCTTATTCATATTTTGGAGATGAATTTGGTGATGGAATTGAAGCCGAATTCAAATTTTTCTTTTCGGGACAGCGAGTTTTCTGGGTACCTGGAGAAGATAGCGCAACTTTTATTGATATTATTATGGATTTCATCGAAAGAAAAATAAAAGGACAAGAACCTTATGAAAAAAAGTATGAGGAAAAAACAGAATTAATGGAAAAAGTTTTACTGCAAAGAAGAGAACCATTTAGTTTTCTTAAAGATGTTGATAGAGAAGATTTAGCTACGTTTCTTGGGGCAAAAGTATGGAAAACCAGGAGTGGATGGAGAATAAAAAAAGAATTTTTTCCAGAAATTTTCTTAGAAATTATTTGGGACGCGCAGAATCATTTAGATATCAAATTTTCAGGCATTAATCTCCCAAAAAATATAGATAGTTATCATTTAGAATTAGTAGGTATCTTTTTGATCAATCATATACTTAGGTTTATTACCGTAAATAATATTGATAAAAACCTTCCTGACATTTGCTATATAATGTTCTCACGCTACTATACAAAGAATATTGGAAAATGGAATTATAGAGTAAGATGAATCTAAAAAAAGATATGATTGAAAAAATAAATTAAATAGCTGTCCAAAGTATTGACCTTCCTTTTTTAGCCGCTCGTTTAATTTTTTTAGAATTTTCTAAATCAGACATTACTTTCCAAATTTGTGAATTACTTAATTTAAAATACCTTCGTAATTCTGGAGTTGTCATTTGAGTACCACTCAATAAATTTGGGATTATTCGTATTATTTCTTCAATAGTATCCTCATCAGAGTCTACTGTAGTTTTTTCATCATCATCTTCATCATTTGATTCCATTTCTGTGATTATACGCGAAGCTATTTTATTTAACTGGTTAATATTATTATCCACATTCTGAGGTTTCATAAAAAGACAACAAAGTTCTAAATCTCTTGGAAAGGCAACAATGTAAAATTCGTCATATAGGATTGCTCGTGGTTTTTTAACAGAATTATTTCCACCACGAAAAGCTAAATAAAAATTCATGGCAAAATCATTTAAATTTACACTATTACTTATTTTTGAAAATTCTTTTTTCCATTTAAGAAAGGGACCATCTATCATATCGAAACCGATTAAGGCGGCTCCAAACATTTCACTTTCGGTAAAATTCAATTTTTTAATCTCCTCCTAATTGCTATTTTATCTAATTCTTTTTTAATTATATTCATCAATTTAAACCGTTCTGAAGGATTAATAGCAGTTAATCCATAAGTTTTGCAATGGAGCACATCCTCAACACGTTTTACATCCATTCGCCCATCATTCTTTACCAGGTCTTGCTTATTTGCAATCACAACAATAGGACAATCCTTTCCTACGAATTTACAAGCATAGTTGATAAGTTCCCTTGAACTTAAAACATTTCGAGGAGTTGAGTCAGACACTATAAAAATAATATCTGAACCTAAAAGGTAATCTTTTGAATATGCCCTAAGATAACCGCTTTGACCTGCCAGATCCCAAACTCTTAAAAAATAATCTTCAAACTTAACTGTTTTGAGATCTAATCCGTGAGTTGGAATGTATAATCGATCTATCGTCTGTTCGGAAAGCAGTTTTAACATTGTAGTTTTCCCTACAGCTGGAGCTCCAATGAACGTAATTTTTACAAGCCGACTTATTTCAGAACTCAACAAAAAAAACACAACACAAAAAAAAATAAGATGATTTATTAAGAAAGAATGAAATGAAAAAGAATATGAATCTGGATAATATCTAAGTATTACAAAAAAAATAATAGTATTTTGAAAAGAGAAGTTATTTACTTTTTAAAAAGAGCTTTTTCATCCATTTGGGTAATAAAAATCCTCCATACCAACAAGTCGCACTCAATATTAAGATTAATCTAATAATAATTATCGTTGCTTCACTAAAAGGTACAGACGCGTCTAACAATGCTCCAACTGAAAAAGTAATATATGCGATTATTAATAGTTTTCCTTTGAGTTTTACTTCTGGATCTTCAGATTTGAGAGAAAGATTGGCAAATAAAAATCCGGTAATTACGACGATTAAAAGAAATAGTATTAGAAATACAATTATAAAAGACTTATAATTTACATCTACAGGACCATTTAAGTCTCCTATTAAACTTTGATTTAGAAATAGAAAAGTGATAAACAAAATCTCAAAAATGGTTCCAATTACAGCAAATATTGAAAGAATTAATTTACGCTTTTCAGAATACAAGAATTCTGTAAAAGCTAACAACCAAAGAACAATCGCTACAGGTATAAAAAGATTTCCTATTAGAAAATATACCCCTTCAGGAATTCCAACGCCATTAATTAATGCTATCAAAAAGGAGAGGCTAGAGGGCCACCATGGTTCAGATATAAAAATCCAGGTTGCTCCGACTAATAAATAAATCCTTTCTTTATATTTAAAGAATCTCGAGAGTATTATAAAACCTATTAATAAAGAGATCGCTACAAAAATGAGAGAAAATACTCCATTTACAGTATCCAAAAGACTTAATGACATATTCTAATTGTGTTTAATTTAATTTGTATAAATAAAAATTAAGAGCTTGGATTATTTAAATTTTAAATTTTTTAAGAAAAAATGATGCTAATAAATTAGAGAACATATAAAAATATTAAAAATATCAATGATAATAATGTTGGGGCGATTAAACTAATAGTTAATAGACTTTGAGATACTCTGATACATTCCTTAAGAGTATTGATTATAGCATTGAAATATAAGGGGTCTCCCCAGATCTTAACATTTTCAAACGAGTCCTTATAAAGGAACTCTACGGGTTCTAAATTAGCCTCAGCCTTTTCGATTAACACTTCTAACTTTTCAAGAATATAATTTGTATTTATCTTATCTCCAATTGGGGAATAACCACGATTTGAAAATTGGCGCGCAACTGTATGCGAATCGGAAGTTGTAATTTCTGCTCTTTCAATACCTCGATTTTGTAGAAAGTTTAAGATATTAGATCTTATTTCAATATAAGCATTATTTCCATCGAAGTGAATTAATACAGTTTTCTGGTTTGTGATTGTGTTTTTAAATAAATGAAGTACTATTCCTCCAAATCCAATCCCATCATCTTCAGAAAAATCCTCTAACTGATCCTTTGCAACACCATATAACTTTGGAACATTTTGGATTTTTTTTACAGTTTCACTCTCCATATACTTTTTAACAACATCGATTAAATCATGAGCTTCTATAGTATTTTTTTTAATTAAGACTTCATCTCCAATTATTGCATTGTGAGAATCTACAACGATTATATCTCTATAACCTTTAGATTTAGCAATATTTCTTATATCATCCCCAACTTCTGACTCAATATCATCAGAGGGAAGTGGATGTCTTGTTATAAATACAACTGGAACATCTCCAACTTCAGTACCAATAAGTTTAGCTGAATTAGAGATTTTCCTTGTGAATCCTCTAATTTCTTTAATCCATTCGATTTCTGTGTTATTTTTAATTTCATTTATATCTTGTCTAATTTTTTTTATTATTGCATCGACATACCCATGAGTTGTTAAATTTTGAGTGTGATCATTTGTAGTATGATAAACTGTAGTTCCAGGAATATCTTGAAATTCTTTATAAATATATTCTGGTAAATCTGATGAGCCACATGTTTTAAAAGGGCCAAAATGAATGTTTGGAATTACGAATAGTCCTTTTATCTTTTTATTGTTAATACTTCGAATTAGTAAATATTGTATTTTTACCTCAGATTCTATACCGACATCATCAAAATAACGCTCGATCAGATCATCATTTCCCTCTGTCATCATAGAAAGAATAAATGCTCTAATAAATGCGTATCCTCTCATTCCTGTTGCTACTTCGTAGATATTACTTACCTTGAATAATCCTCTTCTGTAAGGGACTGCAAAAAATAAGGCACAAACTAGGAAAACTATCATAGCTCTTATGAAAAAATCAAGATTAAATTGCCCCGTATATAAACTATAGGTCAATATCACTGTAAATGGTTGAATCAATGCTAAAATTATATTTCCACTACGTCCAACTGTAGTGAATGAGAAATAAATAACAAAAGAAATAATATATGAGAGAATGGAACCCAATATAAGAAATACTTCTTGCATTGTAATATTATTTACAAGTATGGCAACAATCTGACCAAGAATAAATGTTATTTCTATTATACAACTGAAAAATGCATTCATTTGAATGGACCATCCAGTCGGAGGTGCTTTTAAAAGTGGTGATTTCTTTGAATAAAACCCCATAGAAAATAACGTACCAAATCCAGATGTTAAAAGAAAAAGAAATATAAAACGGAAAAAATGAAGAAGATCTAAAAAACTCCTTAGGTAAAAAAAATGCAATAGCATTGATAATAAACCCAAAGCGATTGGTATGCCAAAAAAGATAGAATAAGCTGACTTTCTTGAAGAAAAAAGCTCCATATATGTAATAATACCTGGAATTTGACGACTCTTTTTTTCTTTTACAAGCATAACTAAAGTTACTGAATGAATTTAAATTAATAATACTTAATTGACAAACTTTCTTCTAATGTAATGAATTATTAATACAAATTTATCTTTATGTAACAAATTATAATATAATATAAAACAAAACATTCTTTTATAAGGAATATGGAAAAAAAATCACAAGAATTGATACATCTTGCGAATAAGAGCTTTACTGAAATTATCTCCGATGGATTTAAATTATTTTTTAAAACTTATAGACGTTTGATAATACCATTAGCCCTCTTTCAGATATTACTAATTGCTTTAAATGTTTTATTATTAACCGATTTCAATTGGTATATCAATTCATTAAGAGCATCGTTTAATGAGATTATGGATAAATTTATTGAAAACACACCTCTTACGGAGGGAGAATTAAATCAATTAGCTAGCTTTCTTTTTATAAACTTAGCTCTATTTTTTCTTCAAAATTTAATAGGAGCAGTAATTATTACTATTGCTATGTGTTCAGTCAGTAATTATGTTTTTAAAATCTATATGAAGGAAGATATCAGTTTTACAAATGCGTTTAAATCATCATTTAATAAAAAGATGTTAATTGTAATTTTAATTATTGGGATCTGTGTACCAATAGGATCTTTTCTATTACTTTTTCCAGCTATCATTATATTTGGATTTTTTATTTTTTTAATTTTCACTTATAATATAGGAGATGGAAAAAATTCAATCTCAGAAGCCCGCACTATTGCTAAAAAGGCTTTCTGGAAAATAATCGGCATTTTTGTTATTAATGCCCTCTTCATTTTAATAATAAATTATATTATTACAGCTATCCTAGATTTTTTTCTAATCAATGAATCAACAATCCCAATTATTAATAGTTGGTATAATCCTACAACAAGAAATTTTGGAATGTTAATTCTATATAATATACTATACAGTATTGTTGATATAATTTTTGCACCATTATTTATCTGTTTATTAACCGCACTGTTTTCTTCTTTAAAGGCAAAAAAAGATTTGAAAATTCAATATCAACAAGGATATTATCCAGAAAGAGAATTTTATCAAGAATCTTATAAAATTCTTAGGCAAAAACCCATCGATCTTGTTGAAACAGAAGGAACTACAACTGTTCCAGATATAAGACTAGATAGTAGATTTTACTGCCCATTTTGTGGAGTTTCAATCGATAGTCCAAAGAAATTTTGTCCCCGCTGTGGAGAGCCCCTTTCATTTATAAAGGAATAGTCTATATAAAAGTTAGATTAAAAATGTATATAAATTTTGAGAAGAAGTTTGAATTAGAAAAAGAAAACTTAAGAAACCCAATTGTGTTAATAGGATGGCCAGGAGTTGCGTTAGTTGCTAAATTAGCAATTACTTCGATACAAGAATCCTTAAATGCAGAAGAATTTTTAAATATACAATGTTTTGATTTCCCTCCTAAGTCTGTTGTAGAAAAAGGATCATTAGAAATACCCTCCGCAAAAGTATATTATAAACCGACAGATAAAGAGGAAGGGAATGATTTCTTTATTTTATCCGCTGATTATCAACCTCAAAACCCTGAAGGTGTTTTTGAATTTTCTAAAACTTTTTGTGAAGAAATGCATAAGTTAACAGATGGAAAGATACGAATGTATGTAAGTACTGGTGCTATGATTTCTGATGTTGTACACGATACACCCCTAGTATATGTGTGTGGAACTGATCAAGATTTAGTTCAAACATTTTTAAGAATGGAAAACACTAAACTGTATGAGGGAGGATATATCTCAGGAGCAAATGGTATCCTCCCCGCGTGGGCAGGAGCAAATAACTATGCTCCGGGAATTTGTTTATTAGCAGAAACTTTGCCATTACCAATGATGACATTAGATCCGCGAAGTTCTAAGGCTTTAGTTACACTATTAAAAGAATATTTTTCTATAGATATGGACTTTAGCAAACTTAATGAAAAAATAAAGGAAATGGAAAGTATATTCGAATCTTTTAAAAAACAGGCAGACCAGTTTATGAAACCACCTAGCGAGGATAGAGGGTCAGATTCGTACTTTCGTTAATTATTTGTATAATAAATTCTATTTTAATTATAATCTATAAAACAAAGAAAATTACATAATATTTAATTTGAATTCTAATTAATTGATTCATTGTGCTAGATACCAGTATTCTTAAGAGTAATAAAGACATCAAAGATAAAATTTCTAACAAATTAAATGGGATTAAAGAACAATCCCGTAATTTTATAAAGGATATTATTACTCTGATTAATAAAGAGGTGGGGGTTAATAAAGTCTTATCAATTTTACTATTTGGGAGTCAAAGAACTAAAAATTCTAAAGATGTAACAATCGTATCTGATTGTGATTTACTGATTATTTTTAAAGATAGAGTATCAAATCATCATATTAAAGAAATCGAGAAATACTTTATTGCGTTAGAAATTAAACATAAATTTAAAGAATATGACGACCACTTTTCTAAAAAAGTATTAGGAGTAATTAACCAAACTACTGGTATATTTAGGAGTCACTTTTTAACTAAAAAGAAATATTGGGAAAGTGTTATCTTTCATAAAATATTTCGCGTAAATAAAGTATTCTCATCAATCTTTGCTCCTAGAAAAATAGTACTTGGAAATATTTTAATAAATAGTTCAATCCTTTACGGAGATGATTTAAGAGAAGATATTAGACCAACTATTCAAATTACTTTCCAAGAAATGTTGAGAAGTACTGTTATGAATCTAATGATCTCCCTATTTGCGATAGCAATATCATTCCTCAGAAATTTGAACCCTACGAAATATCAATTAGAAGCAATAAAATGGGCTTTAAAAGCATCAAATTATTATTGTTATCGAGATTCAGAAAATCTAAAGACTATTACTAAGCGATTTATCTTATTTGAAAAAACCAGATCACAAAAAAAAGCAAGAAAATTCTTTTCTGACTTTCTACAATTAAGAAGATCTCCTCATAATGATATGGGTTTCATGATTAGATGTCCAATTAGACTCATAAAAATTCACATTAAAGCAATACTATTTAAGAAATTGATTAAAAAAAAGGCACAATTAAGGCTTCCTTATAAACATATTGAACCAATTATTCCTGATCATTCTTTTCCTTTAAGATTTTAATATTAGTATATTAATTAAAAAGATTTGATATCTTATTTTTGAAATTTTAAAAATAAAAATATAAATATTTATGAATCTATTTAGAATTGTGCTGTAAAAGAAAATTAAATTTATCTTTGCGTAATAAAATAATAAGAATCTATTAGAGAGGAAGAAAATATGGCAGAAGAAGTTGATATACGAGAGTTATTCTTTGATATATTAGATATTGTCAAATTCGAGCTAAAATTTTATAGATATAAAGAATCTCCTATGTTTGAACGCATAGTGAAAACGAGAGTCTTTCAACAGAAGCTTCAAAAGCTCAAGGATTTCATAAATACGTATTTTGATATCATGTACAAAGACGAGGAGAGTCCTATAAATCAAACAGCCCTTCGTACTCAACTGGATAATATCGCTAGATTAACTAATTATTATGATGATTTATCAGAATTTTATACTGATCATACAAAAATAATGATTACTAAAGATAAGTTACAAGGATTACTCGAGTATTCTCATGTTGAAATTTTATTCTTGGTGTTCACTAATATAATTGACTGGGAGCATTACAAGTCTAGCCTTATATTCCCAACTGATAAAGCAAAAGAAAAACTATTGAAAGGATTTCTCTCCAAATTAGCTAGCTCTGAAATTAAGGACGTAGAAGATATTATCACTCTAGAACAAACTATAGATGATTTTATACAAAATATCGAGGTTTGAGATTACCCTTAAATTAAAATCCTATTTTTCCCTTAGCCCTCGTGAATTTAACTTATTAGAAGGAATTTTTAGGCTTAATCTTTCAAATAATTCATATCGCCATTCTAAAAACCCAGAGTAATTATACTCTTTAAGCTCATTTAAGGACCAATTATAATCTTCATAAGATATTTCTTTAGATGCTAATAAGATTTTTTCTAATAAATTTAACTCATTATTTTCTAAGAAATATCGAAGATCTTCATGATTTAAAAGTATTAATAACTTAAGTCGAATAAAATTGGAAAATTTAGATAAATTTTCTTCATACAATACTTTAAAAATCAAACTTCTTACTTCACTACTTAAACTTCTTTCTTCAGAGAATTTTATATAGCAATATAATAAGTTGACAATTGAATAGACCTTATCATCTGAATTCAATCTATTACTGAACTCTTCTAAAAATATAATCTTTAATTTATAAAAATAAAATTTATATTAGAACTAGCTCGTTGTATTCATAGGAGAATACACTTTTTTATTTTCAAACTTCAATTTTTAGAATCTTTAATATATTGAAATATTCAACTTTTTGGTACATATTATATGACAATCAAAATAAAACTCTACGGAGATTTAAGGGGAAAAGGATCTCAATTTAATATAGGTAATGGATTAACTAGTACTCTAAATATAGAGATCGATAAAATTAAAACTGTACTAGATATTATAGATAAATTTAGTATAAAAGAGAAAGAAATCAGTCATGTTTTTGTTAATTGTAAATATTCTGGATTGGAAAAAGAAGTAAAAAATGGAGATCAAATTGGAATATTCCCTAAGAGAATGGGATTATTATTTGTGGAAATGAGAGATCCTTTTTAGCATAATAGAACTGTAATATACCTTTTTTTCTTAGGAAAAAAGAGACAATCAATAGAATTAAATATGGGATACATTATGTATCTGCTTAAGCAATGCATAAAGAATAAAAAATGTACTAGAATTAAGGGATTTTATATTTAAAATGGCTGATTGTGTAGACAAAATATTGGAAATCTGTGAGAACAGTGAGATAAAGAGATATCAAGCTCTAATCAAATTAATGCAGGGACTAGATAAAGAAATATCAAATGCAATACGAGTCAGAAATTGTTTGATTTTATTAGTGAATTTATGTTTTAATCCAGAGGCTCCCGATTATTCGTATAATAAGGGTAAATCTACACATGATCTTTCTGAACATGAAAAGCTCGAAATGAATGAATTATTAAAATGTGAGTTAAATAACTAATTTGGTTTAAAAAACCTTAAGGTCTACTTCTTTCCATTCTTCATATTGATGAAAAATATGATCAATAGTTTCTAAAGTCTCAATAAGTGCATTTTTGGTTTCATCCTCTTGTTTAAAGGTATCAACTATTACATCACCAAGATCTACTTTATACTCTTGAGCAAGATCTGAAATTTTTCTTAAATCCTCTCTATCGATACCTTTTTCTTCTAATTGATCGATAGCATTTTCAATTTCCTCTTTTAACTTAACTGTGGCATTTAAAGATTTGGAGCATTTATCAAATAATTCCTTTTCTCTATCAAGTACTAGCGTTTCTTCTTCAGAAAAATCGTGTTTTTCATTTATAATTTCAAGTCTTTCATTTAATAAATATTTCACTCGTTCATAAATCTTAATTGCCTCTGATATCTTACTTAATCCTTTTATTAAGTCTAATCTCTGGTTTAATCTTGCTTCAACTACTTTTAAGTATGCGTCTTCATAATATATTTGAATCTTTCCAAATGTGCTTTTTTCCCATTCGTTTATTTTATAATATATTTGCCTTAATTCATTATTTAGGTTAGTTATCTTTTTAGGATTTAAACCTTGATCTGCTAACTCTCTAAAAATCTTATCAGTGTCTTGTTTTAACATTAACACTCTTAAATACATAATATGTGCTTTTTTTTCTATGTTTGTTATACTCCTTGAAGTACCTTCGCGCTCACAGAATTTATATATTAGTAAAGCATCATCAAGTAATTCATTAAATCTATCTTGATCTTTTCGAATATAATATTTAGAGTCTTGAACTTTTTGAATTGCCCTATCCATTTGAATTTCTAATTCGAATATATAATCAATTAAACTCACTTGTTTTCTTTCTGACAAAATTCTTGATTTATACGCCATATCTTCTTCTACTTTCCTACTTGCTAATAACCAAAAAATAGATGCAGGGACCCAAAAAAATATGCTAATAAATATCATATTAAATATACTTCCAAAAATGGAAATAAGTGTATATGATAGTAATAGTGTCATTCCTTTACTCAATTGCTCTGATAGTTTAAAAAAAGAAGCAGCCGTACCTTTATGTTCTGGCATATTAACATCTATCATTATTGCGTTTTTATTTGCTACAGGACCAGCGCCTAACATTGAAGCCATTAAAGCAAAAATAAAGAAAATAATATATGTGGGATATACTATAAATATTTCACCAATAGTGCGTAAGATATATGAAAAAAGTTCGTTAGTTGGGATGGAATCAGGGTAAACGATACTCAATTTAGTCGGATTAATAGGTCGTAATGAAAGTAGCATTATAATAGCAAAAGGTATTGAAAAAATCAGACATAAAGTCGCTAACCTAGCTCGGTTTTTTTTATTTCGACGAAATAATGTATCTCCTAAACGAGCAAATACACTATTTCCAAGTATATATCCGATACCAACCATACCCGCAAAAATTGTTGCTGTTTGTAGTTTTATTTCAGTAGGAATTTGATAAAAAAATTGAAGCATTAACATCGAAGTCGTAAAATAAACTAATACAGTACCAGGGATAACAGTGAAGAAACCTTGAATTATTAAATAACGATTTGACTTTTTCTGAATAATTGTTTTCAAATCCTCTTTCGAAATTCGATAACTATATTCTAAATCCAATTCAATTAGCTCTAACAATTCATCTTCACTAGCTCCGCGTTGAGGTATTTTAACAAAAAAGAGAATTATCACTACTATAACACTTATTATAGAAAGCAAAATGAAAGGAAATCGCCATGTCAATATTGGTCCAAGAAACGAAGATAAACCTTGCCCAGCCCCATTCGATATAGAACTTAAGATTGCTAAAGTTCCAAACCAACCCGATCTCTCTTCTGGAGGTATCGCATCTGAAATTATAGAATACCCCACTGGTAATACACATCCTAATCCGGCACCACATGCTACTCTAGAAATTACTAACATAAGATAAGTACTTGAAAAAGCAGTTAACATCATCCCAATTGTCCATGAAAAAGCTCCAGCCATAATAACTATAGTTCTGTTTATTCGATCAGTATAATATCCCCAAAGTAAAGCAAAAAAAGCACTGATCAATACAAAGAAAGCATCAGGGACGGCAATTAATGCTTGTGGAATTTTAAACTCTTTTTGGATCGCAACATAACTAGGAATAAGCATATTAGCGCATGCTGTTGATATGAAAAGCAACACCATGACTAAGATGATTGGTGCTAGATCCTTGAATTTCACCTTAGTTAGTTGAAAGTGTCCAATAAGCAATTACCACTATATTGTGATTATAATAAATAGCATTTGAGTCTTAAAAAAACTTACAATGATTTATTTTAATGATAAGTAATAATCTAAGGTTGCATCAACATGAATTTGTAATGTATCAAATAATTTAATTTCGGCATCATCTTGGGTTAGTATTAACGGTAATTCAGTGCACCCTAAAATAGCACCATCTACTTGGTATCGATTGATAATCTGAAGTAATTTTTTTTTGGATTCTTGCTTAAAGAAACCAATTACTAATTCATCGAATATTATTTTATCTATTACATCTTGCTCATCATTAGAAGGTGTTATAACCTCGACACCTATTTTTTTGAAATATTCTTGGTAAAAAGTGTTTTGCATCGTAAATTTTATTCCAAGAAGCAATAATTTTTTCATTTTTTCTTTCTTTACTTTTTCAGCTGTAGCTTTAACGATACTTAAAATTGGTACTTCTGATAAATCCTCCAAATCATTATATACAGCATGTGGAGAATTTGCTGCCATAACTATAAATGTAGCTCCTCCGTTTACTAGTGAATTAATGCCACTCATTAAATATTCAATATATTTTTCTCTTTTTTCTCCAAGTTCAAAATCTATAAGCTTCTGAAAATTCATACTGAAAATTAAAACTTCAGGATAATAATAATTATTGAATTTCTCATAATACTTTTCTAGAAGTAAATCATAATACTTGATTGTAGATTCATAGGACATACCTCCCAATATTCCTATTCTATTCATTTCTTTTAATCCACCTTCCATTTCCTTCTATTTAACGCTCTTTTTATATCTATTAATAATAGAACCTATTAGTAATAACTTTTCCCCTTTCAGAAATCTTTATTCCTTCCATCTCTAACAGTCTGCGTTTCATTTTTATCCCACCTTGATATCCCCCGAGCTCACCATTTGTTTTAATTGCTCGATGACAGGGAATTACGATCGGAAATGGATTCCTGGCAAGTGCGTTTCCAACGACTCTAGCTCCATTATTTATACCAATATGGGTTGCTATTCGTTTATAAGTACTAATATACCCTCTAGGAATCCCATATTCTGCTAAAAGCACTCTTTTTTGTACCTCTAAACAACTATTAAAATCAACTAGTTCTAAATCAAATTCTACAGTTTCACCTTTAATGAACTGTTGTATTTTCTCACCTAGTGATGTTATTAAAGAAGAAGATTTCGACTTTATGTGCTTGAAAGATTCCAGAGCCTTAACTTCCGAGTTGAGTTTAGCATCACTAAGAAATATACGCAGCACTTTTAGTTCGGAACCCCTTCTTATCCATACAATTGTAAAAGACTCAAAAGAGGAAGAAAAAGTAGCGTAAAATGGATACTCCATGCCTTGTCAACATAATCAATAAAATAAAAATTTTTTCTATTAATATTCTTCGTGAAATCATCGTATCACCTCTACACTGAAAGATTACGTTCGTGAAACAGTGATTTCACGAAATTTTAGAATAAATTTATGTTTATATCGATTATTTTTGATATTTTCATATCTTTGATGTGATTTTTATATAATAATTTCTTAAAAAATTTTTATAATTATTTATAATTTGGAAGGAAGTTGATTTTAGGCATCATGGTATTGTTTTTTCATTTAATCTTGTTTTGCTCTTTTTAAATTCTAATCTCTCTACCTTCTCTTCATAAATTTTTTCGAGTTTTCGCTTTCTGTTTGAAAATTTATTTGTTGCATTATCAAGTAATTCATTCAATTTTTTTATTTTTTCAGAAAAATTAAGACTATGTACTATTTTGATTGATTCTGGTTCTTTTTTAATGATCTCTCTTAAATCTTTAGAAAAAGAATTAAACACATCGAGATCTGCATACCATAATTCTTGGTTATATAAGTTCTCATACTTTGATTCAAATTTTTTACCGATTCTTTCAATTATAACGCTTATTTTCCTTTCCTTAAGAGAAATTTTGTCAGTTATCGATATTACCAACATAATATGCTTTAAAAAATTAAAAAAGATCTTATGATTTGATAGCTTTATATGTTTTATCTCATCTACAAACACTTCATCAGCAAAACTAACTAAGGCTGAAAGAAAATTTAAAATCATATCTGTTGATATTCCATGTTTTGTTATATCGTTATAAATTTCTTCATAAATAACGATTCCAGATTCAATTTCTAATATCCAGATACTATCAATAAAATCTTCGATCATTTTCCTCTTTAGTATATTTTTATAATCTATTACATATAATAAAATTTTAAGATAAATTTAAATTTTATCACTTAAACTTATTCGATTGATAAGATCATTTGGTTGAATAATCCTTTAGTGTTGTACATTTATAGGTAAATTCTAATTTATTATCGCAGTTATTACACTCTATTTAGATTTCACAAAAGGAAGGATCATTAAAGTGCCCAAAATACTTTACAGAACACACTTCTCGCATTCTGACCATTGAAAATCAATATAATCAGTGGGAGAATCGGTTATAAAATATTTAAGAGTATATCCTGCTTTGTATTGATACTCAGAATACTACTGATATCACATGGAATTAACTTAAAATAAGTATTCTTATCTAAAATCTTCTATAATTTTCAGAAAAATTGAATATGAAATTACTATCCAACTTTCTGCAAAATTTGCCCCTTCAGCCCTTTAAAGTAAAAATACCTTTGCTGCATAAATTTGAAATTTTATTCTCTTATAAAAATGTGATATGTAACCTAGTGTAAATCCTATTATAATAATAGAAATTCTTAAAACGTTTTCTAGTCCGGTTAAGCTAGACATTTGGGCAAAAAATAAAGGAATAATTTAAATATTGTTCTATAGTTATTGAAGAAACTAAAAAAAAAGAAATTTTTATAGTTGAATTATTTATTAAAGAAAACCTAAAATTCCTGCAATTAAGACTAAAACTCCGCCTATCCAACTTCCAAAAATTATTATAAGAATACCCATTATCACTAAAACTATTCCCGTAAAAGGAAGAGGTTTATCTGGTTGTACAACGCTTAGAATTACAAGGATCGCAAGAATTATTGCTATAATAGGCCATACAATAGAATAACCCCAATAACCAGATGAAAAGCTCCTACCGAAAAAACTAAGTAGGCCATCTATTAATGCAATTATACCACCTAGTATAGCTAGTATTTTCATTATTTGGTCATATTTTGCCATATTATTTATCACACTTTTTTATTATGTTAAAATTAATATTACTAAATAATAATAATAATAAATTATTATGTTAAAATTAATATTACTAAAATATAGATTAAATTTTTTTTTTGAATATATAATTTCATTCACTATATGTGTAAAGCTTAAAAGCTTTGCATCTATTTTTTTAAATTTCTTTCTTTCGTTTCCCTTCAAGGATGGCTATGCCCATTTCTAATTCCCTATCAAATGGTTCATTAAGATCCTCTCTAACTTTCAAAAATATTACCATATTTGGTCAAACACCTGCACATAGACCATTAAAATTGATGAATTTATAAAAGTATTATAAAATTTATAAAAGTTATAAATAATTTGAATGTTGTGCTTGTAGTTTTGAAAGTTAATTTTTCCACATTTGATATTTTATGGGATAGTCTTTTTAAAACTTACTTCGAGAAAAAAAAGTACTCCTAAAATTCAGGAATATTATATGGTGAATACCTAATTAAAAACTTGGAGGTTTTTAATAAAGATTGACTATCGGAAATAGGGATGCTTTTTCCAATTATTATAAATTTTTAATTAATTATTTATTTATGCTAGTTTTATATATAGTTGATTCTTTTAATAATATACACTTTTAAAGTATCATTTAAAAATTATAACATATAAAAAAAAGTGATTAATGTGGGAAGATCAGCTGGAACCTTTGCTCTATTAATGGGAGTATTAGCAATAGTATTAGAACTAGTATTGAAGTTAACTTCATTCTGGTTTCCATATGCAGACACCGTCTTTTTCATACTAGCCGCCCTTGCTATAATTGCCGGCATAATTGGAATCGCATATGATAGTTCAAAAAGCTATGGTTTAGGCGGTTTGGTTCTGGGAATTATTGCATTAGTTTTATGGTTCGTGATATTATAATCACGTTATAAAAATTTAATTCTTATTTTTTTTCTTTTATATTTTTGCTTAATTTGATTTTCTACTTTGAAATACATAAAATTAAAATCACATTTAACGTATCTTTTCTATCAAATTTCAATCCTTTTTTTTTATGAAAAATTCGGATACTCCTAACTTTTTGAATTTTGGATCACAAATACTAATGATTTTATATTAATATTTAACATTTTTGTAACCTCGGAAATCTACTTCTGATTGAAGTTCCGGTGTTATAGAGAATTCGTGGTACCTCATTGATAAAAACTCTAAAAATGCACAAGTTCTTTTTGAAACTGTTAAGAATTTTAAAGATTGGGAGAATCGAGAATTATCAACAATTCGCTTTATGCTTGATACCGAATGGGTTTGAATTGAAGGAAAACCATATGTAGGAGATCTTTAATATTAATTTTCAGTCATAGGTTTTTAATGGTTTTAATTTTCTTAATATAGTACGTTAATTGTTTTTCAATTATTCCTCAAAAATATGATAAAATCAAATTTAAAGTAAATAAATAATTTAAATACCTACATCTCAAATAGAATGAATTTTAAGTAAGGACTAAATTTTCTATTAATACACATTCCAAAAATACAAATATTCTTTTTAATGCAACTGTTAAAAAAATGTTAAAATCAAAGAATTCGAAGGAGACTGATTCTAAGATAACTCCTGACTTTGTTCCAATGCTTAGAATAGTTTTTTGGAATAGTTTAGGGTTCTTCTTTTTTACGTTTTTAATTCCATATGTTACAGCTCAACTTTTTGAGGCTTCAGGTACCGAGATGGGTCTAACATTCGCAAGTCAAACACTTGGAGGTTTAATAAGCACACCAATTGTAGGATATCTCACTGATAAAGTATCTAAGAAACTTTTAGTATTAATAGGTAGTTTTGGTAGAGCTGCATGTTATATCCTTATGTATATTGGAATAATTCTTTCTTCTTTGATTATATTTGCAATAGGGCTCTTTATACTCGGGTTTTTTGTTGGATTTTTTTGGAGTCCTTTAAATGCATTAATTTCAGAGAAATCTCATAAAACATTTCGTTCGTCCGCATTTGGGAAGCAAGGTGGAATGCTTGGTAAAGGAAATTTAGTAGGATCAATTGTTAGTTTTCTCATTTTTGGAGTAGCAAACTATTATGTACCGAGTAATAAATTTATAGTTTATTTTCCCTTAATTTTATTTACAATCTCTAATATCTACGCAGGAATCGTATTTCATAAGAAAGTGGATGAAAATTTAACATATGACATTCATTTCAATCAGGTGAACTTATCAACAGAGAAAATAATAGATAAAATTTCAATTAATTCAAAAAAAGAAAATAATAATATCTCACTAAAATTATCTCTCGGTTTTCTCATAGGTTTTTTCATTTTAATAACTGCTTTTATGACAAGTAGTGCAAATCAAACAATAGCTCCACCCTTTTTTCAAGTTTATTTAATAAATGAGTTAAAAGTAACTGACGCAACATTGGTAATGATTATTTATTTCCCTAGTCAAATAATATCATTGCTACTCGCTCCACGGATGGGTAAAATAGCTGATAGAATTAAACCTCAAATAGCAATAACATTTATAAGTGGATTCGGAGCTCTTGTAACATGGCTTATAGTAAATAGTTCATCTGGATTAATGTTTGGGATTATTTTAACATTTGATGTTACATTAGCATGGGCTAATTCTCTAGTATTACAAAATGTACTAAGTCGTATATCTAAAGGACATCGAGGTAAAATATTTGGTATGACTCAATGGATGAGTTTCCTTGGAGCTATCTTAGGTCCTATTGTGGGAGGATTAGCATGGGATCACTTAGGACCACAAGCACCATTTATAATCTCCATATTTATAGAATTATCTGTGATACCACTATACATCACAGCTATAAAGATATTGAAGCCCTATATGGCAGAAAAAATAGAAGAATCTTAAAAGATATGCTAAAGGACTCCTAAAATAATAAAATTTAATTATTTGGAAATGTTTATTAATATATCATCATGGGCCAGTGGATTAGTGGAAGATCGTTCGCTTGGCATGCGAAAGGCCACGGGTTCAATTCCCGTCTGGTCCATAACTTTCTCTTGGTTTTGGTTAATTATTTAAAACTTAATTGAAGTAAAGTCAGATAAATGCCTGTTGAACCTAAAATTGCTGCTACTGTAGTATTATTACGTGAACGAGTACCAAATTTAGAATCTGATGATGATTGTGAATTTGAAGTATTCATGGTCAAGCGGCATGAAAATGCGAGGTTTATGAGTGGGCATCACGTATTCCCAGGTGGTGGCATAGAAACGCAGGATACCACTTTAGAATCAAGGATAAGGCTAATCGGTCCTGAAAAAGAGATTTTAAACACTGTTAAAGAAGTATGTGATGAACCGTCTGATCTTTGGATAATTGCGATACGCGAACTTTTTGAAGAAACTGGGATTCTAATCGCAACGAAAGATAAAGTAAGTATTATTGAAATAAATAGAGATAATGGCACGAAATTTAGAAATTATCAAGAAGCACTTCAAAAGGATCGGGAAACTATGACAAGTATTTTGATAGAGGAGAATCTTTATTATGCTGCGAATTATTTAAAATATTTTGGAAGATTAATCACCCCTAAAATATCTCCTATTCGATTTGATACCCAATTTTTCCTATGTAAATGTCCTCAGAATCAGAATATTAACTTGTTTAGAGACGAATTATCAGAAGGATTGTGGGGCACTCCAAGAATCCTATTAAAATTATTTCGAAAAAAGAAGATTAAAATAATTTTTCCTCAATATACAACGCTTAAGCGTCTTAAAAGGTTTAAAACAATTCAAGAAGCTTTTTCTAATTCGAGAAACGGTTTTAAAATGGTACAAGTGAAGGATTTTTGATAAAAATCTATTATTATAATCTATAAATATTTTTTCTTCATATTGTTTTGCATTAAGCATCAGATATACTAATTATTTCGAAGCATAGAAAGGAAGAGTGCTGAGTTTCTTTTGGATTTCGTTAAATGGGTGTAAAACCATTTTTTTTGTGAGTTCCAATTCATCCTTTATATCTGAGTAAGTATTATACAATTTTACAGAGTTTCCATAAACGGTGTTTAACATTGTCTTTTTATTAAAGAGAACATCCTTTGCCACATTTTTTGGCAAATTTCCTAGGGCTTCTTTATAAACTTTTTCTATAGCAGTTTTTACCTTCATTTTAGGATTAGCCTGTAATTTTATAACTACATTATCCATGTAGTCTTTATACTCACTTATATATTCAAAAGTCTTTTCAACATAATTAACGATTTTTTGAGCGTCAATTTTATTCACATCAAAACTTTGAAATATTGCTTCAATCCTTTCTTTAGCTTTATCTACAAGCCCTACTTGAATTTCTTTAATTAAAACATCCATTGATCCTTGATCAGATAAAACATCATTAGCCATCTGTTCTACTCTGGAGAGTAGGTTTTTTTCTATTTCTATTGGTGAAGAATGAGTACTCTCATGGACATCTTCTATTCTATCGTCTTGTTCCATATCATATTTATTCACTTTATGAACCTCAGCACTTTCTTTCTGCATTTGATTTTCTTGTTGTTCTCCTGCCATGCATGAAGGACAAATACTGTTATATGTATGTACTTCACCTATCCAGGGTGTAGTATTATATACCTTTTTACATTTCTCACAATGATTATATTTTACCATAAATAATTCATATCTTGTTTTTTAAACATTTGAAATTTAATTTTTAAGGCGAATCCACTGATTGAATTAAAGGTTAATAGAGGTAGCGATAATTTAAAGATAATGTATTTTTTTTAATTCTTTTTTATATATTCTTCATTCTTTCTGAAGCACGCATAATCATGCGGCGTGTGAGTTCCTTAAAAGAATCTTCAATATTTTCGCCTGTTTTAGCAGATGTCTCAATATAAATGCTATCTTTATTTTCTGCATATTCCCTTACTATCTCAGAATCAATCGAGCGACCAACCTCTTCTATTAGGTCCACTTTATTTCCTATTATAATAAAGGGTATTTTTTCGTTTAAAATTGAAAACATCTCTGACACCCATGTTTCAAGCGCTTCATAGGTTTTAATCTGAGTAAGATCAAAAATTACAAGAGCACCTTGAGTTCCTTCATAATATTGTTTATGTAGAAATTCAAACTTTTTCTGGCCAGCTATATCCCAGATAACAAGCTTAGCAAAATCTTTTTTTTCCATGTGTATTTCTTTTGTTAAATAATTAATACCTATAGTAGTTATATAATCATGAGAGAATTGGTTTTTCACAAACCTATATAGAATGCTAGTTTTTCCTACAGCAGCAGCTCCTAGCAAAAGTACTTTAAAACTATATTTAGTCATAAAAACTACATGATTTTAGAATTTTCCACGTAAGAAGATATAATTCATAATTTTTAAAAACATTTTAGGTTAAAATATTTAGGTTTAAATATCTGTTCTTATTTGATAAAACTATTATGAGGAAGATAAAAAAAAGTATAACTCTATTAATCCCTGCTATCATTTTTGTCACATATTTCATTATTCCATTTATAGGAATACAATTAAATAGCTCAGATCCTTATAATCCAAATTCTAATAATGCCATTAAAATGGATTTATCACCTACTTCTTTTGGCACACAAATTAGTTCAAATGATATCGTTCTAGAGGATCATTCAGAAAAAGAAAATTCTAAGTATGATACTTACCTTGAAGAATTCTTATTAAATATCACTCTAGCTAAAGTTAGTAATCCAAAAGAGATCAAAATAATTGTTCATTTTGAGGATTCTATACCAAAAGAAGAAAGAGTTGATATCTTAGATTCTGTTTTTAATGATTACGATTTAGTAACAAATTATGATATTATTTCCGCAATTTATTTAAAAATTAATCCAAATCAGTTAATTGAAAAAGAGAGTATAATTGAAAGCAATATCGCGATAACCAAAATTTACAAATCGAGAGTATTCCAATATCCCTATATTGAAGATGATGATCTACAGCTCAGTGTGTTAGATGAAGATAATTATCCTAATTGGTGGCTTTCTGCTATTGGAGCAGAAGATCTACTGTATGATGGATCGGGTGTGAAAGTAGCGGTAATTGATACTGGAATATATGCTCATCCAGATTTGACGATTGTGAATAATAGTAATTTTGTTACTGATGAGCTACCGTCAAATTTTAATGATGATGTTGGGCATGGCACCCACGTAGCCGGAATAATTGCAGGTGATGGTGGAGCATCATCGGGAAAATATCGCGGTGTAGCTCCAGGAGTCCTTTTAATCAATGCAAGAGCCGGAAATGCAAGTGGGTTGAGTGATGTTGATATAATAAGCGCTATTCAATGGAGTTCTAAACCTACAAGTGAGGGTGGAGCTGGAGCTGATATCATTTCGATGAGTTTTGGTGGAGGCTATCCAATTATTTCAGATTCAATAACGGATGCGATTTCAAATGCTAAAAGGAATTATGGTGTTATTTTTGTATCATCTGCAGGTAATTCTGGTCCAGACTATTATACAGGATCAACTCCTGCTTCTGGTGTAGATGTAATTGCTGTAGGGGCGACAGATGGAGATAATAGACTAGCCTCTTTTAGTAGTTGGGGTCCAACATTTAATTATATTGGTTACCCCGATGTCGTTGCTCCTGGTGTTAATATTATTTCTACAGAATCATTTCAGTCTATCATTTCAGACGAAGAACGGTATAAAGGAGATTATTTCGATTTTCCCGGAGATGGAGATTATATCCCTCTAAGTGGAACGAGTATGTCCTGTCCTATGGTTGCTGGAGCATTAGCAATTTTATTAGAAGCTTTTCCTAATATTACTCCTGAAACTGCTAGAATTGCTTTATTAGAAGGAGCAAGAAAACTTGAAGATGAAAATAATGATGACATTCTTAAGTCTGGAGCGGGATTAATAAATGTGTCTGCTTCTCTTAATTATTTAAACAGTATTTCTCCTGATTATAATAATACCGCAAAATTGTATCCCGATAACCTTCCCGTTAAACCATATGATTTATTGCACTTTCCAGGAGATCATCAAAAATTTAATTTAACAATAATTTCAGGAGAGAGTAATACATTTGATATAGAAATTCCAGATAATATTCAAGGTGTATCCTTTTCCATAGATAAGTTAAATATAACCTTCTTTGAAGCGGGAATTAGTTTTGTAGAACTTAATATTCAAATAGATAAGGATGCTTTTCCGGGAGTAAGGAATTTCCAGATTAATCTTACAGTGGGAAGTCAAGTATACGATACTTCGGAAATTACATTAGAAATTCGATTACCCGAATATCGGATATTAATGGAATCCTTTCATGGGTTAAATGATTGGTTTCCAGAACCATTTTATTCATTTTATCAGATAGGTTTTTATGAGGCTATGGAAGATCTCTCTGAATTAAATATTTCAATTGATTATGATATGGAATATTGGACTCCTGACTATAATAAGAATTTAAATAATTCAATATTAACAGAAGAAAAGTTAGCGCAATATGATCTTGTATTATTACAGACCCCAATACTTCCATATAGCCCATTGGAAATAAATAATTTAGAAAATTATTTTGATAATGGAGGCAATCTATTATTTTTAGGTACAAGATATCAAGATATGGTTATAGAAAATATTAATTATTTATTCTCGAGATTGGGAGTAGATATTCAAATTAATGAAGAAAATGTAATGAATGATGAGTGGTTAGGAATTGGAATAAGCTTAGATTCTCAAAGTGTGAATGAATTTGATAATCCCAAGATTTTTAATGGTGTAAGCCAATTCTATTGGCAATATGGTAATAGTTTTAGCGTTTCTACAAATGCAGAGTCAATTGCTACAATTAATAATACAACTGTTGTAGCTATGTTTAATGGAACGCCACAAGGAAAAGGACAATTCTTAGCTTTCGGAGATTTACATTGGATATTTGACAAATATAAATCATCATCTTTTTCTCAAGATCATTTTACCCTCTTAAAGAATATAATCGAATTTCTTATACCTAAAAAAGACGTATCTATTAATATTGATCTATTTAAAGATCGTATTTCAGATCCAGAGATTGGTTTATCCATTTATTTAAAAAATCAAACCTCAGAATCCCCAATAAATGTTTCTGATTATACTTCTTTAGATGTGACTATTTCAAATGGTCCCTTTTCTAAACAAATTCTATTAAATACGTCATTTTCAGATAAGGGGATTTATTTTAATAGGTCATATATTCTTCCTTATCCTAGTTACTCACCTTATACCATTGAAGTAAATTTAACAATTGGATCAGAAAATTATATTAAAGTTACAAAAATTCTCTTCTTTAAACAAAGCGAAATTCCCCAAATCATTGACCTAACTAGTGATCTCCCTATTGATGATCTTTCTATTACAAGATCAATTGGAGATTCAACATATTTAATAGCTGAGTTGGATAATTCTTCGTATGATGTAGAAGGGTATTTATCAATCTATTCTTATTCCTTCTATAATACAAAAGAATCTGTGAATAAAACTTTAGCATTTAGTTATTCTTCGCCTAATCATGATTTTAGGAATAATTTTAACCCAATTAGTACCGATCCTTCAGGTTATGCTATTTATTACATTATTCCGTCAAATTCAAATTATACTAACCCAAATTCACCTAGATATGCATTTACAATTATCAATAATAATCCTGAAATATTAAAAGCAACTTCTACATTCAATTATGGCGGAAATTCTGACATTAGTTTTGCCGATACGGAATCTGATGAAGGTTCTTTAGTCTATTCAGCGACTCAAGGAAATACATTTAATTTTGAAGTTGCTGTATCAGATATTGAAGAAACTGATAAATCTAATTTAAGAGTGTTTGTAAATTTATTTATCTGCTCTGTAACTGATAATGGGTTTATCATGTTAATTAATCCAAAAACCATTGAAGTAGCTGAATTGCATTATCAACTACTATTGAATAAATTTGAAGGATCCTTTATTATACCAGATACAATGCAATATAGCTCTATTACTGGGACTAAATCAATATCAACTGCCGCTGGTTTTGACACTAGTACTAACCGAGGATATCTGGGTATTCTTTATATCACAGTTTATGATAGCGAGGGTGGATATGAGGACTTTATAATTATATTAATTATTTCTCAAAGACCAATAGATTATTCTCTTATTATTATAATTGTGATTTCTATAATTGCTCTAATAGGAGTCGTGAGTATGATATTATATTACGCAAGAAGGAAAAAATATCCAAGAGTTAGTCAAGCTCAGCCTTCATTTCAAGAATATTATTACCGCCCATCCTATGAAAAATCAGAAGAAAGATCATATATAACTCCTGAACCTTTATCTCAACTAGGACAATTTTATTGTCCTTTCTGTGGACAATTAGTATCAACACCTAAAAAATTCTGTCCCCATTGTGGCGAATCTCTTATGTTTAATGAAGAAGATCAGTAAATCATTTTTCTTAGAAAGAGTATTTTTTCCTCATTTTTTTTCTAATATTAAAACTTTCCCATCCCGATCTCCTATATAAGCCTTAGTTGTCATTCCAATGAATAATCCCGTATCAACTACTCCAGGAATAAATAGAATTTTTTCATCTAATTCTTGGGGATGACTAATTTCGCCAAAATCTACATCTATGATAAAATTGCCATTATCCGTAATTACAGGACCACTCTTTGACTTAGCCATTCGAAGTTTTGGATTTCCACCTAATTCTTTTAATTTCTTCATAATTGGAAAATGAGCCATTGGAATAACTTCAACAGGAACTCCGTATTTCCAATTCTTTCCTAATCTCTCAGATCTCTTCCTAAAATCTGCTATAATAATAAGTCTCTTTGAATTTGAAGCGATTATTTTCTCTTGTACTAGACAACCTCCTCCACCTTTAATTAAGTTGAGATTTTTATCTATTTCATCTGCGCCATCAATATCAACATCAATCTCTGGATAACGTTCTAAAGATCCTAACTCTAATCCATTCTGGATTATTAATTGATGAGCTTGAAATGAGCTTGGAATGCATTTTAACTTTAAATCCTTTTCTTTGTTTATTTCGCCTAATCTTTTTACAGCATATACAATAGTAGATCCGCTTCCTATACCAATAATCATATTTTCTTTAACATTTTCTTCTATAGCTTTTATAGCAGCGTTCTTCTTTCCCAGTTCAATTAATTCTTCTGTCAAAATTATCACTTTAAGATTATTTTTTTAAAAGATCCAAAATTCTAATTGCCAAATATGCAGCATTTTCACCTCTATCAATACCAACTGTCGCAACGGGAACTCCTGGAGGCATTTGAACAATAGATAACAATGCATCCAAACCACCTAATTTAGAACTTACTGGGACTCCTATAACTGGTTTACTGGTCTTCGAGGCAATTACTCCTGGTAAAGCAGCAGAAAGTCCAGCAACTGCTATATAAATTAAGGAATCACAATTCTTAAGATAATTATCTAACTTTTCAGGATCTCTGTGTGCGGATATAACCTTTGACTCGAATGAAATATTATTTTCCCTTAAAATCTTTTCTGCTTTCTCGTATACTAATTTATCAGAAGTACTACCCGCAATAATTGAAACTAAAGTTTTATTAGCACTTGACATAATTAATCTAACCCATCGAAAAATAAAAAGTATTTTAATAGGTTCTTAATACTTGTAATAAATTTGCTATAAAGGAAAGTTTTATTATTTTTTTTTAATTCCATAAGTTAACATTCAATATTAGAAAATTAATTTAAAAAAAATTTAGAGGGATATTTAAATCCTCGATGGTATCGGCACAACAGCAAATACCTTGAGAGTTGCCCCAGCGACCTTCATATCCCATTTTAATTCATCTCCTCTTTCTGTGGTTTAAGTTCTGGATCTGGTGTTCCAATATGGATAAATTCTGAAAAATATTTAGAATCGCAAATATAACAGATGGCTTGACGAAGATAATTTATATCTGGATTTTCTCCAAGTTCGATTAAGAGGGGTATTTTCTCGTTTTCAATGCGACTATTACACGAATCACACACAATTAAATCATCGGGGATCGGGATCTCAGCGAATAACGTGTCAATTCCCTCTGTCCAATCAAACATTCTCATTGACCGATTCTGGAAAATAGAATCTGTTCGAGAAGCATAATAAATAAATTGGTCAGGGAGCTAGTCTAAATTCTGAGGTTTCTTAACTAATTTCGGTTCCATACTCTTTTTTCCCTCCTATAAATTCTTTAAATAATGGTACATCTCAACCATAACTGCATCGTAAAGGTCTTTGTCAGTCATGATTTTAAGAAGAAATTTGTTAGAATCTTCTATTAATTGTTTAATTTGCTTATCGTCTAAATTGTGTTCTCTTATGTAGTTGACCAAGATCTTATTATTCTCGATTAATTCTTGATATTGGCTTTCATTCTCACTCATTTTTTTACATCACATCTTTTTTTTTTTAAAAATAAAAAAATTAAATTTAGGGGTTTAATTCCAGCGTTCTGGAAAAATGGCGATTTTATTAAACTTTTCTTGGATAAATTCCTTAATGTCTTTAAGTGAGCTAAAAATCTTAGTTTCACCATAACAATTTTTATATTCATAGGTTTCAATGTCTAAATACCATTTGTTTGCATGAAGTCGCTGACTCTCTCCATGATGGTATCCAATTGCTAAATGAACTTCTTTCTCGATTGGCTTAGAGTTCTGAATTTCGGTGATCTTGAATCTTTCGGGGTCTTTCATGTGAAGGCGAGGGTATTCGGCTTTTTCCCATGCTCTATTTTCAAACACTAAAGTTTCCATACTTTTAGTTTCCATATTTTTATTTCACACTCTTTTATTTTTGCTAATATTGTGAAGTCTTGGGTAATAGCTTTTTTCAATCTGAGCATTGATCTCAAAGACTAAGGCGTTAAGTGATTCCAATGCTCTTATTTCTTCATTTAACTGATATGTCTCCGATCTTCTGTTGTTTTTCTTATAGATCCTTAAATCTTGAAGGGAATCCAAAATAAAATTGTGGACTTCTTCAAGTAAGGCTGTATTTCTTTTTATCTTTGCCGTCTTTAACAGTTCGGTTAATCTCTCTGTCATATTCAAGTTTGCTATCACTTAGGACTTTTATTTTTGGTGTTTTTAGTAGTTATAATTTACTTATAAATAAGAAGGGGTTAAAGAGATAATGAATCCTCATTAGAGAGCTACTAACATTAAAGATTAGGTAATATAAAGGGTGTATTTTGAACTATTTCAATATATTTTCGGGCTTTGTGTAGGATGGGGATAAAAGTGAAAGTTATACTTCTTACTCTATGCTAAACAACAACTTCCTATGATCATTAGCATATTTTTCAAGTATGGATGGGATTGACTAAAAATAATCCTATTTCCCATTATTCTTGAGTTGTCTAAAAATATCGTAAGGTAGCGAATTCTACATTTAAATTCTCAAAATAGTGGAAAAAAGAGTTAGATTATAATAAAGTGGGAGTGATTTTATATTAATAATTAAAAAAAAGTTTAAGCAATTAAATTTTCAATAGATTTTTCATTCTTTATCTCCAATTTAAACCATTTCTTATAGGTCTTGTTTAATTGCTTGGCTTTTCTGGAGATTCCGTTAATATTCTGGAGTGTAAATAATTTTTGCTTAATTGGAAAGATATAAACAAAACAGGATAAGAAATGAAAAAAAGAAAAAAATTATTGTTTAAATATAAAATATTGCTTAAACTCTTCGTTCTTATTCTTCATCGTATTCCACGTCTCAACGTCTATAGGATGATCACATCCTAATTCCCAAGTCCAGCCCTCGAAAGTATATCCATTCACACTTTTTCCAATAAAAACTTCCTCTCCGTTAGAATCCTCAGCTAAAAGCTCGTCATTCTCTAAATGACGTGTAACTCTATAACCTTGATCTTTAAGGATTTGAAATACAGTATTTCTGTCAAAAAAAGGAACAGCCCACCCATTCCATCTAAAAAATGTGTTAGCTCTGCATTTGTAAACCTCGTTATGGTCCAGAAAATCATTAAGAGAAGTAATTTGCTCAATAAAGTTATTTTCAAATTCCTGTACCACTTTAAAATACTTTGAGAACTCAATTAAAGGTATAGACTTAACCCAACCACCTCCACGAGGGTAAATACTTATTATGTCTTTCTCTATCTTGGAAACAAGAAATTGATTGCCTTTCTTATCAATTATTTTGGTTCCTTTCTCAAAATTCGTCATAAATTCTTATCACTTTCTAAATATTATTATAAAATTATTGTCTTTAAATCTTAATACTAATGGAAGGTTTTAATTGAAATCAGTAAGTGAGTTTTCTGATTTTCGCAATAGAGAGGAAATCAGTTATGAAAGAGAAAAAGCAGGATGTGAAATTGATGTTTGAGAAAGTCTCTTAACAAGGCGGGGGAATAATTCAGAAAATTTACATTTCTCATTCTTATAATAGTGGCAAAA